>Ga0081539_10005446_pt1 | contig 12990 bp, 9 predicted proteins | sample TabmetS4T2R2_FD_71023 | JGI IMG/M metagenome (GOLD analysis project Ga0081539, IMG submission 71023) | Tabebuia heterophylla rhizosphere microbial communities from the University of Puerto Rico - S4T2R2 | ecosystem: Host-associated > Plants > Roots > Rhizosphere ...
CCATCACCCGTCGCCGGGCAAACATGTACATGACCCAGGTCGGCAGCGCCAGGGACGCCTTCAAAGCCCACAAAGGCCCCAAGGTACTGGTGCGTTACGAGGAGCTTCGGGCGGACACCCTGGCTACCATGAAGCGCATCTATTCAGAGCTCGGCATTCCGGCTGGGGAGAAGAACCTCGCGCGCGTTGTGGAGAAGCACTCCTGGGAGAACATCCCCGAGGAAAACAAGGGTGAAGGCAAATTCTATCGCAAGGCTACCCCCGGAGGATGGAGAGAGGATCTCACGCCCAAGCAGGCCGGGATAGTGGAGAAGATCACTGCCCCCCTCCTGAATGAGTTCTATCCCGCATGAGCCGGGGAAAGTGAGGTAGATCCCCAGATGCCCGTGTACAGACAAAACGTGCTCTTCGAGGTGGCGCGTGGGATAAAAGCGTTCCTCAACTTCGAGGCGGGGCTCACCCGCGGTCTGGTGCCGGGTGAGGGCGATGGGCCCAGCCTGGCTGAGGCCCGCAGGCGGCTCGAAGACAAGAACCGCCAGATCGCGCAGCTCGAAGAGAAGTTGAGGGAGGGGAGATCCGGCGCCGCAGTCGGTGATCTGAAACCCGAGAACGTGGTCTGGATGTTCGGCACGGCGCGGGTGGGCTCCACCTGGCTTGGCTCCATGATGGACGAGCCTACGGACCACACCATGTGGCACGAGCCGTTGGTCGGCGCGCTCTTCGGGGGATTCTACTATGGGCGCGGCGCCCACCGCGGCGGCAAGCACGGCATCCTCGGCGGCCCGGACGACAAGCGCTCCAGGGCCATCCGGGCCTTCGTTCTCGCATCGGCCCACGAAAAGTTCCCCGAGGTCAAAGGGGACGGATATCTGGTGGTCAAGGAGCCGAACGGGTCGAACGGTGCACCGTTGCTGGCGCAGGCTTTGCCCGAGAGCCGCATGATCTTCCTCGTCCGCGACCCCAGGGACGTGGTTTCCTCCAACCTCTCCGGCAAGTCCGAAGGCGGATGGACCGCCGAGGCGTTCAAGAGGGGACGCCGCAAGGGAACGCCGCCCCCCACGGACCCCCAGACTATAGTCCGGAAGGGCGCCAAGAAATACCTGGAGTTCGTCGGCCGCTCCAAAGAAGCGTTCGATGCCCACAAGGGACCGAAAATTCTGGTGCGCTATGAAGAGCTCCGGGCAGACACCCTGGCGACCATGAAGCGCATCTACTCTGAGCTCGGAATGAAGGTGGACGAGGACGAGGTGGTCCGCGCGGTTGAGAAGCATTCGTGGGATAACATACCAGAGGAGAAGAAAGGCGAAGGCAAATTCTACCGCAAAGCCACGCCAGGCGGATGGAACGAGGATCTCACCCCGGATCAGGTGAAGATGGTGGAGGAGATCACCGCCCCACTCCTCGAAGAGTTCTATCCCGAGAAGCAGACCAGCCAGACGGGCGTTTGAGGTCACTTTGAGGGCGCAATGTCGGGAGGTGTCCGGATGCCGCTCTTCAAGAGCCGCGTGGCCTTTCAGCTAGCCAGAAACGCGAGGGCTTTCCTCTATCTCGACACGGGCATCGTCCGCGGCGACGCACCTCCGACCCTGGAGGTCATGGAGGAGACCCAGGCGCGGCTGCGCGAGCAGATCCAAGAGGCCAGGCGGGCGCTGGCCAACAGGGACCATAGGATCTCCGGGCTGGAGAAAGAGCTTGGCGGGTATACCGTGGGAGCCGGGAACATAGCCTGGATCTTCGGCACCGTCAGGACCGGGAGCACGTGGCTTGCCTCCATGATGCGTGACGGCCACAACCATGCGATGTGGAACGAGCCCCGCGTCGGGGAGCTCTTCGGCACTTTCTACGAGAGTACCGCCCACCGCCGCGACAACGAGAACTTCGTAATGGGAACCCACCGCAAGCTGGTGTGGCTGAAGTCCGTCAGAAACTTCGTCCTCGACTCCGCGAGCGCTCGCTTCCCCAGGTTCGCCAGGGACGGCCTGCTCGTCATAAAAGAACCCTCGGGCTCCATAGGCGCGCCCATACTCATGGAGGCGCTGCCCGAGAGCGCCATGGTGCTCCTGGTACGCGACCCGAGGGACATAGTCGCCTCCGCCCTGGACGCCGCCAGGGAAGGCAGCTGGGCCTACGAACTGCGCGGCACCAGGCGACGGGAGAAGCAGGGACTGGTTGGGACCGCAGGCGCCCCAATAGACGACTTTACCGGCAAGTCTCAGGACGAGGTGGTCCGGGATCAGGCGTCCATGTACTTGCGATACGTCGGGAACTCCAGGAAGGCATTCGACGCCCACGACGGCCGCAAGGTGCTCGTGCGTTACGAAGACCTGCTCGCGAACTCTTTAGGAACGATGAAGCGCATCTACTCCGAGTTGGAGGTGGAGGTGGACGAGGAAGACCTCGCCCGCATCGTGAAGGAGCATTCCTGGGAGAACATCCCGGAGGATGAGAAGGGCAAGGGCAAGTTCTACCGCAAGGGTGCGTCGGGGGCGTGGAGGGAGGATCTGACGCCGGATCAGGCGAAGGTGGTGGAGGAGATCACCGCTCCGTTGCTGCGCGAGTTGTATCCGGACGAAACCGCATGAAGGCCTCCATAGTCATCCGCACCCACGACAACGCGCGCACCATCAGCGACGTGCTCGAAGCCGTCTTCTCCCAGCAGTTCAGCGGGAAGTTCGAAGTGGTAGTCGTAGATTCCGGCTCGACGGACGAGACGCTGGAGATCGTGGACCGCTACCCGCACGTACTGGTTGATTACTCCAAAGAGAAGTTCAATTACGGCGGTTCGCTGAACGCCGGGATCTCGGCCGCATCGGGCAAGTACGCGGTGTGCCTCTCCAGCCACTGCGTGCCGCTGGAGCCCGAGTGGCTCGCATCGCTCGTCGGGGCGATGGATGCGGACGATGGGCTGGCGGCGGCGTGGGGGCCGTTGCTCTTCGACGTGGAAGACTACCCGGTCATGGCTGGGAACGAGGTTGAGACAATAGACCTCGATGAGTTCTACCGCCGTCCGAACCGGGGTTTGCAGAATCCGAACAGCATAATCCGGCGCAACCTGTGGGAAGAGCGACCCTTCTCAGAGAAAATCGAACGTTGCGAAGACCAGGACTGGGCGCACCACTTCCTGAAGCGGGGCTACCGCACGGCGGTGATCAACGGGGCAAGGGCCCTCTACCGGGTGCCGCACGGCCCTTACAGCTTCGGGCGGAAGACCATGCGCGATTTCGTGGTGCTGAACGAACTGTTCGGACACAGGGCTCCGGTCCCAACCTCTGACTTCGCGCGCCGGGCTGCGTGGCTGGGCCGAGTCTCCGTTTTGGGCAAGAAGTCTTCGCGGGTGAGCACGCTCATGGTCGCCAGCCTCGCAGGGCGGTGGGCCGCGGACAAGACCATCCGCTATCGCAGACTGCGGGAATATCTGGACCAGGGCGAGGGAAGCAAGGCGGCGCTGCTTGGCGGGCTCGTTTCCCGAAAGGCCAGATCGGCGTTGGGCGGCGCGCAGCAGGCCGCCGGGATGAAAGCCCTGCCTTCGCCTGGCGGTATCGAGGGCAAAACGCGATTCTTCCTGGTGGGGGAGATGCGCTCCGGAACGTCGTGGTTGCAGCGGACGCTCAACACCCACCCCGAGGTATTTTGCAAGGGCGAGGGGAGCTTCTTTGGGCGGGATCAGGAGTTGGAGGAGATCCCGGTTTACCGAGCCCCGACCCCGAGCCTCCAGAACGCCATCCTGAACTGCGAGGGCATCCGAACCTGGCACGGTTTCACCTGGAACGGCTGGGCCAAGGGCGACGAGGATGAAGACCTCCGCAACCTGACCCGCACGGCCATCGACTACTTCATGGACAAGGACTCGGCCGCGGGCGGCAAGCGCATCGTCGGCGATAAGAGCCCGCTGCATACCGACCACGTGGACGAGATCCATGAACTATATCCGGAGGCGAAAGTCATCCACATCTACCGCGACGGCCGCGACGTGGCCGTCTCCCTGATACACCATTTCTGGCGGCTCTCAAGGGACAGGGGCGGCATCTTCGACCTGGACCCGGAAGAACTGGAGAAGCGCGACGCCTACGCCGAAGACCCCGAAGGCTTCCTCGCTTCGGGCAACAGCATCTTTACCGAGGAGCGGCTGCGGCAGATGGCCGTGCGCTGGAGCCGGCGGGTCACCAAAGCCTCAAGCGACGGACAGACCCTTTTCGGCAAGAACTTCTTCCAGCTAAGCTACGAGGATCTTCTGACGCAACCGGAGAAGAACCTGAAGGTAATGTTCGGGCTTCTCGGCGCCAACTCCGACGACGCCACCGTCAGCCGGTGCGTGGAGAAGAACAGCTTCGAGAAGCTGGCGCGGCGGAAGGCAGGCAGCGAGGATTCCGCCTCTTTCTTCCGCAAGGGCGTGGCGGGCGACTGGCGCGGCGTCTTCACGGAGCGCGACCGGCAAATCTACGCGGAGATAGCCGGTGATTCGCTGCGCCAGATGGGATATTCCCTTGATTGATCGAAGGCAAAAGTAGTGCCCTTATTGAGGAATCAGGCGGTATTCGAGGTGGCGCGGGGGATCAAGGCGTTCCTCAGTTTCGAGGCCGGCCTTACCCGTGGAGAGGTTCCGGGTACTGGGGAGCAGGAGATCGAAATCCTCTGCCAGCGGCTGGCGTTTGTCGAGGCTGAGAACGAACGCCTGCGCGAGGGCGTTGCCGATGGCGTCGGTGGGGACGAGCTTCAGGCGGATGGCGTGGTCCCGGAGAACATCGTCTGGATCTTCGGTGTTGCCCGCGTAGGCTCCACGTGGCTGGCTTCCATGATGGGGGAGACGAAAGGCCACACGGTCTGGAACGAGCCCAGGGTGGGCTCACTGTTCGGGAACTTCTACTACGGCCGGGGGGCGCATCGCGACAACAAGCACGGCATCCTCGGCGGTTCGGAGGAGAAGCGTTCCAGGGCCATCCGCGCCCTGGTCCTGGCCGCGGCGAACGCCAAGTTCGGCCGCGAGGTGGACGGCGGCTACCTGGTCATCAAGGAGCCCAATGGCTCCAACGGGGCGCCTTTGCTTGCCCGGGCGCTGCCCGAGAGCCGCCTGATCTTTCTGGTCCGCGACCCGCGCGACGTGGCGGCTTCCGCCCTCGGGGCCGCGCTGGAGGGTGGCTGGTACGACAGGCACCGCAAGCGGCGCGGAATCACCAAACAAAAAGGAGCCGAAGAGATAGTCGAGGCCAGGGCCACCCGCTACGTCGAGTACATCGGCAGGTCCAGAGAGGCGTACGAGGCGCACGAAGGTCCCAAGACGCGGGTCCGCTACGAGGACCTGCGCTCACACCCGCTGGAGACCATGCAGCGCATCTACTCCGAACTCGGGATGCAGGTGGAGAAGGACGAGATCCTACGCGTAGTCGAGAAGCACTCGTGGAAAAACATACCTGACGAGAAGAAGGGGCCGGATAAGTTCTACCGGAAGGCGTCACCGGGAGGATGGCGCGAAGACCTGACGCCGGAGCAAGCGAAGACTGTGGAGAGGATCACCGCACCGCTCCTGGCCGAGTTCTACCCGGAGAAGGATCCGGAAGGGACCGGATGAGGACAGAACCCCCCGGACGGTGAAGCCATGAAGGTCTCGGTGATCATCCGCACGTTCGATAGCGAACGCACGATAGGGGAAGTTCTCGAAGCCGTGTCCTCCCAGAGTTTCACAGACCGTGAGGTCGTGATAGTTGACTCCGGCTCCACCGACGGCACGCTGAAGATAGCGCGCCGCCACCCGCACGTGTTCGTGGATTTTTCGGAGGAACCTTTCGGCTACGGGGCTTCTCTGAACGCCGGAATCTCGGCCTCATCTGGTGAGTACGCAGTATGCCTCTCCAGCCACTGTGTGCCACTGCGCGAGGACTGGCTGGCCTCGCTCGTCCGGGTCATGGAGGCGGAAGAAAGTCTGGCCGGGGCCTGGGGGCCGCTGGTGTTCGAGCGCCGGGAAGGGCGCACCGCGGCAGGCGGCGTCGAGGTCATGGATCTGGAGGGGTTCCTCCTCCGGCCAAACCGGGGTTTGCAGAACTCCAACAGCATAGTCCGGCGGAGTTTGTGGGAGGAGCGGCCATTCTCAGAGGACGTTCCGACAGCCGAGGATCAGGACTGGGCGCATCACTTCCTGCAGCGGGGCTACCGCACGGCCCTGGTCGGGAGCGCGCCAGCCCTGTACCGCATCCCGCACGGCCCGATCCGCCACGCCCGGAAGATGTACCGGGAGTTTCTGGTCCTGAACGACATGTTCGGCCACGAGCCCGGCATTGCCCTGACGGACCTTCTCGGTAACCTGGCACGTTTGACCGGGGCTGCGATCCTGGGGCGCCGTTCCCCAGGGACGAGCATCAAAGTCTTCGCCGGAACGGTCGGGATCTGGCACGCCGGCCGGACGCTGCGGCGCCGGGATCAGAAGTGCCGCAAGGAGGCATCTTGAGGCCCTATCTGGAAGACATCCGGCGGCGGCTGGCCGCAAAGTATCGCGAGGTCTACCTGACGCTCGATCTGCTTCGGGGGAGGCTGGCTCCCGGCCCTGATGCGACGACCCGGGCACCCAGGCCGGAGAACATCGTCTGGATCTTCGGTTCCGGCAGGTCCGGCTCCACGTGGCTTCGGAGCATGATGGGCGAGATGGAGCGCCACCGGGTGTGGGAGGAGCCGATGGTCGGGCGGCTCTTCGGCTCGTTCCACGAGAATGCCCAGCAGGGCCAGCTCAACTCCGCCAGCTTCATCATGGGAGAGCCGACGCGGAAGGGCTGGATTCGGTCCATCAGGAACTTCGTGCTTGACGGCGCCCGCTACGCGCAGCCGAAGCTCGGCCTCGACGACTACCTGGTGGTCAAGGAACCCAACGGCTCGATGGGGGCGCCGCTGCTAATGGAGGCGCTGCCCGAGAGCCGTATGATCCTGCTCGTCCGCGATCCCCGCGACGTGGTCTCCTCCGTCCTCGATGGCGCCAGGAAGGGGAGCTGGCTCTACGAATGGGGCGAGAAGGGCGGCTGGAAGGAGAACGCCCTCGCCGACGCGGACCCCGACGGCTTCGTCAAGCGCCGGGCCCGCACCTACCTCCACCACGCCGGGGCCGCCAAGCGCGCCTACGACGGCCACGAAGGCCCGAAGACCCTCATCCGCTACGAAGAGCTAAGGACGGATACGCTGGCCGTCATGCGCCGGGTCTACGACGAACTCGGAATGAGTGTGGACGAACACAGCCTGCAGCGGGCGGTAGAGAAGCACTCCTGGGAGAACATTCCCAGGGAGAAGAAGGGCGAGGGCAAGTTCTACCGCCGGGGAAGCTCCGGAGGTTGGCGGGAGGACCTGACGCCGGAGCAGGCGAAGGCCGTAGAGAGGATCACCGCACCGCTCCTAGCCGAGTTCTACCCGGCGACCTGAGCGGCTGATTTGCCGTCGCGCCGACAGCCCTCGATGATCTCGCCGTAGACCTTCTCCAGGTCGTCCACGCTCTCGGCCACCGTTCTGACGGGCTCTATGTTCTCCCTGAGCCGGGAGATGAGATCTGGCTCCTTCAGGAAACGGGTAAGCTGGGCGCCCATGTCTTCCACGTCGTCCACCGCGAAGAGCAGGCCGTTATTGCCGTGCTCGATCACCTCTGACAGACCGCCCAGGTTCGTGGCCACCACCGGGGTGCCGGAGGCGAACGCCTCGTACACGACCAGCGGCGTGTTCTCGTACCAAGCCGACGGCACCACGAGCACGTCTATCTCGGGTAGCACCTCGCCAACCTTCGACCCCTCGAACGCCCCGGGGAACAAGATGCGCGGGTCGCCGCCGGCCAGGGACTCTATCTCTGCGAAGTACTCCGGCGCGCGTTTCGGGTCGCCGTAGACTTTGAGTTCGGCTTTCATGTCCTGGGGGATCATGCGGAAAGCCTTCACCAGGTTGTGAACGCCCTTGTGGCGCACCAGCCCGCCCATGAACCCAAAGCGCACCGTTTCGGGGCGGTCGGTGCTGCGGGGTACGGACGCGATGTGCGAGGTCTCGATGCCGTAGCGGGAGACTTTGAGGAGGTTGGGGTTTATACCGTTGCGGAGCAGCATGTCGCGGGTGAGCCTGGTAGGGGCGATCACACGGTCCATGGAGTTGATGGTGTCCTTCAGGAAGGAAATCCTCTCCACGACAGTTCGAATGCGCTTTCCATACCTCGATTTCTTGAGGACGGGGCTCTTCGCCAGGTTGGTGTAGGCCGTCAGCTCCAGGTCGGACTTGTTCAGGTAGCGATCCTTCATCTCCTGCGGCACGTGGGTGCGGGCGATGTAGCAGCGCAGGCAGTTGGTGCCAGCGCGGTTCGGGCCCAGGCACAGCTCCCCGGTATCCGCGCGCCGCAGGTGGATCACACGGCAGATGGACCAGAAGTCTGTGGCGGTGAAGACCACAGGGACGCCCATCTCTTTCGCGGCCGTGATGATGCTGCCAGAGAGCCGCCCCGCGTGCCACACGTGCAGCACGTCAGGGTTCGTCTCCAGGATCAAAGCTCGCATCCTATCCGCCATCAGCGGGTTGTCGAACTCGTAGCGCAAGGGGTCGGCGGTGCTACCCAGGCTCATCCCGAACGTGCGCACGTTCAAGTCCTCGTAGACGTAATCTTTTCGCGCGTCGGCGGGCAACTCTTCCGAGGCTGGCTCCGAGGTCATCACCTGCACCTCGTGGCCCCGCTTCATTAGCTCCCGTCCGCACTCGAAAGCAAGTTTCTCCGTCCCAAACGAGAATTTGGGCAGGAACTGATGTGATGTTAGAAGTACGCGCAAAAGAACCTCCTTGAATCTTGCCGAAGAATATACGAAGGCCCCGGCATTGTACAGGAGCGCTGGCGCTTCCCTCACGGTGGAAAACCGGCAAGGGATGTACGTGCGGCGACGTTGGCAGGCGAAGGTATTTTCGCTAGACTTCTCGTTTTGTAGGCACAGGTGTACTATCAATGACCGGAGTCCCGGGGCTGGGATGGGTTTCTAGAGGAGGCTTAAGGAAGACTATGGTCCAGGAGTCCAAAGCATCTGAACAGATCACGCCGATAATCGGCAATCGTGGCCGCCACAGGCACGATGTTCCGGACAGCCCCATACTGGAGAAGGCGCAGAAATGGATGTTGCATCACAACATCGAGCACCTCCACGGTCCAGAGGAGGTGGATTTCGAGGAGGATGAGCTAGTAGTGCTCGTGGTGCTGCGCGACGGTAGGCCCTACATCAAGTCTTTCGTCGAGCACTATCTCTCCTTGGGGGCGAAGCACCTGGTCTTCCTGGACACCGGCTCAGAAGACGGAACCATCGAAGCCCTTCGGAAGTATGAGAACGGTGTGACGGTCTTCCGCACGGGCCTGCCTTTCAAGAACTACCAGATCTCCATGCGCCAGTACCTGGTCGAGCGTTTCGGCAAAGGCCGGTGGACGCTAAGCGCGGATATAGATGAGCTCTTCGAATATCCATACTCGGACGTGGTGAGCCTCAAGGCGCTGCTCGGCTACCTGCGCGAAAACCGCTACAACGCGGTCATCTGTCACATGCTGGACATGTTTCCAGAAGAAATTTCTTCAGACACAGAGACCGTTATTAGCGACGAACCCCTCAAGAAGTTGCATCGCTTCTACGACACTTCCGGCGTGCAAGCCTACGACTACAGTCTCTTTCACGAATTGATGGACAACGAGATCTCCAACGAGGAGATAGAAGTTCTTATGGGCGGGGTGCAGCGGCGGCTGTTCAAGATTTCGCCGCTCCTAACGAAGCACTCGCTCGTTTTCTTGGAGGAGGGAGTGAGGCCTATAGATCTCTCCGAGCACTGGGTCGGGGGGGCGCGTCTGGCCGACTTTACCGGCCTACTTCTGCACTACAAGCTCTCAGCCAGCCTCTACGGTCTGGTGCTGCGCGAAATCGAGAAACGCACCTACCCCAACAGGCACGGCAAGTACGACAAGTACCTGCAGGTGCTGGAGAGCGCGACGCAACTTGTCATGAAGGACGAAACCTCCAGAGAGCTCAAGAACGTGAATGAGCTGGTAGGCAGCAGGTTCATGACCGTTTCGAAAGAATACATGGAATTCGTCAGAGAGGAGGACCGCAAACGGGGTAATCCTCCAGCGGCCAACTTCGATAGGCTGTTCGAGGCTTTCTCCAGCGCACGCTCCGAAGCTCGTGCCCAACAAGCACAGATGAACGTTCGGCGTGTTCGGCAACGGATCGAAGAGGAAGCTGAGGTGAGGGTGCAGAGGGCCGAGAACCAGGCGAAGTGGGTGCAACAGCAGGCCCGGAACGCGCAGGAACAGGCCCAAAAGGCGCGTCAGCATGCTGAGAGGACGCAGCAGCAACTCATCGCCGTGCGGTCGTCAAGAACCTGGAAGACGCTTGAGATGATAGGTCGCGCGAAAACGGCCGTGCTCGGTACCATATTCGTCCTGAGAGACCGCCTCGCTCACCGTCAGGCCACTTCAAACGGGTCGGAATCGACGCAGAATGATCAAAAGGTTGGTATTAAGGATTCCGGCATCATTAGCGACATCAGAGCTCGTTTGAAGACAACCCCCGCTCGCGGTCCGGTGCTGAAAACGCAAACTCCCCAACCTCTGGCTCAGGAGGTCGCGCCACAGGCTTTCATCCACACGCAGGAGCCGCAGATCTCGAACGCGAAGCCGGAACTGAGTACGCCGCCCTTCTTTATCGTGGGGAGCGGAAAGTCTGGCACCACCTGGCTTAAGAGCCTCCTCAACTCTCACCCCGAAATCTTGTGTATGGGGGAGGGAAGGTTCTTCAATAGACAGTGGAACAGGGAAGACCTTAGAGATGCGAACGCCAAGGTTCCTCCGCGTTCACTGTACGGTGCGCTATACAATTCTGAGGACTTGAGGCTGTGGCTGGAGAGGTCGCCTTGGAGTAGCTATGAAGATACAGAGAGATACTTCGCCAGTCTAACTCGCTTTACCATTGAATACTTCCTGCAGCGCAAGCTCGTCAGCGCCGGTGGGCGAGTAGTAGGCGACAAGACCCCTTTCTTCCCAGGTGCAAATGTTGTGGAGGAGATCAAGGAGATTTACCCGGAAGCAAAGATTATTCATGTCATTCGGGACGGAAGGGACGTGGAGGTTTCCTGGATTCACCACCGATGGAGGAGGGCTTTGGATCGAGGGGGCGTGCAAGTTCTGAGACCTGGCGAGATTGAACGCCGCGAGGCCTATGAAAACGATCCACAGAGGCTCGCGGAACTGGGAGTTTTTGAAGAGAGAGAGCTCCGTAGAAGGGCTGGCTTATGGCGGGAGCAAGTCAGTGACGCTTCGGAAAGCGGGCCGAGGTTAATGGGTAACAACTATACCGAAGTCCGATACGAGAGCCTGTTGGACGACACGGCAGCGGAAACAGAGCGATTATTGACGTTTCTGGGTGTCGAGTCCGGCAGAGAGGTGGCGCTACGGTGTGTCGAAGATGCCAGCTTCGAGAACCTTTCCGGGGGGCGGCAGCGAGGAGAAGAAGACAACTCATCCTTCTTCCGCAAGGGGATAGCCGGAGACTGGAGAAACGTCTTCACCGAGAAGGACAAGCAAGTTTACAAAGAAGCAGCCGGAGATTTGCTCATACAATTTGGCTATGAGAAAGACAACGATTGGTAGTTTTTACCAGCCGAAGTCGGTGCCTAGGTAATCGTAGAGCCTCTGGTTATGCGGCTCGAAATAGCTCTTCAGCCTTTGCCGGGTTTCGGGCCTCATCGGCTCGTAACGTCGCATGTTCTTACCTTGCCCAAGATTTCCTCCGTCCCAGTCTGGTAAGCCAAGAAAGTTGCAGACCAGCTGCATAGTTTCTCGCGTATCCTTGAAGAAGTCTTCGCTCTTCAAGACGAGCAACCAGTCCTTGTCGAAGTGCTCGTGCCACTCCTTGATCTGGTCTATGTAGATGCCCCGGGCCAGGTAGGAGTAGCGTCGGTGGGCGTGGCTGAAGTAGTCTTCGTCGGCGAGCATCCTCTCCTTCTCGCCGCTTATCCTCTCCTCCTCCGCCTCTATCGCCTCCTCAAAGCTCAGGGTTTCGACTCCGTCACTGAGCTTATGATGGTAGTCGGAGTAGGCTCTGTCCACAGGGTTCCTTAGCAGTGCGATGAGCCTAGCGTGAGGAACGACCTGGGCGGCCCTTCTGGCGACGAGCGGATGGTAGAGATAGTAAGGACTGGCCTCGCCGGTTATGATCCTGTGGCCGTTTTGGGAGCTCGGCGGCGGGAAGTTCGATCGGTACCATCCCTCGCCCTTGTCCAACTTTTTGGGGGTGTCGAAATAGTGCACCTCCTTCTTTGAAGCAGATGCAACCTGTGGGTGAGCCGTCAGGAAACTGTATAGAGAAGAGGTGCCTGCCTTCTGGGCCCCTATGATGAGGAAATCAGGCAGCGAGCCCATCCCTGGACTGCTGATAAGCCGAGAGGTTTTTGGGTTCTCTTGATGACCCTGTGCCGGATTGGCCATCACAGAGAGCTTCTTCAGGCGCGCAATCTCCCGGTTCTTGATCCTGATCGTCTGACGCTGTTTCGAAATGCGGCTTTTGGCCTCCCTGAGCTTATGAGCCTGGTCCTCTATTTGTTTCTTGGGATCGGGCACTGCACCTCGGGTGAAGCCACCTTCCAGGTGCAAGTACGCTTTCACGTCACGGACTACCTTGAAAGCGGTATTGAAATTTATGCCGGGCAACTTATTTCTCCAAAGATTCGTGTAGAACCTGCATAACCGGAGGCATTTTGGCAGAGACTATGAGGACTTTCAATCACTGAGCCGGGCTGACCCGAAGGCACGGGCAAGCGCTCGAACTTTACACGTTCCACTTACCTGCGATCGCCAGTCGAAGTCGGTACCTAGATAGCTGAAGATCTTTAGGTTGTGTCGCTCGAAGTAGCTCTCCAGCTTCTCGCGAACGGTGGGGCTCATCGGATTGTAGTCGCTCTCATCGCGGAGGCTCGCGGAAAAGACCTCGGGTTGCTATGCTGGTGGTCCAAGGAGATGCGGCA
>Ga0081539_10005447_pt1 | contig 12989 bp, 15 predicted proteins | sample TabmetS4T2R2_FD_71023 | JGI IMG/M metagenome (GOLD analysis project Ga0081539, IMG submission 71023) | Tabebuia heterophylla rhizosphere microbial communities from the University of Puerto Rico - S4T2R2 | ecosystem: Host-associated > Plants > Roots > Rhizosphere ...
AGGTTCAGCGAAGAAAGATGGGAGGGGGACCTTCCGCGAGCCTATCAAGAGCCCCCACCCGACCGAGTACGTTGAGCTGCCTGCGATGCCCTCCCCCCAAAAGGGCGTTCACGCCCGTCTTCGACGGGCTATGCGGGAGAGGGCCCAATAACCGATGCCGCGCTCGCGACACTGAGTTGTGACACAGTAGGGTTGGCGCCACAGCGCATTTAGGCAGCCGTGCGTGAACGCGCTTGTCGACGCGCTATGGCGCGTAATCCGCCCACTCGCGGCGAGACTCGCGCCGCGGTGGGTTACGGCGCGCTTCGCGCGCCTAACCCACCCTACTCTTTCGGTGCGCGCGTGGTTAGATGATCCGCACCACGCGAGTCGGGAACCAGGATGGCGCGCAGAGCCGGAAGCGCAGACTTGCCGCTGCATGGCGGTCACGTGCCGAAATGGCTCGCCGATCGCATGACGCGGCTCGGCGCCGTGATCGCCCAAGCGGTCGTGCATCACTACGGGCGCGACGAGTTGTTGCGGCGGCTTGCGCATCCGTTCTGGTTCCAGTCGTTCGGCTGCGTGATGGGGATGGACTGGCACTCCTCCGGCATCACCACCAGCGTGATCGGCGCGCTCAAGCGCGGGCTGACCCCGCTGCAGAACGAGCTCGGCATTTACATCTGCGGCGGGCGCGGCGCACATTCGCGCAAGACCCCGGGCGAGCTCGTTGCGATCGGCGAGCGCGTCGGCTTCGATGGCGAGGAGCTTGCAACCACGAGCCGCCTGGTCGCCAAGGTCGACAGTGCGGCAGTGCAGGACGGCTTCGACCTTTATCTGCACGGGTTCATCGTGACCGCCGACGGCCACTGGGCGGTGGTGCAGCAGGGCATGAGTGATGCGCGGCGTCAGGCGCGGCGCTATCACTGGCTCTCCGAAGGCCTGAAAAGTTTTCTCGACGATCCGCACAGCGCGATCGAGGGCCCCGGCCAGGGCCTCATCGTCAATCTCGCGGATCATCGCGCGGCGCCGAACCGCGCCGGGCAGCTCGAGCTCTTGGCGAACCTCGCGCCGGAGCGCATCGCGCAGGAGTTTTCCGCGCTCGAAGGGCCCGCCGAGGCCGCGCCGGCGCAGGCCATGCTGCCGCATCTCGTCATGCCGGCGCATCACGACGTGCGCGCAAGCGACGTGCACGTGACGCGCCTGCATGCGAATCTCGCGGCGGCGGCCGACCGGGGGCCGAAGGATTTCTCCGAACTGCTGCTCACCCCGGGCGTCGGCGCGCGCACGGTGCGCGCGCTCGCGATGGTCGCCGAGGTGATGCATGGCGCGCCGTCCCGCTTCACCGATCCGGCCCGGTTTTCGCTCGCGCATGGCGGCAAGGACCGCCATCCCTTCCCGGTGCCGCTCAAGGTCTATGACGAGACCATCGGAGTTCTGAAATCCGCGGTGCGCCAGGCGCGCCTCGGCAATACCGAGGAGCTCGGCGCGCTCAAGCGGCTCGACGACCAGGCGCGAATGCTCGAACGCGCGACCGGTTCCTCGGTACAGGAGCTGATCGCGCAGGAGCGCGAGCGTTCGCACGAATATGGCGGCCGCAGCGTGTTCGGCTGGGAGCCGCCGCCGGCGGCGCTGAAGGATAGCAGTTGAGCGCGGCGAAGCTCGTCCTTCGGGCTATCGCGCCGCCCGGCGGCGGACGTGGCCTATTGCACGAGCGCGGTGGTCTCCTTGCTCGCGCGATCGTAGCGCAGCGTCGCACGCGAAATGCTGCACAGATCGAGTCCTTCGAAGAACACCTGGTCGGTGTATCCGGTCCATTTGACCTTGATGTTCCAGGTGCAGCCTTTGTCGGCATTGTTGAACTTGACGTGGACCGACTGCCCTTCGGCGAGGCCCGCGCTCAGCTCGTTCTCGCCGAAGTCGTTGTCGTCCGGCGGGTTGACGCCGATGAACGAGATTTCGTAGCCGGTCTCGTTGACGATGGTGAAGTTGCGCACGTCGGAAGCCGCCGCGGGCAGCGACAGCGCGGCGCTCAGCGCGAGGCCGGTGAGAAATTTGCGCATGGTGCGGGACCCCGTGCGTTGTGGGTTGCGCGTGGGCGTTGCTACTTGCGGTCCCAGCCAGCCTGCTTCGAGCACGCTTCCTGCGCGTTGGGATTGGCCTTCTCCCACTGCGTGATCGAGCGCGTCTCGTTGTCCGACATCTTGTTGTTCATGCAAGTGCAGTAGGCGAGAACGACCGGCGCGGTCTGGCCCTCGTCCTTGTTATCCTCGACGCACACCTTGATCCACTTCACGTCGTCGGCACTCTGGCGCTGGGCGTGCGCCGGCCAGGTGGTGATGGTCGCGGCAGCCGCGACGATGATGAGCAGGTTTCGCATGGAGGTCTCCCGATAAGGCGTGTCAATGGCGCTCCTCTTCCACTGGTCGCGAGAACGGAAATCGAATGAGATGTGAACCACCATTCGCAACGGCGAGATTTTTCAGGAAACCTTAATCCTTTAGCGGGACAGGCTGCATCTCGCGCGGCAATATCGCGGGATGACGCCGGACTTGCTTGCGTCCCGCCATTCTCCAATGATGGATTTTCAAGGAGCACGCTCTTGGTCGCATCCGAAACCACGACCGCAACGGGGCGCGACGCCCAGCGGCGCGACCGGCTGATCGTGGTCGAGGACGATCCGGTCACCCGCGCGATGATCGCGGGCTATTTCGCCGACCACAATTTCGACGTCGTCGAGGCCGGCAGCTGTGGGGAGTGCCGGGCCGTGCTCAAGCGCGGCCGCGTCGATCTGATCTTTCTCGACGTGCAGCTGCCCGACGGCGACGGCTTCGAGTTCGCCAAGGAGGCTCAGACGCTGAGCCGCGCCGGCATCATCTTCGTCACCCGGCGCGACACCGAGGTCGACCGCATTCTCGGGCTCGAGCGGATCTCGATGCGCAGATTCTGCCCGCGCACCCAGCCGTATTTCTCGAGGTCCCGGATCAGGATCGCGACGCGGGCATTGGCCATATCCGGCCCGTCGGTCCGCATCAGCGGGTCATTGAGTGGCAAATTGGTGAGCAGCCCGAGGATGCGGACGCGCTCGGCGGCGCGCGCGAGGCGCGGCGGCGCGACGGCCGCGACCGCGGCGAGACGCAAGAGGTCGCGGCGGCTGACCGCCGCGCGTCGAAACATGCCGGGAGTTGCCCCCATACCGGCACATTACATCACATGCGGGAAAAAGATGATCCTTCGCGTGCGTGGAATCCGAGAAGCGCGGCTTTAGGGATAACGGCGGGCGTGTAGCCCGGATGAGCGCGTGAGCGCGACATCCGGGGCTGCGGCTTCCGTTTCGAGCGCTGACCCCGGGTGTCGCTTCGCTCAGCCGGCTACATACTGATGCCGCACCAGCGTGTAGCCGGATGAGCGCGTGAGCGCGACATCCGGGGCTGCGGCTTCCGTTTCGAGCGCTGACCCGGGTGTCGCTTCGGTCACCCGGGCTACGCACTACTCCACCGAAACGATGCAGGGCCTGACGCGGAAGCGCGATTCGGTTTACCGCCGGCTTCGCACCACTCACAGCAAATTCAACAGCCCTGCCCCGTGCGCCTCCGACGTGCGCGCGGCGCCCGGCTGTTGTGACGCACCATAATCAGCTGACCGCAGTCGGCGCATTCGAAGATGCGCTGCCCCTCGAACGACTTGAGCGGCACGTGCCGCACCCGCCGCAATGTCCCCGTGCACACGCCGCAGGTCTGCGGCTCAATCTCCGCCTGTTGCATCGCCATCTCCCCGTCCACTGCCGCCGCTTAACGTGTCGCCGGTTCGAAAGTTTGGCACATGCCGCTCGGGCAGCGGATACGGTGAATAGGGCGTATTTGATTTGAATAGCGAGCTATCGGCTAGGCCTTGTAGGGCCCGACGCCGTCCGCGAGAAACTGATTGTTCTCCTCGCGAATCTGCGCGGCCGCCTCGTCGTAAAGAAATGGCAGAAATGCGTATCGACGTCCGCGCGTCACGCGTGAGACCGCGTGCAACAGCGAGCACGAGAAAACGACGGCGCCACCGGGCGGCGGCTTGAACGCGCGCGGGCCGTATTCGGGGAAGCTCACCTCGCCGCCGTCGAACTCGTCATTGAGATTGATCGAAACCGCGAAGCGCCGGTGCGCGGTGCCCTTCGTAGTGTTGTCCCGGTGCGCGCGAAAGTGCCCGCCGTCTTCGGCCGAATAGCATGACACGATGTATCGCTCCATGCGTGTCGCCTTAAACTGATGCACCTTCAGGATCTCGGGAACGACACGGCGCCGGAGTCGGCCTTGCGTCTGCCTGATGATCGCTTGATCCTCGATCACGTAATCCTTGCGCCGCTTGTGCCCATGGTCGTGGACCGCGACCGTTCGTCCCTCGACCTCGCGCATGAAGCCCGACTCCGCTCCACCGTGCTGCTCATACAAGCTCACGAGTTGCTGGCAAAACGCCGGCTCGAACACGTTGGGTAGAAACAGGATCGGCGCTTGCAGCTCGACCCCGCTGAAGCTCGCGGGCGGCGGCAGGCCATCGATGAAGCGAAACACGGCGGCGCAGCCGCTTCCGTCCTGGCCGAACGGAATGACCGCGAGCACCCGCAATGTCGGATCGAGAACGACCCAGGTCCGACGCACGTCCGCCGGATCAAGCCTGCCCTGCGCGTCGCGCGGAATAACGCCGTAGCGACGACTGATCGCGCCGTCGAAATCCCAGAAGAAGCGCAGACCCGGCAGGCTTTCGCGGACACGCTGCTCGCTTTCATCCGCCGGATCAAGACTGACGCCGAAAAACGATGCGCGCGCATCGTCGAAGCGATGGCGCCCGGCATGCACCTCATCAAGCGCGGCGCGCGCCAGCGCGTCCGCGGCGGACGCAAAGAAGCACAGGACGAGGTAGCGGCCCGCCGCCGTGTCGAACGCATAGCGCGGGTTGCTGGTCGATCGCTGGTGGAACCAGGGCGCCGGATCCCCCGGCATCAAGGTCACGTAGGCAGAGGCCGTGTTCTCGGATTGCATGGCTCACAGGGCGCCATTGGGGACAATATCCACATTAGCCGGCAAGGGGCGCCTCGCCCAGAGGCCTCCCTGCGGCCCGAGGTGCCATTCGCCCCCGGCCCGTTTGCCGCTATATGTCACCGATGCTCTATCTTGAACTCGCAATCGTCGTTGTGCTCGTCCTGATCAATGGCGTCCTGGCGATGGCAGAACTTGCCGTCGTCTCCTCCCGACGCGCGCGCCTGCAGACGCTTGTGGATCGTGGCGTGGTCGGCTCGCGCCGCGCTCTCGCGCTCGCGGCCGATCCCGGCCGCTTCCTTTCAACCGTGCAAATCGGCATCACGCTCGTCGGCGTCCTGTCCGGCGCTTTCTCCGGCGCGACACTCGGGCTGCGGCTTGCCGAATGGTTCACGTCTTTCGGCCTGCCAGTACGCATCGGGGAGTATCTCGGCGTCGGCTTGGTGGTCGCGGTGATCACCTACGCGTCGTTGATCGTCGGCGAGCTGGTCCCGAAGCAAATCGCGCTGCGCAACCCGGAAGGCATCGCGGTCAGGGTCGCGCCGGTGATGACCTGGCTGGCGCGGATCGGGTCACCGCTGGTCTCATTGCTCGACGTTTCGGGCGACCTCGTGTTGCGCGCGCTCGGCTACAAGCCCGAATCCGAGCGCAAGGTCACCGAGGAAGAGGTCCGCACCTTGATCGCGGAGGCCGAGACGGCCGGCGTCCTCGAACCCGGCGAGCGTGCCATGATCAGCGGCGTGCTGCGCCTCGGCGACCGTCCGGTCCGCGCCGTCATGACGCCGCGCCACGAGGTCGATACGATCGACCTGTCCGAGGACCGCGCCGAGATCCGTGTCCGGATCGCCGGCAGCCGACATTCGCGGTTTCCGGTCTACAGGGAAGAGCCGGAAGAAATCATCGGTGTGGTTCACGCGAAAGATCTGCTCGACGCCTTCATGCGCGGCGAGGACCCGGAGATCGAAAAATACGTGCAACCGGCGCCCGTGATACCGGACACCGCCGACGCGCTGGATGCGGTCGAGATCATCAAAAGCTCTCGCGCCCATATGGCGCTGATTCATGACGAGTACGGGCACTTCGAAGGTGTCGTGACCAGCGCCGACGTGGTTGAGGCGATTATTGGCGCACCTACGACGCCAGACGATGCGGCCGAGCCTGACGCCGTGCAGCGCACGGACGGCTCGTGGCTGATCGCCGGCAGCATGGCCGCGGACGCGCTCGGAGAGCTGCTCTCAATCGACGTGCCGCGCCACGGCAGCTATCACACGGCCGCGGGATTTGTGCTCTGGAAGCTCGGTCATCTGCCGACCGTCGGCGAATGCTTCGAGGCGTCCGGGTGGCGTTTCGAGGTGCTCGATCTCGATGGCCGCAGGATCGACAAGCTGCTTGCGACACGCGTCGGCCGCCGTCGCGAGGCGATCCGGGTGTAGCCGCTCACCGGCCGATCTCCACCGCGCTGAGCAGGATCAAGAGCAGCCCGCTGAGAAAGTCGAGGGCGCGCGTCATCTTGTGCAGCGATGCGCCATGCCGCTCGATCAGGTGCAGCATCTGGTCGCGCATGACGACGGTCGCGAGCGCGACCGACGCAAGCGTTGCGAGCACGCCCAGCATCATCGCCAGGGCGAAGACCAGCCCCGCCTCCGGCACGCCGCGTGACAGCGCGAAGAACATCGCAAACAGCGTGAGCGGGCACGGAATGAGCCCGGCGACCACGCCGACCACGAGCCCCTCGCCATGTGGATGGCCGCGTCCGCGCCAGGCGCGCAGGATCAGCCAGAGACCGATGCCGATGAGCAGGCCGCGGCTGACGAGCTCGAGCGAGGGCGCGCGGCCGACGCCGCCGAGCGTGCGCGTGATCAGCGGCGCGGCGAGCAACGCCAGCACCACGGCCGATCCCACATGGGTGAGCGCGAGCACGGTCGCGACCGCGATGGCGCGCAGCGTCGCAAGCCGCGATCCGGCGAGGTACGACGCCAGGATCGCCTTGCCGTGCCCGGGGGTGAGCGCATGCACGGCGCCGAACAGCACGCCGGTCGGCAGCACCGCGGCGAGCGCGAACCAGTCGCGGGTTGCCGCGAAGGCCGACAGATCGGCGGAGAGCGCGCCGTAGATCCAGCGCTGCAGGGCGACGAGTTGTTCCAACATGGCTCACTTGTTCCAGGGCTTAGGCACGCTTATCCTATCAGGGAGGATAGGATCCATGAAGCACACCACTCATCCCGGGGTCGTCAAGCGGCTGAAGCGCGCCGAAGGCCATCTGCGCGCGGTCATTGCCATGATCGAGGACGGCCGCCCCTGCCTCGACCTCGCGCAGCAGCTGCACGCGGTCGAAAGCGCCGTGTCGAACGCCAAGCATGCGCTGATTCACGACCACATCGAGCATTGCCTCGACGCGCCGGGCAGCGCCCTGACCGGCAAGGCCGGACTGCACGAGCTGAAAGCCATCACCAAATATCTGTGAGACCGTTCCATGTTGGCATCGCTGCGGCAGTGGCTTGGCTTCTCTGACGATCATCACCAGCACGGTCACCATGACCATGATCATCATCATGATCATGATCATGGACACCAGCACGGCCACACCCACGGCGTCGTCGATCCGACCATCGCGACCACCGATCGCGGCATTTTCGCCATCAAATGGTCGTTCATCATTCTGGCGATCACGGCGGCGCTGCAGCTCCTTGTCGTGTTCGCGTCAGGCAGCGTCGCGCTGCTCGCCGATACCATCCACAATATTGGCGATGCCACCACCGCGATCCCGCTCTGGATCGCGTTCGTGCTGGTGCGCCGCAAACCGACCGCGACCTTCACCTATGGATATGGTCGCGTCGAGGACTTCGCCGGCCTCATCATCGTGCTGATCATTCTGGTGAGCGCGCTGGTCGCCGGCTACGAGGCAATCGACCGCTTCATTCATCCGCAGCCCGTTCGCGTGCTCGGGTGGGTCGCGGTGGCAGGCCTGATCGGCTTCCTCGGCAACGAGGCGGTCGCGGTGTTTCGCATTCGTGTCGGGCGCGAGATCAACAGCGCCGCGCTGATCGCGGATGGCTATCACGCCCGCACCGACGGCCTGACCAGCCTCGCGGTCGTGATCGGCGCGGCCGGCGTCTGGCTCGGCTTTCCGCTCGCCGACCCGATCATCGGACTGCTGATCACGCTCGCGATCTTCGGGATCGTGTGGCAGTCCGCGAGGGCCGTGCTGACGCGGATGCTCGATGGGGTCGAGCCGCAGATCATGGCGGAGATCCGGCACGCCGCCGCGCATGTCCCGGGGCTGACACTGCGCGAAGCGAAAGCGCGCTGGCTCGGTCACCGGCTGCATGCCGACCTGCGGGTCAGCGTCGACCCCGCGCAGTCGGTCGGCGAGGCGACGCATGTCGTCGCGACGCTCCGGGCCGAGCTCCACAAACACCTGCCGGCGCTCGAGCAGGCGCGCGTCGAGCTCGCATTGTAGCGGGACGCGCGCGACGCCGACCTCACTTTGATCCGCGATTTACGCCGTCGCGGGTGCGCGTGGTCGCCACAGATTCGCGCGAAATGCGATCGCCTGTGTCGCCCCATACACGCTCAGCCCCGCGGCGGCGGCGAGAGCGAGCCCGGTGAGGCCGCTATCGGTGAGATGGATCGCGATCCCGCCGCCGACTGTCACCACTGCGACACGGCTGGCAATACCGATGAGTGGCCAGAGCGGACGACCTGCGGCCTGAAACGCCGAGCCCAAAGTCAGCCCCGCGCCCAAGAACGGATACGCCAGGCCGACGATCACAAGGTACTGCCCGGCGAGCAGGTGGATCTCGCCGGCATCGGTGAACAAGCTGGTCCAGACCCCTGGCGCGAGAACGCCGAACAGCCCAATGGAGCCGGTGATGAGCGCCGCGAGCGCTGCCGCTGTCCATGCGCTCCTGACCGCGCGTGCCTCATTGCCGGCGCCGAGATTGGTGCCGACCATGGCGATGACGCCGGCACCGAGGCCGAATGCCAGCGGATAGAGCAGATACTCGAGCCGTGCCGCGACACCGAAAGCCGCAAGCTGCGCCGCCCCCAAGGTGCCGACAAAACCGGTCAGCAGCGCGAGTCCCAGGTTGTTGAGAACGGGCTGCAGCGACATCGGCGCGCCGACCCTTAAAATTTCGACGAACAGCCGGCGGCTGAGCCGGACATTGTCAAACGACATTCTGACCGCGGTCCGACCGGAGATGATGTACCAAGCCAGAACCGCGCTCGATGCGGTGAACGATGTGACGGTCGCAATTCCGGCGCCGCTGATGCCGAGCGGTGGTATCGGCCCAAAGCCAAACACAAGCAGCGGCACCAGCACGATGTGGAGGGCCTCCGCGCCAAGATAGACCACCGCCAGGATAGCCGCGTGTCCGGCGCCCCGTACGACGCTGGTCAAGGTGCTGAGCACCCAATACGCGAGCGCGCCGCCAAAGAGCGCGTTGGAATATTCGAGGGCGGCGGCGAGGGTCTCACCCTTGCCGCCGATAAGTCGGTAAATCACCGGCCCGCCGATCAGCAGAACCGAGGCAAACGCAGCCGCCATGGCGGCCGCTATGATCATCGCGTGGACGACGAGCGCCGAGGCATCCTCGTGCCGGCCCGCTCCGATTGATCGTGCAATCGCCGACGCGATGGCTCCCCCCATGCTCGAGTTCGCCATCTGCTGCATCAGCATGATGAACGGGAATACCAGCGAGATGCCGGCCAGCGCGCTTTGGCCCAGCTTTCCGACGAAATGCGCATCGACCGTTGCGGTCACGGCGATCAGCACCACGTTGACGACGACGTTTGGTGCCGCAAGCCGAAGCAGGGTCGAGACGATCGGCCCTTCAAGAAGAAGGCGGGTTCGCGCTACGCCGGGCTTTGGCGCGGTCTTCGGGGCGGGATCGGCGATTGCGACGCTCGCGCTCATAGGTCACTCCTGCCCCGGTGGGGACTGGAGCAGCGCTTGGACGAAGCGTCTTGGGAAAGCCGGGCGGCTGCAGGAAGAGCCCGACGGACCCGCACCTAAACCGATTGTGTTCGCCCGGCAACGCATCATTTCTCGGGCTGGACCGAAATTCATTCATGCCACGCCCCAGGACGCGGCAGGCAGCCGGCCGCTCGCACGCGGCCGCACCCCGCCGCGTCAGTCTCCTTGCGTGGTCTCCTTGAGCGACCAGCCGAGCTTGCGCAAATGGCGCAGGTCCTGCGATGCCTCCGTCATCAGCCATTCGCGGAAGGTCTTGATCTTCGGCAGCGCCGCGGTCGGCTTGGGACAGATGATCCAGTAGGTCTTCGAGAGCCGCAACGCCTCTTCGAATGGGCGCACCAGTCGCCCGCCGATGAGATCGAAAGCCGCAAGTGTCGTGCGCGCGAGCGCAATCCCCTGCCCGTTGATCGCGGCATCGATGACCATGCTGGCGCGATTCAACACCGGCCCGTGGATCGCCGCAGACTCGTCGAGCCCCGCAGCCTGAAGCCACTTCGCCCAGTCCGCGCGTGTACCCATGTGAATCAGCGGGAATTTCAGCAGGTCCTGCGGCTTGCTCAGCCGCTTGCGCGCGCTCGGCAGCTTCGGGCTGCAGACTGGAAACAGCTGCTCGGAGCACAAGCGGACGGCGTCGAGCCCCGGCCAGCTTCCATCGCCGTGACGGACCGCCACATCGACCTCCTCGCGCGCAAAATCGACGTGATGCATGGCGGCCGAGACGCGAAGATCGATCTCGGGGTGGGCTTCGATGAAATTGCCGAGCCGATGCACCAGCCATTTGGCGGCAAAGTCCGGTGACGTGCTGACCGTCAGAACGCCCGCGTTCTGACGCTGCTGCAGACGCTCCGTGCCGACCGCGATGCGATCGAGTGCATCGCGCACCACGGCAAGATATTCGCGTCCGACCTCGGTGAGGGCGAGGCCCTGGCGCTCCCGGTTGAACAGCTTGAGGCCCAGCTCGGTTTCCAGCGCCTTCACCTGATGGCTGACCGCGCCCTGCGTGACGAAGAGCTCCGCGGCAGCGCGCGTGAAGCTCTCATGGCGGGCCGCGGCCTCGAAGGCTTTGAGGGCATTCAGCGGTGGGAGGCGCTGCCGCATGAGAAAAACTAATGGCGGGTCGAGGAACGATGCTTTGCCCGCGGAGTCCGGCAGTTTTATGTAGCGCACCAGACAACGCCATTCATGCGATCTGGAGCACCTAAATGTCAACAACCTTCAACGACGCCGCAACCTTGCGGTTAACCCATTTGGCGCGAGCCTCGAGTCCGGCTCATCAATTGAGCTCATGCGGCCTTTTCGCGCGGCCCTGGCCGGCGCTGCGGCGCTGGGCCGAGCGTCGCAGTCAGCGCAAGGCGCTCGGCGAGCTCGCCGGCCAGGCGCATCTGCTCAACGACATCGGCCTCACCCGCGCGCAGGCCCTGCGCGAAGCCGCAAAGCCATTTTGGCTGCCCTGAGGCTTGCGAGGCGTGTCGTGCCGCAATAGGTTCTCGGGTAGGGAAAACGCAGGCTCCCGTCAGGCGGTCATCCGTCCAAGCCCTGCGCAACGCTCGCTTGGGTGATTGCGCATGGACGGACAGCTCCCTCCCCCACTCATCGTTTTGACGCGCCAGGATCTGATGGCGCTGATGCCCTTCGGCGAATATGTCGACGCCGTCGCGGATGCGTTCCGCATGCACGCGCAAGGCCGCGCGCAGCTTCCCGCCCCGATGCATATCCCGGCTGGCGGCGGCGGCTTTCACGTCAAGGCTGGATCATTGCCGATCGGTCCTGGCTATGCGGCGTTCAAGGTGAACGCCAATTTTCCCGACAATCGCGCGCGTCACGGCTTGCCGACCATCCAGGGCGCGATCCTGTTGTTCGACGCCGGCAACGGCGTTCCGGTCGCGCTGATCGACTCGATCGAGATCACGATCAAGCGTACCGGCGCCGCGACCGCGGTCGCGGCGCAGTACCTGGCGCGGCCGGAGTCGCGCGTCGCGACGATCTTCGGCTGCGGCGCACAGGGGCGGGTTCAATTGGCCGCCCTGCGCCACGTGCTCGACCTCCGCCAGGTGTTCCTGGTCGACAACGATCCGGCCGCGGCGGAAGGCTTTGCGCGCGAAATTGCCGATGATGGGCTCGATGTCGACGTACCGGTCAAGCCGCACAAAGCCGCGCTCGCCAGCGACGTGATCGTCACCTGCACGTCGGCACGCACCGCCTTCCTTGGCCCGGCCGACGTGCGCGCCGGCACGTTCGTTGCGGCCGTCGGCGCCGACAATCCGGACAAGAGCGAGGTCGATCCCGCGCTGATGAAGAAAGCCCGCGTTGTGACCGACCTGACCGAGCAGGCCGTCACTATGGGCGACCTGCATCACGCGATCCGCGCCGGTGCGATGCAGGCCGATGATGTCCACGCCGAGCTCGGCGATCTCGTCGCCGGCAAGAAAGCCGGCCGGACCGCCGCGCATGAGATTACGCTGTTCGACGGCACCGGCGTCGGCATCCAGGATGTCGCCGCCTGCGTGCGCGCCTACACGCTGGCGCGGGCGCGCGGCGTCGGACAGCCACTGAGTTTGAGCTGACCTTTAACATCGGGAGAAGACATGAAACTGCAGAACGTCGCCTTTGTGTGCCTGCATGGTTCGGCGAAAAGCCTGATCGCCGCGGAATATTTCAACCGGCTGGCGCGCGAGAAATCCCTCGCTGTACGCGCGACAACATCGGGTCCCGAACCTGATCCTGAAGTCCCCTCCAATGTCATCGACGGCATGGAGTCGCGCGGCTTCGACGTGGCGGCCTACAAGCCCGCCTTGATCAGCGCCGAGCGGCTGAAGGACGCCGATCTGATCGTGTCGTTCGCCTGCGATGCCGGCCGCAAGCTCGCGCCCGGCAAGACCGAGGAACGCTGGGACGAGTGCCCGGCAGTGAGCGATGATTTCGACATCGCGTGGGATTTCATTACCAAGCGCGTGGAGGGATTGGTCGCACGGATCGCGGCGGGGTGATCCGGGGCTAACCGCCGACGACCT
>Ga0081539_10005448_pt1 | contig 12986 bp, 9 predicted proteins | sample TabmetS4T2R2_FD_71023 | JGI IMG/M metagenome (GOLD analysis project Ga0081539, IMG submission 71023) | Tabebuia heterophylla rhizosphere microbial communities from the University of Puerto Rico - S4T2R2 | ecosystem: Host-associated > Plants > Roots > Rhizosphere ...
CGTGCAGCGGTACCTCGGCCAGCTGCGGGACGCCGTCGACCGGCTCGTCGTCGTGTCGACGGCGAGCCTCGACGCCGCGGCGCGCGGCACGCTCGAGGGGTTCGGCGAGCTCGTCGAGCGCGAGAACGTCGGCTACGACTTCTACAGCTGGAAGACCGGCTTCGACCACGTCCGCGGCTGGGACCGGTACGACCGCGTGGTGATCTGCAACGACAGCGTCGTCGGCCCGATGCGGCCGCTGGCCGAGATCCTCGGCGACGGCGCGCCGCAGGACGTCGACTTCTGGGGCATGACGTCGAGCAACGAGCTCTCGCCGCACGTCCAGAGCTGGTTCGTGGTCTTCGAGCGGGACGCCGTCGGATCCGGCCTGCTGCACGGGTTCTGGGCCGCGATGGAGCCGGTGTCGAGCCGGGCGGAGGTCATCCGGCGCTACGAGGTCGGCCTCAGCCGGCTGCTGCTCACCGCCGGGCTGCGGATGGGCACGTACCTGCGGGTGCGCACGCCCGCCGCGATCCGCGCCGAGATGCGCCATCGCGTGGCGTTGCAGAAACTGCCGATCAAGGATCGGCCGCCGCGCCCGACCGGCCTGCGGACGTTCCGTGACCCGCGCTGGAACCCGACGTACGTGCTGTGGGACGAGGTCTTCGACGGCCGCCTGCCGTTCGTGAAGCTCGACGTCCTGCGGGACGACCCGTACGACATCGGCAAGGAGGAAGCCCTGGCCCGGCTCGAGGCGGCGTACCCCGCGGAGCTCGACGGCGTCCGCGCGTACCTGGACCGCACCCGCGACGAGTTCCGCCGGCTGCGCGGGCTGCACGGGATCGACCCGGTGCGCGGCGTCCACGGCTCGTCGCACGGCGGCGGCGCCTGGGCCGTCCGGGACGCCGACGGCGACGCCGAGTCCGGCGAGGACACCCGCGAGGACGCCGACGGCGCGACCGGCGACGGCCGCGACCCCGGCGACGCCGGCGACGGCGGCGGCGACGCCGGTGGCGCGGCCGCGGCCGACGACGACGAGCTGGCGGTGTCGCGGTGAACCCGGCCCTGAACCTGGCGAAGCAGCAGGCCAAGTCCACCGGCCGCAAGCTGTTCGGCAGCTCGCCGGCGGCCCGGCGGGCGACCGCGCGGGCCCGCTCGGTGATGGCCGCGCGCGCCCTCGTCGAGTCCGGCGTCATCGACGTCGACTGGTACTCGATCCAGGCCGGGCGGCGGTTCGACGGCGTCAAGGACGCCGTCGCGCACTACGTGGCCGAGGGCCGGCTGCGCGGCCTGTCGCCCCACCCGCTCTTCGAGCCGCTGCGCAAGCCGGAGAACGACCACCGGCGGCTGGCCGGCGGGTACGTGCCGCTGGCGGCGGTGCTGCGCCGCGCGCGCAACCCGCGGGCCCGGGTGCACCCGCTGTTCGACGCGAAGGTCTACCTCGAGGCGCACCCGAAGGCGGCGAAGCACCGGTTCGGCGCCTGGGGCCACTTCCTCCAGCACGCCACCGACGACACCCCGCTGCCGCTGCCGCCGCTGATCGACGTCACCGGCACCGCCGGCGTCGTCCTGCGGTACGGCCCGTGGCGCGAGGCCGTCACCCGGCACCTGCGCGTCTGGGCCGAGCAGGCCGCGATCGCCGACCCGCCGCGGCTGGTGCCCGAGCACGACGACGCCGCGGAGAAGGCGCTGCGCGAGGAGGTCGCCGGGTACCCGCTGCCGGCGCCTCCGGAGCCGGGCGCGCCACTGGTCAGCATCGTGACCGCGGTCCGCAACCGGCCGAACCAGGTGCTCGAGGCGATCGCCTCGGTGAAGGCGCAGACCCTGGACTCGTGGGAGCTGATCGTCGTCGACGACGGGTCCACCGACACGACGCCGGACGGCGTCGAGGCGGTGGCGCGGCTCGACCCGCGGATCACGCTGCTGCGGCGCGGCGGCGAGGGCGTCTCGGCGGCGCGCAACGCGGGGGCCGCCGTCGCCCGCGGGCGGTACCTCGCCTGGCTGGACTCCGACAACACGTGGCTGCCGGACTTCCTCGAGCTGATGGTCAAGGCGCTGTCCGGGCGCGGCCTGCGGGCCGGGTACGCGGCGGTCGCGATGCACTGGAACGACACCGTCGAGTACCGCGAGTTCCCCGCCACCGCGGAGCACCTGGCCGTGGGCAACGTCATCGACCTCAACGTGCTCGTCGTCGAGCGCGACCTGGTGAACGAGGTCGGCGGCTTCGACCCGGTGCTGCGCCGCGCGGTCGACTACGACCTCATCTTCAAGGTCATCAAACGCACCCACATCGGGTACATCCCGTTCCTGGCCGTGAAGTACGCGAACGACAAGAGCGACGTCAACCGCATCAGCGTCAAGGAGCTGCGGACCTGGAACTACGTGGTCCGCGAGCGCCACGTGCTCGACTGGGAGGCCGCCGCGGCCGCCGTGCCGCAGCGCGTGGCCGGGCGGGTCAGCGTCGTCGTCTCGGGCACCGAGGACTGGCAGCTGATGTGGGCCACGGTCCTCAGCCTGCTGCGGCACACGGCGGCGGACGTCGATCTCGAGGTCGTCGTCGTCGACGGCGCCAGCTCGCGCACCGCGACCCTGATGATGGCCTCGCTCGAGGCGCTCGACCCCAGGGTCCGCGTGATCCGGACGGTCGTGAGCTACGCCGTCGGCGGCGGGCGCAACATCGGCATCGCCCGCTCGACCGGCGAGACCGTCGTCGTCGTCGCGGCCGGCGTCACCGTCGAGGACGACTGGGCGGCGCCCCTGCTCGCGGCGCTGGCCGAGCCCGGCGTCGTCGCCGTCTCGCCCGTCGTCACCGCCTGGGACCGGCTGATCCGCTGGGCCGGGCAGGTGCTGCCGGCCTGGAGCACGTTGCCGGTGCCGTTCCTCGGCGGCCACCCGCTGCAGGACGCCCGCGGGCTCGGCGACCGGGTCGACGTCCCGGCGCTCGCCGTCGGCGCGATCGCGGTGCGCGCGGCGGACGCCGTCGCCGTCCGCGGCTTCGACCCCCTGTACCTCGACGCGTGCGACGACGCGGACTTCTCGATGCGCCTGCAGGCCGCCACCGGCGGCCGGTGCGTGCTCGTGCCGGGCACGCGGATGACGCAGATCGTCAACCACGAGGCGCGGCCGGTGCTGCCGATCGTGCAGAGCCGGCAGCTGTTCGCGAAGCGGTGGCGCCGGCCGGAGGCGCGCGGCGACGAGCTGTGGGAGCTGGCCGGGTTCGACGTCCTGGACTACCGGCCGCGGCCCTCGGACAACATCGACCGGCACGAGGCGTTCTTCCCCTACGACGTCCGGTCCCTGGAGCCGGTGCTGCGCAGCCGGCGGCCCGCCGGCGTGCGCCGGTGGGCGATCGAGGTGCCGGACTTCCCGCCGACCTGGCCGCAGCTCGACGACTTCGGCGCGCGGGTCGCCGAAGCCCTGGAGCGGCGCGGGTTCGCGGCGGTCAGCCGGCGGTCGATCGGACGGAGCCGGACGCCCCTGTACCTGGACGACGTCGTCGTGACGATCGCGGGCCTGCGCCCGATCATGCCGGTCAGCGGACGTCCCGCCATCCTCGTGACCTCCCCGTTCGGACGGGAGCCCCTGGTCGGCCAGGCGGAGCTCTTCGACGCTCGGGTCGAGGACCCCCTCGACGACCCGGACGCCCTCGCGGCGCGGCTCGTCGACACGCTCGCCGGCATCGCCGCGGGCGCCCGCGGACTCGGGGGCGAGACGGGGAACGGGGACGACGGGGATGACGACGTACGACCGGGCGACAGACCGGCGGCCGGGGAACCCGGCCATGCGATGGCTACCGGGCAGCCACCGGCGACGGGGCCGGTGGACGGCACTGCGGACGGCGCGGAGGACCTCGGCCATCCGGGCGGTGGCGTGGCCGGAGGAGACGGGGAACGGGGACTTTCGGAGGCTCTGGGCGGCGTCGGCGGTCTCCAGCCTCGGTGACGGCATCCGCTACGCCGCGCTGCCGCTGCTCGCGGCGCGGCTGACCCGGGACCCGCAGCAGGTCTCGCTGGTGATGGCCGCGCAGGGCGCGGCGTGGCTGGTGTTCGCGCTGCCCTCGGGCGCGCTCGCCGACCGGTGGGACCGGCGGCGGACGATGTGGGCCTGCGACGCGATCCGGTGCGGCCTGGCGGCGGCGCTGGCGGCGGCGGTGGCGACCGGGCTGGCGTCGATCCCGCTGCTGGTCGCCGTCGCGTTCGCGCTGGTGGCGACGGAGACGCTGTTCTACAGCGCGGGGCAGTCGGCGCTGCCGGTGCTGGTGCGGCCGGCGGACCTGCCGCGGGCCAACGGCCGCATGCACGCGACGACGGTGCTGGGCATCGGTTTCGTGGGCCCGCCGGCGGGTGCCGCGCTGTTCGGGGTCGCCGCGTCCGCGCCGTTCGGCGCCGACGCGCTGTCCTTCGGGCTGGCGGCGCTGCTCGCGGCACGGCTGCGGACGGACCTCGGCCCGGCACCGCACCCCGGCCCGCGGCGCTCGCTCGCCGCGGAGATCGGCGAGGGCGCGCGCTGGCTGTGGGCGCACACCGAGCTGCGGACGCTGGTGCTGATGCTGGCCGTGTGGAACGTCGTCGAGGCGGGCGTGTTCGCCGTCCTCGTGCTGTGGTCGCTGGAGACGCTGGACCTGCCGGAGGCCGGCTACGGGTTCCTGTACGCGGCGCTCGCCATCGGCGGCGTCGTCGGCAGCGTGATCGCCGAGCGCGTCGGCCGGCGGCTCGGCCTCGGCCGGGCGATGGCGGTGAGCGCTGCGGCGACCGTGTTCGCGTTCGCCGGGCTGGGCGCGGTGTCGTCGCCGGCGGCCGCGATGGCGCTGATGGCGCTGGTCGGGCTGGCGGCGTTCGTGTGGAACGTGCTGACGGCGACGTTCCGGCAGTCCGTGGTGCCGGCGGGCATCCAGGGCCGGGTCAGCAGCGTGTACCGCTTCGCGACGTGGGGCGCGGTGGCGATCGGCGCCGTCCTCGGCGGGGCGGCGACGGGCGCGCTGGGCGCGGGGGCGCCGTTCCTGTTGGCCGCGCTGGGCCTGGGCCTGGCGTCGGTGGTGTTCCTCCCGTGGCTGTCGAACGAGCGCCTGGAACGCGCCTGCGCCGCCGCACAGGCGGCCCCGGTGGTGATCCCGAGCCCGCGCGCGGCCGGCTAGGGGTCGGGCCTGCGGGCCGGACCAGGCCGGCCTCGTAGGCCACCACCACCGCCTGCGCGCGGTTCGTGACGCCCAGCTTCGCCATCGCGCGGGGCCAGCAGGCGGGTGCCGTTGCCGAAGGCCCACGGGCCCCCGGTGAGCCTCAGCGCCTGCGCCAGCACGGCCCACGGCGGCCCGACCGCCAGCGACGCCAGACCGTACTGCAGGACGGCGAGCCGCCACGGCGCTCGCCCCGCCGTCAGGTCGAACGGCCGGGTGCCGGGCGGCGTGAACTGCCAGCCCCACACCGTGGTGTAGCCGGTGAGCGCGACGGCGAACGCGGCGTCCACGGCCCGCGGCCGCTGCCGCGGCCCGCGCCACGCCCACGCCCACACGCATTCAACGCGGACGCCGGCCGGGACACCGCCGCCACGGGACGGTGTCCCACGGCTCACCGGGTCGGCGCTCCCGCGGGCCGACCGCCGCCGTCCCCGCGGTGTCCCGCCCTACAACACCCGCCGGTGGCGCAGCGCCTCCCGCGCCGCACGGGAGAACCCCTCCAGCGCGGCGGCGTGCGTCGCGGCACGCTCCCCGAAGCCGTCGGTGCCGATCCCCTGGTGCATCGCGCGTCCCGCGCGGCCCAGCGCCTCGACGCTCTCCACGAGCGCGGCGTCCGTCGTCAGCAGGAACACCGCCGCCTCCGCCTGCCGGCGCCGCTCGACGTCCCAGGGCGCCACCGGCCGCGCCGGGTCCTGGCTCGCGTCGAACGCGTGCCCGCGGGACGCCGACTCCAGCGCGTAGATCTCCGCGCACCGCTGCAGCAGCTCGCCCAGCCACCGCTCCCGGGTCTGGCTGCGCCGCACCCAGAGCTGCGCCGTCGCCGCGACGAGCGCGCCGACCAGCACCCCGAGCAGCGCGGTCACGACGTCAGTCCGTGAGGGGGTCTCTCGTGACTCCCCGCCTGCTGCGGGCCACCCGGTGGGGCGCTCCGCCGGACCCGGCATCGTCGCCCATAGCGCTGCTGTGAGCTCCTCGCCGGGCACGCCGGAGCACCGCACCGGGCGGCTCCTCGCGACGGCGCGGAGTCACGAGACACCTCCTAACGCCGGGATGACCTCCTTGGCGAACAGGTCGATCCCGCTGCGGTCGTACGCGGCCTCGGCGAAGTAGAGGATCGAGTAGCCGAGCCCGAGCCCGGCCAGCTCCTGCAGCCGCTCGACGATCTGCTCCGGCGTGCCGACCAGCGGCCCGTCGCGCCACATCTTGACCACCCGCGCCAGGCCCTGCGGCGCGAGGAACGGCCGGTACCGGTCCTCGATCTCCGCCAGGCGCTGCTCGACCTCCGCCTCGTCCCGCCCGATCAGGACGTTGTAGTCCGCCGAGCGAACGATCTCGTCGAGGTCGCGGCCGATGTCGCGGCAGTGCCCGGCCAGCACCTCGGACTTGTGCGCGAACACCTCCGGGTCGCCGTCGAAGTTCGTGTACGCCGCGTGCTCGGCCGCGATCCGCAGCGTCTTGCGCTCGCCGCCGCCGGCGATCCACAGCGGCGGGCCGCCGGGCTGCAGCGGCCGCGGGTGACACAGCGCGCCGTCCACCTGGTAGTGCTCGCCGGCGAGCGTGACGACGCCGTCCCGCCACGCCTCGCGCATGATCTGCACGCCCTCGGCCAGCATCGCGATCCGGTCCCCCGCACCGGGGAACCCGTAGCCGTACGCCGTCCACTCGTGCTCGTACCAGCCCGCGCCGATCCCCATCTCCAGCCGGCCGCCGGAGATGAGGTCGACCGTCGACGCGACCTTCGCGAGGTGCATGGGGTTGCGGTACCCCATGCAGGTGCACATCTGGCCGAGGCGCACCCGGCTCGTGGCCGCGGCCAGTGCGGCCATCAGCGACCACGCCTCGTGCGTCGCCTCGTCGGTGGGCACCGGGAACGTGTGGAAGTGGTCGTACACCCACACCGACTCCCACGGTCCGTCGGCGGCGTGCTGCGCGAGGCCGAGCATCACCTCCCACTGCCGCTCCGGCTCGACCCCCACGAGATCGAGACGCCAGCCCTGCGGCACGAACAGTCCGAAGCGCATGGGCCAGACACTACGACGCCCGGAGCCCCGGCAGCAGGCGATCCACCTCCCTGCGGAGGATGCCGACACCGTCGGTCGTCAGAACAGACTCGGCGTGAAACTGGAATCCCGTGAACCCCTTCCCCCGCAGGGCGTCGACGCGCCCGTCGGCGGGGTCGGCCGCGACCTCGATCCCGGCGGGCCGCCCGTGCTTCGCGCCGAGGTCGAGCGCCACGTAGCTGTTGTAGAAGCCGACGCGCGTCCGGGTCCCGAACAGGTCGATCTCGCGCTGCACGCCCTGGTGCGGCCGCGGCAGCCGGCGAAGCGGCAGGCCGAGCTCGGCCGCCAACGCCTGGTGCCCGAGGCAGACGGCGAGCGTCGGCGTCCCCGCCGCGAGGCGTGCGGCCGCGACCCGGCGCAGCGTCGCCAGCCGCGGGTTCTCGACCTCCCGCGGGTCGCCGGGCCCGGGGCCCAGCACGACCAGGCCGGGGTCGGCGCCGAGCGCCGCGGCGGCGCTGGCCGGCCCGCCGAGGCCGTCCCACGGCAGCAGCCGCACCCGCAGGCCGAGCGAGCGCAGCGCGTGGGCGAGCATCGCGGTGAAGTCGTCCTCCGCCTCGACGACGCTCACCTCGCCGGCCGGCGCCGGGGGCGGCGGCTGCTCGGTCAGCCAGAACGACGCGAGCGTCCGGTTCCGGGAGCGCAGCCGGTCGCGGACGGCGGGGTCGTCCGCCGCGCGTCCGGCGTCCGGGAATTGCATGATCACCGCGTTGTCGCCGGTGGCCGCGTCCCTATCGTGCATGATCACGGACGGAGAGGTCGTGGCCGAGGTCGTGGCCGAGGCCGAGGCCGAGCCCTGGAGGGCGACGAGGATGGCGGCCGACTTCGCCCGCGTCTCGGCCAGCTCGCCGGCCGGCCGCGAGCCGCGGACCAGCGTCGCCCCGGCCGGCACCCGGACGCCGCCCGCCGGGTCGATCTCCGCGGTGCGGATGAGGATCGGCGCGTCCAGCCGCTGCCGCCCGGCGTCGTCGGTGTCGAGCAGCGCGAGGACGCCGCCGTAGTACCCGCGGCCGCGCCGCTCGTGCCGCGCGATCACCCGGCAGGCGTTGCGGATCGGGCTGCCGGTGACCGTCGGTGCGAACATCGTCGCCGTCAGGACGTCGCGGACGTCGAGCGAGGTGCGCCCCGCCAGCACGTACTCGGTGTGCGCGAGGTGCGCCATCTCCTTCAGGTACGGCCCGGCCACCCGGCCGCCGCGGTCGCCGACGACGGCCATCATCTTGAGCTCCTCGTCGACGACCATCGCGAGCTCGTCGCGCTCCTTGGCGTCGTCGAGGAACGCGAGGACGGCGTCGCGCCGCTCGTCGTCGCCGGCCCAGCCGCCCGCCGGGTAGCGGAGCGTTCCGCTGATCGGGTTCATGCGCGCGACGCCGTCGGCCACGCTCACGTGCCGCTCCGGCGTCGCGCCGACGAACGTGCGGTGCGGCGTGTGGACGGCGAACGTCCAGTAGGCGCCGGCCTCGCCGGCCAGCAGCCGGCGCAGCGTCGCGAGCGCGGCCCGCGCCGGCGGTGCCGTCACCCGGCCGGTGAGCGCGCGGTGGATGACGAAGTTCGAGCCCTCGCCGCGGGCGATCTCGTCGGCGAGGACGGCGCGGACGCTCGCCTCGTACTCGGCGTCCGGCACGTCGTACCCGGTCTCGACGAAGCCGGCCGGCGCGTCTCCCAGATCGCTGCGCAGCCGCGCCAGGAGCTCGTCGAGGCCGACCGTGGCGCGGGCCGTGACCCGGAGCGCGAGCAGCGGCGCGCCGTCGTCGACGCAGTCGAAGCCCCGCTCGCGGATCTGGCGGAAGGGGACGACGGCGAGCAGCTCGCCGGCCTCGACCGGCAGGCCGGCCAGCCGGTCGACGGTGACGACGTCGCCGACGAGCACCTCGGCGGCGTCCGGGCCGGTGGCGTGCGGGCGGTGGAGGACGGCGAACGGTGGCGGCGCGTCACCGAGGACGGCGGCGAGGAGGTCGGGAGTGGGGTCGGGGCTGGTCACGGCGGGCGTCCTTCCGGGGGGAGGGCCGCCTCGCCGCCGCGGACCACCGCGGGCACACGCGGAACGGCCGCCTCGTCGAGGCGGCCGCGAGTGGGATGCGTGGAGTCGTCGGGTGGCCGCCCGTCAGGCGGGCCACCAGCTCTCGAGGGGCACGAGGACGTGCCTGTCCATGGATTGCGCGACGATCACGGGCGCAGTGTAGCCCAGCGCACGTCCCGGAGGTCGGCAAGCGGGCGGGCCCGCTCGTTTCCAGCCGGTAGCCTGACCCGGTGCGTGTGAGTGTGATCGGTTGCGGATACCTGGGCGCGGTGCACGCGGCGTGCATGGCCGACTTCGGCCACGACGTCGTCGGGGTCGACGTCGACGAGGCCAAGATCGCGGACCTGGCCGCCGGCCGGCCGCCGTTCTACGAACCCGGCCTGCCGGAGCTGCTGACCAGGACGGTCGCCACCGGGCGCCTGCGGTTCACGTGGGACGTGAGCGAGGTCCGCCGGCGGGCGACCGTGCCGGCGGGCGGCGCGAGCGGCAGCGCGGCCGGCGCGGGCGGCGCGGCGCCGGCGGAAGGCCCGATCGTCCACTTCATCTGCGTGGGCACGCCGCAGCGGCGCGGCGAGATGGCGGCGGACACCTCGTACGTCGACGCCGCCGTCCAGGCGCTGCTCCCCCACCTGCGGGCCGGCGACCTCGTCGTCGGCAAGTCCACCGTGCCGGTCGGCACCGCCGCCCGGCTCGCCGCGGTGATCGGGGCCCGGGTGCCGGGCGTCCTGCTGGCCTGGAACCCGGAGTTCCTGCGCGAGGGGCACGCCGTCGTCGACACCCAGCGGCCCGACCGCCTGGTCTACGGCCTGCCGCACGACCCGGCCGCGGCGGCGACCGCCAAGGCGCTGCTCGACGAGCTGTACGCCGACCCGCTGGCTGCCGGCGTCCCGCTGATCACTTGTGACTACCCGACGTCCGAGCTGGTCAAGACCGCGGCGAACGCGTTCCTGGCCACCAAGATCTCGTTCATCAACGCGATGGCCGAGGTCTGCGAGACCACCGGCGCGGACGTCGTCGCGCTGGCCGACGCCATCGGCCGCGACGACCGCATCGGCCGCAAGTTCCTCGGCGCCGGCCTCGGCTTCGGCGGCGGCTGCCTGCCGAAGGACATCCGGGCCTTCATGGCCCGCGCCGGAGAGCTCGGCGCCGACCAGGCGCTGACGTTCCTCCGCGAGGTCGACGCGATCAACATGCGCCGCCGCACGCGGATGGTCGACCTCGCGCGCGAGGTGCTGGGCGGGTCGTTCCTCGGCCGCAAGGTCGCGGTCCTGGGCGCCGCGTTCAAGCCGGACAGCGACGACATCCGCGACAGCCCGGCGCTCAACGTGGCGGCGCAGATCCGCCTGCAGGGCGGGGACGTCGTCGTCACGGACCCGGCCGCGCTGGAGAACGCGCGCCGCGTCTGGCCGGACCTGCACTTCGAGGACAAGGTCGAGGTGGCCGTGGCCGGCGCGGACGTCGTCCTGCTGCTCACCGAGTGGCAGCAGTACCGGGACCTGGACCCGGCGGCGCTGGCCGACCACGTGCGCGCCCGCAACATGCTCGACGGCCGCAACGTCCTCGACCCCCAGCGCTGGCGCGACGCCGGCTGGACCTACCGAGCCCTGGGCCGCCCGCGCGCCTGACCCCCGGCCCCGCCGCCCGACCCGGCCGCCCGGACATACTTTTTGAGCACGGTGTGGCACCGTGCTCGCCTATTGAGCACGGTGCCACACCGTGCTCAAAGGCAGCGGGAAGAGCCGGACCCGCGGTTTTTGCACACAGGGCGGCGTTGTGCGCTTCTATCGATCGCAACGCCGCCCCGTGTGCAAAAGCAGGGAGTCAGACCGCGCCGGCGGGGTCGCGGCGGCTCGCCGTCCAGGCCTCCCAGGCGCTGCGGACCATCGCGTCGATGTCGTACCTCATCGCCCAGCCGAGGTCGCGCCGCGCGAGCGCGCCGTCCGCGACGATCCGCGCCGGGTCGCCCGGCCGGCGCTCGCGGATCTCCGGCTCGAAGTCGACGCCGGTCACCCGTCGCACGGCGGCCATGATCTGCAGCACCGACAGGCCGTCACCGCTGCCGAGGTTGTAGACCGGCCTGAGCTCCTCGCCGGCCTCCATCGCCGCCGCGGCCGCCACGTGCGCGGCGGCGACGTCGGAGACGTGCACGTAGTCACGGACGCACGAGCCGTCCGGCGTCGGGTAGTCGGTGCCCCGCACGTGCGGCGTCCGCCCGGCGGTCAGGTCCCGCAGGACGACGGGGAACAGGTTATGCGGGCTGGTGTCGTAGAGGTCGCGGTAGCCGGAGCCGACGACGTTGAAGTACCGCAGCGACGTCTGCACCAGCGGCGTGACCCGCGCGACGTCGCGCAACAGCCACTCGCCGATCAGCTTCGTCTCGCCGTACGGCGACTCGGGGCGCGTCGGCGTCGCCTCGGTGACGACCTCGGCGTCCGGCGTCCCGTACACGCCCGCGCTCGACGAGAACACGACGTTCCGGACGCCGGCCTCGAGCATCCGCTCCACGAGGACCTGGGTGCCGACGACGTTCTGGCGGTACGCGTGCAGCGGCCGCTTGACCGACTCACCTGCGTACTTGTACCCGGCGCAGTGGACGACGCCGGTGACCGGGGCGCCGTCGCGCGTCGCACGCAGCGCGGTCTCGACGTCACTCGCCGTCACGACCGATCCCTCGACGAGCCGGACGTCGTCGCCGACGAACTCCCGGTGCCCGCTGGAGAGGTCGTCGAGGACGACGACCTCGCGCCCCGACGCGACCAGGTGGCGCACGATGTGCGCGCCGATGTAACCGGCACCGCCGGTGACGAGCCAGCTCATGCCTCAACCCTAGCCACGCGGGCTGAGCACACCCCGGGAAGACCCCCGGGAGTCCCCGTGACGGGTCACGATCCGTGTCCTGCGACTTGGCACGGCGTGGCGGACGTGCACACTGGGACCGTGAACTCGCCGACCAACGGCTCGACCATCGGTTCGACCCACGGTTCGACCCACGGCGTCACGGACGCGCCCACGGCGCCCCACCGCAACGACCCGGAGGTCGTGCGGCGGCTGCTGACCACGCCCGGGCGCTGGGCCATCGTCGGCCTGTCGCAGAACCGCGCGCGCGTGGCGTACCGGATCGCGGCGTACCTCCAGGGGCTGGGCATGCAGATCGTGCCGGTCCACCCGCGGGCCGAGGAGGTCTACGGCGAGGCGGGGTACGCCACGCTGGCCGAGGTCCCCGGGCCGGTCGACGTCGTCGACGTCTTCGTCCGCAGCGAGCTCGCCGGCGACGTCGTCGACCAGGCGATCGCGGCCGGCGCCCGCGCGGTGTGGCTCCAGCTCGGGGTGATCGACGAGGCCGCCGCGGCGCGGGCCGCGGCCGCCGGCCTCGACGTCGTCATGGACACCTGTCCGGCCATCGAGGCCCCGCGCCTGGGAGTCACGGCATGAGCCAGGACGGCGGCGGACGCGACGGCGGCGGACGCGACGGCGGCGGACGCGACGGCGGCGGACGCGACGACGAGGGACGCGAGGAGGAGCGGCGCGGCCAGTACCGCGTCGGCCGGGGCCGGACGCCGGACCCCAACCGCCCGGGCACCGTCTACCGCGCCGGCCCCCGGCTCGGCCGCCGCCGCTCGATCTCGGACGGGCCGCCGTACCTGACGGTGGCCCCGCCGGCGGCGCCGGACCAGGGCTTCGCCGGCGACTACGCGCCGCTGCGCGACTCCGACCGCCCGGTCGACGACCCGCACGACCCCGCCGGCCGGTACGGCGA
>Ga0081539_10005449_pt1 | contig 12984 bp, 15 predicted proteins | sample TabmetS4T2R2_FD_71023 | JGI IMG/M metagenome (GOLD analysis project Ga0081539, IMG submission 71023) | Tabebuia heterophylla rhizosphere microbial communities from the University of Puerto Rico - S4T2R2 | ecosystem: Host-associated > Plants > Roots > Rhizosphere ...
CCCCGTAAGGCGCCTTCGCTTGAGCCAGCGCTTGATGGTCGAGCGAGAGACCCCGAAGAGTTCTTGGACCTCCTTTCTGGGGATGCCGCGGTCTATTGCGGCGAGCGTCTTCAACCTGAGGTCTTTCGACCTTCGAGTATGCGTTCATGGACCCTATTTTCGTGTAGGTCCACTACTTACGCAATCCGCTGTTAGAAGCAGCCTGACCAACTCTCGATGGGGAAAGGGGCATGGAGAATGAAGGACGGTTATTTGGTATTGGTGGTTGTGCTCGTGCTTGTCTGCGCAGGGTGCGGAGGGGCAACCACCGACACTCCAGGTTCCGAGGACGCTACCAGGTCCGGCGCTGCCCGGGAAGCGACGCATCATGCAGCTCAACCTTCGGGAGCAGGATCAGGTTCTTCATCCAGCGCGGCTACAGCGGCTGAAGAGCAGTACGCACAAAGTAGTAGCGCACCTACGACTCTCCAGAACGCGAGCGAAGCGCAATACGGGGATGAAAGCGGTGCGGTAGACGGCGGATCCTCGAGCGCCTCTGGGTCAGGTGAGGTATCCGCGGCCAGCAGGCCCGCAGGCATTCTCACCGATACCGTGGAGTACGGCGTAACTATTACGGGGACGACTTTCCATGGGGACACCAACTTTCCGACAGAGCAAACGGTCTACACCCCTGCCGAGAACTTCCAACTCGCCGGCAAGCTCATCGTTACACAGGGCCTTGAGCAGAGCGGAGCCAACTTCAACAACGGAATAAACTCCAAAGATATCGGCCTCATAGTCGGTGATCCCGCGAGTTCTCCGTCGGCGGGATCCATCTGGTTCGCTACCAACACGGGAATTTTTGTCATGGCCGGTTTTGGTGGAGAGACCCAGGAGGCTCAACTGGACGTGGCATCCGTAGTCAGCGACGAGGGGCAAGGCACCATCAGCATACAAATAGATCCCAATGCCGCCCGCACCTCTCAACTCAACACATTCAATGTCGAGAGTGGGCTGCTTGCATCCGTTTACCAGCCTCTCGCAGGAAACATGCAGCTTCAGTTCGAAGACGGCGGAAGGTCTGTTAGCGGATCAGCCGACTTCGTTGGCTCCGGGCTCATCGAACCTTAAAGCGCACGTGTTCAAACAAATATCAGCGGCTCACTACAGCTTCCGAGAACCTATACGGCTTCGTCGAGGGCGCGGCGCAGGGTGCTGGCATAGCGGCCGGTGCGGATAGTCCTGAGAGCCTTTATCTCGACCTGCCGAGCCCGCTCCTGGGATATGCCGAGCTCCTCGGAGACCTCGCGCAGCGTGCGGGTCTCACAGCCGTCGAGGCCATGGCGCATCTGGATGACCTTGGCCTCACGTTCCGGGAGCGACCTGACCGCCTCGACGAGCGTTCCTTCCCACTGCCCGACCTCGACCTGGATGTAATCCTCGCCGGATCTGTCATCCGGCAGCAGGTCGCCCATCTCAGAGCCTTCCTCGTCGGACCCGCCCATCCTGGCGTTGATGCTGGAGATGGGCTGGCTTACCTCGTGCAACCGCCGCACCTCGGCCACCTTCGTGCCGAGTCGCTCTGCAGTCTCTTCCTCGGTTGGCTCGCGTCCCAGTTCGATGCTCAGAACGTTCTCAGCACGACGCATCCGAAAGAGCGAGTCAACCACATGGGCAGGAAGGCGGACGGTGCGGGCATGGTCGGCCACGGAACGGGTGACAGCCTGGCGAATCCACCACGTCGCGTAAGTGGAGAAGCGGTTGCCCATCTCGGGGTCGAACTTCTCGACGGCCCGGATCAGTCCGGCGTTGCCGTCCTGGATGAGATCTTCGAACGGAATCCCGCGCCCACGGTACTTCTTGGCGATGGAGATAACGAGCCGCAGGTTGGACTCGATGAGCCGCCGCCGCGCCCCCCTGTCTCCCTGCCTGGCCCGCCGGCTGAGAGAGCACTCCTCGTCAGCGTCTAGCAACCGCCCCCCGCGGACCCGTCCCAGGTACTGTGTGAGTGTGTCTCGTGCGCCTTCCATCCGGTTCCCCTTCCTCTCCAATCCTGCTAAAAATCCTTCTACCGGTTTCCCCTACGCCGCCGATGGCCCGTGTCCACTCCTGACGCGCGGCCCTCCATGCATTACGAACCTTTCGAGCACGCGCTCGTCCAGGCTGGAGGTGATCCACCATTTCCTCCCGCACCCGCACTCCAGAGTGAGCCTCCGCCTGTCTCCAGCATTTGCCAGGGCCGCCGTCTTGAACGACCGCAGGCAGCATGTGGGTAGCGCCTGCACGTAGATCTCTCGCTCGACCTCGCCCACAGGCGCGAGCGTCGTATCCGCCCGAAGCGCGGTCCGCTTCTTCACGCTGCGCCTTTCCGCTCCCGAGGACGCTCCACGAAGGCGTCCTCCTCGGTCCAGACGGGCTGTGGTTCGTCCCAGGCCGCCCCACAAGATGGGCACTCGAACGAGCCTTCGGCACCGTGCGCGCTGCGCTGGCAGCATCCCGGGAGGTCCGCCTCATAGAGCGTCTCGTGGAACCCCTCGTCGCCGAGGCTGGAGATCCAGAGCCGCACTACGCGGCCCTCCCGGAGAGGCGCCCGATCCACTCGCTGGCCTCCTCGCGCGTGAGCTCGGAGACCTGCTTGCCAACCATGTCCTCGAACTTGGAGATGCCGTCCTCGACCACGTCCGAGATCAGGGCCTCCAGGTAGTTGAGTTGCTTGCGCGTAGCAGGCAACTCGCCCCGGTTGTCGCCCCGATCCGAAGCCTCTTGCCTCGTCCCACTGGCGGGTGCCTTGCCCGCGCTCTGCGGAACCGCCACCTCTTCGTCGCCGCCAAGCTCCTCGAAGGCCGTGACGCCGACGTTGATGGCGTCACGCAATGCCCTTGCCTTCGCCCGAGTTTCGGCCATGCGGATGACGTGCGGCGCGATGGCGCGGTTCACGTTCGCCGGGCTCGCGTCCCCGATACCGCTGAACTTGCCGTCCTCCGTCCTGACGATGGCCCGCGCGATGGCGACATCGCCGTTCTCCACGCCCGGGATCTGAAGGAGCTCGGTCTCGATACTCCTGAGACCCCTCTCGTGCGCCTCTTCCAACAGGCCCGCATACAGCACGAAACGCTTGCCCTGGCGCTCGATCATGTACTCTTCCCTCATCACCGAACCTCCTTCGCCACACTGTTCCCGCTATCTTCACTGATATTAGTGAGACTAGAGATAAAAATGGACATCAGGCGATCCTCTCGTAGGTATACTGCCGGCCGCCTGGGGCGGCGGTCTCTATTTTGCGGTGGATCAGGCCGAGCTTCACGAGCCTGGTCGCCCGGTTGTTCATGGCCGTGTGGTTGAGGCCGAGCTTCTTTGCCAGATCCGCGTTAGTGATGGAACCGGCATCCATGATCGTGCGAAGCGTATCGGACAAGTGCTCAGGAATGCCCCCCACGATCTCGGGCTTCCCGCCGACTTCGTCCACCCGCATCATCGCGAGCGACCGCTGCCTGAGCGAAGCCTCGACGTTCTCCAGCAAGTCCCGGTCTTCCTCGACCAGGATCAAATACTTCTCTCCGTATTCACCACCCGAGACACGAGACACGAGAACCCCGAGCGCCTCGTCCGCGAAAGAGTAGTCCATTAGCTCGACGCCCCGCGTGTCCACGTACAGCACGCCGCCCTTCGGCAAAGCCTCCAGCGCGTCCCCGAGTGCCTCCCGAACCGCGCGGCCCGTCCGGCGCGTCACCATCAGCTTGCCCCCGAAGTCGCCACCGGCGACCTCGAAGACCTGTGGCGCCTCAGCCACCGATTCCGTCCTCACTGTACTCAGTGAAATCATATGCCAGGATTGTACCCGTTCGTGTCGTGAAAATCAAGCTCATATTGGGGTGCATTTTGCCTCTATCCTAGAGAAATTTCTGGCGCGGCGTTTTCGAGTTTTCGGGGCAGTGAGACGCGGACGAACGTGCCGGGAAATTCCGGTACTGTGCGGCTGTTTTTGCGGTCGTGGTAGGTGGTGACGCGGCCCGAGCCTGAGCGCAGGGAAAGGGAACCACCGGCGCGGCCGGAGATCTGGGCCACGAGCGCGAGGCCGCCGCCGCGCCCGAGTTCGCCGGTACCGGAGACGCCCATCATCATGGCGCAGCGGATGGCGTCGTTGTCCGTGGTGGTGTGCTCGGCGTACTTCTCGTTGCGGGAAAGCGTCTCGCGCACGCCGACGCCGCCGTCGGCGATGGCGACGAGTACCTCCTCCCCCCGCCTCCTGGCCCCGCTAACGATGTGGTTGTACGCCTGGACGGCGGCGAATGCCCCGAAGCCATCGTCGGTCGAGCCATGCTCGGCGGCGTTGGCGCAGATCTCCGAGAGGGTCGAGCAGATCGCCACGCGTTCCCGTAGACGGTAGCCCTTGTTCTCAAGGATCTCAGAGATGCGCGTGATCACACCCGGTATCTCCTCCTCGGTGTGGAAGTTGACGAGTTCCTGCAATGTGCCGGGGTTGTGCCTCTGACGCTCTTCCAGGGAAGAGATGTCCACGTTCGTCTGCACCCTGTCACCGAAGAGCCGGAAGAAATCCATCCGCTCCAGGTACGCCGGCACGTTGCGCCCCGCGAGCGTCACGCTCACCTCCTCGGAGCGTGGGATCAGGAACTCTAGAAGCGCCGCCAGCCCGCAGATACCAGCCGGCTCCACAAACTCCACGGAACGAAGGTCGAGAGAGACCGGCTCCCCGTCCACACTCGTGGCGGCGCCGAAGGCCGGGTCGAGGCTGCCCATGGTGAGCACCCCGCTCATCGGGCCGTGGCCGCGTACGTCGAGTTCGAGTTGTGTTTTCACCGTCTACATTATAAACGGTGAGGAGATCTGTTATGCCAACTAACGTTCAATCTCCGGCGAGGTCTCCCTAGCTGTGAGGGCGCATGTTGTCAGCGAGGGCGCGGGCCACGGAGTCTACGTCCTGACCCTCGGAGACCGTCAGCCCGGCGTAGGATTCGCCGGTACCCATCTGCTCGCTCAGGAAAGAACAAAGGCCCCGGGCGCGGCGGTCGATCTGTAGCACCACGTCAACGGAGCCTGCTGAAGGGAACCAGACCATCTCGATCTCGTCGAAGCGTCCCCTGAACTCGCCGCCGTGGGCCACGAACTCGAACTCCTGGGCAAAGGGGTAGGTGGCGGCGAAGGCGATGGGGCAGGTCCTCGTTGTCGGCCTCGCGCAGCCTGAAGCCCAGCCGGTCGAAGGCGTCGAGAATCGTCTGCTGGGTGGCGGTAGGACGAACCGTGATGGCGTCCGAGTCAGACGGGTCCATAGCCATCTTCACGTCCAGGGCCGTGTGCACCCATACGGAGGAGCGTCCCACGGAGAGCGGCGTATCGTAGGGAAGCGCGAACGAGAAGGGAAGCTCGCTGTTATCCCTCGCCTTGATGACACTGTGTCCCGCCACCTGGAAACGCTCGATGGCACCCGTTTCGGTGACCGTCTCGTCGCCCGACTCGCGTTTGTAATAAGTCTGGACTTCGAGGCGAATACCGTCCACCTCGGTATCAGAATCGCCGCCGTGGATCTCCACGACGCCGCGAACTTCGTCTCCCGGCGCGAGGTCGCTACACTCTAGCCTCGTGTCTACCTTCGCCGCCCCGATCCCGATGCTCGACAACAAACGGCGAAAACCCATTACAATCCTCTTTGAGGGTTGCTACCAATGCGCCGGTGGATAGAGGTCTTTGTTTTTCCTGGCACCATCCCGGAAGATGATCCGGATTAGGCATCACACGCCCCTTGGACTATCCGTCACGCCGCTTCTCGTAAAACAGCTCCGTGTAGCGCCGGTCGTCGTAGCGGCTGATGATGGCGCCGTCGCCGGTCTGCTCGAAACCGTTCTTCTCGAAGACCCGTTGCATCCTGTCGTTGTGGGCCAGCGTGGAGCCGCGCAGGACATCGAGGTTCAGCACGTCGAAGGTGTAGGCCGCGAGAAGGGCCACCGCCTCGCTCGCGTAGCCCCGGCCCCTCAGTTGTTCGGCCCCGATCTTTATGCCGAGCTCGCACCCTCCTTTGCGGAAATCGTAGAGGGTCGCCATGCCTATGGGCTCGTGGGAGTTCCCATCTTCGTCCCTAGCCTCGATGATGAACGTCTTGACGCTCGGGTCTTCCCAACGGGAGAGGTAATCCCTGCGGGCTGCGGGGAGGGAGATGGAGATCGGGGGCCGCCCGTTCCAGAATGCGAGCTCAGGGTCGCGATCCCAGGCGTAGGCAACCTCAATGTCCGTCTCACGCGGCGGACGCAGGGTCACCAGCTCTCCACTCATGGTCTCCAGGTCTTCGGCGTGTATCTCAAGTCCTCCTTCTAGAACGTTACAATACTACACACCGTATGCGCCCGCTCAAGTGTCTTCCCGTCCGCGTTCTGCGAAAGGCATCACCGCTATACGGGCAGGGCTTCTTCTGATTAAATGGGCAAGACCCGACACCCAGGAGAGGCATTTGAGCGGGAGCGTAGGGGAGTTCTTCGGGGGCTCCGGGAGGAGGATCCGGGACGGCGTCTGGGGGGATGTCCCTATAGACCGGGCGGCGAGGATGCTGCTCGAAAGCGATGCGCTCTCGCGGTTGAAGGGGATGCGGCAACTCGGCTTCGCGGCCCAGGCTTTCCCCAACGCCAGGCATACCCGCTTCGAGCACTCCGTAGGCGTCTACTACCTGACACGGCTGACGCTCAAGAGGATCATAGACTCAGGCGCCTATCTGGAGAACCGAGACGTACAGGGTGCCCTGGCCGCGGCCCTTCTCCACGATGCGGCCCGTTACCCCTACGCGCACGCGGTGGAGGACATAGCCCTGCCCGGCATCCCCCCAACGCAAGAGTTGAGCCGGCGCCTGATCGAAGACTCCAGCGTGGCCGACACCCTCTCCGAAGAGTGGGATCTCGAACCCCACAACGTGTTCCGGCTCATCGTCCGCGGCCCCGGCGCCGAACCGCACAGCATGACCCCCACGGAGCACCTCGTTAGGGACATACTATTTGGCGCATTGAACGTCAACGCCCTTGACTGCTTCATCAGGGATGCCCGCGGCGCGAAAGTCCCCTACGCCATGCTCGACGCGGAAGCCTTGATTCAATCCCTCAAAATAGTCGGGCACGAGAACCGGGCCATCCTGGCCGTGGACGAGGGCGCGGCCAGCTCCCTCCAGTCCCTGGTCTTCTGCCGGTACCTGATGCACTACAACGTCTACGGGCACCAAGCGTTGCGCATACCGGCCGTGATGTTCCTGCGCGCCGTCCAAGACACCGTGCAATCTGGCGACGTGAGCCCTGAAAAGCTGGCCCGCCAGGATGATGCCGGCGCTCTCGTCATGGTCCGGGATTCCGCCGAGCCGGAAAGCTCCGCGGCCACCCTGACCAGACGCCTCATCGACCGGCGTCCGTACCACCGCGCCCTGGAATTCGACGAGCGCCACCCGAGCTACGTATCCCTGATCCGACTTCGGGAAGACGCCTCCTGGCGCCGCAGGGTAGAGGAGGCATGGGCCCGCTACCTCACCCGCTACCACAAAGGCACCGCCGGACCCTTCGACATCCTAATAGACCTGCCCCGCAAGTACACCTTTCCCATGAAACTGCGGCTCATACGTCCCGCTTCACTCCCCTGGGAACGCAGCCTCACGGACTGGCAGGGGCTCTCCGGCATGACCGAAGAAGACATGACCCGCTACCATTCCCCCCTCCACCGCATCCGCATCGTCACCGCCACGGGAGACCTCGCGGCTTCCGTGCGCCGCCACGCCGAAGAGCTCTTCACCATTGCCGAAGAAGTGGGCTGAGAACGAACCCGGTCGGGGCAAAGAAAAAGGGCCGGTTTTCACAGAAGGGTGAGACCCTTTTCCGGCCCTTAGCGGCGCCCTTGATGGGTACCGCTAGAAGTTGAGGTAATTATAAGGACAAGCCATAGTTGGCGCAAGCTCCTGTTAACAAAACTTAACCTGCCTTACTATCCCCGATACCGATGCTATAATCCGGCGAGATGGGCCGCTAGCTCAATTGGCAGAGCAAGAGACTCTTAATCTCTAGGTTCCAGGTTCGAGTCCTGGGCGGCTCACTCTTCCGTCGTCTGGCTGTTGGCCTCCAGTTTTCTTCACGATATGCAAACCGGACCCAGTTCACGCTGGAGCACTTCCCGGCGCACCTGCTTGGTACGCCAGGCGATGTTGCGGGCAACAATAAGACGGAGGAGTGCAGGCTCTCCTCCGTCGGTAACTTTGTATTCTGATTCGACGCGCAGGACGCGCGGGGTTCCGCGGTGTTCGGCTTGGACTACCTGCGCCGCAAGACCGCGAAGGTCAGGATGCCGGAGCCAATAAGCAGGGCAGCAGCTGGCAGAAGGATCGCCGGACCACCACTCTCCGGGATGTTCGAGGCCTCACCGCCCGACATGGTCCCTTCCATCATCGAGCCTTCCATCATGGTGTGCGAGTCCGCCAATGCAACCGGCGCGAGGAACATCATGACCAGAAGAGCAGCCGTGGCCAGGATGATTACCTTTTTCTTCAACAGAGATACCTCCTTCTATCTACTCGTCTTTTACGGCCTGCACTCCTTCTCCAAACCGAGAAGTTACCCGTAGTGTACCTATCCGAAACGAAAAAGTCTCCATTATCTTAATGATTTTTAACAAATTTAATACGATTGGTGTATGCTGCTCCGGCCTGACCAACGGCTCCTGGCGGTGATATTCGGGACGGGGGCGGGGGCAGTAGGATTCGAACCTACGGGCGTTTTACCGCCTCTGGTTTTCAAGACCAGCGCATTCGTCCGCTCTGCCATACCCCCGTGGTACCCTCCCGTGTACGGAGTGTAACCGAATCAGGGCCTCCGGGCGAAATCGGGATCGCGGTACGAGGTACGTGGATGTCAAACGGGCCGATGGCCTCCCCCTCCTAGTTGGCCATCGGCCCTGCGACATCATAGCGAAGTCCTCGGATATTCGCACTTCATTGGCGCTTCGCTGGCCCGTTGTCCGGGTTTGCGTCAGCATCCAGGAGGGTATGCTTTGTTTCTCGCCCGGCGACCCGCAGAGTGAGAAACCTTTGTGGATTCCCCCTCCTAAGTCGCCGGGCGTTTCCCTGCCACGGCTATTCTCACCCTGTTCTGTTCGGCGGGCGAGTCTCACCGATCCAAAGGGCTCAAAGCTCGAACGTCCCGGCGGAGGGACAAACGTCGTTGAGCACGCATCCTGGGCAATCCGGTTTGCGAGATTTGCAGACCCGGCGTCCGTGCAGGATGAGCAGGTGGGAGAATATCGTCCAGTCCTCTCCCGGGACAGTTTGCATTAGATCGTTTTCCACCTTCCCGGGATCGCGTTCGTTGGAGAGGCCAAGACGGTTCGAGAGCCGCCGGACGTGGGTGTCCACAACGATACCCTCGTCCACGGAGAACGCGTTTCCCAGCACCACGTTGGCCGTCTTGCGTCCGACGCCGGGCAACTCGACCAGTTCGGACATGGTGCGGGGTACCTCGCCGTCGTGGGCTTCGATCAGGGCGCGGGCCATCCCTTGCAAAGAACGGGCCTTATTGCGGAAGAAGCCGGTCGGGCGGATGTCCTCTTCGAGAACCTCGGGGTCAGCCTCCGCGTAGTCCCTGGCGGTCTGATACTTCTCGAAAAGTTTCTCTGTCACCTGGTTGACTCGAACGTCCGTGGTCTGGGCGGAGAGCATCGTCGCGACCAGGAGTTCCAGGGGGTTCGTCCAGTGCAGTTCGGTCGTCGCGCCGGGGTACCCCGTCTTCAGAAGGCTCAGAACGTCGGTGATCGGGGCGGAATTCTGGCTGGGCACGATGGCCCGGCATTATAGCGTGGATTAGACTATCCCTGGTTCAAGAGCTGGAGAAAGGAAGGCCAGTGGCCGACGTTACCTTCGATTACGGGAACTTGATGGAGGTCGAAGGCGGCCTCACGGAGCGGGATCTGGGGGCTCTGGATCCCAGGCTGCAGGATGCTGCGAGAGAGCTCCTTGAAGGCTCCCACGGCTTCATGCGGCTGCCGAAGACCGGGGAGCACGCAGCCGCCTGCAAGGAGGTAGCGCAGGAGATCCGGGCTTCCGGGGCCACGGACTTCATCCACGCCGGCATCGGGGGTTCCGCCCTCGGTCCGATGGCGGTGCAACGGGCGCTCAACCACCCCTACTACAACGCGATCCCGGCCGAAACCCGTAATGGTCCCCGCATCCACTTCGCCGAGAATACCGACCCCAACTCCCTGGGCGCCATCCTGGACGTGGCGGACCCGGAGAACACCTGGGTCAACGTCGTCACGAAATCCGGCACGACCGCCGAGACCATGACGAACTTTCTGGTCATCAGGGGCGCCCTGATCGAAGCTCTCGGTGAGTCTGGCTACGCGGACCGGACGGTATTCACCACCGACCCGGAGGAAGGGTATCTGAACCGGATCTCCGCCCGCGAGGATATTCGCACCCTCTCCATACCGAAGGACGTAGGCGGACGTTTCTCGGTCCTCACCCCCGTCGGACTCCTGCCCGCCGCCGCCGGCGGTCTGGACGTTGACGCTCTCCTGCGTGGCGCAGCCCAGTGCGTGGACGAGGTGGAGGCGCAGGGGGCGGAGCATCCCGCCGTAGTTGGGGCGGCCATGCACTACCTGATGGATACTGCCCGCGGGCGCAACGTCCGGGTGATGATGGCGTATGCGGATGCGCTGGAGAGGATCGCGGCGTGGTTCGTGCAACTCTGGGCCGAGTCTCTGGGCAAGGACGGCAAGGGCTCAACGCCGCACGGCGCGGTCGGCACCACGGACCAGCACTCACAGGTCCAGCTCTACATGGAAGGCCCGCAGGATAAGGTGATCGAGATCCTGGAGGTCGAAAAACATCCCAGGGATCTGGAGATCCCGGAAGCCTATGGAGACCTGGACGGCGTCGGCTACCTCGGCGGGCATACGATGGCGGAGCTGCTAAACGTGGAGTGCGACGCGACGCGGCGGGCGCTGGCGGAAGCCGGGCGTCCAAACAGCACCATCAAACTCGGCGCGATAAACGAGGAAAACCTGGGCTACCTCTTCCAGGCCCTCGAAGTGCAGACGGCCGTCGCCGGTTCCCTGTACGGCGTCAACGCCTTCAACCAGCCCGGCGTCGAAGCCGGAAAGCAGATCACCTACAAGCGGATGGGAAGGCCAGGATATTAGCCTATCATCTGCCCGCAAAAGCCGAAATGCTGATCTGCTGAGGAGTCGACCGGCTATTTCACAGCCACGCCGAACGTGATGGGTGCAGCTCTGCCATGCAGCGGCTGTTCCTCCACATCTCGGACGACGCGCCAGAGGGCGGGTTTTCTGTTCCGCAACTCGCCGAATGCCTGGTTCCTCTCCACGTCGTCGGCCAGTAGGATACCGCCGGTGGGAAGCCGGGACCAGACCGTCTCGAACTCCCGGCGCATGTTGCGTCGGGTATGCAGACTATCGTGCAGAAAAACTCCAACCGTACCCAGCTCTTTGAGGAGGCTGGGGAGGATCCGTGCGCTAGACCCGCGATAGAGCGTCCAGCGGTCCATCAGCGTCTCAGGGACGGCGATGCCCCAGGACGTAGCGTAATCCCGGTGCAAGGGTGGCAGGTCCACGCTGTAGAGCGCGCCGTAGCCGTTCTCTTCGAGGGCTCTCAAGACAAAAGCCGAGCTTACTCCGTAGGCCACGCCGGTCTCGACGACGATGGCGGGTTTCAGAAGCCTGCATACCAGGTAGCAACAGCGCGCCAGCACGGAGTCGGCGGGCCACCGCGCGCCGCGAGGATGCTCATGATGGACGCGGCGCAACGTCCGGCGCGTCTCTTCTTCCACGTCGCGCAGCGCCGTCTCGTCCAGGATCTCCGCCGCCACCCCAGGGCGCGGCTCGAGATCCCGCATCGCGCCCTCCCAGCCGACCGTTTCGTAATCCGGCTTCGTGCCGAAGAGAGCCTCCAGTCCGAGGTCCGCGTATCCGAACATCCGATCCTGGACCTCCTGATACGGTCGGGACGAGAATCCGCGACCAATACTCTTCACTGGCCTCATATCTCTCACAATGCTCCTTGGGCATCTCCCTAACGACCAAATAATAGGCTACGGAAGAGTATCCTGTAGTAGATGTCCCGCTCACCCGGAGGCAGTATTCGGTACACACCGCGCGGCGGGTATAATGTCTCTCGTACCAGTGCCAGCGGAGGAAGGATTCGCAACATGAAATGGCTCAAGGTCTACGGACTTCCGAAATTGCCCCTCTTCCTGGCGCGGTGGGCGATGAAGCTCGGGCTGCCAGGGCCGACGTGGTACAAGTGGAAGGCCGCGAGCGCGGGGACGGGTGTGATCCTGGACGAGATGATCCGGGCCGCAGACGACCTCGGCTACGACGGACAGAAGATCGGCAAGCTCGCCATGAGCCGCATCGGCGAGAAGCAGGGCTCCGACCTGCGCGAGCAGCTCGGCGTGAAGACGATGAAGGACGCCGTCGACGTCGTGATGCTCGCCAACCGCTTTTTCGACATCGAGATCACCCTCACCGAGACAAAAGACGGCGAGTACGTCATAAACGCCGACCGCTGCCCCTGGTTCGGAGGGATGGGCCACGAGGGCGTCCCGGGCTGGGACGTGAAGCCCTGCGCCGCCTTCTCGACCTACGAGAAAGCAATGGTCCAGGCCATAAACCCGAACGTGAAGTTGTCGTACACCGAGAAACGGACCACCGGCGGCCATACCTGCCGCGGCGTCTACCAGTACCGCGACGAGGAACTCGGCGACGGACCGACCACCGGCGTAACCCCCGAGATGGTCAGCATAGGCAAGAAGCCGAAGAAGTAAGGCTTTCGTGGCGCCGATGGTTTGCGGCGTCTGCGAAGGACTGCATCACGCAGTTGAGCGCGGCGAGTACTGGACGCTCGCGCTAAACCGTAACCAGAACCTCCTCGGCAAGTCGATGATCGTGCTCAACCGGCACCGCGAAAGCGTCCCCGAACTCGACACCGAAGAATGAGCCAAGCTTCATCCCTATGTAGCG
>Ga0081539_10005450_pt1 | contig 12981 bp, 2 predicted proteins | sample TabmetS4T2R2_FD_71023 | JGI IMG/M metagenome (GOLD analysis project Ga0081539, IMG submission 71023) | Tabebuia heterophylla rhizosphere microbial communities from the University of Puerto Rico - S4T2R2 | ecosystem: Host-associated > Plants > Roots > Rhizosphere ...
CTCTGCGATTAACTGCCCGCCTTTGACCCTGAAGACTGAGTCAGCGCCGTAAATTGCATAAGAGCCGATCCAGAGATTTCCCTCACGATCTTGATAGAGCGATGACACTCCCGACGAGACCTTATGACTTGTGAATTTTCCGGCCGCAAGATGGAAGAGATTGTTCTGAGCACCGTAACTGCCGAACCAGAGCCCTCCGTCAGTATCTTCCATCACAGGATAGAAGCTGTTGTCCGATAGCCCTTCCTTTGCGGAATAGGCCGTCAGCTGCCGTTCTTTGAATCGGTAGAGTCCCAGTCCGCCGGTGCCGATCCAGAGATTCCCTTCGCGATCGATCACAGCTTGTCGCGCCCGCCAGAAATCGTCGATCACGCGGGAGAGTTCGGGCAGCGCGCGATCAACGATCAATTTTCCATCCCGGAAATGGGCGAGTCCGGCCGGAGTCAAAAAAGCGAGTTGTCCGCCCCAATCTTTCAGGAAGAGAACGACATGATCGCCGGCCAGCCCACCGGCCGGACTGCCGGCCGGACTGCCGGCCGGACTGCCGGCCGGACTGCCGGCCGGACTGCCGGATGGACTGCCGGATGGACTGGAGGATTTGCGAGCGGGTCGGTTGATGACGGTAAATTTGCCCGAGTTGAACCGGACCAGGCCATAGGCGGTAGCCATCCACACACTCCCATCGGCTGCCGCATGAAGATCGCGGACGAGACGAATCCAGTCATCGGGAAGATCCGGCTTTGGTTGATATGCGATGAAACCGTTGGCGCGAAACTGCACAAGCCTCTCGCCTGCAATGAACCAGACACTGCCATCCGGCGCGGAGCGCAGATATCCTCCAACATTGTGGGGCAGGCCATCGCGAGTGGTATAGGTCATGAAACGCCCCGAACGCAGGCGCACCAACCCTTTTAACGTGAAGAACCATAAATCGCCCTGTGTATCTTCAGTCAGATCGAAAACAGTATTGTCCGGCAGACCGTCCTCAGTGGTAAAAGTCGTAAAGGTCCGTTGTGAGTATTTCGTCAGCCCGCCGTTTTCGGTACCGATCCACAAATTGCCGGCGCGGTCTTCGAGCAGCGCCTGAATGCGATTGCTCTTCAATTGGGGAGTCGTCCCCGTGTCGAAGATCGTGAAGTTGATTCCGTCGAAACGAGCCAGCCCACCGTTGGTCCCCAGCCATAAGTACCCATCGCGGGTTTGGATGACCTTGACGTCGTTTTGCGGTAAACCGTTTTCCGTCGTCCAATTCGACTGCAGATATTGGCCGCCGGTCTGAACTGAACTTTGACCGAATATTGCCTGATCGCCTGACGGCAACGAGGCCGGAATGATCAGCGCGAGGAGGGAGAGTAGGATCTTGCGAGTCATCAGCCACTGGATAGATTGACAAATTGCCCCGGACCACGATTAAGCACCACCTGAAAAGATTGGGTCTCTGGTGCCACAGAGTCATCCCGGACACCATCAGTGCGGACACCCGGCGCCGATGTCTCTCTTGCTCATGCAGGCACACCACCCTGCGCGATATTGATGTGCCGCCCTCTGCCTGTCAATTCGGCGACGGCCATCTTAGTCGCCTGGTCACCATTTTTCGGAACCTGCTTAGAGCGGCCGGCAATTCTCGCTTCCACGGTTAGCGGAAAATAACGAAGACCTGGATAAATAGTGAGGATAAATAGTGAGAGGAAATAAGAGATTGCCGCGTCTATGTACTTTGAAAGGAGAAGCCGGGATAACTCCCCTGAAGTAGACGTTATCAAGGCTCGGATTACGAAGTTACATTTTCATGACAATATGAGCCCCCTTTACCTGAATAGAGGAAGCTATACTGCATGGACATTAACTCGGCGTTTTACCTTCGGAATTACCTGATGTTTCATCAGCCTGATGCTTCATCAGCCTGATGTTTCATCAGCCCTGTCATTTTGCCCTTCAATAAACCCAAGGATGTGAAAGCCAGGATAAAGAATTTGGCCGCGCGCCTCGGTCTGGATGCCAAGTGAGCAAAGGCTCGAAGAGCCAATACCCTTTTATAACTATGGAGCTACAAATATTTGTGGTTACTCGTATGTTATCAGTAATACGTGTGAGTCTGAATTCGATAAGCAGAGGAGGACGGTATGCCGTTGCAATCCGATGATTTGACTCTGATCGCTTTGGGTGTTCAGAACGATGTCCCTCCATTTGTAACAGAACCGCGGATACCGGCGCTCGTTAACGGGATCCATCTGCGATGGGCTTTTCCGCGCCCGCGCGGGTTCCCATGGTTTGGTTACTATCTGTTCAGGCGTCCTTATCAGATGCGCGGAGTGCGTTGTTTGGCCGCCGCACTACATGGGAAGCCGGTTGGTTCTACCGGGAGTACCATCCTGGTCACGCCGGACGGGACATTCTCGAGCGATACGAACATCGCGCTCACGGACTCTTTTCCCGCAGTCGGAGACGTCGAAGTAGACCTGTTAAATCGGACCTACCTGTTGTTTGAACTTCCCGCCGGGGAGATGGCATACCGGGTGGATGTTCGGATCGGTTTTCGCGCCGCCGGTTCAGTGGATATCGGCGCATATGATGCGGAGATGCAGGTGGCCTCGGCCAAGCTGACCCAGAAAGGAGGAGCCGCACCAGAGTCCGTGACGCTGAAGTTCGACCGGATTACTTCGGTACGTATCAGCGGGGCCAACGCTGCAGTGATTGAACTCTGCTGGTATCCGGTTTCGGCCGGCGTGACGCAAAATTGGGCGGCTGTTCCCAACCTCACCCAACCGATCACACTGCCTCTCACTCATCCTGATTACCCGGCCGCTCCCGGCGCCATTAACTTGACGGACGCACAACGGAAAGGCCTTGGGCGAATTGTTTATGGGCAGTCGACGAAGTGGGGCGGGGCGCCTTTTGCATCGCTCCACGAACAACTGATTCTCCTTGTGCAGGGTGGGCCGCCCGGCCCACCCGAGAGGGCGATGGCGCATCTTTCAAGAGCCATTTCCAACGTGGCCGGTGTGCCGGAGCCTCCGGCTGCCGGTGTCGAATCTCCATCAATCCCTTCTATTCATCCGTTAGATCTGGTGTTGCTGAGCGCGATGCATGCGCCGTTCGCGCAGATACTGGGGCTTTATCACGCCGATCAGATGGCTGTAGCCGGTGTCGCATACGACTACTTGTTGATTGCCGACTATCCAGGCGTTGCCGGCGGTAAGGTGTCACAGATGCAAGCTCTCATCACGGCCGGTGATTTTAGCCAGGTAGATGCGCGAATCACCTTCAATCAGCAGATGGCTCCGGCGCCGCCGCTGGCCCCGCCGACCGGAGTTCGCGTCTATGCGCTGCCCGGAGGCACGTCTCGATCTACGACAGAACCCGGATCAACAATAGTCGAGGCAAAAGGCAATGCGGGGTTGCTCTGGGAGCTTCCGCCGATGTCACCGCAAGGCAAACTAGTAAACGGATCGCCTGTGATGTACCACGTCTGGCGTGATCGGCAAGGAAACGGCAACAATCCGGCGCCTTCAGCAACGGCCGGCGAGCTGGTTACGACGGGCGGGCCGCTCTTGATCACAAATCCTCATTCGGCCCCGACGGAGACGCCTCAATATGGTCAGGACTGCCCGCCTTTTGGGCTGCGCATCACTGACTTCGCTCTTTCCGAAGGCTGGTACGGATATCAGATCAATTCGATAGATCTGTTCGGACGTTACTCACCGAAGAGTAACTTTGCCGAATGGCGTCAGTGGGCTCCGCTGCGTGGGCCGGCGCCGTGGTATTACATTAATCCCAATGCTCCGGCGGACCGGCAGGTCCACCCGTCTTCGGTGCGATTGCTCGACAAGCTGCCGCCGCCGCCGCCCGCCGCGGTCGAAGCCTGGGCTCTCGATCCTCAAGACCCGATGGTGATTGTCGATCCAAAGTACACGACCTGGCGGCAGAGCCTGCCTGCTACTTTACGCAACCAGTTAGTAGGATTGCGTGTGCGCTGGCAATGGCGGGTGGGTCAGCAGCGGCAAGCGCCGGATACCGCGGAATTCCGCGTCTACTTCCATCCGGGTACCCAGCTTCCGCAGTCATGGGAGATGTCATCGAATTGGGAGACGCGCTGCTTTGTTTGCGCCTATGGTGATGGAAACCGTTTCACGGTGGACGACGAAGGCAACCGGAGTTACGAAGTATTCATTCCGACAATGAATGAAGCCGGGCCGTTTACTGATGGAATTCCTCTCAACGTCGATCTGGCGGCTCCTCTTGCCTATGCGAACGTGACCGTCACCGCAGCCGACAGCGCCGCGCACACGCCGGATACGCGGTCAGGGAATAAAGCGCTGGCCAATCGGACGGGGAATGAGAGCCGTGCCGCGGCTCCGCAGAAGATCTTCCGTGTGCTGCGAGAGAGACCCGCGCCGCCGCCGCCGGTAGTCGATTCTCCTCGTGTCTATGCTACACCAGCAGATTGGTACGGCCGTTCCTTCCATACCTTTCGCTGGGCTCCGCAAGCAAATCTCAATATCCACGTCCTGCGGGCGATGGATGAATCGGTGTTTGCCGCGGACTGGGCGGTTCGCCCCAGGCCGGATTTACTTGCCGGCGACTTGCAGCGCTTTCCGAACGAGCCAACCTGGGACGATACGAAGCGAAGGAATGTGTGCAGGGATCTCAACCAACTCAATAGTTTTCCGCGGACGGCGGCGGGCAAACGGGCGGCCCTGGCGGCTTATCGAAGGCTTAATGATGATGCCTTGAGGGTACTGACCGGACTGCCGGGATGTGAGAAGGCGTTCACGCAGATCACCATCGCCCCGCTCATCTCCGCCGAGCACCCTGACCGCCGCGGCCCCGACGACGAGAGCAACTACACGCCGCGCGCGAATGTCCATGCCTGGCTGGATACACTCGATGGCCGTGCTACTAACCGTTATCTGTATCGCGCCATGACCGTTGATGCGGTGCAGAACCGGAGCGAACTGGGGCCTTGCGGCACGCCCGTTCGCTTGCCGAACGTCACGCCACCGCGACCACCAGTCATCACCAGGATCGCCGCGGGTGACCGCAGCATCACGCTCAACTGGGCCTCCAATCGCGAGTCTGACCTCTTGGAGTATCGCGTCTATCGCGCCGCTTCGCCTGAAGCCGCGCGAGACTTGAGGTACATGGAATTGGTCGGGACCGTTGCCGCGGCTGATGACCCGGCGTTGCGCCCCGCGACAGTCCAATGGACACATACGCCGGTGCGAGGGCTGATCGATTATTGGTATCGAGTGGTCGCGGTTGACAGGTTTGACGCGCAGGACCTCCGCGGCCGCGGCGGAAATCTTTCACCGCCATCGCCCGCGGTCAAGGCGCGCGCGTTACAACCGCTGCCATCGCCACCGGTTCTGCAACCGCCGGTTTTGAATGCCGCCAGGAATCAACTCGTGCTGACGTGGCAACTCCCTGATCCGGGGCTTCAACCGAGAGTTGAACGCCGAATTGACGAAACTGGAGTCTGGGTGCCGGTTACTTCGTGGTTGCAGGCGGGGACGCTCACAACCACAGTGCCGTTGCCGGGATCCTCCGAATGGGAATATCGCATTCGAGTGCGCGACCACGCGCAACAACGGTCCGCGAGCGATCCACAACCCGCGCCCTAATGGTAGGCCGAAGAAAGGAACGATATGCCGACTAACAATCCGTTACCGTACCTGCGATTTTTGTTTAGCGATGACGACGCCAGCCGCATCGACCCAAACTCGATAGTGGTGGAGCCTCTACCACAAACTGGAGACTTCCCCTGGGCGATGAGAGTGCGGTTCCGCATCTCCCAGGGAGGAGCGCCGCAAATTCGCCCCTTGCTTCCGGGATGGATGCGCTTCGTTGCCGATGATAATGCGCCGGGTATAGGGCCGGAACCGGGCGATGTGCGTTTCGACGCAGCTCATTACAATCAGTGGAAAGTAGTTGGAAGCCTGATTATTCGGACTGATGATCCGAAGGTTATCAGGGAACTGGAGGCGAGATTGCCTGAGTTCCCGGTCAAACCCAATCGGATCTGGTATTCACCGGTCCGCCTGAGCATGAATTTCCTCTTCCATACTATTTGCGGGCGACTACCGGGACCAAGCCTGCCGATGGCAACGCTCCCTTTGCCCCGTGGAGAAAAAGCGGGGGGAGAGGAGTGGCAGCGCCGTGCTCTGGCGGGCTTCCTGAAAGGCACATACAACCCCAAGATTCTACCGTCTAATAATACCGCCAGATATCAAGGAATCGTTGTTGAGATGCCGACCGTGGTTGAAGGCGCAAATGCCGGCGAATACTCGATCGTGATTCACACCGCGTTGTCGCAAGATTCGAGTGACAGCCGATGGTGGGACCATATCTCCAATCCTCAAGACGACGAAAATAGGAGCAGATTTCAAGGTTCACATCCCCGCAATGGAGCGATTCCTGCACAACTGGTCTATCAGGAATTACGCGGCAGTATGGTGCCGCCAGAGACGGTCGTGAATAGTGCAGGGATGGTGCGGAACAAGATAATACTGCCGTCTTCCAACCCGAGGCCTATCTATTACCTGCGCTTCACGCGTGCGTGGCAGCCGATCAAGGATTTTTCCTATTTCTTTCCTCAACAAAAGGTGCAGTTGGAAAACAGCAATCAAGAAGTTTTAGGCGCAATGCCACTACCCGCTCACGGCATTCTGTTTCTTGCAAGCTCTTTTGTAGACTCGCTGGATCACACCATTTGGATTCGAATCATCGGTAATGCTGATGGTTCTCAAATGAAGTGGCTTCGCGGATCCGATCATGTTTGGCGGGAGAAGGGGGCAACCAACCCGCTGGAGATTGATCCGAGAGCGAACACGACGCATGTGGTGTTGCGTCGCCCAATGGCCGATGCATTATTCGGTGAACTATCTGGCCGGACGGCATTTACAGGGGATAAAGCGGAATGCTACCTCTCATTTCGGCGCTTTGTTCGTGCCCTGGTCGATAATCGCATCGCGGGAGGCCGGCTCAACAAATATTGGTGGAGCGGCAATGGAAAACCGCCTAAAAAGGGGATAAAGACACCGCAGGATGTCAGGGGACTGATCAAAGATGCCTTTTCCATCGCTAACCAGGAATCTAATGGCGCAGCCTCAGTGAGTGCAGTGGCGAACAATGCCCCCCCCATTTCGGCCGATCCTCACATAGCAGCCCCAAGCCTGATCCCGATTCTGGATGTCTTCTTCCCTGATCCCGTGCCGCAACAATCGATCCCAAACCGGCCGTCGAATGCCGCAACTTTTACCAAGAGTGGAATGGCGTTCGATCTTTGGATGTCGAATATCAATAATTTCACCTCAGATGCCACACAACGCAATTTTCATCCCGATCACATTGGGCGTGGCGCTCCAGGAGCCGTAGTCGCGCTCGGATTAGCCGAATACGTGCTGAATCCTGTCCGGCAGGCAGGCGAAAGTCAGACGAACTACATCACTCGCGTTCATACGGCGATAATGCAGAATATTCAATCGCGCGCGCTACTGCAATTATGGAATGACCAGGAGATCTACGAATCGATCAGACAGCGCCATAATATTTCCCTCCCAGAGAATAGCGGGCATCCAGAGACTTTTTTTTTCATTGATAGTGATCGAGCCGAGTTTATCACCTTTCCCGAAGTCGATTTTGTAACTTCGAGCCTCAGAGTGTATTCCATAACGCAGCCGCCGCTTCGGATTGGTAGGCCCGACATCTGGATTGCGGCAAATTGGTTGGAGTAACGAAGAATGCCAAACGAAATAGAAGGACTTTCAATTTATCCGCTGACAGACCTCTTGACGCAGGAGGACTTTCCGCTCAACGAAGTCATTCCTGAGGACGTCCTGACAGAAGTCTTCGGATCGCTCTATTACACCTCGGCGGAAAGCTACCTGACCGGCCAGACGATGAACATCAACCTGGGACTTGTGGTGCAAGGAGAAATCGCGCTAACACCTCCGGGCTTGCCGGGCGTTTCGTTGGTGGCGGCCTCAAGCGAAGAAGACGGCTGGTTATTGTTCGATACCTCTTTCAGCGTTGGTCCGGAGCCATCGGCCAGGCTGAATGATGTCCCGATTGCTCTGCGAGTCGATCGCAGTTTGTTGCAGCCGATGCTGAGCCCGACGGAAGTAGATACGTCCAAAGCAGGCGTCGAAATTCAACTGGGAGAGATCAGCCTCACGGCCGATTCGGACGGCCTGACGCTCGATGCGGATCTGGCAGTCGACCTGCCGCTGTCGATGATCGGCGAAACCGGCGTGTTGATCGAGGCCAGCGGCGTCAGCCTCCATTTCGATGGGCATCATCCCGCACCCAACCGGCCGGCAGACTGGCGCGGTATCTTCATCGACCATGCGAGCCTCCACTTGCCGGGAGATCTGGGAGCGGCACTTGGACTGCTCGAAGTTGACAACGTGTATATCGGTTCCGGCGGCTTCACCGGCGTTCTTTCATCCACCTGGACTCCTCCGGCGCAGGTGACTCTGGGCGGTTTTCAATTCGAACTCAGCCACGTTCAGATCGAGTTCGCGCAGAATGCCCTGGTGAACGGAGAGATTACCGGGCGCATCACTGTGCCGTTCTTCGATGCGCCGCTCGATGTGGTGATCGGGCTCAGCCTCGACGGCAGTTTCAATATCGCGATCGGCAATCTAAATGGGATCGGCCAGCTCGCCACAGAGGTCTTGTTGCTTTCGGTGGAGAGCGTTCACCTCGGCTTTCGCGATGACGTTTTCACGATTGGGCTGAGCGGTGAACTGACCCCGTTGGTCGAGGGCTTTGACTGGCCGACATTCCGGATTCAAGAACTATCAATCGATTCGCACGGCAACGTACAGCTGGAGGGCGGATGGATCGATCTGCGGGAGCAGTATGTGCTCCCGTTCTCCGGTTTCTCGCTCGAAATCAGCAAGATTGGGTTCGGCTCGACGGACGATCAACGCCGCTGGATCGGCTTCTCGGGCGGCCTCAAACTGGTCGATGGGATCAGAGGCGGCGCTTCGGTCGAAGGGCTGCGGCTGATCTGGAATCCCGCCAACAACGATGTCGATGTCACCCTCAACGGAGTCGGCGTCGAATTTAAGGTTCCGGGCGCCGTCTACTTCAAGGGCTCTGTCTCCATGAGCGAGCCCGCGCCGGATGTTCACCGCTTCGACGGCAACATCACTTTGAAGCTGGAGAGTTTGGATCTGGAGATCGAGGGACAGCTCGCGATCGGTTACGATAATGCGCACGACTGCACATTCTTTGCCATTTACCTGGGTGTTGAATTGCCCGTGGGCATTCCGCTCTGGGGCACAGGACTCAGCCTCTATGGAATGGCGGGGCTATTTGCGATGCAGATGGAGCCTGACCGCCATCAGGACGAAGCATGGTATGCCATTCCATCCACTGGTGGGCCACCTGTGGGGAGCTGGTATCATCGCGGCACGCCTGGTGTCACCGATCTGCAGAAGTGGCGCAATGCCTCGGGCGCGTTGGGCCTCGGCGCGGGGGTGACGGTCGGCACCACCTTCGACAACGGCACGACCGTTGCCGGGAGGTTCCTGCTGGCCATTGCCTTCCCAGGACCAATCCTGTTCATTGAAGGCCGGGCCAATCTGCTCACGGAACGGACCTCGCTGAGTCAGAGCGACGAGCCGCTCTTCCGCGCGCTGGCAGTGCTCGATTTCAAAGCCGGTAACTTTCTGGTGGGACTCGACGCACAGTACAAGTTAGATAGTGGCGGCAAACTGATTGAGATCGGAGGCAGCGCCGAAGCCTTATTCGACTTTCACAACCAGAATGCCTGGCACGTCTTTCTCGGGGTTGATGAGCCACGTGAGCGGCGAATCCGCGCCGAGATCTTTTTCAAACTCTTCGAAGCCAATGCCTACTTCATGCTCGAGACGACGCGGCTTCGCATGGGCGCCTGGGTCGGCTATGACGCACGCTGGAAATTCGGCCCGCTGCGCGTGGTTTTGCAATCGTGGTTGGAAGGCGCGGCAGAGCTTTCTCGGAAACCGGTCTACTTCCGCGGATCCGTTTGGTTGCATGGCAAGATCGAGGTCTCGGTCTTCGGCTTCGGGTTCGGGCTGGGAGCCGATGCGCGCCTGGAAGTGGGAGTCTTCCGTCCTTTCCATATCAAGGCCGAACTGAGCGTTTCGGTGAGCCTGCCCTGGCCTTTTCCTGATTTCGATGTGACGGTCACACTTGAGTGGGGACCTGATGCGACTCCGCCACTGCTCCCCGTGCCGCTGAAAGAAGTGGCCATCGATCATCTGAAGCTGTCGTCGTCATGGAATTTGCCCGCCGGCCATTTGCTCCTCCCCCGCATGGACACGGTCGAGGATGGGTTCTTCAACAATCAGCCGCCGCCGCTGCTTCCTGAGAATGCTCCTCCGCCGAGCGATGCTCCGGTTGTGCCGCTCGATGCCCGGCCATCCCTCACCTTTGCCCGCTCAGTGGCAGATCCGGCATTGATCGGCGGCACCAATCCCGCTTTCGTGGACTACGAGTATATCGGCGATCAGTCGAGTATTCAGGGACCGGCGAAGGTTAAGTTGTCTTTGACGGAGGTCTCCCTGGACCGCTGGGACGGCGCCACCTGGAAGACGATTGCCAGAAGTCCGAGCATGGATAATACGGGAAATCCACCGCAGCTTTGGGGAGCGTGGGCGCCGATCGCAGAAAAGGCCGAAAACAACGAGACGTTGTCGTCGAACGTCAAGCTCATGCTATGGTCGGTCTGTCCCTTCGAGTTTACGCGCCGCACGGGTGGAGCCTGGGAAGAGTGGTTCAATGCTAACTTCACCGATTATCCGTGCATCAGCATCGTACCCGACCGCGAGATTTGTGCTGACTTCGCCGGTCTTGCGCTCGGTACTGTGCTCCAAGCGCCGTATGCGTTCCCGGCGGTCTCAGAGTTTGCGTTGACCTGGCGTGTTTCTCACAATCCGGCGATCGCCGGACCAGCGGCGACTCCCACGCTACGCTTCAATGGGAATGCCGAGGCCAGGCTGCTCCTCAATCAGGATGTCTTGAACATCAAATTGACGGTGCAACGTCTCGCCGCGCCGGTTGAGATGACGTGCCACAATTTCAAGAATCGAGCGGCGGCAAACTTGCCGAATCCCTATCGTGAGTCGAACGTCTCGTTCGAGGGCAGAGACGCCGGCGGAAAACCGCTCGCTAACTTGGCCTTTGCCTCCGTTCGGACCACGACCGGCCCTCTGAGCGGTTTGGCAATCGGCAGTGAACTCCGGATAACATTACCGGTTCCTGTTTCTTACCTGGATCTGCAAGTGACCTCGATCGGGGCGCCGATTTATGTCGAAGCTGACGATGGTCTCGGAACCCTCGTTGCTACGGCGACTCAGTCCCGGCCGGCGGGCGAGACCGAGACTCTCATGCTGATACCGCCCGCCGGCGCTGTCATCGCGACGGTGCGGATCTTCGGCCAACCACAGAAAGCTTACCTCCACAGTGTTTGCCGCAATGAGCGCGGTCCTTCCACGGTGGTCGCGACTTCTTACACGAGTTCCGGCAGACCACTCAGGTCTTATGCGCCGTCGGCGGGAGTGATCGAGATTCCCGGTTCTGAGGTCGGCTCCGTTGTCATCTCCGCCGGATCGGCTCCGTTCTCGATCTCGAAGGTCTGCGTGACCATCGGGTTGGATGGGTTCGAGCGGATCTCGCGCCAGGAGATGGCCAGACATATCAGTGAATCATTTGCGCATTGGAATCAGGACGGCGAGGTTCTGCCGCCGTGGTCGAGCTTGCGCCTGCGAGTGACGACAACCGTGGACGTCATCGCTTATCAGCCGCTCAATAATAGTTTCAGCGGCCTCCGTACCTTAACCCAGTATGCGTATTTCCGGACGCAAGGACCTCCCGGACTCGCGGCGTATGACCTGCCCCAGGACCATCCTCTGACCAGCGCTCCGCCGAGCGGAGGAACGTCTGCTCCTGCATTCAAGAGTGGCTTGGAAGACCTGACGATGTATGTTAGACAAACGATCCCGCCGACTGTGCCTGCCGCCGGGGATAAACCACTCATGCCCAGGCCAGTGTATCGCGCGTATGACGTGGGAGTGTTGTTCAACGAAAACTACGTCGATGTGATGTATGCCCAAGCTACGCGCGATTTGACGCTCTACATCTTTGATCATAAAGGTGTGCCGGTGCGTGATGAACAGGGGCTCCTGATCGCGCAGACCAACCGGTGGGGACGGCAGGATCAAGTCACTCTCTCTGCGTCTGAAGAGAGATGGGTATCTCGTTTCGATCATGTGGCGTGTAAACCGCTCGACCCGATATCGATTATCACAGATGTCCAGCTCAACTCCGGGAAACTACTTCTGCTGCCGGAGACGGTACATTCGGCGCGCCTCATTCCTCTCTTACTACACGAGGCGTTCGCCGGATACACGCTCAACGGTGAAACTCTCGGATCGGGTGGGGGCGGAAGGCTGGCGAATGATCTGACCGGAGGATGGACCGTTCGCGACGATCAGCTGGTAGGGCCATATTCCAGATGGGTGGTGGAAGAGACGGGGACGCCGCCCGCACGTTATATCGAGCAGAAGAACAATATCGGAACCAGCGGCGCCACGCGCACTTCGTCCTATCCAGGCGGCGCGCTGTTGATCAAGGCCGACAATCCGCATCTCGACGCGGCGCATCCCGATCAGCCGAACAACTGGACCGATTATCGGGTGAGCGTGTTCGTTCGTTCTGCCGATGACGATCCGATCGGCGTCGCGTTTCGTACTCGTGGTCGAAGCGGGTATTTGTTCTATCTCGATCGCGAATACAAACGGCGGCGACTGATTCGTATGAGCGAGGGCAATGCCACGGTCTTGGCCGAGTCCGACGATGGATATCACGCCGGTATCGATTATCACCTCGCCATCGAAGCGGTCGGCAACCGGCTGCGCGTCTTTGTTGACGGCGTCCAGGTGGTCGAAGCGACCGACGGCTATCATTCCGCAGGAACGATCGCGCTCTATG
>Ga0081539_10005451_pt1 | contig 12980 bp, 13 predicted proteins | sample TabmetS4T2R2_FD_71023 | JGI IMG/M metagenome (GOLD analysis project Ga0081539, IMG submission 71023) | Tabebuia heterophylla rhizosphere microbial communities from the University of Puerto Rico - S4T2R2 | ecosystem: Host-associated > Plants > Roots > Rhizosphere ...
TGCCCTTCGATCCGACCGCGCCACTGCCTGCCCCGCCAGACCCATGGGCCGACTACGACGTGCCCTGGCAGCGTGATGGCCCGCCCTACCACATGACCGACATGATCGCGGCCGAGCCGCACCTCGCCCCCCGCCTCCTGGGCCGCCTGTTGTCGAGCGATTCGGCAGCCGCGGAATTAGCCAAGGGCGTGCGGGATGCCATTGCAAAGGGCGCACCGGTGTTCTTTGTCGGGTGCGGGACGAGTGAGCACGCGGCGATGGGTGCCGTCGAGATCGTCGGTGAGGCGGCACGCGTGGCCGCGCCGCGGTACACGGGAATTGCCGCGATCGAGGCGTTCGAAGCGTCGCTTCAGCCGCTCGGCGGTGGATTGGTCGTCGGCATCTCGCACGAGGGCGGGACGGCGGCGACCCGGGCGGCCCTGGAGCGGGCCCGGGCCGCGGGGGCGCGCACGGCAGTCATTACCGCCGGTCGCGCGTCCCCGGCAGCTCAGCTCGCAGACATCGTCCTCACGACCGATGAGATGGACCAGAGCTACTGCCACACCATCGGCTACGTGTCGCCGCTCCTTGCCGCGACAGCCGTCGCGTCGCATCTCCGCGGCGAGACGCCTGATCCCGCCGCGGTCGGGGCGCTCGTCGGAGCCGGTCTCCAGGAAGAGCCCGCCGAGGCGATCGCGAACGTCATCGGCACCGCGGACCGGATCGTCGTCGCCGCATCCGGAGCCGACCGACCGGCGGGGCGCGAGCTTGCAATCAAGATCGAGGAGGCGTCGTGGCTGCCAACCACGATGCGCGACCTCGAGACACTCCTCCACGGGCACCTGCCCGCAACCGATGCGTCCACCGGACTCGTCCTGATCCTCACGGACCGCGACCAGCGGGCGGAGCGGCTGGCGCGTGCCCGGGACGCGCTCGCGTCGGCGGCGGTCATCGGCCTGCGCTCCGCCGCGATTCTGGCCGCCGAGCCAGCCTCAGAGGTCCCCGACCGGCTCACGCCTGCGGGTCGGATCGTCGTCCCGGAGGCGCCCGCCCTGCCGACGGCGGTCGCGGCCCTGCTCGGGTCGGCGGTCCCGTTGCAGCTCATCACGGAGCGCATCGCCCGCGTTCGCGGCACGAACCCGGATCCGATCCGCCGCGACGACCCGATCTACCGCGAGGCCGCTTCCGTTTCCGGTACCTGACGCACGCCGCTCAGGCCTCGACGAGCTCCGCGCCGAGCAGGTCGATCATCGCCAGGTCCCACGGCAGGAAGTCCTGGAGCATGATCCGCTCGACGCCCGCGTCGCCAAAGCGCCGGACCGTCTCCCGAGCCTCGTCCGGCGTGCCATAGATCCAGCGGCCCCGTCGTGTGGCGAACCAGTCGTCGCCGGGTGGCAGCTCCAGCGCCTTGACGAGGGCCGCCTCGCGTTGCTTCAACTCAGCGTCGTTCGCCCCAACGAGCACGCCGACCATCGCCGATCTCGTCAGTGTCGCCGGATCTCGACCGGCGGCATGGCAGACCTCGTCGAGAGCCCGCTCCTTCGCCGCGACCGAATCCGGATTGGATGACGTGATGTTGTACTCGTCGGCCCAGCGCGCGCCGATCCGCATCGAGCGCGGCTTGCCGTCGCCGCCGACGATGATGCGCGGCCGGACCGCGCCCGCGGCGGTCTTCGGCCGGCCGGGTGCGTCCTGCGGCCTGGCCCGGAACAGAGCGTCCTCGACCGAGTAGTGACGACCGTGGAAGCTCCAGCCATCGGGCTCGGTCCAGAGTCCGTGGAGGATCTCGAGCTGCTCCTCGAGCATCTCGGCTCGCTGATCGATCGGCGGGAACGGGAAGCCGTAGCGGCGATGCTCGCTGTCGTTCCAGCCCGCGCCAAGACCGACCTCGATCCGTCCACCGCTCATCTGGTCGACGGTCGCCGCCACCTTGGCGAGGTGGCCGGGCGAACGGAACGTGACCGGCGAGACCAGGACCCCGAGCCCGATCCGGGTTGTCTCACGGGCGAGGCCCGCGAGGACCGTCCATGCGTCGGTCGTCTGGTTCGTGTCCGGGCCGGGGAAGCTCTCGTAGTGATCGGAGCGCAAGAGGGTTTCGAAGCCACCGTCCTCGGCGTGCCGGGCGATCGCCAGCTGGTCATCGTAGGAGAGCCCCTGCTGAGGCTCGATCATGAGCGCGAAGCGCATCGATTCCTCCGGTCAGCGTGAATCATTGCGATTGACAGCATTGTTGAGCCGGCTAGAATAGTTCGCGTGGATTGAACTATTCAGCTGGAGCGCAATACATGACAGCGATCGGACGCGAAGGAGCGACCGACCGTTCGGGCCTGACGAGTCAGATCATCGCCGAATTCGGCGCCTTCCTGCGGGAGATGCGCTGCGTCGGCAGCGACCGGATGCGGCGCGGCGGTGTGAGCACCGCCCATTTCCATCTGTTGTCGATGCTCGATCGGCACGGCGAGATGGCGATGGGCAAGGTGGCGGAAATCCTCGACGTGTCGCTTTCCAACGCGAGTGGTCTCATCGACCGGCTCGAGGAACGCGGGCTCGTGGAGCGGATCCGCGTCCCCGATGACCGACGGATCGTCCTCGTCCGACTGACCGACAGCGGCCGGACAAAGCTCGGCGAAGTCGAGGTCCTCAAGGAGGAGCTCGTGGGCCGGGTCCTCAAGGCCCTGAACTCGAGTCAACTCGAGCGGCTCTCGCAGACGATGCGCGACCTCCGCGAGGCCACACGCAACACGCTCGAGACCGACCCGATCTGGCAGGCCCACGCACAGGCACACACGGCATTCCACGCCGCGGCACAGCGCAGCGGCGAGTCACAGACCGAAGCAACCGCAATCAACGCAGGAGAGGTGTAGTGGAAGGAGTTCCGATCGAGGCGACACCGGCAGGTGCGCCCTCAGTCATCGACGACCCGGCGCTCGGGCTGGACCGACGTTCGAAGCTCGAGATCCTGGGCGCCGTCATGCTCGGCATGTTCCTGGCGGCACTCGACCAGACGATTGTCGGCCCGGTCATGCCGAAGATCGTGGGCGAGCTCAACGGCCAGGACTACTACGTCTGGGTCACGACGATCTACCTGCTCACGAGCACCGTGACCGTCCCGATCTACGGGAAGCTATCCGACCTCTTTGGCCGCAAGCCCGTCCTGATTACCGGCATCACGCTGTTCCTCGCCGGCTCGGCGTTGTCCGGCCTCAGCCAGGAGATGTGGCAGCTCATCCTGTTCCGCGGCATCCAGGGTCTCGGTGCAGGCTCGTTGTTCCCGATCGCGCTGGCAGTTATCGGCGACCTCTTTACCCCGGCCGAGCGCGGCAAGTACCAGGGCTTCTTCGGCCTGACATTCGGTCTCGCGTTCCTGCTCGGCCCCGGGCTCGGCGGCTTCCTGACCGACACCTTCAGCTGGCACGCGATCTTCTACGTCAACATCCCGATCGGCCTCATCGCGCTGGCCGTGATCTGGCGGCTGCTGCCGAACATCCGGCACGCCGAGCGTGTCGGCTCGATCGACTACGCAGGCGTCGCGACGATCATCCTCGCGCTGGTCCCCATCCTGATCGGCCTGACCATCGCCGAGACGAGCGGCTTCACCGACCCGGTCGTGTGGGGCTGGATCGTGAGCGGGCTCGTCTTCCTGGCGGCCTTCATCTTTGTCGAGCGTCGGGCTGCCGAGCCGATCATCCCGCTCCACCTGTTCCGCAATCGGACGTTCTCGGCATCGATGGTCTCGATCTTCTTCGCGACCTTCGGCTTCGGCGCCCTGATCATCTTCCTGCCGTTCTACTTCCTGATCGTCGAGGGTGCGACAGCGACCGAATCGGGCTACCGGTTCCTGCCGTTCATGTTCGGGCTGATCATCAGCTCGATCGTCTCCGGCCAGCTGGTCAGCCGAACCGGTCGCTACAAGCCGTTCGTCTTCTTCGGCTTCGTCGCGCTCGTCGTTGGCCAGCTCCTGCTGACGCAACTGCGGGTTGGCACGAACGACTGGGTGCTCAACGGCTGGATGTTCATCACTGGCCTGGGTATCGGTCCGACATTCGCGGTCTTCACGATCGTGGTGCAAAACGCTGTGCCCTTCAATCAGCTGGGCGCCGCGACGAGCGACCTCACGCTGTTCCGTCAGATCGGGACGACAGTCGGGATCGCGGCGGCGTACACCCTGTTCCGGTTGAACCTGACCTGGGACTTGCTCCGAGAGCAGGTGATCGCGGCGGGTGCCCCGGCGGCCCTCGTCCCAACGTCGCCGCCGCCCGGCTTCGATATCGCGAAGCTCACCTCGCCGACAGGAGGCGGTGGCGACTTCCTCGCCCAGATCCCGCCGCAGGCACAGGCGATCTTCATCGAGGGCTTCCATCGCGCCCTGACGATCTCGATCGCGAACAGCATCTGGCTGGGTGTCGGGGCGGCTGCCATCGCCATCGTGGCGGCGTTGTTCCTCAAGGAGATCCCGCTCCGGACCACGCACGGGGCCGAGGCGCCGACCGGCGAGCGAAATGAGACTCCCTCTCGGCCGGGGGTGGCGCTGCCGGTCCCGGACTGAGCCGAACTCCGGTTTCCTCCTCCTCTGACGGCCCGGGCGACCACGTCGCCCGGGCCGATCTTCTTCTACGATCGCCCCTGATGACCCCAACGTCCGCTTCGTTCCCAGGCCATCTCCAGGCGTCGGGCACGGTCGACGCTGCATTCGAGGCTCTGCTCGACGTCGACGATCTCCCGCCGGGCTCGATGCGGCGCGTGAGCCGCGGCGATCTCGACGTGCTCCTCGCGCACACACCGGCTGGCATCCTCGCCGTCACCGACCGCTGCCCGCACATGAGTGCCCCGCTCTCGATCGGCACGCTCGAGGGCTGCGTCGTTCAGTGCCCGCTCCACGAGGGCAAGTTCGACCTCTGCACCGGCGACCCGGTCCAGATGCCGACGACCGGCGGCCTCGATCCGGACGGCGGCTACCACCCAACGTGGTCGCCCGCAGGCCGCGAGCCGAAGGTCGATCCGCCGGGGCTCAAGGCGGAGGCGAGACGGCTGACCCGGGTCCGGCGGTTCCGCTACTTCCCTCTTCGAATCGAGGACGGCCGCATCGAGGTCGCGCTGCCGACGGATCTCGGCGACATCGACTGACGCCGCGCTGCCCCGCCAGGTCTACCGGAGCTCGTCCTCGGCGATCGGGTGTCGGCCGTCGTTCCGTGAGGCGTAGTCCTCGATGATCGAGACGACCTCGTCCGGATCGTCGGTGAGCTTCAGCAGCTCGACGTCGTGGGCGGTGATCGCGCCGGCGGGCAGCTGAACCTCGCGCATCCAGCGGATCAGGCCCTGCCAATAGCGCGTCCCGACGAGGACGACCGGAAAGTCGCGGACCTTGCCGGTCTGGATCAGCGTCAGCGCCTCGAAGAGCTCGTCCAGCGTCCCGATACCGCCCGGCAGGATGACGAACGCGTCCGCGTACTTGACGAACATCGTCTTCCGGGCGAAAAAGTAGCGGAACTCGATGCCGAGATCGACGTACGGGTTGAGCGACTGTTCGTGCGGGAGCTCGATATTGCAGCCGACCGAGAGCCCGCCGCCCTCCTGGCAGCCACGGTTTGCGGCCTCCATGGCGCCGGGCCCGCCACCGGTGATAACCGCGAAGCCCCGCTCGGCGAGCTTGCGCCCGACCGTCCGAGCGAGTTCGTAGACGGGGTCGTCGGGCTTCGTTCGGGCCGATCCGAATACGGTGACCGCAGGGCCGACGGTCGCGAGCGCATCGAAGCCTTCGACGAATTCCGAGAGGATGCGCAGCGCCCGCCATGGGTCGGTGTCCAGAAAGTCCGGTCGGCGAACCCGGGTCAGGAGCTTCTCGTCCTCGGTGGCACCCCGCTGCTGGGGCATCTGGGCCGCCGCCCGCGGACCCATGCTCAGGCGGCCGCTCCGACGGGTCTGGACTGCCGGCGCGCCCTTCGGCGCGGAGGCGCCCTGGGCGGCGTCGGATTCCTTCGTCTCGGTGGACGTCCTCGTCCTCGCGTCGGCCCTGGTCGGCGCGACGGCATCCGCCTCGCGGTGATCGTCGTTCCTGTTCACGCAGCGATCCCGCTTCATCTGGCTAGGATGCCATCGCCCGGAGGTCTCCGAATGCACCGAGCGGCGCTCTTCATCGCAGTCCTGTTGATCCTTGGCGGCGGCACGTTCGCGCTGCAGGGCCTGGGCGTTCTGCGGAGCCGCAGCGTCATGACCGACGACCTGCGCTGGACGGCGATCGGGGCGGCAATGGTCTTCGGGGGCGTGTTACTCGCCCTGTGGAGTCGCCGGAGCGCCAGATCTCTGCCCTGAATTTCGCTACGTCGCGTTCGTGCGCCACGCTCACAGAAGCTGCACCGGCATGAGCCACGTTCACGTGTCAAGCGCATGGATGGCCTGGGAGCGCGGATCCGTGAGCCACGTTCAAGATCCCGGCGCTATGGCCGCCGGATCTGCGTCAGGCTCACAAAAGCGACGCAATCGGCCCCCAGGCAGTGCGGGACCGCCTCGACACGTGAGTCACATTCAAACGAGACTCAACAGTCGCGCCCGGCTGTCAGCCACCACCGACCATTCGCCGCCAGGCCGCCTCGTCGCGACCCGCGCTTAACGTGTTCCCCGCCCGAATCAGCGGCAAGCAGAGGAGCCGCTGATCGGCGAGCAGCCGTTCGGCGAGCTGGGCATCGTCCATCGCCAGGTAGACCAGCCCGGCATCACGCCACGCCCGCCCGTCGGTGTCCGCCACGGCCCGCGCGCCGAGCTTCTCAACGAATCGCCTCAGTTCACCCGCCGCGATCGGGCGCTTCCTCAGATCGACGAACGAGATCACGACGCGCCGCTCCTTGAAGAAGCGCTGGGCGGCACGCGTCGCCTGATCGTTCTCGAGCCCGAAAATCTGGACAGGAACTGCGGCTGGCACGGCGCCAATGCTATCGACAGGCGTGTCCGCGCCCACGGCCGCGGTACCATCGCCGTCCCAGGAGGTGTCGACGGTGACGGTCTGGTTCACGGTTCAGCTCGACGATCGACCCGGCGCCCTCGCCCGCCTCGCGACCGCCCTCGCCGAACGACAGGTGAACATCGCCGGCATCGTCGGCATCGCCGAGGACACCGACGGCGCGCTCATGCTCGAGACGAGCGATCCGGCGAAGACGCGTGAGGCGTTCCAGTCCCTCGGGCTCCCGTTCGAGGAACACGACCCAATGGGCGGGCTCGAACCGGGCTCGATCTCGGTGTCGGACATCCGCCGGGGCCGATCCGACCGGGCGTCCGCCTGACCGCGGCCGAATCCTGCTCGTGGGACGCCGATTTTCCGCACCCACCGTTGCCATCCGGCTCGTGCTGGCCGACGGGCCGGCGTCGATACCGGCCCTGAGTCAGCGGATCGCGGCCGCTGGCGGAACGCTCCGGACACTGAGCACGGTGCGGCGCGTCGACCGAAACGGCGACGCGCCGGCCGCGGAGCTGGAAATCGAGGTCGAAGCCATCGACGAGGATGCTCTCGTTCTGGCGATCGACGGCCTGCCGGGCCTGCTCGAAACGAGCCTGACGCGTTCGCTCGATCGCGTGTTCGGCAAGCGGATCATCGTCGTCGGCGGCGGTGCCCAGGTCGCCCAGGTCGCACTCGGCGCCGTCAGCGAGGCCGATCGACACAACCTCCGTGGCGAACGGATCAGCGTCGACACGATCCCGCTCGTCGGCGAGGAAGAGATCGCCGCGGCTGTCCGGGCCGTGGCGGACCTGCCGCGTGCCCGGCTGCTCGTGCTCGCCGGATCGATCATGGGCGGTGACATCACGATGGCCGCACGGGAGCTCCGCGAGCACGGAATCCCGATCATCGCTCTGAACATGGTCGGCTCGATCACCGAGGCAGTGGATCTGGTCGTGTCGGACCCCGTCCAGGCGGGCACCATGGCAGTGATGGCCGTCGCGGGCACGGCCACATTCGATCTCGCCCGCCAGCGCGGGCGCCGCTACTAGCCCAAAGCGTCACCACGGGGCCGGACCGGTCTTCGCCTTGATGGATCCGAGCTGGGGCCTGCGCCTGAAACCAGCGTTCGCTACCCTCTCGTGGTGAGGATCGCGACCTGGAATGTGAACTCCCTGAAGGCTCGGCTGGAGAAGGTCGAGTGGTGGCTCGACCGGGCCGCCCCGGACATCCTGCTCATGCAGGAGACGAAGCTCGCCGACAGCGACGTCCCGACGATGCCCTTCACGATGGCCGGCTACGACCTGGTCCACCACGGCGAGGGGCGCTGGAACGGCGTCGGCATCGCGGTTCGCCAGGGCACGAAGGTCGAGGGCCTGATCACGAACTTCGGCGACGGGCCCGTTCGCGACAGCAGCGCCGGCTCCGCGACCGAGTTCGCCGAGGAGGATTTCAACCCCTTCGACGAGGCACGGATGCTCAGTGGGATCGTCGACGGCATCCGGTTTGTTGCCGTCTACGCTCCGAACGGCCGGATCGTGGGCTCGCCGTTCTACGCCGGCAAGCTGAGCTGGTTCCAGCGCCTCGCGAAATGGCTGGCGAGCCCGCCCGAGAATGACGTCCCACTCGTGGTCGGCGGCGACTTCAACGTCGCACCTAGCGATGACGACGTCTGGGACGCGAAGGCGGCCCACGGCGGCACGCACGTCTCGGAGCCCGAGCGGACTGCCTTCAAGGCCCTCCTCGCAACGGGCCTGACCGACGCGTACCGCTCGCAGCGCAAGGAGAAGGGCCGCTTCACGTGGTGGGACTACCGAGCGGGCAACTTCCACAAGAACTTCGGCATGCGGATCGACCACCTGCTCGTCAGCCCGGAAATCGCGAAGCGGGTCGTCTTTGCCGAGATCGACCGCGAGGCGCGGAAGGGCAAGCCGATCCCCTCGGATCACGCTCCGCTCCTCATCGATCTCGACTCGGCCGGCAAGCCGATCGACGCGGGTTGGGACGCCGCCGCTGAACGCATCGCGGCCCGGCGCGGGATCCGGCCCGGTTGATCGGCAAGAGCGCGCGATGACGACCACGACGAGCCGCTTCGACGAGCTCCAGGGCTCGATCGCCCCGTTCCTGCGCTTCTTCAACGGGCCGGTCTGGGGTCGCAACGCGGAGCCCGGCATCGCGAACTTCGCCGTGGGCAATCCGCAGGAGATGCCCCTCCCGGCATACGTCGACGCGCTCGGCCGGGCGATCACGCCGCACGACAAGGACTGGTTCGCCTACAAGATGAACGAGTCCCGATCGCGGGCGACGATCGCGCGCAGCCTCACCAGCAGGACCCACCTCGAGTGGGATCCCGAGGACGTCTTCATGACCAACGGTGGGTTCGGGGCGCTGGCCGTGACGTTCCGGGCAATCCTCGATCGTGGCGACGAGGTGATCTTCCTCTCACCGCCGTGGTTCTTCTACGAGCTCCTCATCCGTGCCGCCGACGGCATCCCGGTCCGGGTCCGCCTGAGCCCGCCCGCCTTCGATATCGATACGGACGCGGTCGAGGCGGCGATCACGCCGCGGACCCGGGCAATCGTCCTCAACTCGCCACACAATCCGAGCGGACGGATCTACCCGCTCGAGGCCCTTCGCGAACTGGCCGCAACGCTCGAGTCGGCGGCCGCCCGGATCGGCCACGCGATCTACGTCGTGTCCGACGAGCCGTACAACCGGATCGTCTTCGACGGACGGACCTACCACAGCCCAGCCGAGGTTTATCCGAACACGATCACGACTTACTCGTTCGGCAAGACCCTGCTGGCACCGGGCATGCGGCTGGGCTACATCGGCCTGCCGCCGACGATGTCCGAGCGACCTGAATTGCGCGACCGGATCCTGATCTCCCAGCTGGCAACCGGCTTCGCGTTCCCGAACGCCGACCTCCAGCACGCCATCGAAGACCTGGATCGTCTGTCGATCGACGTTGGTGCTCTGGAGCGGCGCCGCGATCGCCTCGTGCCCGCTCTCCGCGAGATGGGCTACGAGACGACGCTGCCCGAAGGCACGTTCTACGTCATGGCCAAGGCCCCGATCCCCGACGACGAGGCCTTCGCGGCCCGCCTCGCCGATCACGGGGTGCTCGTCCTGCCCGGTTCTGTCGTCGAGGTGCCGGGCTGGCTGCGCCTCTCGCTGACCGCGTCGGACGACATGGTCGAGCGCGGCCTCCCGGGTTTCGAGGCCGCGCTCGCGTCCGCCTGACGAGGGCAACCGTTCCGTTCCCTGCAACCCCGCGGCTCATGTTCCGAAACGCTCGACTAGGCTCGCGCGGCCATGACCGAGCAGGGGTCGCCGTGACGAAACGCCCGCGCCCATGAGCGAGCCGACCTCGGCGCCACCGGAGATCCGGCTCAGCGAGCTGACCAAGGACTTCCGCGAAGTCCGGGCGGTCGACCACGTCTCGCTCGACATCCGGTCCGGGGAGTTCTTCTCGCTGCTCGGTCCGTCGGGCTGTGGCAAGACGACAACGCTGCGGATGATTGGTGGCTTCGAGCTCCCGACCGCCGGTCGCATCGAGCTGCGTGGCCACGATGTCACCGCCGACCCACCGGACAAGCGCCCTGTCAACATGGTCTTCCAGAACTACGCGCTGTTCCCCCACCTCGACGTCCACGAGAACATCGCCTTCGGGCTGCGCCGCAAACGCGTTGACAGGGCCGAGACGAAGCGGCGTGTCGGAGAGGCGCTCGAGCTCGTTCATCTCGCGGGCTACGACAAACGCAAGCCCAACCAGCTTTCCGGCGGGCAACAGCAGCGCGTCGCTCTTGCGCGCGCCCTCGTGAACCGGCCCAACGTCCTCCTCCTCGACGAGCCGCTGGGCGCGCTCGACCTGAAGCTGCGCAAGGCCCTCCAGATCGAGCTCAAGCGCGTCCAGACCGAGGTCGGGATCACGTTCGTGTACGTGACCCACGACCAGGAGGAGGCCCTGACGATGAGCGACCGGATCGCCGTCATGAGCGGCGGCCACGTGGAGCAGCTCGGCACGCCCGAGGAGCTCTACGAGCGGCCGACGACGCGTTTCGTCGCGGATTTCATCGGCACCTCGAACCTGCTGTCGGGCTCCGTCGAGTCGATCGAGGGCACATCCGCGATCGTCCGGCTGCGGACCGGCGAGACCTGCCTGACAGCCGCATCGAACGGCCTCCGTGTCGGAGCCCCTGTCGAGCTCAGTGTCAGGCCAGAGGCAGTAGTCCTCCACTCACGCAACGGCAGCGGCCCAAATGCGGTCGCCGGGACGATCCCGGCGACCGTCGAACAGGTCGCGTACCTCGGGGGCAACGTCCAGTACCTCGTCCGCTCTGCGAGCGGGCTGTCGATCACGGTTCTGGCGCCGAAGACCGCGGAGCGGCTTCCGGTGGGCGGCGCCGTCGATATCACGTGGTCGCCCGGCGATGCATTGGTCCTCGCCGAGCATGACCGAGCCCAGGAGGAGACCCCGAAATGAGCACACGCACCGATCGACCGATGGTTTCAGCCCACGACGACGACCTGGAATTCGTGTTCTATCGGGCACTCGCCGAGCGCCGCCTCACACGCCGACGGCTCCTGGAAACGGCCGCCAAGGTCGGCCCGCTGGCCGCTCTCGCCCCGGTGATTGCAGCATGCACCGGATCCTCGGCGACCCCACAACCCGCATCCGTGGCCCCGACCACGGCGGCAACTGCCTCTGCGGAACCCAGCGTGAGCGTCGAGCCGACGCCAGTCCCGACGCCGGAAGGTGAGCTCAACGTCTACAACTGGGATGCGTACATCGGCGAGGACACCGTCAAGAAGTTCACCGATGCAACCGGGATCAAGGTCCACTACGACAAGTTCCCTGACGCGGCGACGATGATCGCCAAGATCCGCAGCGACGGAAAGGGCGCCGGCTACGACATCGCGTACCCGACTTCGGTCGAGGTCCCGGGTCTCGTCGCGGACGGGATCATTCAGCCGCTGAACCTGGATCTCATCCCGAATGCCGCCAATCTCGGCGACAAGTGGCAGAACCCGGGCTACGACCCGGGCAACAAGAACTCGATGCCGTACATGTGGTGGACGACCGGGTTCTGCTGGGACGGCGACAAGATCAAGGAGGACCTGACGAGTTGGGACGCGCTCTGGAACGCCGCGTACAAGGGCAAGCTCGCGATGCTGGACGACGTCCGCGAGGTGTTCGCTGTCGCAGCCTTCAAGCTCAAGCTTGACCCGAACTCCAAGAACGACGCCGATCTCGACCAGATGGCCGATCTTCTCGAGCAGCAGAAGCCGATCGTCCGGACCTACACGACCGACGACATCGGCGTCATGACCGCCAAGGACGTGCAGATCTGCCACGCCTGGTCGGGTGACGTCTACCAGATGTACGAGGACGTCCCGAACGTCAAGTACGTCATCCCGCAGGAAGGAGCCGTGCGCGGCTCGGACACGATGGTCATCACATCGGGCGCGCCGCACCCGATCGCCGCGAACCTCTGGATCAACTTCAACCTCGACGCCAAGGTCAGCGCCGCCAACACCAACTACATCGGCTACATGGGCCCCAACGCCCAGGCGATGCAGTACATCAACAAGGAGATCCTCGAGGACCCGAACGTCAACCCCGACATCGCCATCCTCGACAAGCTCGTCGAGCTCCTCCAGCTCGGCGTCGATGAGGAGAAGTACACCCAGCGCTGGAACGCCCTGAAGGCGTGACGGCCGGCGCGTCTTCCGCGGCGGCGGCCGGGGCCGCCGCCCACCTGGCCGTCGAGCGCTCGATCGGGAGTCGCCTTCGCGAACGAGCGTCGGCGGCCGCGCTCATACTGCCGGGCGTCGGCTGGCTGGCGGTCTTCTTCCTCGTCCCGCTGATCATCATCTTCGTCGTCAGTCTCGGGACGAATGACGGGCGAGGACATGTCCTGCTCACGAACCCGGGGTTCCACAATTACAGCCAGGCGACGCGACCGGAGTACGTCCCGGCGTTCGCGAACTCGCTCCGCTACGCGCTGATCACGACCGTCCTGTCGATCGGGCTCGGCTACCCGATCGCCTACTGGATCTCGCGTTACGGCGG
>Ga0081539_10005452_pt1 | contig 12976 bp, 10 predicted proteins | sample TabmetS4T2R2_FD_71023 | JGI IMG/M metagenome (GOLD analysis project Ga0081539, IMG submission 71023) | Tabebuia heterophylla rhizosphere microbial communities from the University of Puerto Rico - S4T2R2 | ecosystem: Host-associated > Plants > Roots > Rhizosphere ...
ACATCTCAGGTGGCCTCGATCTTGCCAAGTATCCGCTCGACGGGCCATTGCCCGACCTGCCGCCCAGCAACGCGGCCAAGGCGCGCCAGGCGCTGGTGGTGAAGACGGCCCGCGACAACAACATGACGCTGCGCCAGATCGCGCGGCATACCGCGGCGGGCACCGGCCATCGCGTGCTGGTCGGCACGCCGCAGTACATGGCCGACGAGATGGAGCAGTGGCTGAAGGAGGAGGCGGCCGACGGCTTCAACGTCGTCTGCAACTACTATCCCAAGCCGTTCGATGATTTCTGTCGCCTGGTCGTGCCCGAGCTGCAGCGCCGCGGCATCTTCCGCACCGAGTATGCGGGCACCACCCTGCGCCAGCATCTAGGCTTACGCATTCCGGAGAACCGCTACACACGCCACGTACGCCTGGCCAAACACGAACAGGAAAAACAGGAGGCGTCATGAAAAGAAGACTGATTCTGGCCGCGGCGGCAGCTGCCGCGTTCGCGAATGCCGGCGCAGCGCTCGCCCAGGGCCCGACCGAGAAGGTACGCAAGCTCAATCTCTACACCTGGCCGCAGGCGGCGCTGCCGCAGAGCTACCAGGCCTCGCAGCTGATCGCCCAGCAATGGCGCCAGCTCGGGCTCGACGTCGACGTCAAGCCGCTGCAGCGCCAGGCCCAGACCCAGCTGATCTGGTTCAGCCGCGACAAGTGGGACACCACAATGTGGCGCATGGTCGGCCGCCCCGAGCGCAGCGATCCCGACGAGTTCCTCTACAGCCTCTACCATTCGAGCTACGCCGAGAAGGGCTACAACTTCATCGGCTACATCAACCCCGAGTACGACAAGCTCGCCGAGAAGCAGCGCACCCAGCTCGACCGCGAGGAGCGGCGCAAGACCGCCTTCGCCATGCAGGAGATCATCAACCGCGACCAGCCGCAGGCGTTCCTGGTCCATCCCAAGTATCCGCTGGCCTTCAACAAGGCGGTGTTCAAGGAGGATACGGTCGTCACCCAGAGCGGCATCGGCATCCGCAACATCTGGACCTTCGTGAAGATCGAACCGCTTGGCGCGCAGAAAGATCTGATCATCAACAGCAACGAAGTGATCAACGCCACCAACCCGCTGTACATCGGCGGTGCGGTCGACAGCTGGGTCACCGACCTGATCTGGGACCGCATCATGCGCATCGGGCCCGACGGCATGCCGCAGCCCTGGGCGGCCGAAAGCGTCAGCTGGGTCGACAACACGACCGTCGACGTCAAGCTCCGGCCGGGCATGAAATGGCATGACGGCCGGCCCGTCACGGTCGAGGACGTGATCTTCTCGTTCCAGGCGCCGGCCGGCGACAAGGCGCCGATGTACAAGCCGTTCGTCACCGACATCGTCGCCATGGAGAAGACCGGCGACTTGAGCCTGCGCTTCAAGCTCAAGACGCCCAACACGACCTTCCTCACCGCGTCGCTGGCCAAGATCAACCTGATCCCCAAGCACATCTGGGAGCCGGTGCTGAAGGACCTGGCCGGCAAGCCGGAGACCGCCGAGCAGCTCAAGGAGGTGAGCAAGATCGGCTCGGGTCCCTTCAAGCTGGTGCGCTGGTCGCCCAACGAGGAGATCGTGCTGGAGCGCTTCGGCGATCACTTTGCGGCCCCCAAGGTCGAACGCTGGATCATGCGCATCGTGCCCAACGCCGAGGCGACGCTCGGCATGCTCAAACGGGGCGAGCTGAACTTCATCGGCATGTTCGCCGGCGACCCCGAGGTGCTGGCCAAGTTCGCCAAGGAGAACCCCGACATCGCGATCAAGAGCGAGGTCGACATCGGCTTCGAGTACGTCGCCTTCAACAACCGCCGACCGCCGTTCGACGACGTCGCCTTCCGCCGCGCTTTGTCGCTCGCCATCGACCGCCGCGTGATGGTGGGTGCGGCGTGGCAGGACTACGCGATCCCGTCCAACAGCTTCATCTCGCCGGTCCTGTCGTACTGGCACGATCCAGGGGTCGACGATCTCAAGACCGGGCTGGCCGAGGCCAAGAAGATCCTCAAGGACGCGGGCTACCGGGTGGTCGGCGGCAAGCTCTACTACCCCGCCGGCAAGCAGGAAAAGCTGACGACGGAATGATGCAGATGGCGTCCTCATTGGAGCGCGGACCTCCTGGTCCGCTCATGATCATGAGGCGGACCAGGAGGTCCGCGCTCCAATGAGACTCATCCTCGAGCGGTTCTTCCACAACGCGTTGGCGCTGCTGGCCGTCATCACCATCCTGTTCTTCATGTTCCGGCTGATGCCGGGCTCGCCGCTCGCCGCCTTCATCAACGAGAACCTGAACGCCGACCAGCAGCAGGCCATGCTCGAGCAGTTCGGCCTCGACCGCCCGCTGTGGCAGCAATACTTCATCTATCTCGGCAACCTCGCCCGCGGCGAATTCGGGCTCTCCTTCTTCCAGCGCCGACCGGTGACGACGATCCTGCTCGAGGTGCTGCCCAACTCGCTGATCCTGACGCTCTCCTCCCTGATCGTGGCCTACATCTTCGGCGTGCTGGCCGGCGCCTGGCTCGCCTGGAAGCGCGGCAGCTGGGTGGAGCGTGCCGCCGTGCCGGCGGTGCTGGCGACTCGCGCCGCGCCCGAGTTCTGGATCGGCATGGTGCTGCTGGCCTTGCTCTCCTTCAACGTCGGCTGGTTCCCCTCGGGCGGCGCCAGCAGCCCGGGCCTGGCTTACAGCAACAACTGGGAGCGCATCTTCTCGCTCGACTACCTGCACCATCTGGCGCTGCCGGTGCTGACCCTGGCCCTCTACCTGCAGGGCCTGCCGCTTCTGCTCATGCGCTCGAACATGCTCGAGGTGATGCACGAGGAGTTCGTCACCATGGCCCGCATGAAAGGCTTCTCTGAATGGCGCATCGTGCTGCATCACGCCGCGCGCAACGCGCTGCTGCCGGTGGTCACCGCCTTCGCGCTGGGCGTCGGCCTCTCAATGGGCGGTAACGTCGTGGTCGAGACGGTGTTCAGCTGGCCCGGCATTGGCCGCATGCTGGTGCAGGCCGTGTCCGTGCACGACTACCCGCTGGCCCAGGGCGCCTTCCTGATGATCGCCATGGTGCTGGCGCTGATGAACTTCGTCGCCGACCTGCTCTACATGGTCCTCGATCCCAGGGTGAGCCATGGCCGAGCGGGCTGAGTCAGCGCTGCCGGCAGCGCCGGCTTCGAGCTTCTGGCCCGTGCTGCGCCGCATGGCGGCGATGCCGTTGCGCGACCCGTTCGCCTTCACCGGGCTGGTGATCTATCTCTTCTTCGTCTTGGTGGCGCTGTTCGCCGATCAGCTCGCGACGACCGATCCGATGGAGATCCTGTTCACCAAGGCCGGCAAGGTAGCAGCCAACACGGCGCCCGGCGCCGAGTTCTGGCTCGGTACCACGAACCTCGGCCGCGACATCTATGCCCAGCTGGTGCATGGCACGAGGAGCGCACTCGCCGTCGGCCTCTCCGCGGCTGTCATCGTTGCCACCGTCGGCACGGTGGTGGGCCTGGTGTCCGGCTATTTCGGCGGCGCCGCCGACGCCATTCTGATGCGCATCGCCGACATGGCCCTCAGCCTGCCGTTCCTGCCTTTCGTCATCGTGCTGACTGGCTTTCTGGGCGCCAGCACCTCCAACATCGTTCTGGCCGTGGCGCTGCTCTTGTGGCCGAACTCGGCGCGCGTGATCAGGAGCCAGGTGCTGACCTTGCGCGAGCGCGCCTATGTCGAGGCCGCGCGCGTCACCGGCGCCAGCGCAAGCCGCATCCTGTTCGTGCACATTGCGCCCAACATCCTGCCGCTCAGCTTCGTCTACGCCGCCATCGCCATCGGCTGGGCGATCATTACCGAGGCCAGCGTCAGCTTTTTGGGCTTCGGCGATCCCGACAACGTGTCGTGGGGCATGATGCTGCAGGACGCTTTCGCCTCGCAGGCTCTGTCGCGCGGCCAGTATGCCTGGTTCGTGCCACCCGGCATCTGCATCATCCTGGTCGTGGTGGCGGGCTTCTTCATCAGCCGCGGCTACGAGGAGGTCTTCATGCCGAGGCTGCGCGGCCGATGATCCTCGAAGTCGCGGGCCTGCAGATCGACTACGCCACGCGCGCCGGCACAGTGCACGCCGTCGATGGCGCGTCGTTTTCCGTGCCCGAGGGCCGCATCGTCGGCCTGGTCGGCGAATCGGGCTGCGGCAAGACCACGGCGGTGCGCGCCATCATGGGCGTGCTGGCCGAGAACGGCCGCCGCGCCGGCGGCCGCGTCGCCTTCAAGGGCCAGCCGATCGACGAGACGACGACGCGCCGGCATCTGTGGCGCGACATCGCCTACGTGCCGCAAAGCGCCATGAGCTCGCTGGACCCGGTCTATACCGTCGGCAGCCAACTCGTGGAGGTGATGACCCGCCGCGGCGCCTTTTCGCGCAGCGCCGCCCGCGCGCGCGCGGTCGAATTGTTCGAACTGGTGGGTCTCAGCGAAAGCCGGCTCGCAGATTATCCGCACCAGTTCTCCGGCGGCATGCGCCAGCGCGCCGCCATCGCCATGGCCTTGGCGCTGCACCCCAGCCTGGTGCTGGCCGACGAGCCGGTGACGGCGCTCGACGTCATCGTCCAGCGCCAGATCCTCGACATGCTGCGCGGCCTGCAGCAGCGCCTGAAGCTCTCCATGGTGCTGGTGACGCACGATATCAGCGTCGTCGCCTATCTCTGCGACGAGGTGGTGGTGATGTATGCCGGCCAGGTCATCGAAAGCGGTCCGGTGCGAGAGGTCCTGGCGCGGCCGCGCCATCCCTACACGATGGGCTTGCGCAACGCCTTCCCCGACCTGCTGTCGGACGCCCTGGAGCTGGTACCGATCGAAGGCAGTCCGCCGGATCTCGCCCAGCCACCGCCGGGTTGCCGCTTCGCGCCGCGCTGCCCATTCGCCATGGTGACGTGCAGGGCCATGCCCGCCCTGATCGCCGACAGTCGCGCTGAGGGTCATGTTTCGGCATGCCTGCGCGACGGAGAGGTCGAGCAGCTTCGTCCCTTGGCTCTGGATCCTGTGACATGGCAGCGCTCGTCGAGCTACGCGGCGTCGTAAAGCACTTCCCGGTGTCGCGCTCGCTCGGCGAGATCGTGCGCGGCCGGCATCCGGCCGTGCGCGCACTGGAAGGCGTGAGCTTCGACGTCGGCGCCAGGGATGCCGTCGCAATCGTTGGCGAATCCGGGTGCGGCAAGACCACGCTCGGCCGGCTGATGCTGAAGCTCGCCGAGCCGACCGCGGGCGCGATCGCCTTCGACGGCACCGCGCTTGCGACACTCACCGGCGACAGCCTGCGCGGCTTCCGGCGCCAGGCGCAACTCGTCTTCCAGAACCCGTTCGAGGCGCTCAATCCGCGCTTCACCATCTATCGCGCGGTCGCCGAGCCGCTCCTCAACGCCGGCATTGACCAGGCCGAGCACATGGACCGCGTCGTCTCCGCCTTTCGCCGCGTCCATCTGCCCGATGTCGGCCGCTATCTCGACAAGTATCCGCACCAGCTGAGCGGTGGCCAGCTGCAGCGTGTCGTGCTGGCGCGCGCGCTCGTGCTGGGCCCGCGTTTCCTGGTCGCGGACGAACCGGTCTCGATGCTCGACGTCAGCGTGCGTGCCGGGATCCTGGCGCTGCTGCGCGAGGTGCGTGACGCCATGGGCCTGAGCGCCGTCTACATCAGCCACGATCTGGCGCTGGTGCGTTATCTCTGCGAGCGCACGCTGGTGATGTATCTCGGCCGCGTCGTCGAGGACGGTCCGACCGAAGAGATCGTGCGCCGGCCGCGTCATCCGTACACGCGTGCCCTGGTCGCCGCCGTGCCGGTGCCCGATGCCGACCAGTCGCGCGCACCTTTGCCCATCAAGGGTAACGTGCCGGACGCACGCGAGCCGCCCTCCGGTTGCGCCTTCCGTGACCGCTGCCCGCATGCGATGGCGCGCTGCGCGATCGAGACGCCGGCGCTAAGATCGATTGCCGATGGCCATCGCATGGCGTGCCATCTGGATTGAATCACCATGAAGTTCACCGTCTCTCTTGTCGTCGTCGGGCTCGGGCTGGCCGTAGCCGGGCCTGCCGCAGCACAAGCCGAGCCCTCGAAGGCCGCGCTCGCGACCGCTGGCCGTCAGGCGACGCTCAACCTGATCGACTATGGCAGCGACTTTTGCGACGGCGATTTGACCGTCGAGGCGTGGCTCAGGGCGCTGGTCGGCAAGCGGGCCCTGAACATCGTCTGGTCGGGCGGTCGCTGTGTGCTGGTTAGCGACCTGCGTCCCGGCATCGATGCGTCGTCCTGGCCCTATTGCGCTCAGGCGACGGTCACGCTCGTTCATCCCAGGAACAAGGACGACACGCCCATCATCGAGATCTATTTCGAAAAGCCTGTCCAGGGCCGCCCTGGCGTGGCCTATGCCTTTCGCGGCGTGATGCAGACGCGCGACGACGGCCCGGAGTACATCCGCTTCCGCAAGGACTTCGAGGGGGTGTGGGACGAGCGCTTCCCACCGGATCCGATGACAGAGCGCTGCAAGAACGACTAGGCGCTAGCTCTTACCGGGCGGGAACTTCCCGCTCATCGTTTCGAGATTTGGATCTGCTCCTGGAATTCGGAGTGCTTGGATGAGTGCAATTCAGATGAGATAGTGTGATCGAAGACGGCGCCATGAAACGCAGCGATGCCCTCAAGCGGTTGGCCGCCCTAAGGCCTGAACTGGACAAGCTGGGGATCAAGTCCTTGGCTGTTTTCGGCTCCGTCGCGCGCAATACTGCAAGGGATCGAAGCGATATCGATTTGCTGGTCGAGTTTCATCGCACTCCCGACCTGATCGAGTTTGCGGGCGTGAAGTTGCGGCTCGAAGAGCTTCTGGGGTGTCGGGTGGACCTAGTCACTCGCGGCGGAATACGTCCCGAGCACCGTCGACGTATACTGAAAGAGGCAATTCGTGCCGCCTAGAGCTGGGCGGCTGAGGCTCAAGGACATCGAACAATCGATCAAGCGGATCGCGACATACATCGACGGACTTGATTTTGCGTCGTTTCGCAGGGACCACAAGACCGTCGATGCAGTCGTGTATAACCTTCAGATCATTGGCGAAGCGGCCATAGCGCTTCCAGATGATGTTGCTGAGCGGTACCCGTCCATACCTTGGCCGAACATTAGAGCTATGCGACACATCCTGGTGCACGGGTATTTTGCGGTGGATTTGGAAATCGTCTGGTCCACCGCCAAGGACCGTCTGCCCGAGCTGCGGCGGGCTCTGCGTCGACCTACAAAGCCCCGACGCAGAACCATAAGATGAAGGTCGCGCGATTCAGGCGACCTCTCAGAGAAAGCCAGAGGCCACGAGAGCGGGCACGGCGGATGCAGAGGCCACTTGGCTGATTGGCCAACCCGACGCCGCCCTCGATCCGGCTGACTTCGTCGATTGCCCACCGGCTGTCAGCCTCGCCATAGAGCGACACCGCCGGTCAGGCCTGCCTCGTTGGAGATCGTGGTCACGTCCGGATCGAGCGGGAAGTCGATCCTCTTGGCATTGCCGCCGCCGATGTAAAGGTGATCGAAATAGGTCAGCCGGCGCAGGCTGTCGATCGCCTTCTTGACTCGCCTGTTCCAGCGCGCGCTTCCGACCTGCTTGCGCGCCGCGTTGCTAAGCTGCTGCTCATAGGTCTCGCCATGGCGGAACTGGTGATGGGCAAGCTCCAAGTGCGGTCCCAGGCGGCCATCGAGGTAAAGGCCGGTGCCGAAACCGGTGCCGAGGGTGATCACCATTTCCAGGCCCTTGCCGGCGATGGCGGCCAGCCCCTGGATATCGGCATCGTTGGCGACGCGCACCGGCTTGCCCAAGGCGGTCGACAGCGCCGCCGCCAGATCGAAGCCCTTCCAGGCATCGTTGCCCATGTTGACCGCGGTCAGGATGCGCCCGCCGCGCACCACGCCGGGGAAACCGACCGACACTCGGTCGTAAGCCCCAAGCGGTGCGACCAGCGCTGCCAGCGTCTCGACGATCTTCTGCGGCGCCGCCCCCACCGGCGTCGGCACGCGCACCCTGTCGGTGCGCATCTGCGCGGCGGCGTCGATGATCGAAGCCTTGAGCCCCGTCCCGCCGATGTCGATCGCAAGTGTAAGCTGCCCGCCGCTCTTTTCGACAGCGGCATGCTCGGCGTCGCCCATGGTACCTCCCGTCATCTCTTGCAGCAGCGCGCTTGGTGCAGGATACCGCCCAGACAGATCACCGCAAACAGCGCGCACTTTGTTGTCGGTGCCGACCGAACAGTGCGACACGATAGAGGTGAGGTTCACCTTGCTTGCGGAACTGTTGGCGCCGGTATTCCATCGGGCCACCGTTGAGGCTTCATCATGTGCCGGGCGCATTTTTCGGATTTCTGCGGCCTTCGCGCCCGCGTCAGCGACATTCGTCGTCATGGCATTTGCGGGCAGGTGTCCTGGCGGTAGTTGCCTGCTATTCTTCTCCCGAACCGATCGGATTTAGCTATGCTGCCCGAAATAATCGAGAAGCGGGACGCAATCGCCACTATCTGCCGTCGCTATGGTGTGGCCCGGCTCGAGGTCTTCGGGTCGGCCGCGCAAGGCGTCGGCTTCGATCCGACGCGGAGTGACGCGGACTTCCTTGTGACCTTCGAACCAGCCTACCGCAATGACCTCAGCGTATTGCTCGATTTGCAAGATGCACTGGAGCGTCTTCTCGGCAGACCGGTAGACCTGTTAGAGCGCGAAGCAGTCGAAGCCAGCGGCAATTACATCCGCCGTAAGGCCATCCTGAAGCAAGCCAGAACGGTCTATGGCTGAATTGCCGGAGCGAGATGCGACGCTCCTGCTCGACATGCTGTTGGCGGCACGAGATGCGCAATCGTTTACGAGGACTCGACGAATCTGCCTTCGGAGCCAGTCGATTACACCTCACGGCCATTGTTCCGACCGACATGGATCGAGGGCCCTGACCCAATGAGGGCAACGGCGCTCTCGCTTGCGCGCTGCCGGCCTCCCCTCCAGTATCTCCCGATGCCCGACGCCCTCAGTAACAGCCAGACTCTCTGCGATCCGGTCACGCTCGAGATCGTGCGGGGCGCCGTGCGCGCCGCACAGGCCGAGATGGAGGCGCTGATCGAACGCACCGCCATTTCTGCCTTCATCCGGGAAAAGAAGGATTTTTACACGGCGCTGTTCGATGCCGACGGCGTCATGGCGGTCGGCTCCAACCTGCCGGTGTTCGGCGACATCTGCGGTCCGGTGTTCCGCGATTTCGCACCTGACACCATGAAGCCGGGCGACCTCTACTGGTACAACGACTGCTACGGCTCGCGCGGCGCCATCTCGCATTCCAACGATCAGGTGCTGCTGGCGCCGGTGTTCCATGACGGGCGCCGTTGCGGCTTCGTGATGGGCTGGGCGCACTTCTCCGACATCGGTGGGTTGCGCGCCGGGTCGATCAGCCCCGACACCACCGACATCTTCCAGGAAGGCATCATCGTTCCGCCGACCAAGCTGATCGACGCCGGGGCCACCAACGAAGGCGCGCTGAAAATCTTCTTCCGCAATTCGCGTTTCCCCGACCAGAACCTGGGGGACATGCGCGCCCTGATGGCGAGCACGGCGCTGGGCGTCAGGCGTATCGAGGAGATCGCTGCCCGCTTCGGGCGCGAGGTGATGGCCGATGCCTTGCGCCAGCTGGTGGCGCGCACGCGCAACCTCGTGCGGACCAAGCTCGCCGAGACCTTCGACTACGGCACACACCGCTTCACCGATGCGATCGACGCGGACGGCCATGGCAATGGCCCGTTCCATCTGCGGCTGGCGCTCACCCGCGAGAAGAGGCCGGACGGCGAGGACCGCTTCATCTTCGACGCCACGGCGACCGACGACCAGGCGCCCGGTCCGGTCAACCTGCTGCTCAATCCCGACGTGCCGGGCACGGCGCTCTCGATGTTCTATCTCGGCGGCGATCCGGCCCAGGTGTGCAACGCCGGCGGCCCGCAGGCGATCGACGAGGTGCGCCTGCGCGAGGGCTCGCTGCTCTGGCCGAAGTTCCCCGCGCCGCTCGGCATGCGTGGTCTGACCCTGATGCGCTTCCTTGCGGCCGTGAATGGCCTCATCAACGTTGCCGGCGGCAAGGCCCCGGCCGCGCATTCGGCCTACGTGATCTCCTTCCTGCGCGGCACGTTCCGCGACGAGGCGGGCGAGCTGAAACCGTTCCTGATGTCGGACGGAATCGGCGTCGGCTGGGGCGCACGCGCCTACGCCGATGGCACCGACGCGGTCTACTTCGTGGCCCAGGAGAACTATCCGGTCGAGTTTCTCGAGAACGGCTACCCGGTGCGACTCCGGCGCTACGGCATCCTGACCGACTCGTGCGGCGCCGGCCGCTATCGCGGCGGCTGCGGCATCGTGCGCGAGTACGACATCCTGGCCGAGGAGGGCGTGCTCGCCGTGCGCATCGACAGCGTCAAGAACCCGCCCTGGGGCATGGCCGGCGGCATGGCGGGCGGCACCGGACGCGTGCTGGTCAACCCTGGCACCAACCACGAGCGCCGGCTGCAGCCCCTGTCGGACGGCAACGTGCTGAAACACGGCGACGTGTTGCGCATCGAGACAGGCGGCGGAGGCGGCTACGGCCATCCGTTCGATCGCCCGCCCGAGTCGGTCGTGGAAGACGTCCTGGGCGGCTTCGTCAGCGCCGAGGCGGCGAAGAGGCTGTACGGCGTGGTGCTTGACGACGGCGTCGCCGATCACGCCGCCACCGCCAGGTTGCGCGCCAAACGCCCCCCGACCAAAGCGTTCCATCGCCACGTGTATGTCGACAGCCTTGCCTGACAGGTCGCTCGCCGTTGCCGTCGATATCGGCGGCACCTTTACCGACATCGCGCTGCATGACGCCAAGACCGGCCAGATCTGGCGTGCCAAGACGCCGAGCGTGCCCAGCGATCCCAGCCAGGCCTTCCTGACCGGCGTGCGGCTTGCTCTGGAGGAGGCGGGCCGCGCCGCGTCGACGCTTGGCCGCGTCCTGCACGGCACGACCGTTGCCACCAACATGATCCTGGAGGACAAGGGCGCGAAGACGGCACTGGTCACCACCGACGGCTTCCGCCACGTGCTTGCCATCGGCCGCCAGGACATCCCGCGACGCGCGAACTATCTCGCCTGGGTAAAGCCGGCGCGGCCGGTTCCGGCCTCGCGCGTGCTCGAGGTCAAGGAGCGCATCGGCTCGGGCGGTGCCGTCGTCCAGCCCCTCGACGAGGCGTCGGTTCACGCCGCGGCCGAAGCGTGCCGGGCGCTCGGCGTCGAAGCCGTCGCGGTCTGCCTGCTGCACTCGTTCGCCAACCCGGCGCACGAGCGACGGGTCGCGGAGATCCTGCGCGAGCACCTGCCTGGTGTCGCCATCACTGCCTCATGCGACGTGCTGCCCGTGGTGCGCGAGTACGAGCGCTCGCTGGCCACGGTGCTGAACGCCATCGTCATGCCCGGTGTCGCGACCTATGTCGGCCGTATCGAGCGGCGGCTCGCCGACGAGCAGGTGAGCGCGCCCGTCCTCTACATGCAGTCCAACGGCGGCGTGGCCGGCGGCGCCACCATCCGCCGCGCGCCGGCGCTGACGGCGCTGTCCGGTCCAGCTGCCGGCGTGGTCGGCGCACGCGACGTCGCGGCGGCGTGCGGCCTCACCGACATCATCACCGTCGACATCGGCGGTACCAGCGCCGACATCTGCCTGATCAAGGACGGCGCCATAGAGCTCACCCAGCGCGGCCATGTCGGCGAATGGCCCCTGCCGTTGCCCATGGTCGACATGGTCACCATCGGTGCCGGCGGCGGCTCGATCGCCAAGGTGGCCGACGGCACGCTGACCGTGGGCCCGCAGAGCGCGGGCGCCGAGCCCGGCCCCGCCGCCTACGGCCGCGGCGGCGAGCGCGCGACGGTGACGGACGCGCACGTCGTGCTGGGCCATCTGCCCGCCAAGCTTTTGGGCGGCCGGATGGACCTCGATACGGAGGCGGCGCGGCGTGTGATCGAGCGCGAGGTCGGTCGCCCGCTCGGTCTGTCGGTCGAGGCGGCGGCGCTGGGCGTGCTCGCCATCATCGACAACAACATGGTCGGCGCGCTGCGCATCGTCTCAGTCGAGCGCGGCCACGACCCGCGCGATTTCACGCTGGTGCCGTTCGGCGGTGCCGGGCCGTTGCACGGGTGTGCGCTTGCGGCTCTGCTTGGCATCACCCGCATCCTGATTCCACCGGCGCCGGGTGTGCTGTGCGCCGATGGGCTGCTGGCCGCCGACCTGAAGGCCGACTTCAGCCGCACCCTGCCCAAGGCCGGTCTCGTCGACCTCGCCGCGGCGCGGTCGATCTACACCGAGTTGGAGGAACAGGCCGATGACTGGCTGGCCGACGAGAACGTCGCGCCGCCCGACCGGCAGCGTTCGCGCGTGGCCCTGATGCGCTACCACGGCCAGGGCGGCGAGCTCGCGATCGGCTGGGTCGACGGCGTCGCCGAGGTCGAAGCCGCATTCGCCGCGGCCCACAAGGCGCTCTACGGCTTCACGCTCGACGCCCCCATCGAGCTGGTCACTCTTCGCGTCGAAGCATGCGGCCGTATGCCCTCGCCGCCACGGCTGACGCTGCCAAAAGGCAGCGGTGCCAAGCCCACCGGCAGCACAAACGTCCACTTCGCCACGGGCGCGACCAAGGTCCCCGTCTACGACCGCGCGAGTCTGGGCGCCGGCGATCGCATCGACGCCCCCGCCATCGTCTCCCAGCTCGACGCCACTACGCTGGTGCAGCCCGGCTGGGACGCCGAAGTCGATGTCTCCGGTGCGATGCTCCTGAGCAGCAAGCGCCAGCACTGACTGCAAACGAGTTTTGTCGCGCTATGGTGCGACAAAACTCGATGTAGTTCTTTGCTTAAGGAAAGATTGACTTTCCTGGAAGAAGTACTTATATGCACTTCGTGATCTTAACGGGAG
>Ga0081539_10005453_pt1 | contig 12976 bp, 10 predicted proteins | sample TabmetS4T2R2_FD_71023 | JGI IMG/M metagenome (GOLD analysis project Ga0081539, IMG submission 71023) | Tabebuia heterophylla rhizosphere microbial communities from the University of Puerto Rico - S4T2R2 | ecosystem: Host-associated > Plants > Roots > Rhizosphere ...
TGGCATTCTCATGAACGTCCATCCGAGGCTCCTGGCTGACGGTTGCGTGTGTGGTAACCACAACCTCTCATCCAACCCTCGGACGGACAATCTCCATAGCAACGACATCTAGCGCCTCGCGATCGAGCATGCGTGCGTAGGCGAGCTTGTCCGTGAAGCTGCCCAGACCAGCATCGATTGGACAGCCGTGAAGGAGGCAGGCCACAAAGCCGATCGGCTTGGACGCACGCATGCGCGACCGCGGTTACAGATCCAGCACCAGCCGGGTCGGATCCTCCAGCCCTTCCTTGACGCGCACCAGGAAGGTCACGGCCTCCTTGCCGTCGACGATCCTGTGATCGTAGGAAAGCGCCAGATACATCATCGGCCGGATCTCGATCTTGCCGCCGACCACCATCGGCCGCTCCTGGATTTTGTGCATCCCGAGAATGCCGGATTGCGGCGCGTTCAGGATCGGCGTCGACATCAGCGAACCGTAGACGCCGCCATTGGAGATGGTGAAGGTGCCGCCCTGCATGTCGGCCACCGCCAGCTTGCCATCGCGGGCCGCGAGACCCAGCCGGCCGATCTCCTTCTCGATCTCGGCGATTGACATCGAATCTGCGTTGCGCACGACAGGGACAACCAGGCCTTTGTCGGTGCCGACCGCCACGCCGATATGCGCATAGTTCTTGTAGATGATGTCGGTGCCGTCGATCTCGGCGTTGACCGCCGGGATTTCCTTCAGCGCATGCGTGACGGCCTTGGTGAAGAAGCCCATGAAACCGAGCTTCACACCGTGCCTCTTCTCGAACACATCCTTGTATTTCGCGCGAATATCCATCACCGCGCCCATGTCCACCTCGTTGAAGGTGGTGAGCATGGCGGCTGCGTTCTGCGCCTCCTTGAGCCGCCGCGCGATGGTCTGGCGCAGCTTCGTCATACGCACGCGCTCCTCGCGCGGTTCGTCGTCAGGCGTGGACGGCGCACGGGCCGCGGCCGGCACGGCAGGCGCCTTGGGCGTCTCCGCCGGCTGCGACGGCGCCCCCCTGGCTATGAGGTCGAGCACATCCCCCTTCATCACTTGGCCGCGCTTGCCTGTGCCCTGCACCTGGTCGACCGCGATGTTGCTTTCGGCAAGCAGCTTGGCCGCGCTCGGCGCCGGCGGCATTGTGCGCGGCTCGATCGGCCCGGCATCGCCGGCGATCTTGACGGTCTGCGCGGCAGCTTCCTTGGTGGTCAGGGCTGCGGTCGGCGCAGAGGCCTGGGCAACGGCCTCCGGCCTGGTCGACGGGGTAGCCGCCTTCGTCGCCTTGGCGCCGGCCCCCGCCTCGATCGCGCCCAGCACCGCACCGACGCCGACCGTCTCGCCGTCCTTGGCCGCGATTTCCGACAGCGTGCCCGTGGCCGGCGCCGGCACCTCGACTGTCACCTTGTCGGTTTCCAGCTCCACCAGCGTCTCGTCGGCGGCGACCATGTCGCCTACCTTCTTGAACCACTTGCCGATGGTCGCCTCGGTGACGGATTCGCCGAGCGTGGGAACGCGGATTTCGGTTGCCATGGGTCGTTCCGTTCCTGGGTATGGTTTCGTTTTATTCGCCGAGCGCGTCCTCGAGCAGAGCCGAAAGCTGCTGGAGATGCTTCGACATCAGCCCGGTCGCCGGCGAGGCCGAGGCCGGCCTGCCCGTGTAGCGCACGCGCTGGTGCTTCGCGTCGATATGGGCGAGCACCCATTCCAGATAGGGGTCGATGAAGGACCAGGCCCCCATGTTCTTGGGCTCTTCCTGGCACCATGTCATTTCGGCGCTGCGGAACCGCGACAGCTCGGTGATCAGCGCCTTGGCCGGGAATGGGTAGAGCTGCTCAACGCGCAGCAGATAGATGTCGTTGATGCCGCGCTTCTCGCGCTCCTCGTAGAGGTCGTAATAGACCTTGCCGGAACACATGACGACACGGCGGATCTTGGAATCCTTTACCAGTTTGATGGGCTGATCGGGCAGCATCTGCGCATCGTCCCACAGCAAGCGGTGGAACGAGCTCTCGCCGGAAATCTCGGACATTGACGACACTGCCCGCTTGTGGCGCAGCAGCGACTTCGGCGTCATGATGATCAGCGGCTTGCGGAAGTCGCGCTTCAACTGCCGGCGCAGGATGTGGAAATAGTTAGCCGGCGTCGTGACATTGGCGACCTGCATGTTGTCTTCCGCGCAGAGCTGCAGGAAACGCTCCAGCCTCGCCGAGGAATGCTCTGGTCCCTGGCCCTCGTAGCCGTGCGGCAGCAGGCAGACGAGGCCCGACATGCGCAACCATTTGCGCTCGCCCGACGAGATGAACTGGTCGAAAACGACCTGCGCGCCATTGGCGAAGTCGCCGAACTGCGCCTCCCATAGGGTCAGCGCCCTTGGCTCGGCCAGCGAATACCCGTACTCGAAGCCGAGCACCGCCTCTTCCGACAGCATCGAGTTGATGACCTCGTAGCCGGCTTGCGCGGCGGACAGGTTGTTGAGCGGGATGTAGCGGGTCTCGTCTTTCTGGTCGTAGAGCACCGAATGGCGCTGCGAGAAGGTGCCACGCTCCGAATCCTGGCCCGATAACCGGATTGGATTGCCGTCCAACAGGATAGCCCCGAAGGCCAGCGCCTCGGCGGTCGACCAGTCGATGCCCTCGCCGGATTCGATGGCGGCGCGGCGGTTCTCGAGAAAGCGGCCGATCGTCTTGTGTGCCTCGAAGTCCTTCGGCACTTCGGTCAGCTTCTTGCCGATCTCCTTCAGGATCTTGAGCGGCACAGCCGTCTTGCCGCGACGCTGCTCGTCCTGGTTGTCGGCAGTGCGCAGCCCCGACCAGGCGCCGTCCAGCCAATCGGCCTTGTTGGGCTTGTAGTGCTGGCCGACCTCCCATTCGGTTTCGAGATTGGCGCGCCAGTCGGCCTTCATCTTGTCGAAATCGGCCGCGGTGAGCAGCCCTGCGCCGATCAGCTTGTCGGCATAGAGCTGCATGGTCGACTTGTGACCGCGGATGGTGCGGTACATGATCGGCTGCGTGAAAGCCGGCTCGTCGCCCTCATTGTGGCCGAAGCGCCGGTAGCAGAACATGTCGATAACCACCGGCTTGAAAAACTTCATGCGGAACTCGATCGCGATCTTCGCCGCATAGACCACCGCCTCGGGATCATCACCGTTCACGTGCAGGATCGGCGCTTCGATCATCTTGGCAACGTCTGACGGGTAAGGCGAGGAGCGCGAGAAGCGAGGGTTCGTGGTGAAGCCGATCTGGTTGTTGATGATGACGTGCAGCGTGCCGGCGACGCGATGGCCGCGCAGGCCTGACAGGCCGAGAATCTCTGCGACCACGCCCTGGCCGGCGAAGGCCGCGTCGCCGTGGATGAGCAGCGGCAACACCCTGGCGCGCTGGTCGAGCGGCACGATCTCCTCGCGGGTGCGGCCGAAAAGCTGATCTTGCTTGGCGCGCGCCTTGCCCATCACAACCGGGTCGACGATTTCCAGATGAGAAGGGTTTGCGGTTAGCGACAGGTGCACCTTGTTGCCGTCGAACTCGCGGTCCGACGAGGCCCCGAGATGGTACTTCACGTCGCCCGAGCCTTCGACATCGTCGGGCGCGGCCGACCCGCCCTTGAACTCGTGGAAAATGGCGCGGTGCGGCTTGCCCATCACCTGGGAAAGCACGTTGAGGCGGCCGCGATGCGCCATGCCGAGCACGATCTCCTTCATGCCGAGCGAGCCGCCGCGCTTGATGATTTGCTCCAGCGCCGGGATCAGCGATTCCGAGCCGTCGAGGCCGAAACGCTTGGTGCCCTTGTACTTGACATCAATGAACTGCTCAAAGCCTTCCGCCTCGACCAGCTTGGACAGGATCGCGCGCTTGCCGTTCTCGGTGAAGGCAATGCCCTTGTCCGGTCCCTCGATACGCTCCTGGATCCAGGCCTTTTCCTGCGGATCGGAGATGTGCATGAACTCGACGCCGAGCGTCGAGCAGTAGGTGCGGGTGAGAATCTCCAGCATCTGCCTGATGGTGCCGAATTCCAGCCCGAGCACATTGTCGAGGAAGATCGGCCGGTCGTAGTCGGCTTCGGTGAAGCCGTAGTTCTGAGGCGACAGCTCGTTGTAGTCTTCGAGCGGCTTGGCAAGGCCGAGCGGGTCGAGATTCGCGTGCAAATGGCCACGCATGCGGTAGGCGCGGATCATCATGATGGCGCGCACCGAGTCGCGGGTCGTCTGGTGCACCTCGTCCTCGGTCATCGCATGGCCGTTCGCGACGGCCTTGTCCTTGACCTTTTTTTCGATGAGCTTCTCGACGAGGCCCCAGTTGCCGTCGAGCGCCGAAACCAGCTCGCCGTTTGACTGGATCGGCCAGTTGCGCGCTGTCCAGGAGGCGCCTTCGGCATTCTTGATGACATCGGCCGCGTCGTCGGCAAGGCCCGCGAAGAAGTCGCGCCACTCCGGGTTTACCGAATTGGGATCCTGCTCGTACTTCGCCTGCAACTGTTCGATGTAGTCGGCGTTGCCGCCATAGAGGAAAGAGGTGACCGAGAATTGGTCGTTGGCTTGGTCCTGCCTTGCCATTTTTCATTTACCGGAGCGCTTCGCTCCGTCTCCTTTTCATGACGGCAGTAGGCAATAGGGAGTAGGGAAGAAGCTATCGAAACTGTGTGCCACCCTACTGCCTATTGCCTACTGCCTACTCACTTAACCTTTGATTGCCTCGGCCAGCGTCTTGCCGAGGCGCGCCGGCGATGGCGACACCCGGATTCCGGCCGCCTCCATTGCCGCGATCTTGTCCTCCGCACCGCCCTTGCCGCCCGAGATAACAGCACCGGCATGGCCCATGGTGCGGCCCGCGGGAGCCGTGCGGCCGGCGATGAACCCGGCCATGGGCTTATTTCGGCCGCGCTTGGCCTCGTCGCGCAGGAACTGCGCGGCATCCTCTTCGGCCGAGCCGCCGATCTCGCCGATCATGATGATCGACTTGGTCTCATCGTCGGCGAGGAACATCTCGAGGACATCGATGAACTCGGTCCCCTTGACCGGGTCGCCGCCGATGCCGACGGCGGTCGATTGGCCGAGCCCTTCATTGGTGGTTTGGAACACTGCTTCATAAGTAAGCGTTCCCGAGCGTGAGACAACACCGACGGAGCCCTTCCGGAAGATGTTGCCCGGCATGATGCCGATCTTGCATTCGTCCGGGGTAAGCACGCCCGGGCAGTTCGGCCCGATTAGCCGCGATTTCGATTTCAGGAGCTTTGCCTTGACCTTCACCATATCGAGCACCGGGATGCCCTCGGTGATGCAAACGACCAGCGGGATCTCGGCCTCGATGGCCTCGACAATGGCTTCGGCGGCGCCTGCTGGCGGCACGTAGATCACCGACGCATTCGCGCCCGTCTTTTCCTTGCCCTCGGCAACCGTCGCGAAGATCGGCAGCTGCGCGCCGCTCTCGACCGAGCCCCAGGTCTCGCCACCCTTCTTTGGGTGGATGCCGCCGACCATCTTGGTGCCGTTATAGGCAAGCGCCTGCTCGGTATGGAAGGTGCCGGTCTTGCCGGTCAGCCCCTGTACGAGGACTTTCGTGTTCTTGTCGACGAGAATGGACATTGGGGCTCCTACAGCCGCTTCAATTCAGCAACGGTCAAATCGCTCTTCGCATTTCCGGTGTTCAACGTCGTTGCCGGCTCGAACATCAGCACGACCGGCTCCTCGGTCAGTGAGCGCGGGCGGTGCTCGACCGTCTTCGGCACGACGATGAAATCGCCCTCGCCGAGTTCGACCGCGCCGTCGCGGAAGTCGATGGCGATCCTGCCGCGCAGCACGAGGAATGCCTCGTCCTCGTTCTCATGCGCATGCCAATCGAACACCTCGCCGAACTTGGCCACCTTAGCCTGCGAATCGTTGACGTCGCCGGCGATGTGCGGATCCCAGACCTTGGCGATCGTCCGGTCCGCGGCTTCGACGAGGTTGATCTTGCGGGGCGGCATGGCTCAGCCTCCCTTCACCGCCTCAACGATCTTCTTGGCCGCGTCGTCCAGTTCGTCGGCGGGAATGACGTTGAGGCCGGAGTCGCGCAAAATTTTCTTGCCGAGCTCGACATTGGTGCCTTCGAGCCGCACCACCAGCGGCACCTTCAGGCCCACCTCCCTCACCGCCGCGATCACGCCTTCCGCGATCACGTCGCAGCGCATGATGCCACCGAAGATGTTGACGAGAATGCCTTTCACGGCCGGGTCGGCGGTGATGATCTTGAAGGCCGCCGTCACTTTTTCCTTCGACGCGCCGCCGCCGACATCGAGGAAGTTGGCGGGCTCCGCGCCGTAGAGCTTGATGATGTCCATGGTCGCCATGGCGAGCCCGGCGCCGTTCACCATGCAGCCGATATTGCCGTCGAGCGCGACATAGGCGAGGTCGAACTTGGAGGCCTCGATCTCCTTCTCGTCCTCTTCCGTCGTGTCGCGCAGCTCCAATACCTCGGGCCGGCGGAACAGCGCGTTGTTGTCGAACGACACCTTGGCATCGAGCAATCTCAGATGCCCGTTCTTCATGACGATCAGCGGGTTCACCTCGAGCAGGCTCATGTCCTTCTCGACAAAGGCTTTGTAGAGCGTCGGAATGACGCTCTGCGCATCCTCGGCCGCGGCGCCGGTGAGCTTCAGCGCCTCGCTGAGAGCCCTGATCTCGCGCTGCGTTACGCCTGTGTCGGGATCGATCGCAACGGTGATGATCTTCTCCGGCGTGTCGTGCGCGACCGCCTCGATGTCCATGCCGCCCTCGGTCGAGACGACGAAGGCGATGCGGCCAACAGAGCGGTCGACCAGCAGCGATAGGTAAAGCTCGCGATCGATGTCGGCGCCGTCCTCGATATAGAGGCGGTTGACCTGCTTGCCGGCCGGGCCGGTCTGCTTGGTGACGAGCGTGCTGCCCAGCATCTCCTTGGCGTTGGCGACAACCTCTTCAACCGAACGCGCCAGCCGCACGCCGCCCTTGGCGTCCGGGCCGAGCTCCTTGAACTTGCCCTTGCCGCGCCCGCCGGCATGGATCTGGCTCTTCACGACATAGAGCGGCCCGGGCAGCCTCTTCGCCGCCGCTTCCACCTCGCCGGCCGACAGGATGGCCACGCCCTCGGCGACCGGCAGGCCGTAGCCCTTCAGAAGCTGCTTGCCCTGATACTCGTGGATATTCATGACCGGCTCCTATTTCCCGAGCTTCGGCGAGATCGCGACACAGGCCTCGCAGAGCGACGCCACCGCTGCCACCGACTTTTCGAACATCTTCTGCTCGGCCTTGCTGAAATCGATCTCGATGATGCGTTCCACCCCGCCGGCGCCGATCACCACCGGCACGCCGACATAGGTGTTTTTCACTCCGTATTGGCCGGAGAGATGCGCAGCGCACGGCAGCACGCGCTTCTTGTCCTTGAGGTAGCTCTCCGCCATGGCGATCGCCGAGGCGGCCGGTGCATAATAGGCCGAGCCGGTCTTGAGGAGGCCGACGATCTCGCCGCCGCCCTTGCGGGTGCGCTCGACGATGGCTTCGAGCTTTTCCTTCGTCGTCCAGCCCATCTTGACCAGGTCCGGCAGCGGGATGCCTGCCACCGTGGAATAGCGTACCAGCGGCACCATGTCGTCGCCATGACCGCCGAGCGTCATGGCGCTCACGTCCTCGACGGAGACCTTGAACTCCTCCGCCAGGAAGTAGCGGAAGCGGGCGGAGTCCAGCACGCCGGCCATGCCGACCACGTGGCTCTTGGGCAGGCCGGAGAATTTCTGCAGCGCCCAGACCATGGCGTCCAGCGGGTTGGTGATGCAGATCACGAAGGATTTCGGCGCATATTTCCTGATGCCGGCGCCAACCTGTTCCATCACCTCGAGGTTCTTGCCAAGCAGGTCGTCGCGGCTCATGCCGGGTTTGCGCGGAAAGCCGGCGGTCACGATGCAGACGTCGGCGCCCTCGATCGCCGAATAGTCGTTGACGCCGGTGTAGCGAGCGTCGAAGCCTTCTACCGGCGAGGATTCCGCGATGTCGAGCCCCTTGCCCTGCGGGATGCCCTCGGCAATGTCGAACAGGACAACGTCGCCGAGTTCCTTCAGCCCGATCAGGTGAGCGAGCGTGCCGCCGATCATGCCGGAGCCGATCAGGGCGATCTTGTTGCGTGCCATGTTGGAAAATTCCCCTCTCGATCATACGCCGCGTCTGACGCGCGGCAGGAAGGCTTGGGCCAGCGGAGGTGGCGCATAGGTGCAGAATCGTGCTGGCAATAGACCGACCGGCCCTATTTTTCAACGGGTTATTTTTCGGCTTTATATTTCAATCGGTTAGACAAATATGGACTTACGTAAACGTCAAACATATTGGCATTCGACTGGCCGGCGACTGTCCGCCTAGGCAGGGCCGCGAAAGCGTCCCCATAGTGGCGACATGACGAACATCGTCGGATTCGCCGCCACTATGCACCTGTCGGGCGACCGAACTGTGAACGATGTCGATGCTTTTCGCCCGAGCGAAAGAAGAGAGTGGCTGCTGTGGAAAATGCCAGATGGTGCACTGATCGAGGCCCGAAGCATCAGGTCGGCCGCTCGCTCGCATCTCGCGACTGCATGCTCCTCCTGCCACCGGTTCAGGTGCCGCTCCACGTTTGCTCAAATGCTGCCCACGTTAACCGCTGGAACGAGTCTGGAACGAATCAGCGACGAATCACTGACTCGTCCTGATTCAGGTTTTGTTCACCGCAATATGTAGGAGACTCGCCCCGTAGTCTCACCACATGCTGAATCCCGCTTTGCTGGGTCGAGCGAAATCTCCACGCCTGCATTAACCTTTGCCGGACAGCCGTCCACCGCGGCCAGACAAGGCGAAGCAAGATTCTGAATTTGTTAGCCAATCCTAAGGACGTCTTAACGTCAGATGCCGGGAAAGCGGCTCGGGCGTTAACGCTTCGATCAAAGCCGGAACGAATCGGCGACGAATCGCCGATGGCGCGAATTTCCCTTTTTGTTCACGGCCATATCTTGTGTTTTCCACAGCCTGTCCACCGACGATTCACAGGCGGCGCCGCAACTTGCCCACAACTTTTCAGCAGGTCGTTAACCGCCCTGTGCCGAAACGGCACGAGGGCCTTTGCCCAAACGCAAACGGCGTCCCCTTGGGCGCCGCTTCGACGATGAGCCGGACCTCCGTCAGGCGATGTATTGTCCGCCATTGGCGGTGAGGGTCGAGCCGGTGATGAAACCGGCCTCCTCGGAAGCGAGGAAGACGACGCAGCGCGCCACCTCTTCCGGCTCGCCGAGCCGGCCAACCGGGATCTGCGCAACGATCGCCTCTCGCACCTTCTCCGGCACGGCCATCACCATGTCGGTGGCGACATAGCCAGGACAGATCACGTTGACCGTCACGCCGGCCCGTGCGCCCTCCTGCGCGAGCGCCTTGGTAAAGCCGATGTCGCCCGCTTTCGAGGCCGAGTAGTTGGCCTGTCCCATCTGGCCCTTCTGACCGTTGATGGAAGATATGATGATCACTCGGCCGAACCTGCGCTCGCGCATCCCGCTCCACACGGGATGCGTCATGTTGAAGATGCCGTTGAGGTTCGTATCGATGACCTCGCGCCATTGCTGGAGGGTCATCTTGTGGAACATGGCGTCGCGCGTGATGCCGGCATTGTTCACCAGCACGTCGACCGGGCCGATCTCGGCCTCGACCTGTTTGACGCCGGCCGCACAAGCATCATAGTCGGCGACCGACCATTTGTAGACCGAAATACCTGTCTCCGTCTTGAACTTCGCCGCCGCCTCGTCGTTGCCGGCATAATTGGCCGCGACGGCATAGCCGGCATTCTTCAGCGCCACCGAGATGGCAGCGCCGATGCCACGCGTTCCACCGGTGACGAGCGCCACTCGGGTCATCTTGTCCTCCCACTCTTTCTCGTCTGCGGCTCTTGCCGTCAGGCGACTACTGCATCTTGGCGAAGGCGTCGGTCATGATCTTTTCGCCGAGCCTCTGCCCGTACGCGCCGACCGCCTCGTTGACGGCCGGATCGGCGAGCTGCGAAGCGGTTATGTTGCACTTGGAGATCGCCAGCCCCACGATGATGTTGCCGTAGTTGGTCGCCTCTGCCTTCAGCGTTTCGATGTCGTCCTGCAAGGCGGCGATCATCAGCCTCTTCATCGCCGCGACGTGTTCGTCGGTCGTGTTGCCGACCAGGCATTCCGTCAACGCCGCGGCATCGACCGCCTGCGCAAAACTCGGTGTGGACAGAAAAAGCGGTGTCGCGACGCTGCAAGCCGCCAAAAATGCACTTCCGGTAAATATCTTCCCCATATCCGGCCTCCCGCCGACCGATTGGGCGGTTAGAGCCGCCCGGCTCGTTGCCTTGCAGGGTGAACAGGGTAGCGATAGCGAGTAGGGACTTTATCCCGAAGGCACTCCTTCGCTCTTTCCCTATTCGCTACTCCTATTCGCCATTCCTCAGTTCATTGCTTCCACGCACATCGCGACACCCATGCCGCCGCCGATGCAGAGCGTCGCCAGGCCCTTCTTCGCGCCGCGCCGCTTCATCTCGTAGACCAGCGTGTTGAAGATACGGGCGCCCGACGCGCCGATCGGATGGCCGATAGCGATCGCGCCGCCATTCACATTGACAATATCGGGATTCCAGCCGAGCCCCTTGTTGACCGCGCAGGCCTGCGCCGCGAAAGCCTCGTTCGCCTCGACCAGGTCGAGATCGTCGACCTTCCAGCCGGCCTTCTCCAGCGCCTTCTTGGAAGCCGGGATCGGCCCAGTTCCCATGATGGCGGGATCGACGCCGGCCGTCGCCCAGGAAACGATGCGCACCAGCGGCTTGGCGCCGCGCCGGACGGCTTCAGCCTCGGTCATCAGCACGGCGGCCGCGGCGCCGTCATTGATGCCGGAAGCGTTGGCGGCCGTCACCGTTCCTTCCTTGTCGAAAGCGGGGCGCAGCTTCTGCATGGCGTCCAGCGTCGCGCCGTGGCGGATATATTCGTCCTGGTCGACGACCACGTCCTCCTTGCGGCCCTTGATGGTGACGGCGACAATCTCGTCCTTGAACCTGCCCGCCTTCTGCGCGGCCTCGGCCTTGTTCTGTGACGCCAGCGCGAACCTGTCCTGGTCGTCGCGGGTGATCTGGAACTGGCGTGCGACGTTCTCTGCGGTAGTGCCCATGTGATACCCGTTGAAGGCATCCCACAGCCCGTCTTTGATCATCGTGTCGATGAGCTTGACGTCGCCCATCTTGGTGCCGGCGCGCAGGTGCTGACAGTGCGGGGAAAGCGACATCGATTCCTGGCCGCCCGCAACGATGATCCTTGCGTCGCCGGTGGCGATCTGTTGCATGCCGAGCGCGATGGCGCGCAGGCCCGAGCCGCATACCTGGTTGAGCCCCCAGGCCGTGGTATCCTTGGGGAGCCCGGCGCCGATCGAGGCCTGGCGCGCCGGGTTCTGGCCCTGGCCGGCCGTCAGCACCTGGCCGAGGATCACCTCGTCGACCTCGGCAGCTTCGACCCCTGCGCGGTCAAGCACCTCCTTGATCACCACCGTGCCGAGTTCATGCGCGGGGGTGTTGGCGAAAGAGCCGTTGAAGGAGCCGACCGGCGTACGCGCGGCGCTTGCCACGACAATTGCATTGGAAGCGGACATTTGGGTCTCCGAAACGTGCGGGCACGATACCCTTGGACAGGCAGTCTTTAGACCATGTTTCTTGCCCTTTCCGTGACACGAGTCAAATGTCGATGCCGCGGCCTACGGCGGGGGCCAAGTGCTTTTGCGGTGCGAAAGAACGGCAAATGCCGTGATTATCGACCGTCTTAGAATTTCTGCACTGCACAAATCGCTTTCAATTGCAGTGATTTTGCGCATATCCTGTCTAAAACGCACAATCGTCACCGGCGACTTACGCAGCGCTGGCCGTGGGAGGTTTCTGAATGCCCGCAAAAGACGAACCGGTCGTCATCAAGAAATACGCCAACCGCCGTCTCTACAATACCGGCACCAGCACTTACGTGACTCTCGAAGACCTCGCCGAGATGGTGAAGAAAGGTGAGGATTTTTCTGTCCAGGATGCCAAGACCGGCGAGGACATAACCCACCCCGTTCTGACCCAGATCATCTTCGAGCTGGAGAACAAGAACGGGCAGTACATGCTGCCGGTCTCATTCCTGCGCCAGCTCATCTCCTTTTACGGCGACCAGATGCAGATGATCGTCCCGAGCTTCCTTGAGCAGTCGATGATCGCGTTCAGCAAGGAACAAGAGCGTTTCCGCGAGCAGATGAAAGTGGCCTTCGGTAAAAGCCCGATGGACGTCATGAAGATCACCACGCCGATGAAGGCGATCGAGGACCAGGCGCGCCGCAACATCGAAATGTTCCAGAACGCCATGCGCATGTTCTCGCCCTTCCCGGTCGGCCAGGCGGCGCCCGAATCAGAGCCCGAACCTTCCAAGACGGCAGGCGACAAGTCCGAGGAGCTCAAGGAGCTCAAGGCACAGATTGCGGCCATGCAGCGCAAGATCGATTCGATGGGCTGAGAAGCGGGTTTCGCGCGACATGCGAGACTCATGATGCCGATGGCATCACGGCAGCCGTCGAACGCGGAAGCTACCCAACCTCGTCGAACGGTGGTCCCTAGTGTCGTGATTTCGAAGTTCGCTTGATTTTGATATCTGGCTCGGAGCGAACTTCGAAATCAAAACGACACTAGGAATCGAACTCGTGCGAATTTCGGAATCGGGACACTAGGCATTCATGTCAGATAGATTTCCGCACCGCAGCCTGCACTTGGCGGCGTGGCTGACTCTGGTCGTGTGGCCTACTCCGGCGTGATCTTGACCACACGCCCGCCGACACGGCGCTGACTCGTTCCACGCGGCCTCGTCGGTCCATTGTCCTCCGTCAGGATTTCCCGCGGGCACACGAGGCCGGTCTGGCCGAAAACCTGCCTTGAAGCTAAGCCGCAGGCGGAGTGCCCTTGCCTCGAAATTGAG
>Ga0081539_10005454_pt1 | contig 12974 bp, 10 predicted proteins | sample TabmetS4T2R2_FD_71023 | JGI IMG/M metagenome (GOLD analysis project Ga0081539, IMG submission 71023) | Tabebuia heterophylla rhizosphere microbial communities from the University of Puerto Rico - S4T2R2 | ecosystem: Host-associated > Plants > Roots > Rhizosphere ...
GAATCGGCACCCGACATCTGCGTGTGGACTCGCGCAAAGGCGCGCGCGACATGGCTCGCCACCAGCTTGCCGAGCGAACCTTCGGGACCTTGCGGCCGGCCTTGCTGCTGAGCGGCGCGCGCCCGCCGCGCCGTCCACTCCGCCGCTTTGGACATGATCAGCACCTTGGCGATCTCCTGGCGCACCACCGGATCGTTGATGGCACCGGTTTCCTTGGCACGCGGCAGGATGAGGTCGACGCGGCCGGCGCGCTGCGGATACCACTTGTAGGGCTCCATCACGGTCGCGATCTCGGCGCGCTCCTCCTCGTAGGCGCGGCCCTTCTTGTCGGAGCCCATCGCCCAGGTGCGCAGGCCGTCGGCGCCGCGCCGCTCGTGCATCAAGGTCGTCGTCGTCACCGCCCAGCCGTCGCCGACGTTGGCGACCAAGAACTCCGGCTGCACCTCGGCGTCAGTGAAGAAAACCTGGTTGAACGAGGCGTGGCCGTTCATCTGCTTGAGCGGCTGCACCTTCACGCCGGGCTGATGCATGTCGAGGATGAAGTAGGAAAGTCCCTTGTGCTTGACTTGGTCCCAGTCGGTGCGGGCCAGCAACAGGCCCCAGTCGGCGTGGTGCGCGCTGGTGGTCCACACCTTCTGGCCGTTCACCACCCATTTGTTGCCGCGCATCTCGGCGCGAGTCACGGCGCCCGCGACGTCCGAGCCGCTGCCCGGCTCGCTGAACAGCTGGCACCAGGTGTCCTCGCCGGTCAGGATGCGGCGCAGAAACTTCTCTTTGTGCAGGTCGGTGCCGTGCTCGAGGATCGTCGCGGCGGCGAGGGTGCGGATGCCCGCCTTGGCGACGCCGATGGCGCCGATTCGCTGCATCTCCTCCTCGACGATCGGCACGAGGCCGGGCGGCAGGTCGCGGCCGTACCATTGCCTGGGCCAGCCGGGCACGCCCCAGCCCGAATCGATCAGCTTGTTGCGCCATTCGACGAGGCCGAGCTCGGAATTCCAGTTCGCTTCCAGCCAGGCACGGACTTCGCTGCGGACGCTCTCTTCGCTGAGCTCGCTCATGGTCTTTCCCTCCCCACTCAGGCGGCCCAGCGTTGCATCATGAGCTCGCGATGATGGTGGGCGTCGCCCAGCATCACCTCCGAACTCTTGGCGCGCTTGAACCAGAGGTGGGTGTCGTTGTCCCAGGTGAAACCGATTCCGCCATGGATCTGGACGGCATGGATCGCCGTCTGCAGGCAGCTCTCGCTGGCCTGCGCCTTGGCGAGCGACGCGATAGCCTCGACGTCGTTGTCGCCGTCGTCGAGTGCGGCAGCCGCGTAGTAGGCCGCCGACTTCGCGAGCTCGACGTCGACCAGCATGTCGGCCTGCTTGTGCTTCATCGACTGGAAGGACGCGATCGCGCGGCCGAACTGCACGCGCAGCTTGGCGTAGGCCAGCGCATCCTCGCGCAGCCGCTCGGCGACGCCGGCCATCTCGTTGGCAAGACAGATCGCGGCCTCGGTCATGGTGCGCGCGAAGGGACCGGCGGCCGCACCCTCTTCGCCGATGAGTTTCGCCTCGACTCCCTTGAACTCGAGCCGGGCAAGCTTGCGCGTCCAGTCCATGGTCTTGAGGACGCGACGGGACAGGCCGGCCGCATCGCCGTTCACCGTGAACAGCGACAGACCCTTGGAGCTGCGCGCCAGCACGACAATCAGATCCGCGGTATGGCCGTCGAGCACGAAGCTCTTGTGGCCGTCGAGCTTGAAGCCATCGCCTGATCGCGTCGCTGCGAGCGCCGTCCCTTCGGCGTCCCAGCGGCCGTTATCCTCGACCCAGGCGAGGGTGGCGACGGTGTCGCCGGAGCCGATGCCGGGCAGCAGCGCCTGTTTCTCGGCTTCCTTGCCGGCATTCAGGATCGCCCCGGTCGCGAGCACGGCGGTCGAGAAATAAGGCGCACAGACGAGCGCCCGGCCCATCTCCTCCAGGACGATGCAGAGCTCACCGAAACCGAAACCCTGGCCGCCATAGGCCTCGGGAATGCGGATCGCCGTCAGGCCGAGCTCGGTGTTGAGTTTGCGCCAGTTCTCGCGCTCGTAGCCGGCTTCGGACTCCATCAACCGGCGCACTTCCTTGGTGGGCGAGCGCTCGGCGAACAGCCGGCGCAGGTTGGTGCGGAATTCTTCCTGCTCGGACGAGAATGAGAACTTCATGTGTCGTCTATAGAAGATCGGCGACGGCGGCGCGATAGCGCGTGATCGCCTGCAGATGATCGTCGTAGGTCTTGCCGGCGATGCGCTTGTGATGATAGCCGCCGAACGTCGTATGCACGGCGGCATGGGTGACGCCGGCATCCTTCCAGAACTTGACCTCGCGCCGCCAGTCGTCCTCGTTGCCGAGGCCGGCCGAGAGCCAGACTTCGAGGCCGACCGAAGCGGGATCGCGTCCCTCGGCCTTGATCAAGGCTCGCAGCTTGTCGAACGCCTTCAAGGCCTCGTCGCCGGCGGGATAGGCGAGCGGCATGAAGCCGTCGCCATACTTGGCCGTGCGTCGGAAGGTGGCGTCGACGTGGCCGCCGAACCAGATCGGCACGCGCCCGGACTTCGGCCGCGGGTTGATGCCGCCGTCATCGAGCTGGTGGAACTCGCCCTTGAAAGTGACATGCGGTTCGGCCCACAGCGCCTGCATGAAGCGCACCTGCTCCTCGGAGCGCTTGCCGCGGGTGTGGAAGTCCACGCCCAGCCCCTGGAACTCGATCTCGTTCCAGCCGACGCCGATGCCGAGCCGGAAGCGGCCTTCGCAGAGCACGTCGAGCGACGCCGCCTGCTTGGCGACCAGGGCGGCCTGGCGCTGGGCCAGGATCAGCACGCCGGCGACAAAGCCCATCTTCCGGGTGATGCCGGCGAGGTAGGCGAACAGCACGAAGGGATCATGGTAGGGCGTGACCGTTGTGCCGATGCGCTGGCCACCGGTGTCCTTGGCGGGATTGGCGCCGATCACATGGTCGGGGGCGACGAGATACTCGTAGCCCAACCCTTCGGCCGCCTGCGCGTAGTCGCGGATGACGGCGGGTCCCGGGCCGATGTCGCCGACCGGAAGCGAGGCGCCGAGCTGCATGGGGTCTTCTCCTCTTTCGGACCGCGGGCCTCCTGGCCCGCATCATGATTCATGAGCGGGCCAGGAGGCCCGCGGCCCTGGAAGACTACTCCGCTGCGGCGGCCTTCGCCGCTGTCTTGAGGTCGGTCGAGTACCTGAGATGCACCGGCGCATTGGCCTCGAAGGGGCTCTTGAGGTCGAGACTCTTGGCGATCTCGCGGATCGCCGGGAAGACCTCCTGGCCCATCAGGCGGATGCAGGTGAGTGAGTCCTCCTGGCTGACGCGTCCGTCGTTGCCCCACAACGCCAGGATGCCCGGCCGCGTCTGCTCGAGGATGGTCTTGAGCTTCTTCACCACCGTGTCGGGCGTGCCGTAGATGATGCGCAGGTCCTCGACCTGCTGCTCGAAGGTCGTGTTGCCGCGCGGATTGATGGCACGGCCGGCCGCGAACTCGACGAAGGCGCGGCGGTTGGAGGGCGAGCCGTAGCCCGAGGGCGTGCTCCACACCGGATGGGCGAGCCCGGTGAACTCGCCCTGCATCCAGCGGAATTGCTTGGCGTTCTCGCGCGCCTTGTCGTCGTTGTCGGAGATGTGGACCTGGATCAGGTAGCCGCGATTCTCGGGCCCGCTCTCGTAGCCGATCCCGGTCGCGACGCTGTCGTAGAGCTCCCAGATCTTCTTGGTCTGCTCGATCGAGGTGTTGAGCGCGATATAGGGATAGCGCTGTTGCGCCGCCCAGATGATCGTCTCCTTGCTGATGACGCCCGGGATCCAGACGCGCGGGTAGGGCTTCTGCAAGGGCACCGCCCACGGGTTCACGACGCGATGCTGGTAATGCGTGCCCTCGAAGCGGAACGGGCCGGTCTGGGTCCACGCCTTGACGACCAGTTCGTGCGCCTCCTCGAAGCGCTCGCGGTTGAAGGCGGGATTGACGCCGGTGGCGAGCTGCTCCTGGCCGCCGCCGCGTACGAAGCCCGAGACCAGGCGTCCCTTGGAGATCATGTCGATCATCGCCAGCTCTTCGGCGAGCCGCACCGGATTCTCGGCGAGCGGCAACGGGTTGCCGAGCAGCACGATCTTCGTCTTCTTGGTCATGCCGGCGAGGATCGCCGCGAAGATGTTGGCCTTGGCCTGCATGCAGAACGGCGCGTTGTGGTGCTCGTTCAGCATGATGCCTTCGATGCCGACCTCTTCGGCCAGCATGTATTGCTCGATGTACTCGTTGTAGAGGCGCGAGCCCGCCACCGGATCGAAGTGCTTGTTGGAGAACATCAAGGCGGTGGCGCCGAAGTCGCGGCCGGCCTGCTCGGAATAGGCCGACATCGGCTGCTCGGTGAAATACATCAGGTGCATGGCGTTCACTCCCGACCGATGAAATCCGTCACAAGCTTCGCGAGCGTCTCGGGCTGTTCCATGTCGACGCAATGGCCGCAACCCTTGACGATCTCCAGCTTGGCATTGGGCAGCGCTTCGGCATAGCGCTTGGCGGCGCTCTGCGGCACTACCTTGTCGTCTTCGCCCCACACCGCGAGGGCAGGCGCGCGCACGGCGGCCAACAGATGCGGCAAGGTCTGGCTGTACATGTAGGGCTTCCAGGCGATGCGGAAGCTCATTTCCCGGCAGATGTCCCACATCTCGAGCTGGTCGTTGGTCGGTTCGGCGCCGTAGACTCGGTCGAATGCCGCCTGGTCGTGGAAGCCGGCGCGCGCGTAATCGATATAACCGGTGACCGCAAGATCGAGGATGTCGCCCACCGGCGGCTTGATGCCCATCGCGCCGACCAGCACGAGGTGCGAGAGGTCGCGCGGCGCCATGCTGGCCATCTCCGCAGCGATCCACCCGCCGAAGCCCAGCCCCACCAACGCCGCCTTCTCAAGACCCAGCTCGCCCAGCAAGCCGCGATAGATCACGGCGATGTCGCGCACGCTGCGCATCCATTCCGGACGCTGCGAACGGCTGTAGCCGGGGTGATGCGGCACCAGCACGTCGTAGCGTGCGGCGAGCGCGTCGTAGAAAGGCAGGCGATCGAGGGTGCCCGTCTCGTGGTGCAGCACCAGCACGGGCCGACCGCGGCCGGCCCGCGAGAGATGAAGTTTTATGCCCGCGGCATCCCTGGTGGAGTCGGTCCAATCTACGCCGGCCATTCGCACTCCTTCCCCTTGCGATGGATGGTTGCAATGGGACTGAGCGGAGTCAAACGAACGTGTGTTAGACTTTCGACTGGCGAAGGTTGTGCAGATCTGCAGCTGACGCTCGTCTTCGGATCGTCGTCGCCGACAACGCAGCCAGGGGAGTTTTCAGTCCGCCGCTCCGTCCTGCAGGACGTCCACGAGGTGGCGTTCGAGCTCCCTGTGGTCGTATGGCTTGGGCAGCAGCGGACAGGCGCAGATTGCCTCGTCGGCCGGATCCAGGAAGTGCGTCACGCCCGACGCCAGGATGATCTTGAGGTCTGGTCGCGCTTGGCGGAGCCAGCGGGCCAGCGAAACACCGTCGATTGCCGCGCCCGGCATGTACAGGTCGCTCACCACGACATCGATGGCGAAACCCGCCTCCAGGACTCGAATGGCCTCCTCGCCACTCGCCGCTTCGACCACCTCGAAACCGCGTCCGCGCAGGAAGTCCGCGATCCACATCCGCACCAACAAGACGTCATCAACGATCAGGATGCGCCCTCGCGCCGCCTTGCGCGGCAGCGGGACCTGCTGCGTGGCCGACATCGTTACCTCTACCCGTCACGTGTTACGCCGTGCCGAAGTCGGGCACTGTCAAGGCGTTGGTACCATAGCGCCGCCGCAAAGTGTCCACGGCACCGTCATTTGTCACAGCCCTGGTCACAGTTTGGCCCCGGGCAATGGCGGAGGATTCGCCGTACGCTATTGGCGCCGCTTCGCAGAATTCCCCAGCAGACGCCCGCAAGCGGCACGCCCCGCATCGTGTCAGCAGCCACGATGCGGGGCACTCTTTCCCGCAGCGATCCTGCTAGGCGATTTCCCCGGCGGCGGTGCGCAGGCGCTTCTCGACCTCATCGAAATCGTACGGCTTGCGCAGGATCGGCCCGACGAACAGGTCGGCGTCCGCCGCGGCGATGGCAGAGGTCACGCCGGACCCGATGACGACCTTGACGTCGGGCCGGCGCCTGCGAATCCAGCGCGCCAGGCCGAAGCCGTCGAGCTCGGCGGCGGGCATGTAGATGTCGGTCAGCACGACGTTGATGCGCGGCCCGCTGTCGAGCAACTGGACGGCTTCCTCGCCGCTGCCGGCCTCGACCACATGAAAACCACGCGACCGCAGCGAATCGGCGATCAACATGCGCACCAGCACCACGTCGTCCACCACCAGGACTATCGGTCCCGAGGCCCGGGGCTCTTCAACCTTCTCGCTCGCGGCCATGCCAGCACTCACGGTGATCGCGCAGTGACACGAAATGATACCACAGATGAGACCGGTCGTTCTGCAACAACATTGCCTCGTCATGGACCGATGCCTTGCGCACCGTGCGCTCGCAGGGCGTTGCCGGCGCCGAAGGCGCACGGCGCAGCTGCGGAACACTGCATTAGTCGATACGTTTTCAAGGGCATGACGGCGGACCGCGACAGACCGCTTTCAGGCACTCAGCGCATTCTGGTCGTGGAGCCGGATGTTCTGGTGAGGGTGCTGGTAGCACAATATCTGCGCGAGTGCGGCCTGCTGGTCATCGAAGCGATTGACGCCGCCGAGGCGATGGTCGTGCACGGCTCTGCCTTCGACATCGATGTGACGCTGATCAACGTTCTCACGATGGGAGACAATTCGGGTTTCGATCTTGCCCGGCGAATTCGTTCGATCAACCCGCAGGCGCGCGTCGTGCTGACGTCGAATGTGGGCAACATGGCGCGGGAGATCCGCCAACTCTGCAGCGGCGGCGAAACGGGCGCCTCGCGTCGCGGCGCCATGCTGGAACAGCGGCTGCGACGACTCCTCAGGTGACAGGTCTCATTGCGTCCACGGACTCGGCGGCAGCCGCCCACGTTTGCAGCGCGGCGGCCGGCCGAAATTGTTCAATGCCCGCGAGGTCAGGGCGAGCGCCCGTCGCGACTCGCAAGAAAGCGCACCAGCTCTTCCGGACTCATCGGTCTGGCAAACAGGAAGCCTTGGACTTCCGGGCAGCCCCACTGCTTCAGCCGTTCGAGCTGCTCGGCCGTCTCGACGCCTTCGGCGACGACGTCAAGACCGAGCTCGCGCCCGAGCAGCACGGCGACCCGGGCGACCGTGGCGTTGGCGCCGCCGGCGCCGATTCCCTGGATGAACTCCTGGGCGATCTTGATGCGATCGACCGGCAGGCGACGCAGATAGAGGAGTGACGAGTAACCGGTGCCAAAATCGTCGATGGAGATGGCAATTCCGCGCGTGCGCAGGCGCTGCAGCAGATCGCTGTGCTCGCGCGAGACGTCCATCAAGGCGGTCTCGGTCAGCTCAATCTCGAGCTTGTCCGCCGACAGGCCGAATTCGACGATCGCCGATTCAAGGCTCGTCTCGAGCTCCGTCGGATCGTGGAACTGCAGGGCGGAGACGTTGATTGCGATACGACCGATCTCCAGCCCGGCGTGCCGCCACAGCGACGCCTGACGACAGGCCTGCCGCATTACCCACAAGCCAAGGTCGCGAATGAGGCCACTCGCTTCGGCAATCGAGATGAACGAGCCCGGCGACAGCTCGCCCTCCGTCGGATGCCGCCAACGCAGCAGCGCTTCCACACCCAGCACCCGGCCGCTCTCGGTCTCGAGGCGTGGCTGATAGACGAGGAAGAACTCGTCCGCCGCGAGGCCGTCGCGAATCTCCTGGACCATCCGCACGCGCGAACGAACCTCGCGGTCCATTGCCGGCGTGAACAGGGCGTGGCTGTTGCGCCCCGTAGCCTTGGCGCGATTGAGTGCCATGTCGGCCTGCGCGACCGCGATCTCCGTGGCCACGTCCTGCGCACCGTGGACCGAGAGGCCGATGCTGACGGTGCTGCGCACGCGCGTGCCGGCGATGTCGTAAGGCAGGGCGACGGTCTCGAGCAGCCGACGGGCGAATGCTTCGGCTTCGTGATCGTCATGGACATTGAGGCGCAGCAGGGTGAATTCGTCGGCGCCGAAGCGAGACGCCAGATCACCTTCGGCGAGGCAGCTCTGCAGGCGCTCCGCCGCGGCCTTCAGGAGCTGGTCGCCGATGGCATATCCCATCGTGCTGTTGATGTCCTTGAAGTCGTCGATGTCGAGGCACAGCACGGCGAAACCCTGCCCAATGCGCACGGCGGTCTCGATCGCGCCGGTGGCGGATTCGATGAAGTGGCTGCGATTGGACAGCCCGGTCAGCCGATCATAGCGAGCACGCTGGACCAGCGCCTGCTGAGCCTGCCATCGGTCGGTGTCGTCGACCGCGACGAACACGATGCCCTGCAGATGGCCGTTGGGCTCGATCACGGGCGTCGCTGTGATGTTGAGCAGCCGCCGGCGTCCCGACGGATCCAACAGGTCGCTGGCATAGAGCGCGGGCTGACGCAGATCGGCAGCGATCGGACCCGATCGCCAACGCGCGAGGAGCTCGAGATCGAGGTTGAAAGGATTGGCGACGTCATGTTCGAGCGTGAGGCCGAGCTTGTGGAACTCGCTGTTGCCGACCAGGATTCGCAGATTGCGATCGACCAGAAGGATGGGAGCCCCCGTCGACTGTACCAGCGAGTCCAGCCGCGCATGCTCTTGCGTCGCTTCCTGCCACTTGGCGAAGTAGCGCACCGACGAGCGACCCAGCAGATAGAGCAGGACCAACGAGGCTACGGCAAAGCCGCCCGCGCTGCCGGCCAGTACCCTGAGAGCCAAGCCATAACGCTCCGTCACTTCGTCCTCGAGTGCGCCGGTGTTCACCAGGATCTGGTCGGTCAGCGCGTTGACGTCATCGCGCAGCTGTTGCAGCCGACGCCATACGCCGGGGCTCAGAGGATGGACCTGCGGATCGAACGCCAGGACCTCCGGCTCGACCAAGGTCCGCAACCCAGGCCAGTCGGCGCACGCTTGGCGCAGCACCTCGGTGTAAGGAGCGGACGAATCGAGAGTCGCGCAGCTTTCGTCGATGGCCTTTTCGAAGGCGCGCCATGCGTCACGAACGGGAAACTCGCCCGGGGTCCTCGCCTTGTATCCCGACGAGAGGCCTTCAATCGTGTGCATGAGCCGACTGTTCGCGGCGCGAAGTGCCAAGACGCGCATTTCGCGTTGCCGGCTCTCATGGACCTGTGACGCCGCCACTGACTCATAAAGTGTGAGCCATGCGAGGACGCTGCAGCCAAGGCTGATCAGAAGAGCGAGCCCCGCAAGCACAAGTCCACTGGACCCGATCGCAAGGACGAGCTGGCGGCCAAATCCAACGCCTCGCTTCGGCAGCGTGAGTGGCGCCGGCTCGGAAGAATGGGCAGTCGACACTAAGAGCTAGTCTCCAGTGGCGGAGCGCGCAACGGCGCTGCTCTCAAGGAAAGCCGACCGGATGCACGTTGGATACTCCCCCACATCGACCCTGCAACTACGCCATCATAGGCGCTGTGGCGCTCGTCACATTCGCGCGACAACTATCGCACTCTTACTGCATACGAACGCAGAAAGATCAACTACCTTGCGATGACGGCGAGCTCAAGACAAGCCGAACGCCCGCATGGTGTGACACGTCTGCACACAAAATTGCACAACCACTACTCCGGCAATGGGGTCCTCACGGCAAGGCCGCCTCGCCGGCGCGCTGCTCCGCAGGCTTGCTGGAGCGGGCGAGGTTGTACGCCGAGTTGATCAAGGCGATGTGCGAGAAGGCCTGCGGGAAGTTGCCGACCAGCCGTGCCGTCTGCACATCGTACTCTTCGGACAGCAGGCCAACGTCATTGCGCAGGCCCAACAGGCGATCGAACAGCCGTTTGCCCTCCTCGGCGCGCCCGGTCATCACCAGCGCATCGACCAGCCAGAAGGAGCAGGCCATGAACGCGCCCTCGCCCTGTGCCAGTCCGGTCTCGGTCTCGGCAGGATCATGGCGCATGACGAAACCGTCCTGCAGCAAGCGACCCTGCACGGCGCGGATTGTGCCGGCGACACGTGGATCGTCGAGCGGCAGAAAGCCGGTGGTGGGGATGAGCAACAGGCTGCCGTCCAGCCACTCCGAGCCGTACGACTGCACGAAGCTGCCAAGGGTCGGGTCGTAGCCGCGGCGGCAGACATCGTCGTGAATCTCGCGGGCGACGGCGTTCCAGCGCTCGAGCGGCGCCTCCAGGCCGAACTCGCGGGCGATCTTGGCGCCTCTGTCGAACGCGACCCAGGCCATCACCTTGCTGAAGGTGAAATGGCGCGGCGGACGGCGGCTCTCCCATATGCCGCGATCGGGTTCATGCCAGATGGTGGAGAGATGATCGAGGAACGCCTGCAATAAGCGCCAGGCGTCGACGCTGCTGGCCAGACCACCGCGCTGCGCCTGATAGAGCGCATCCATCACTTCGCCGTAGACGTCGATCTGGATCTGCCCGTGCGCGCCGTTGCCGATGCGCACCGGGCGAGCGCCTTCATATCCCGGCAGCCACGGTACCTCCCATTCGGTAAGCCGGTTCTCGCCGGTGATGCTGTACATGATTTGCGCCTGCGCCGGCACACCGGCCACCGCACGCAAGAGCCACTCGCGCCATGCCGACGCTTCGTCGTAGTAGCCGGCATTCATCAACGCCAGCAGCGAAAGCGTGGCATCGCGCAGCCAGCAGAAGCGATAGTCCCAGTTGCGGATCCCGCCGAGGGTCTCGGGCAGGCTCGTGGTGGGCGCCGCGACGATGCCTCCGGTCGGTGCGTAGGTCAGGGCCTTGAGCGTGATCAGGGAGCGCATGACGGCGCCGTGGGCCTCGCCAGCACTGACGCGCGCCTTGGCCGACCAGTCGCTCCAGAACTGCTCGGCTGCTGCGAGCGCATCACGCGGGTCGACCGGATCGGGCGGCAGCAGGTGCGACGGCGCATAGGTCAGCGTGAAGCCAATCGTCTGCCCGGCAGCGACTGCGAATTCGCCGACGAGCCGGTTGTCCTTGAGCGTGACCGCGACGGAGGTGCGCAGCACCACCTGGTCGGCCCCGGCGATGGCGCGCAAGGTGCCGTCCTCCTGGCGGCTGATCCACGGCACGCGCGCGCCGTAGCCGAAACGCACCAGCAGGTCGAGTCGCATGTCAACCCTGCCCGTCTCACCCACCACCAGACGCACCAGGTTGGAATGACCGCTGCGCGGCGGCATGAAATCGACCAGTCGCACCACCCCCTGATCGGTCGCCAGGCGGGTTTCCAGGATCAGCGTGTCGCCGAGATACCGGCGGGCGATGCTCTGGACGCGGCCCGCCGGCGACAGGCGCCAGCGTCCATGGTCCGGCGTGCCGAGCAGGGCAGCGAAGCAGGCGTCGGAGTCGAAGCACGGCCAGCACAGCCAGTCGACCGAGCCGTCACGCGCGACGAGCGCCGCGGTTTCGCAGTCGCCGATCAGCGCGTAGTCCTCGATGCGACCTGGCATCTCGCCTCACCGGTCCTGCGTGTAGTTGATCGGCACGATGAAGGTCGCGCTATCGACGGCAGAGTCGGCCGGGAACGGCGGAAACGGCGACGCGCGGCGGACGGTGTCGATGACGCTGCGGTCGAGATTGGCAAAGCCGCTCGAACGAGCAACTGCTGCATCGATGAGTCGGCCGTCCCGCGCGATGGTGATGCGGGCTACCACGACTCCCTGCTCGTTGCTTCGGCTAGACGACTCATAGAAACGGCCTTGCGAGAGCCGGCGCACGATCTGCCAAAGATAGTCCTGCTGGGCACGGCGATCGCTGAATTCGCCGGCGGCGTGGTTGACCGGCGAGGGATTGTGCCGGGCACGGCCATCGGAGTCTTCGACCGGTTGCTGCTGCGAGGCTCGCTTGGGTTTGGCCTGCCGGATCGGCTGCGGTGGCGGTGTCGCCTGCACCCGCTCGTCGATGGCTGGCGACTTTGGCACCGCCGGCGGTGCGGTCATGGCGAAGTCGCGTCCGGTGAGGCGTGGTGGCGCCTGGACCGTTGGAAGGCTGTCCTCCAGCCGCGGCTCGGCGCCGAGCGCTGGTGCACTGCGGCCGAAGTCGCGCGCGCTGACCTGCGGCGGGGGTTCGGACGACGCCAGCAGCTGCGCCACATCCGGCTCGCGCGGCGCCGGCGGCGGCGCCGCGGCGGCGTCCGCTGCCGCCCGCTCGCTCGCCGTCTGTTCCGGGCTCGCCAGTCCGGGGGGCAGGTTGCGCGCCGCCTGTTCGGCGATCGCCATCGCTGAACCTGGGGCCGGTCCCTCGGTCGGCTGTGCCGGCGCATCGAGCGTGACCTCGATTGCCAACTGCGAGACGCGCGCTCGCTGCGGCATCAGCGCGGGCAACAACGCCACGAGCACGCCGACATGCAGCATCGCGGAAGTCGCGGCACCGACGGGAATCAGCCGCACATCCGCTCTCATCGGCACACCTCGAGCGGTAGATGCTGGGCGTAAGCCGCGGTTAGGCAGTCGGCCGTGCTCCTGAACATCTCGCGCCGGAAGTAGATCGCGCGCAGCGAATAAGCCCGGGAAGGATCTTGCAGCGGCATGGCTGTTCTCCCTCTTCCGTCGCCGCCTCCGCCGCCTCCGCCGCCAACGCCTCCGCCGCCAACGCCTGTCGTTGCAGCGGTACCTTGGCCGGCCGCCGGGGCGCCGCTGCCACCCGCGCCGCCAAATTCAACGCCTAAGGTGCCGTTGCCTACGGATGGTGCGCCAACGCCGTCGCCACCGCCTCCAGTGTTACCGGCGCCACCTGCGTTGCCAGCGCCGCCAGCGTTGCCACCCCCTCCTCCGTTACCGTTACCTCCGCCTCCTCCGTTACCACCCCCGTTACCTCCGCC
>Ga0081539_10005455_pt1 | contig 12974 bp, 5 predicted proteins | sample TabmetS4T2R2_FD_71023 | JGI IMG/M metagenome (GOLD analysis project Ga0081539, IMG submission 71023) | Tabebuia heterophylla rhizosphere microbial communities from the University of Puerto Rico - S4T2R2 | ecosystem: Host-associated > Plants > Roots > Rhizosphere ...
AAGATGTTTTTGTTACGGAATCATAATATTGAAGCCGCTCACCTTGTCCGATTGGATCAAAAGCAAATACAATAAAACCTTTTGCTACAAGATTTAAAATAGCTTGTTGATATGCAGGATTGCGATAAGCATCTTCCGAATGACCGCTGCAATAAATTATAGCAGGCGCTTTACCATTTCTTAAGTTATTTGGAATAAAGAGCGAAGATGTTACATAAAATCCTTGTTGTGATTCAAAAATGATATGCTCTATTTTATAATTGTCTTTGCTGATTGTTTTTACAATGCTTGCATTAAGCGGAGTTTTTTGCGGAAAGAGACCGACAATGTCTAAAAATGTTTTGCGTAATCGTTGTTGTCTTTGTTGCCAATCGTTCAAAGAATGCAAGTTCGTAATTTCATTTGCACGTTTATCAAGTAAATTATAAGCTTGGTTAGCGAGATAATGATACATTGAATTGCGTGCATCACTGAATTGTATCCATCCTTGTAATACATCAAATTCTTTTTGAGAAGAAACTGCTTCGTTTAAAAATAAAATGCAGAAGAGAATTATGAGCAATTTTTGCAGGAAATGCAGTCTTGCATTGATGATAAAAGAAAGCAGTTGTTTCATTTTTATTTCTACAAAAATTAGAAGCTGTTCAAAAATATTTTTAGTTCATGATTGCAGTTGTCACGCGACTATTTCAGTGTCTAACTTCATGTGCCGTTAGGCACAAAATATTGGTAGAAGAAAATCAAATTAATTCATTCGTGCCGTAGGTAAGAAATATTAAAATCTTCGTGTTTGTTGCGTACCTCCGGCACGCGAAAACCTGCATGTATCACAATATCTACCAATATTTTGTCCCGCTGGGATAAGAACTAATAATTTTCACGATATCTTTTCAAAATTTTCAGCAATGAATAAGGCGTTGAAGAGTGCGACGCAACAGAAGTTTAATAGTGCAATGCAGGTTGGTACATAAAAATCTCCTTACAAAATTTCGTAGCACTTAATTATTTCAACAGCTTTAGCAACTCAAGCCTCACTGTGTCATAATCATCTCCATGTTCTGACCATGGCACTGCATCTTGCATAGAAACTTCGCTCAATGCTTTTGGAACAACTTTATTGATGAGCGCAATCACTTTTTCTCTTCCTACTTTTTGTTCTGCCATCCACATGATAGCTGCATCCTGTTGTCCGCGCCTGATATTCTTCAAACGAATCGAAGGCAATATCCTGTTTAAACCACGATCTTCTTCGGGATAATAAGGCATTCTTCCCGGATAAAACAAAATGCCATCCCCATTGCCAAATTCCATTTGATCGTTGATAAAAGTGAGCGGGTTGTTGAAAATGTTTTGATGCAAATGTTTTTTAGGTCCTTGCAAATTGTGATTCCATGCTGTGCTGTGCCATATAAAATGCGTGTTGATTCCATACTTATACAAAATCCAACTGTTTACACGCAAATCAACTGCTGCACCTTCCAATATAACCGAACCATAACGCGGACGGTTTCCATTATAAAACCAATGATCGCCGCCGCTCTTTCGTATTTGTGGCAACACATTTAAATCAACGCCGTTGTAACCAGCCCAAATATCAATATCGTTTTTGAGCTTTTCATTGTAAGCCGTTGTTGTAAACACCGGCAACTTTTTACCGCTGCCTTCATTGGTGTGCACCCAATTTGCACGCTCTTGCAACCAAATAAATCTGGCAGAGTCGGGCTCGTCTGTTGCATACCAATAATATTTTACGTTGGGCGCATTTTTTTGAAACCAATCAACCCAAAGATTTCCTTGCTGTTGCACACTCTCTTTTGTATCGCCCATCACTCTTGAACCATACATGCCAATGGGAAAAATTTTTTCACGAACACCTTCGCCATTTCCATGATAACCATTTGCAGGAGTGAACGCAGAACCATCAAAATATTTTTTGTAGTTCTTCATCACCGTTTCATCAAAAGGAGATTCATTTGCATGAAAGCCGCCTGCAAGTGTAATGCGATGACGATGCGCTTCAAACTTCAGCATCTTCTCTACCTCCTGCGAAGGCATGCCCGGAAAATAATCATTTACTTCAGATGAATAAACCCAAATCGTTGCTCTGTCTTCATCGGATAAATAGTAAGGCAGCAACGTTATTTGCAAAGGAATTTCAGCAAAGGGTTTTCCCGATTGTAAGACAGTTACGTTTCCATAATAATCTTCTGCCGGAAAATTTTTCTGATCACGTGGCAATTCAACATCAATCCAAAAACCTTGATTTTGATTTGCGCCAATGTCAACCGGAAAACCGCCTCTGCCTTGGATGGCATCAGTTGGAATTAATGCATCAGGAATCCAGCCCGTCATTTTTTTTGGCGCTGCAGCCGGTGAGCCATAAAACCAGTTGGGCGCCGTAGAATCTTTTACATGCAAATAATGTTCTGTAAAAACTTCAATCGTGCCATTAATGCCGTGCTTCAATGTGTTGCCGCCAATGGTTTTTCCTGAAGTCTTGTTTGTTGGATTGGTAACGGAAACTTCAATGCCTTTTGCAGAATCATTACCTGTTTCAATAATGATTTGAAATGCGAGCACTTCATTGAAAAGACCTTTTAAATGAATTGTTTTTCCATCCCATGTAAGATTTCCTTTTTTTGATGGATGGTTAAGATCATCTCGAAAAACTTTTTCTCCATCACCCAATGCCCAAACATTTTTTACTTGACATGTTGCAATAGCAGGAATAAAAACAGAGGCGAGTATGATGCAGGTTGTGATTTGTTTAGTCATGATGCTGTTAATCGTTTTGAAAGTTTTTTATGAGCCGAACTGTTGTAGAAAAATTAAGCTTTGTTGCGTCGCACTCTTCAACGCCATGTTCTTTTTTGAGCAACCCACCCCTGCCCCTCCAAGGAGGGGATACCGGCTTTCGATTCTTTCATCAAATTCAACAAGTAATTTATCGTTTGTGATTCCATGCAACAAGGCTTCGCAATCGAAATTACTTTGATGACATTTACAATCGTACATCTCATGAATTTCCGTCAATTTTTTTGCTTGCAGCTTGCAGCCCACAACTTGCAGCTCATCTTAATATCCCGGATTTTGTGTTAACTCCGGATTTAACTGTATGTCGTTATCAGGAATAGGAAACAAATAATCAGCGTCGGAAAAATTTTGTTGAATTGATGGAATGCTTTTTTCTTTCAATATCCTTTTTCTTATAAGATCGAACCAGCGATCAAATTCAAAACACAATTCCTGATTTCTTTCTTCAATAACTGCGGCATCAAATGCTTCTTTAGACAGAGAAGTTGTAAGTCTTGGATGTTGAGGATTATCAACATAACCGTTGGCACGATCTATCACGTGATTAACTGCATCAACTGCTTCCTGTGTAGGGTCACCATTTGCCATGTTTGCCGCTTCTGCATAAATCAGCAACACATCAGCAAAACGGATAACAGGCATATTCATTACTGAAGAATAATTATCAAAATCATCCTGATTATCGTACATAAATTTTTTGATGAAAGGTCGTTGCTCATCGCTCCATTGCTGGTAAGGAACACCGTCTATCTCTGTAAGCAGATAAGCATCCTTGCGTGGCGATTCAGGATATTGTTGCTCCCACTCTGGTTGCACACTTATGTCACCCCATCCACCCAACAAACCGGGACGATAAATTTGCGGATCGGTATTGATGTCTTCGTAATTTGAATTGTAGCTCCACATTATTTCGGGACCATATTTTGTTGCAGTACTAAAGACATCATGAATATCGTGAACAAGTGAATAAACACCTTCATCCATTACCTGCTTTGCATATTCTGCTGCTTTTTGATAATTGCTTACATCATTCAAAGGTGCTGTTGCCATTGTTACGTAAGCCTTTGCCAGCAAGCCTTTTGCTGTGCCGCTTGTTGGGCGACCCTGCTCTGTTGACTCTCTTGTGGCAGGAAGTTTATTAGCTGCTTCGGTAAAATCATCAACGATTAATTGATAAACATCCGCAACAGGAGAACGCGTAATTTTTGCATTTACAGGATCTTGCGTATCCTCTGTAACCAGAGGCAAATCACCAAACATTCTCACCAACATAAAATAATTATAGCCTCTTAAAAATCTTGCTTCAGCCATTAACTGATCAATAACATCGGGTTCTGTGGTGTTTGCGAGATTTCCTTTTTTCATTGCGCTGATAGCAGCATTCAAATTCAAAATAGCAGCATAGTGTGCATTCCATAAATCGCTTCCCCAATTGTGTTCAATCACAAGATCACCGCCATAATACTGATCATCATTTACAAAATTCCCCTGACCATATCCATAACCACCCCAATAATCCCACAGATAATTCATAGAAGCTGCAAAGGATGCTTCAACCTGCGATTGTGTTGTATAAAAATTTTCGGGTGTGATAAAACTCTTAGGTTTCTCATCTAATTTTTTACAAGAAGCTGTGAGAATGATAACTCCAAAGAGCAGCAAGATGAAGTTGTATGAGAATTTACTTTTCATAAAATTTTTTTTGTGTTCAACAAGTTTTAGAATGAAACATTCAGTCCGAAAGTGTAGATTTTACAAGGAGGGTAGTTGCTGAAATCAACACCAATTTGCGCGTCGTTGCCGTTGTAAGAACTTACTTCAGGATCGTACCCTTTGTATTTTGTAATGGTGATTAAATTGGTTCCGCTCGCATAAATTCTTACATTGCTTAATTTGATTCTGCTAACAATTGATCTTGGAACAGTATATGATAACGTAATATTTTTCAAACGAACATAAGATGCATCTTCAACCCAACGCTGAATACGCTGATCAGAGCCTATTGCAACAGTGCTTGTCAATCCAGCCTCTTCGCGTGTTTTCTGATCAATGAAAGCAGGAACATCTGTGTTTTGATGCTCGGGTGTCCATCTGTCTAAAAGAGCGGTGCTTGTTCCTTCGGCAGGGTTCTCCAAGCGAATTCTATTCATGTCGAATAAATCATTTCCTTTTGTTCCTTGTATAAGAAAATTCAGCTCAAAATTTTTGTAGTTGAAAGTGTTGTTCCATCCAAAAATAAAATCAGGAAAAGCATTGCCGATAACAGTGAAATCTTCGAGGTCTATTTTACCATCATGATTTTTATCTCTGTATTTTGGATCGCCGGGCAGTTGACCATAAGCCGCAGCCTGTTTTTCTTCAGTTGTTTTCCATGTGCCTTCATAACCGTAGCCATACATCTGCCCGAAAGGTTCTCCAACAACCAGATACATGAACGGCGTGTTCACACTATAACCACCTTTCGTTGTTCTATATCCAAGCATATCAACATCACCTAAATTCAAAACTTTATTTCTGTTACCGGAAATATTAAATGCAGAATTCCATCTTACAATTCCTGTTAACGGTGTACCGCTTATTTCAAATTCAAGTCCTTTGTTTTGAACAGAGCCAACGTTATCAATTATACTCGTGAAGCCTGTATAACCCGGCAATGTTCTTGGCATCAACAAATCTTCCGTTTTCTTTTTATAATAATCTGCCGAAACATTTAAGCGACCATTGAAGAGTGAGAAATCAATTCCAAAATCAATTTGAGTTGTAGTTTCCCATTTTAGAGATGGATTAGCAGCATTAGCAATGTAGAAACCAAGATCGGTTGTTTCAGTTCCGTTGTAAGGATAATTTGCGCCCGAACTAATCTTTGATAAAGTTTGATAAGGGCTGATAGCCTGATTGCCCGTGATGCCCCAGCTTGCTCTCAATTTTAAATCAGAAAAGATATTGAGATTCTTAATGAAATCTTCCTGTGATGCTCTCCATGCCACAGACGCCGAAGGGAAATAACCCCACTTGTTATTCGCACCAAAAACAGATGAACCATCTGCGCGATAACTTGCAGTAAGCAAATATTTATCTGCAAAAACATAATTGATTCTTCCGAGATAAGAATTCAAAACCCGCTCTGTTAAAAAAGAAGAAGGGTTTACAATGTTAGCGCCTGCCAAATCGAAAACACCGGTTTGATCAACAAGAAAATCACTTGCACGAACAGAAGAAACATTGTACTTCGAATATTGTTGTTCAGCAACGGCAGTAACGGTAAGATGGTGTTGTTTAAATATTTTATCGTAGGTTAAAATATTCGAATTCTGATAACGCGAATTTGTTTCTTCATCTACAATTCCTAAACCGGTGTTCTGTCTTCCTTCATACGTTTTTTGATTGTAGTATGTGCGGTTGTTTACATTTTCTATAATTGCGCCACCGGTTATTCGCAATGTAAGACCACTCAAAATTTTAAATTCGAGATAAGCATTGATCGCATTGCGGTTGGTGTTGTTATCAAGGAGAGGTTCTTTTGCACTTGCAAGCGGATTCCATGTATCGGGAACACCATAACCGGGCGGATGCACCCAGTAATTACCTGCAGAATCATATACAGGTTCTGTTGCGGGCCAACGCGGTGCAACGTTTACAGCATTACCGAGAAAACTAACATCAGCACTTCCAAATGGCGGCGAGTTGCCAGATTCTTTTGTGCCAACCCAATTCAATCCTGCACTCACCCAACTTGCAATATCTGTTTTTAAATTGGTGCGAAGCGAGTATCTTTTATAACCTGAATTTACAAGAATACCATCCTGATTTAAGTATCCGCCGGAGATAAGATATTTTACATTATCAGTTCCGCCGCTGATAGAGAGTTCATGATCCTGAATTGGTGCGGTTCGATAAATAACATCCTGCCAATCGGTGCTGTGTGTTTTATAATAATCAATTTGAGCATCAGAAAAAATAGGAACAGGTGTAGCGCCGCTGCCATTTCGTGTAAGTGCATAAGCATTTGCCGTTTCAGCGAATTCAGCGGCATTCATTACACCGAGTTTATCTCTTAATTGTTGAATACCGTAGCTATAGCTATAACTTACATTAGGCTTTCCTTTTTTTCCAAGTTTAGTGGTGATTAAAATAACGCCATTGGCGCCTTGTGATCCATAAATCGCAGTTGCAGAAGCATCTTTTAAAACTTCAATAGATTCAATGTCGTTTGGATTCAAAGAATTTAAGTTACCACCTTGCAAACCATCAATCACGATTAGTGCATTGTTGCCACCGTTGATTGAGTTCATACCTCTTACACGAATTGTTGTGTTTCCGCCCGGTGCTCCATCTGTATTCAAAACAAAAACACCTGCAGCACGACCTTGTAAAGCCTGATCAACCCGCTGTGTAGAAAGTTGTGTGATATCTCCGCCTTTAATAGAACTAATGGCACCGGTAAGATCACTCTTTTTTTGATGACCATATCCAATCACCACTACCTCATCTAATTTAGCAGCGCTTTTTGTAAGGGTAATGATGATATTTGTTTGAGTTGGTTGAACAACAAATTCATTATTTAAATAACCGATTGACGTAACAACAAGTGTAGTTCGTTGTTGAGTAATGCTGAGAGAAAATGAACCATCAGCACCGGCGGCAATGGAACGCGATGTACCTTTTACAGAAATAGTTGCCCCTGAAACGGGAAGGCTGTCATCGGCAGAAATTACTTTGCCGGTAAGTGTTTTAGTTTGAGTCATTGCTTTAACACAGAGCATGCAACAACAAAGCAATAGTGTGGCTTTTAGCGTTTTCATCATATGGCATTTTGAGTATCGAAAGGTTACATTAACAAGAGTTTCAGAGGGTCTTGTCTCGTTATTTGTCAGGGCAATTTGGGATTTTATTTCATCTGAAAAAACAACAAGCAATCGTAAGAGTGTGTAAATATGCTACACAAACGTTTGAAATGATTATGCAAACGTTTGTGCTAATTTTGATACCCCATAACCCCCTAAAGGCGGTATTGATGACACCAAATTGTTAACGAATGCTTGCTTGTTGTATGAGGATTTGTTTGTAAAAGACTTAACTATTTATTATAACCCGGCAAACAGGCTTAATATAAACACATGCAAAAGAAACTTCCGACGATAAAAGAAATTGCGAAGCGATTGAACATCTCAGTTTCAACTGTATCACGTGCCTTGCATGAACATCCGAGTATTGGATTAAGAACAAGAATGCGTGTGCAGCAACTTGCAAAGGAATTAAATTATGAGCCCAATCAAAGAGCAATATTTTTTCAACAGAGTAAAACTTTTACCATTGGCGTTTTATTGCCGGAACTGTCCGAAGCATTTTTTTCTTCCGCAATAAGTGGAATTGAAGATGCAGCACATAAAAGAGACTATACAGTGCTGCTTGCTCAATCGCATGATGACGAAGAGCGGGAAAAAAAAATTCTTGAAACAATGAAGAAACACAGAGTAGATGGCGTGTTGATGTCGCTGGGTAAAAATATTTCGAACTATGATCATATTCACAATCTGAAGAATTATGGCATTCCTGTTGTTTTTTTCGACAGGATACCGAAGCTGTTCAACATTCATTATGTTATTGCCGATGTGCAGGCAGGTACCAAAGAGGCAGTGGATTTTTTATTGAAAAAGGGTCATCGCAAAATCGGAATGATTAATGGGCCGGAAACTTTATTGGCTTCACACCAACGTGTGCAGGGATACATTGATGCTTTTCAAAAACACAGGTTAAAGTTTGATCCTTTGTTTATTTTCTCTTCCAATCTTACTGCACAAAATACAGAGGAAGCAATGGAACATTTATTATCGTTAAAAAGAAAACCAACAGCGATTGTGACATTCAATGATTATGTGGCGCTCGATGCAATAAAGTATGCGAAAAAAATGCATCTTGAGATTAATAAAGATATTTCCTTTGTAAGCTTTGCCAATCTGCCTTTTATCCATTATCTCGATTCACCACCATTGGCTTCGGTTGAGCAATATCCGTATTTACAGGGAGAAAAAGCTACTGAAATTTTACTTGGTCTTATAGCGGCAGATATTGATGAAGAAAATAGTGAAACTGTTTCTTATCAAAAAATAGTTGTACAGCCTAAGCTTGTTGTGTTTGAAGAAGAGTGAAGTATTTAAAATACTAATATCTTAGGTGGTGGTGCACCAATTGCAAATAAAACGTTGAAGAGTGCAAAGCAACGAATGTCCAATCAATAGCAGCACTGTCAATCACACAAAAAGATTCTTTTCACCTAACTATTTTTTTGTTTACAAAAAGCAATTCAAAACGCAATTGATCATAATCGTTTCCAATGCTCTTACTACCGAACTGCATCTTGCGTAGCACTTCACCCATGATTAGATCAAATACTGTGTTACTAAGTGTTTTCAAAAAAGGAATTCACCATTTGTATAATTAAACAACAGATTTCAAACAATTTGTTTTAAATTACAAAACGAGTATCTTTATACTGTAACTTTTGAGCTTGTTAATTCGTATTCGCACTATTTAATAAAGACCAGAGCTAACTGAAACGATTGCCCGGTACATTAACTGTTTTATTGCTTGTTTCATAATTACAATTCATTTTTTGTGCGTGTAAAAATTATTGATAAAAGCATTCTATTAAATGGCTACTTGATACAGTAAGATATTTTTCGAAATGTCTCTCATATTACTCACCAATAAACTAACTGCTTATGTCAAAAACGAAACACCTTTTGACTTTACTGTTATTGTGTTGGAGTATGGTTCTGTTTGCGCAGGACCGCACAATAAAAGGTAAAGTGAATTCTTCATCAAACGTTCCATTATCGGGAGCATCAGTTGTAATAAAAGGAAAAACAACAGGCACAATAACAGATAACCAAGGTTCCTTTACTTTAAATGTACCTGCGGGACCGGTAACACTTGTAATATCCTCAATAGGATACTCCAATATAGAACAAACAGTTCCTGCAGATGTGTCAGATGTCACCATTACACTTACAGAAAATAATGCAGTGCTTGGTGAGGTGGTTGTTACGGCTTTGGGTATAACAAGACAAAAAAGAGCTTTGGGTTATTCGGTGCAAGAAATTAAAGGTGATAAAATCACACTTGCAAGAGAAAACAATTTGGCGAACAGCTTGTCTGGAAAAATTGCAGGACTTCAGATAAGCCCTACAGGGAATGGTCCTGGCGGTTCTACAAGAATAATCATTAGAGGAAATAACTCTCTTGGTGGTAACAATCAACCATTAATTGTTGTAGATGGGATTCCAATGGAAAATGAACAAACCGCTACCGGACAAAGTGAGTATGGTTCGTTTGACCGTGGCGATGGGATTTCACAAATAAATCCTGATGACATTGAAAATGTTTCTGTATTAAAGGGACCAGCCGCTGCGGCGCTTTATGGAAACAGAGGTGGTAATGGTGTAATTCTCATAACTACAAAAAAAGGTACGGCTGCAAAGGGATTAGGCATTTCATTAAATTCAAATTACCAGATTGAAAAGCCGCTTTTATATCCTGATATGCAAAACGTTTATGGGCAGGGCACTAACGGTGACTTTAAAGTAGATGCACAAGGCAGTTGGGGACCAAAAATAGAAGGACAGCAGGTAACTGATTGGACTGGCAAAACAGTCACATTTTACGCAGATCCTGACGACCTTAAAAATTTTCTTCAAACAGGAAGATCAACCGCACATTCAGTAGAATTAACAGGCGGCAGCAGCACATCAAACTTTCGTTTAGGCTTCACCAATTTTGAAAACAAAGGTCTTTTGCCTACATCGTGGATAAGAAGAAACCAGGTTACTCTAAGAATGGGCTCACAAGTGAATAAATTTTTAACTGCAGATATAAAAGTTAGTTATACAAAACAAGACGCGCATAACCGTCCACAAACCTCAGGCAGTCCCTCAAATATTTTTTCTCAATACACAGCAAACATACCACGAACTGTTCATCTTGCTGACATGTGGCCATATAAAGACAGCAATGGCGTTCAAATATTATGGTTACCATCTGCATACAGCACTTTAAGAAATCCTTACTGGGTATTGTACGAAGATTTCACTGAAGATCATACAGACAGATTGCTATCAATGATTTCCTTGAATTTTAAATTAACTCCATGGCTAAACCTTATGTTGAGACATGGAATGGATTACAGAAACACATTGGAACAATCATTGAGAGCCTATGGGATAGATGGTGGTTTGGATAAGCCAAACTTTAATTCTAACTATTATGAGGGCAGAGAGAGGAGAGTAGAAACTGATGCTGATTTTCTGTTAGCTGCAAATAAGTCGTTTGGAGATTGGTCGTTTGGTTTAAGTGTTGGCGGTAACAGATTGGATGAAAGCTTCCATGTTATTGGAGCAAACACGGGCATACTTGATTTCCCGGGTGCTTACAATGTTGCATTCGGTAGTCTCTCAAGACCCGCTGATCAATCTCCGAGTAAGAGAAGAGTCAATTCTCTTTATGCACTTGCCAGCATTGGCTTCAGGAATTTTTTATATGTTGATGGAACTTTCCGCAATGATTGGTCTTCTACTTTATCTTCTGAAAATCGCTCTTTTAATTACCCTTCAGTGAACGCTTCTGTTATCTTAAATGATTTGTGGCGAAATGCATTTAAGGCCTCATTTCCCTCATTTATTGATTATGCAAAAATCAGAGCGGGATATGCTAAAGCCGGTAATTCTATAGCACCTTATGCTTTAATTCCTTATTTTTCTATCACACGAGATGCCAGAGGGATTCCTATATTAACATCGCCTAAAATTAAACCTGATCCTGACATTTTACCTGAACTCATCAGATCAGAAGAGGCAGGTATTGAATTGAGATTATTTAGAAGCAGACTTGGGGTTGATTTTACTGTGTATAAAAAGAATGCATTTAACCAGATCATTGTTTTACCTGATCCTATTGCGTTTGCTCAAGGTTATACGCAGGGTGCTTATGCTAATGCGGGGAATGTACAAAATAAAGGATATGAGTTTGTATTAACAGGAACGCCCATCAAAACCAAATCAGGATTGAATTGGGACATCACTGTTAACTATAATCATAATGTAAATAAAGTAATTAAGTTAGATCCGAATCTCCCTCAATATGCTTTGCAATCCACCGAAAATTCCCGTGCGATATTTATTGCCGCTGAAGAGGGTAAATTATATGGTAACATGTATGGCAGATCATTTGCCTATGATGACCAGGGAAGAATGATTATTGATGATGATGGTACACCAAAAGTCACCGAACAGAAGGACGTATATTTAGGGAACTTCCAACCGAAATATTTAGCAGGTATTTTAAATTCACTTTCTTTCAAAGGTTTCAACTTAGGGTTTTTGATTGATATAAGACATGGTGGACAATTCTATTCTCAAACACTTGCCTATATGTATCAAAACGGAAATGCGGTGGGAACGTTGCCCTATCGTGAAGGAGGATGGGTAATAGACGGTGTTACAGCCGATGGAAGTAAAAACACTACGGAAATAAATGCGCAAACATACTGGGCTAAAGTGGCGGGTGCACAACCGGTGGGAAGCCTGTTTACGTATGATGCAAGCAATGTGCGTTTAAGAGAAGCTACTTTTGGATATACGATTCCTCCAAAATTGCTTGCAAAAACTCCGGTAAAAGGCATCAGGATTGATTTAGTTGGTCGCAATCTTTGGATAATAAAAAAGCATATACCCGGATTAGATCCTGAATCAGCGTTTAACACTACAAATGCCCAAGGATGGGAAAATGGCGCGTATCCTTCCATCAGGAGTTATGGTGTAAATCTTAAAGTTGATTTTTAATTATCTAATCAGTTTAAAATTTTTATATGAAAATACTCTCTCTTGACAGCTTTAAATTGTTTATTGGAGGAAGCATTCTATTGTCAGGAATAACCTATCAATCCTGCACAAAAGATTTTGATTCTATAAATGATGATCGTACACATTTTAAAGAGGAAGATGTTAGTCCCAGTTTTCAGGTGGCGGGCACATTGTCAAGTGTCATTCCTTCTTCTTCGCTCGACCCGGGTATGCATGAACGAATGACGCAATTAACAAATGATGTGTTTGCTCAATATTCATCTAATGAAGGTTTTGCTACACAATATGGCCTTACGGAAGATG
>Ga0081539_10005456_pt1 | contig 12972 bp, 13 predicted proteins | sample TabmetS4T2R2_FD_71023 | JGI IMG/M metagenome (GOLD analysis project Ga0081539, IMG submission 71023) | Tabebuia heterophylla rhizosphere microbial communities from the University of Puerto Rico - S4T2R2 | ecosystem: Host-associated > Plants > Roots > Rhizosphere ...
CGCCATAGCCGGGACTATGAGCGATTGACCACAAATAGTGAGGCCATGATTCAACTCAGCATGATTCGCCTCTTGCTGAAACGGTGGGCCTGAGGAATTTATCAACAGCTTCTCAGTCTCGCAAGACGGTTCCAACCGAACCCTTTGCGGGTCCCTGTTGTGCCACCTTGGACACGGTTGCTCTGAGTCCAGAAGGCGATCTGGTTGCATTTACCGGGCGTGGGAACCCCGTGTTCGTCTGGGATGTGAAGAAGAACACTTTGCGGATCAAATCCGACGAGCTTAAGAATAAATATCTGGATGGTGATTATGACGCTGTTCTGGCTATGCAGTTTGTCGATGACACCAAGTTGACTTTCTTCATATCAGAACGTGACGAATACTGGCTAGTGGGGACTTGGGAGTTACTGAGTGGAAAGCTCCGGTTCGGACCACCTGCCCCAAAAAGCAAAAGCTACTCTAAAGTTAACTATGCTACTCTTGGCCGCGGGGGGTCACGGCTTGTAATGTGGGAAGATGACGTTGCCACTGTTTGGGAGGTTCGCGATGACTTAAGTTTGAAGCGCCTGCCGCCACATTCCGCTGATGCTCCAAAGCTGTATGTTGATTATTTGCCTCCCCAGGCGGCCTTCGGCTTACAGGGAACGCGTGTGCTGCTGGCGCCAGGCGGAATGTTGGCAGTTTGGGACGTGGCTACAGGGAAGATGCTAAAGAAGACGGTGGGTTTAGATATGGGGGCGACTATGAGCCCGGATGGACGATGGGTGGCGGCGCGAGACCGCGATGAAAAAGTATTAGTCTGGGATCTGAATCGCATAGATTCCAGCGAGGCGCAAAAAACTTTCGGTGCGCCGTGTAATATACGAGATAACAAAGAAAAATGTCTCCGACTTCTGTGCGAGAAAGTTTCGCTATCACTTGACCAGAAGCAGTTGCGCGAATTACTCGGTCGCGATTCTTTCGAGCAACTTGACGATATGCTCCGTAGAGCACCTTGCGATCGTCACTGATATAAAGCGTAAATTGTTCCATTGCTGTTCTAAGTTTACTGACTCATCCCGTGTGCTTGCGTGCTCCTTATGTGCTTATTTGTTGGCTTGATCACAAGATTTCGTAGCCCACCCCTTGTCCGGGTCCTTCAAGCCCAACCAGGCACTTCACTCGGACGCACCAAGGGCGGCGCGCCGGTGAGCTTTACGTTAGGCTCGAACCTGAGGAGAATGGCCCTGGCATCCATCGCGCAGTTAGGCTCCCAAGGAGAAAAACATGGAATTCCTTCTCTACCTTGTTTTCCTCGTGTCCATCGTAAGCATTGCGCTTCTCCTCCGCCGATCTTCCCCGGATATGCCCGATGGGGAATATCGCTATGCGCTGTTCACCCACAGATTGCTAGCTGACCTCTGGGATGCTCTGTTCGCCTTTGTGATCGCTTTGCCCTTTTGGCTGCTCTTCGACAAATGGCTGCGTAATTTGAGCTTCGATGCCTTTGTGGGGAACAGCAGTACATGGGGGATTTCAAAGGTCGTACTGGTCGGAGTAGGCCTCTACAACATGACGTATCTGGTTGGCAAAAGTGGGCAATCGTGGGGACGCAAAGGCGGGCACATAAAAGTCATCGATTATGCAGGCAACCAGATCGGCTTTTGGAAAGCCCTGGTCCGGAATCTGATAGCCGCTAGCATCTCTAGTATATTCTATCTTGGCTTTCTCTGGATTATTTGGGATAAACGTCACCAGGCCTGGCACGATAAGATCATGAAGACTTTTGTTGTATATGATGAGGAGATGGTCCGACTGTTAGAGCAGGAGACTGCGGAGGCTCGTGCTTGACCTAAGCTGCAGTGTGGACCAAGAGGTAGCGGGTGAGGCAAGTTGAAGGAAGTGGAGCTATAGGCCCAAAAGCAGAACAAGAGAGAGAAAAGGCGGTGTCATAATCACTTAAAACAGCCTAACTGTGTGCGCTACCCCATCGCGGCCCGCTTGCGACTCTGAAAACACCGAAAGGTCTCGGCTGGGCCGCTCGCGGTGCGCGGGAGCGTTAGCCAGGCATCACGACTGACATGGTTACTTCAAGCTTTGGCATCATTCTGGACATGCCGCCCGGAACGGTGAGGTTGACAGCTAGACAGCGTCAGCAGAATAATCCTTGCCTATGAAGGACGATACCAGTAGCGCAGTACAAACTGAGTATCAGCGGCTAGCCGCAATCATGGTCACTGACAGCGTGGGCTTCACTTGGTGAAGGAATCACCCAAGATGGAACGGAAGCTGGCCGCGATCTTCAGTGCCGATGTCAAAGGCTACAGTCGCCTCATGGGCGATGACGAGATCGCCACCGTACGCACTCTCACGGCTTATCGGGAGGTGATGGCCACGCTGATCCACGCCCACCGGGGCCGGGTGGTGGACTCCCCTGGGGATAATCTGCTGGCCGAGTTTGTCAGCGCGGTCGAGGCTGTCCAGTGCGCGGTCGCGATCCAGCACGAACTCACCGTCCGCAATACCGAGTCGCCGGTCCACCGCCAGATGGCGTTTCGGATTGGCATCAACGTCGGCGATGTGCTGACCGAGGACGGTCGCCTCTATGGGGATGGCGTCAATATTACTGCCCAGTTGGAGGGCTTAGCCGAAGCCGGGGGTATCTGTCTCTCGGAAACTGCCCACACTGGACGAAAGGCTACGTTAGCGCTGGGGGGGCTTCTCCTCCTTGCCATAGTGGTAGTGATAGCCATGCAGCATCTCTCTTTGCGTCCGCCGGCTCCATCCGCCGCCATTCCTCCGCCGCAGTCTCTGCCCCTCGCACTCCCTGACAAGCCGTCGATTGTCGTCCTACCCTTTGACAACATGAGCAAAGACCCTGAACAAGACTACTTCAGCAACGGCATCACTGAAGTTCTCACCTCCGACCTCTCCCGCATTTCCACCTTGTTCGTCATCGCCCATAACACTGCGTTCACCTACAAAGGGAAAGCGAACAATGTGCAAAACATCGGCAAAGAACTAGGGGTGCGGTACGTGTTGGAAGGCAGCGTACAGAAAGCTAGCGATCAGGTGCGTATTGTAGCGCAGTTGATTGATACTACCACTGCTAGTCACCTGTGGTCCGAACGCTATGATCGACCACTCAAAGACATCTTCGCGTTACAAGATGAGATCGTGCAGAAGAGCACAATGACAGGATGAACAGCGTATGTTGACCTACAAGGCGATGTATAAATTCCTCGACCAGGGAGTCCATGCTGAGGTGTTGGATTTCCCAGGCGCTATCACTGTTGGGGTAACCCTGGAGGAAGCCCGCCGGCTACTGGCCGGTGCGTTAATTGATATGGCAGAGACGACTCTGCTGCGGGGTGAGCCGTTACCACAGCCCAACCCGACCTGTACCGACCCAGAAGCTGACTTGGAGGAGCCGATTCATTTATTATTGACTGCCGCCTCTCATATCCGGGTAGTTCCTCAGCCAGCTACCCCATGAAACGGCGTGACCTGCTACGACATTTGAGTCAGCACGGTTGCCGGTTCGTGCGGGAAGGAGGGGAGCATTCGATTTGGGAGAATCCGACGACAAACCGTCGAACCTCCGTGCCCCAGCATCGAGAGATCCCTGACTTTACAGCGGCACGGATTTGCAGACAACTTGGAGTGCCCGTCCATCATGATTGGTCTGTACTGATAAGAACTTGAGAAAGACTGGCTAGCAAAGCTACTGCACCACATCGCCGCCCGCGTGCGATTTAGAATGAAGCCGAAGCTTACGGTGGGGCTCATGGTGAGCTGGGGCGTTAGCCACAATGAGGCGTTGCAGGTGCTCCGCCAATGACGTAGTCTGGCAGCGTTAGATTTATCGAAACGCCAATCTTTACCGAGGACGTAGAAAGGGATCTCTCCTTAGAGGAATACCGACAACTTCAGGTTGCGTTGCTGCTCCGCCCCACGCAGCGTGCGCTCATTAAAGGTTCTGGAGGCTTGCGTAAGATTCGCTGGGGCCGACCAGGCATGGGCAAGCGCGGGGCTTACGAGTCATTTACGTCTGGGAGGCGAACTCTGAAACGTTCTACATGTTGATGGTGTATCGCAAGAATGAGCAAGAAGATCTCACACCGAAGCAGGTAGCCACGCTGCAACGACTGGTCAAAGAGGAGTTCAAATGAAACAGCACGACTTCGATCGTTTGGTAAAAAGTGTCAAGCAGGCGGGAGCCATTCGCCGAGGCCAACTAAAGCCTGGAAGAGTCACAGAGTTACAGGCTGAGGATGTGCGCGCGATTCGTAGCAAACTTGCCAAGTCGCAGGAAGAATTCGCTCTGATGATTGGAGTGAGCGTGGCCACCCTACAGAACTGGGAGCAAGGTCGGCGACGTCCAGAGGGACCAGCCCGCGTGCTGTTACGAGTCGCAGCGAAGAATCCCCAAGCTATAGTCGAAGCTCTCGCCTCGTAAAAACGGCTAACCCGCCGCGCCACCGCATCGCGGCCATGTTGGGATGCTGCTCAGACTGAAAGGCTACGGTGTGGCGGCTCGCGGTGCGCGGAGGCGTTAGGCATCCACAATCACTTGAGGCTAAGATGTTGATTCGACCTCTAACAGGAAGTGACGCAGCATGCTACCAACCGCTGCGCTTGCGAGCACTACGAGAGCATCCGGAAGCGTTCGCCTCCGCCTTTGAAGAAGAACAACAGTTCTCGCTGGATACAGTCGCCCACCGCTTACAGCAGTGTTCAGCCGAACGGTATGTGCTGGGGGCCTTTGAACGAGAAGAGTTGAACGGGCTCTTGCATTTTCGTCGCTGGGAAGGATTGAAGATCCGGCATCGCGGGAGTATCGGGGGGATGTACGTGCCGCCCGAATACCGCGGGCGAGGCATTAGCAAAGCGTTGCTGTTGGACGCCATCGCCCACGCCCAGACGTTAAGTGGTCTCGAAGACCTCATTCTCGCGGTGACGGTAGGTAACGAACGGGCACGTGCTTTGTATCTCGCTGTGGGGTTTACCTCGGCAGCGATAGAGCCGCGCTATCTGAAGATTGGGGAGCAGTATTTTGCGATTGAGTGGATGCACCTGAGCGTAAACAGAAAAGACAATGGCTCAGAGTAGACGTAGGGTCAGGTCTTTACTTTAGCAATTAGTCAATGCTCGCTGTCTCAATAGGATTACAGAACATTCGTACACGTTACGCTACAACCTCACGCGCATGTCGTTTTGAGCCCTTCGGCAAGCCTGTCTTGAGCGTAGTCGCGTAACCACGTCGACGGGCTCAGGGCAGTTCTTTCTGAGAGATTTTTCGTTTCACTTATGGTGACATCATAGCTATGCCAATGTCGTGTGGCCGATTTCGAGGAAAACTCCCACTCTATTGATCATTCGCGTCGTGTCGCCCAGGTATAGTCATTCTTCTCCGTCTGATTTCGGACTCGCGCGCGGATCGCGTCAGCGGTACAGTGCGCGCCCGAGGGCGTTATCGCGCTCAGCCTTAAACTGTTTCGACACCGCCGCAGACGGGACGAAAGCATCAAAACCATGAAACGCCCCCGGATACACGTGGAGCTCGGTCGGCACTCCCGCCTGGATGAGACGCTGCGCGTATTCGATATTCTCGTCGATAAACAGATCGAGTGCCCCGACCGGAATGTACGCCGGCGGCAAGTTCGTCAGATCAGTGGCCCGTGCTGCCGCTGCATAGGGCGACACGTCGCCCCCACCGCCGTCCCGGCCCAGGTAGGCTTTCCAACCTAAGCGGTTGCTCTCGCGATGCCACACGCGCGGGTCGGTAATCGCATAGCTGGCAGGGGTGACGTTACGGTCATCGATCATGGGGTAGATGAGAAGTTGGAAAGCGACCTGCACTTCCCGTCGGTCGCGGGCCAGCAGAGCCAGTCCGGCCGCTAGCCCGCCCCCAGCGCTGGCCCCGCCAATGGCAATGCGGGATGAATCTACGCCGAGGTCACCCGCATGGGCAAACAACCACTGTAAGCCGGCATAACAATCCTCGACCGGCGCGGGAAACGGATGTTCCGGCGGCAAGCGGTAGTCGACTGACACCGCTACGAGTCCGACTCTTTTGACCAGTTGTTTCATGAGTCTGTCGTCTTGCTCGATGTCTCCCATGACGTACCCGCCACCATGAATCCACAAGAGGGCCGGAAGGATGCTCGGCCGATCATTTGGCTGATAGATGCGGACGCGCACAGCTGGGTCACCTTGTGGGCCAGGAATAGATTCATCCTGGCTCGTCACGCCCTCGACCGCGGGTAGTGTCGCTTGCATGGTGGTGAACAGCTTTCTCATCTTGGCCCGGGCTGCCGGAATGTTATTCAGGTCCACCGCCCCTTCAGTTGGGAAAGCCTCCAGCACGACTCGCAGCTCAGGGTCTAATTGGTCCATGAAGTTCATCGTTCACCTCCTTTAGCGAAGTCTATGACACTATGCCGTGTGAGACTCACAGCAAAGGATCCAGCGAGACGGAGACCGCCTGCTCGCCCGCCACGCGCCCGGCCAACGTCTTGATCGCACGCTCGAGATCACTCAGCGCAAAACTGTGCGTATGCATCTTCTCGAACGGGTACTTGTGCGCTTCGATGAGCTTTACCGCGATTGCGAATGAGTCGAAGTCCGCGTTTTTTACTCCTCTGATCGTCAATTCTTTGGCAAAGATGCTATCGTTCTTTAGATCTGGGATCGCCGCCGCCGAGCCTTTCACTCCGGCAAGGATAATCGTGCCGCCCGGCCGCGCCATCTCCACCGCTTGGGCAATCGGCGCCATCGTCTCGGCGGTCACATCAATCACCACATCGGCGCCCTCTCCGCGGGTTACTTCGCGCACCCGGCCAAGGACATCTTCGTCGGTATAGATCGTGGCGTCGGCGCCGAACTCCTCGGCGAGTTTGAGCCGGTGGATACTTTGCCGCCGGGCAATGACCACGACATGCGCCGCGCCCGCTTCACGTGCAGCAAGTGCGCAGGCAATCCCGCGTTGACCTGCACCAAAGATCACCACGGTATCGCCGAGCTTGGTCCCCGGTACGCGATGAGCCCAGCTTACGCCCGCCGCGATCGGCTGGTATAGGGCCGCCAGCTCTGCCGGGACGTCGCGGGCGATCTTGTGCAGCGCGACCTCGGGATCAAGGTACATGAATTCTGCCATCCCGCCCCATAAGGCGGGCGCAATCGTAGTCGGGATGAACCCGCAAGCGGAAATCTTCGCACCCGGCCGGCCCGTGCGACAGTTGCGAGAGTCGCCGCGTTTGCACGCACGGCAGTGACCGCATCCGCGCGTCGGCTCGACCGCAACTCGATCGCCTGCCTGGAGTCCCCAGCGCCGAGCGGCCTCGGCGCCGATTTCTTCGATGATGCCGACCGGTTCATGGCCGGGGATCATCGGTAAGCTCAGCAGTCCGTTGAGCTTGCCATCATACTGATCAACGTCACTGCCACAGATACCGCAGGCTTCGACCCGCATCAGCGCGTCGTCCGGGCCGACACGTGGTAAGTCAAACTGCTGCATCTCGAAGTGTTTGTCGCCAACTTGGACGACCGCTCGCGCTTTAGCCATGCTGATTCACCAGTCACCCATCGACTCTACCAGTTCGACGGCCTTTCTTTGTCAGGCACCGTATAACGTCCTCTTGCGATGCGGTAGTGGGAATCAACGAGACCACCAACAAGCCGGGGGGCGGACGATTCCTCACCACTTAAGCACCCAATAGATTTTGATTTTTTGATCAACAATTACATTTGCCTCCCCGACCCTATGGTGCTCTCCTCACCGGAAGTTACAGGACACAAGGCTGCACCATGTTCTTGATGCCGGCGCCGCGACCTCGGCTAGTTCCTGCGCACGTTCCGGAACGGACCTGTGTCGAACCGTGGCTCCTTCGGGAGGCCCAGTACGCGCTCGGCAATGATATTACGCTGAATCTCGTCCGTGCCGCCGGCGATGGAAATGGCAGGCACCGACACTAAAATCTCCGCGATGATCCCGTCACGCGGGCTCCCGGCTCCGCTGAGCATCGCTTCCGCTCCGGTAATCAAAGTATGTACGTGCGCGGCGGCCCTAGCTACATGGCTGGCCGCGAGCTTGCCGAGCGAGCCTTCCGGCCCCTGCGGGCGGCCTTGTTGCTGCGCTGCGCGGGCGCGGCGTGCAGTCCACTCGGCCGACTTTGCCAGGATCATTAGCTTGGCGATCTCCTGACGCACGTGCGGGTCCCGGTTCGCACCGGTTTCCTTGGCGCGGTCCATGACAAGATCTACGCGACCAGCGCGCTGCGGATACCACTTGTAGGGCTGATTGGCCGTTTCCAGTTCTTTCCGCTCTTCGACGTAAATCCGTCCCGTGCGTGCTCCCCGCCTCGACGGTGCGTTCAGTCCGTCGGCTCCGCGCCGTTCGTGGGCGAGCGTGGTCATTGCTACCTTCCAGCCCTCGCCGACTCGTCCGATCAGGTTCTCAGCCGGCACTTGTGCGTCAGTGAAAAACACCTGGTTAAACGACGCATGGCCATTCATCTGCTTGAGCGGCTGCACATCCACACCCGGCTGCTTGATGTCAATCACGAAATACGACATCCCCTCATGCTTGGGCGCATCCCAATCCGTGCGGGCAAGTAACAGGCCGTGATTGGCATGATGGGCACTCGTGGTCCAGACCTTTTGGCCGTTGATCAGCCAATAGTCGCCGTGCAAATCCGCGCGGGTGGTGGCGCCGGCGAGGTCCGAACCGCTGCCCGGCTCGCTGAAGAGCTGACACCAGGTGTCTTCCCCAGTGAGAATGCGGCGCAGATACTTCTCTTTCTGCCGATCCGTTCCGTGCTCAAGCAACGTCGCCGCCGCCAGCAGTCGCACGCCGGATTTCGCTACCCCTACGGCACCGATGCGCGCGAATTCCTCTTCCACCGCGCGCACCAGGCCCAGCGGTAACCCCCGGCCGTACCACGTCTCAGGCCATTGCGGCATTCCCCAGCCAGAGTCGACGAGCTTGTTGCGCCACGCTACCAAAGACATCTCCGCATCCCAGTTGGCCGCGAGCCACGTTCGTATCTCAGCTCGCACCTCAGCTTCATTGATCTTACTCATCATTCACACTCCCCAACGCTGCAGTAAGAGTTCCCGATGGTAATGCGGCTGGCCGAGAAATACCTCTGAGCTTTTGGCGCGTTTGAACCAGAGATGGGTGTCGTTATCCCAGGTAAACCCGATGCCACCGTGAATCTGAATACATTCAGCCGCGATATGCAGATACATTTCCGAGGCCGCGGCTTTGGCCAAACACGCCAGCGCAGGCCACTCCGGGTCGTCAGCCGCGGCGGCTTGCGCTGCATAGTAGGCGGCTGACTTGGCCAGTTCCACCTCCAGTAACATGTCGGCGCACTTGTGCTTGATCGCCTGAAACGAGCCGATCGTGCGTCCGAACTGCACCCGCAGCTTCGTATAATTCACCGCCGAGTCGAATAATGTCTGGGCGCCACCGACCATTTCGTTGGCGAGCGCGATAGCCGCTTGGTCCAAGGTACGAACGAGAGACTTCGCGCCGTCCTTCACGTCGCCGAGGAGCTGCGCCGGCACGCTATGAAAATCGATGCGCGCTAACTTGCGTGTGGCATCCATCGATTCCAAGAGACGTCGGTCAACGCCAGGGGAATCCGCACTCACCGTGAAGAGTGCTAGCCCCTCGCCCCCAGTAGTCCCGGAGATGCGGCCAGCGACAACCAACAGGTCTGCCACGTGCCCATCCACGACGTAACTTTTCGCTCCCTCGAGAAGAAACCCTTCCGCAACGGGGGTAGCGACGAGCTCGATCGAACCCAGATCCCACTGGCCGTTGGGCTCGGTGACGGCCAGCGCCGCGAGTCGTGCGCCGCTCGCAAGGTCGGGCAGCAAGCTCGCTTGCTGCGCTTTGGTGCCGGCGTTCATGATGGCATTCGTCGCCAGCACCGCCGTGGAGAAATAGGGCGCACACAGCAGGGCACGCCCCATCTCCTCCGTGGCAATGCACAGCTCGACTATGCCGAAGCCCGCGCCGCCGTATTGCTCCGGAACGTGGATTCCAGGCAGCGCGAGTTGGTTGCTGAGCTGGCGCCAGATCTCAGGATCATACCCCTCGGCCGTGTCCATGAGGCGCCGGACCGCGCTCGGAGGCGATTTCTCCTGCAAAAAGCGCCGAATCGCCGCGCGGAACTGTTCCTGCTCGTCCGTAAACGCGAACGAGATGCGGCGGGCGGGCTCGGATTTCGATTCGTCTAATGCGCTCATGGCTTGTGAAAGGTTCTCCGCCACTAAGGTCCGAAAATGATCGGATCATGCCATGAATACGTGGGGGCAGCAATCATCTGCTTCCACGGCAAACCCGCTTCCGCTCGGCTCGGGGCCGAACGGCTCTGAGAGTTGATACACATACGGCATAGAACGATGGACGGGTACGGCCGATATACGCGCGGATGCCCAGAGGTATGCCTAGCGTCCTGACGATATTGCACTGCTCGCGCTCGCTTTATACACAATCCCTTGCGCAACGAGCGCTCTGCTGCGTCGCCCCTACAGCATGACAGACCGACCGGCAACAAAAGGAGGAGCACAGGCATTCGAGCCTACACTTTTAGTGACTACGATGCCTGGTAGGATTGTAGAAACTGGGAGAAATTGGGGTCAGATCTTGGAATTTGCATTTGAGGCTTAGTCACAATAAGTGAAGCACCGTAACTGAATACTCGAGAATCAATTGCTTAAGTAAAGACCTGACCCCTTCTGTCTTTGTCTAACCAATAAAGAGCTTGACGCGCTTGCTGCTCGTGACACTGAGTCATCTCGAGCGCGCAATCAAGCCGTTGGCCGGGCGCGTGGCGGGCGAGCACGCGGTATCCGTCTCGCTGAATCCCTGGTGGTGAGCCTCGCCTGGCAATTGTGTCACAGACTCCTCCAGTGGGGGGTGGAAGGGCCATAAACCAAGTGCAACAGGCATCAGCTCGGAGACAAGGTCGAACGATTGGGACTAGTTGAAGCCGGCTGGGGTGAGGCCGATGACCCCATCCCCAGTGCCGGTCGTGAGAATCAGCACGCAGCAGACAGCATGCCGTCGCGTCCCTGCTATGCGCTGAGAGCCAACGGACCGCGCAGCAGTTTGCCTGGCAATGCGCCGGTGTGCTCGTTATTGCGCATCAGGACTTCACCGTTAACAATCGTCGCCTTGATCCCGTCGGACTTCTGCTTGAGCCGTCGAGCGCCTGCCGGCAGATCGTGTTCGAGGGTCGGCATCTGCGGCGCAATCTTTTCTGGATCGAAGATCACCACGTCGGCAAAGTTGCCCTCACGCAGCAGTCCGCGTCCCTGCAAGCCCCAGAACGAGGCGAGATCGTAGGTCATCTTGCGGATGGCCTGCTCCAACGTCAGCGCCTGACGCTCACGCACCCAATAGCCCAGCAGATGGGTCTGGATCGAAGAATCCATAATCTGTGAGACGTGCGCGCCGGAGTCGGAGAATGTGACTACCGATCGGGGATGCCGCATCATTGCGAGCACGACGTCTTGGTCTTCGTTCACAAGCGGCTGAATGAAGAACTGCTTTAGATGCTTCTCTAGCGAGAGGTCAATGATGACGTCGAGGGGATCTTTGGCGGATTCCCTGGCGATCTGCGCGACCGAACGATACGGCGGCAGCGATTTGTCCATCACAAAGAGCGAATCGAAATCGGGTTTGCGCGCCTCGGCGCCGACGGAGCGATGCGACTGGGCCATATATTCACGGGCGGCTTCCAGCAGTGCTCGGCGTTGGTCGGGATTACGAAGCGCGGCTTCCTGCTCAGCCAGCGGACGCTTCCGCAGCTCGCTCCACACGGGTGTACGATCGAAGGGCAGAGTACTCTCGAAGGACAGCAGGGTGCTGATCCAGCGGCTGGTGCCTTGGACCAGCATTTTGCCGCCGGTGGCGATGGTATCGTCTACACACTGGTAAAAAGCACGCCAATCATGCGGCAGCTTGCGGAACTGAACGACGCCGAAGGTAGTTGGCACGTTACTTTCGAGCGCAAGCGCCTTCAACCGGTCAATGAAGTCGTGCAGCCGCTCGGGGGTGGGCAGATCTTCCTGCGCGATCTCGAAGACCCCGGCCTTCAGCTTGCCCATCACTCCAACCAACGCTCGCACTTCGTCCCACGTTGCGAGCCGGCTGGCAACCGGGCGACTGTCGGGCGTCTGATGCGCGCTCGAGCGCGAAGTACTGAAACCGGCGGCGCCCGCTTTGATCGCATCGCGCAATTCACGTTTCATTGCGGCCAGATCTTCGGGGGTTGCTTCGTCGCTAAAGGCCCGTTCACCCATCGTGTAGGTGCGCAGGGCAGAGTGACCGACGTACGCAGCATAGTTGATGCCCTTGGGCAGCCGGTCGACCGCGTCCAGATATTCTGGAAAGCTATCCCACGACCATTTGATGCCGGCCTCCATCGCCTGCGGCGAGATATCCTCGGCACGCTCGAGATTACGCATCACCAGCAATTTGTCCTTCTCGGCGCACGGGGCCAGGGAGAAGCCGCAGTTACCCATGACGACCGACGTCACGCCGTGCCAGCAGGAGCAACTACCGAGGGGATCCCAAAAGACCTGCGCATCCATATGCGTGTGGCCGTCGATGAATCCAGGCGCGACGACATGTCCTTCCGCGTCGATGACTTGGTCAGCCGGCCCGCTGACTTTGCCAATCGAAGTGATGCGACCACCCTTGATCCCGACGTCGGCTTGATAGCGTGGCAAGCCCGAGCCGTCGACGATGGTACCTCCGCGAATAATTAGATCATATGACATTTTTCCTCCTTTAGTCGGGGTGACAACGAGCGGTGCAGAAGTTGGCGCTGTCCGCGGCTGCCTTCCCGCTGTTTCGATTATGGACCAACTCGCTCGATTCTATCCTCTAGTTTCGCCACGAAGTAACAGCCGTTGTCAAGTGAGCACGGCAAAATCCAGGTAGTGTCCTAAATCGGGGCACATTACAACGTG
>Ga0081539_10005457_pt1 | contig 12970 bp, 13 predicted proteins | sample TabmetS4T2R2_FD_71023 | JGI IMG/M metagenome (GOLD analysis project Ga0081539, IMG submission 71023) | Tabebuia heterophylla rhizosphere microbial communities from the University of Puerto Rico - S4T2R2 | ecosystem: Host-associated > Plants > Roots > Rhizosphere ...
CGAGGGCGCCAAGGCGCTGATCGATGCCGGCGCCGACTCCGTGAAGATCGGCATCGGCCCGGGCTCGATCTGCACCACCCGCATGGTGGCGGGCGTCGGCGTGCCGCAGCTCACCGCCATCATGGAAGCGGCCGAAGCCTGCCACGCCGCGGGCGTCCCGGCGATTGGCGACGGCGGCATAAAATATTCCGGGGACCTCGCCAAGGCGATCGCCGCCGGCGCCGACTGCGCCATGATCGGCTCGCTGCTCGCCGGCACCGACGAGGCGCCCGGCGAGGTGATCCTCTACCAGGGCCGCTCCTACAAGTCGTACCGCGGCATGGGCTCGATCGGCGCCATGGCGCGCGGCTCGGCCGATCGCTATTTCCAGCAGGAGGTCGAGAGCAGCCTGAAGCTGGTGCCCGAGGGCATCGAGGGCCGCGTGCCCTACAAGGGCCCGGTCGGCAACATCGTGCACCAACTGGTCGGCGGCCTGAAGGCGGCGATGGGCTACACCGGCAACGCCACGATCAAGGACATGCAGAAGAACTGCCAGTTCCTGCGCATCACCGGCTCCGGCCTGCGCGAGAGCCACGTCCACGACGTCGAGATCATGCGCGAGGCCCCGAACTACCGGGGTGGGATGTAGTAGGAAGGCAAGGATCTTTGCCGGGAGCGCGCCACTCCAGTGGCGCGTCTTCTCGCCGGTCGTTAGCATCAAGGAATGGACCACAAGGGCTGGCATTCCCGCGGATACCTGCCGCACTTCGATTCCCAGGATGTCGTCCAGTTCGTGACCTTCCGGCTCGCCGACAGCCTGCCGAAGGAAGCAGCGCTTCGAGTGCGGGCGGCGGCACAGCCGGAAAGCCTGCGGGATGAATTCCTCGACAAGGGCTGGGGAGCGCGCTGGCTCAGGGACGAAAGGGCCGCCGAGATCGTCGAGCAGGCTTTCCTGGCCTTCGACGGCGAGCGTTACCGCATGCACGCCTGGACGGTCATGCCGAACCACGTCCATGCCTTGCTCAGCATCCTGCCGGGGATGCCGCTCGGAACAATCGTCAGCTCTTGGAAGCGGTTCACGGCCCGGGCGGCGAACAGGCTGCTGGGTCGAGAAGGCGAGTTCTGGCAAGTCGACTACTGGGATCGCTTCATCCGGCACGAGGAGCATTTCTCCTGGACCGAGAACTACATCGACATGAATCCGGTCAAGGCCGGTCTGGTCGCCGAGCCTCATCTATGGCCTTGGGGGAGTGCTCGCTGGCGGTGAAGACGCGCCACTGGAGTGGCGCGCTCCCGGCAAAGAGTCCGCCACCAGCCCCGCGATCAGACGGTTGCCGGGCTCGTTCATGTGCCAGGTAGCGTAGAGCTTGCGGGGATCGCCGGTGGCGGCCAAGGCGTCGAAGCTGTCGATGGTTGAAAGGCCGTTCCTGGCCGCGCAGTCGAGCAGGCCTTTGGTCATGCGGCGCTGGATGGCGGCGAAGGCGGGGTCGTCCCAGACGACGGGGTCGTACTCGGCCATGACGATGATCCTGGCGCCGCTTTGCTTCTGCAGCGCCGCCAAGCGCTCCGTCAGTAGGCAGGAGAGGTGCTCGCCGGTGCCCGGCGCCTGCACCCTTTTGTGGTCGCCGTACCAGTCGTGCAGCAGGTCGAGCCGGCGCAGGATGAAGTCGAACAGGTGGCTGTAGCCCAGTGTCCACTGCCAGAAGTTCATGGTGCTGCCCGGATCGGCGCGCGGCGGCACCGGCACGCCGCGGAGCGCAAGCTTGCCGTCGTCGATCACGAAGTAGGGCTTGTCGGCGCTCCACAGGCGGCGCATCTCGGTGCGCCTGATGTCGTCGGCGATGAAGCTCACGACGATGACCGACGGCTTGTATCTCGCCGCCAGCTGCTCGGCGCGCAGCACGATCTGGTCGAAGCCGTAGCCGCTCACGCCCGCGTTCAGCACGCGCCGCCCGGTCAGCTGCTGCAGTTGCGCGGGCCAGGTCTGCCCGTCATTCACTTCGTCGCCGTAGGTGAACGAATCGCCGACCGCCAGGATGGGCGCGCCCGCGACCTGTTGACCGGTGCGTCGGAGCCCATCCGCCTCGATGGTCGTGCCGGCCGCCGCGTAGCCCGCGCGCGGCACATGCCCGAGCTCGGGATCGTGCACGTACCGGCCGCCGTCCCGCTCGGCCAAAACCGTGCGCGCGGTGAGCACAAAGTTCGGATACACGAAGAGATATCCCCAGGTCGACGCGCGGACTGCAAATTCCAGCGACACCAGCGCCATCAGCACGGCGCAAAGCAGCAGGACGATGCGCCTCAGCCATTCGGGACGTTGCGCGCGGGGCTTATTCATCGTAGCGGCAGGGAGGGAAAGGAAAGGTCGACGTGACGCCGGGCGCGCGGGTTGCCGCCACCATAGAGCTTCTCGACGAGATCGTCAGCCATGCCGAGCGGCCGGCCGACCTCGTTGCCAACGCCTACTTCCGCGCCCGCCGCTATATCGGCGGCGGCGATCGCCGCGCAGTGTCCGATCGCGTGTGGGGCATCCTGCGCCGCTGGGGCCAGCTGCGCTGGTGGCTCAGGCGCACCCACCATCCCGCCGATGGCACCAACGTGTTGCCGCGCGGCATCGTCGCCGCCGACCTGATGGTGGTCGAGGGCCAGAGCCTGGCCGACGTCGAGGCAATGTTCGACGGCGGCCGTTACCGCCCCCAGCCGCTCGACGACGGCGAACGCCGCGCGCTGCGCCAGATGGAGGGCCATTCGCTCAGCCATCCCGAGCAGCCCGACTGGGTGCGTCTCAACGTCCAGGAGTGGGTCGCGCCGCATCTCAAAGAGGCCTACGGCGATGCCTGGGGCCGCGAGATCGCCGCCCTGGAGAACCCGCCGCCGGTCGATCTGCGCGTCAATCGGCTCAAGGCCACCGTCGCCGAGGCGCAGGCCGCTCTCGCACGCGAGGGCATCGAGACCGAGCCCATGCGCTTTGCCCCCAATGGCCTGCGCCTGAAACGCCGCCTGTCCGTCGTCGCCGGCGAGGCCTTCCAGAACGGGCTGGTCGAAGTCCAGGACGAGGGCTCGCAACTGGTCGCCGGCCTTGTAGACGCACGTCCCGGCATGCAGGTCGCCGACTACTGCGCCGGCGCGGGCGGCAAGACCTTGGCCATCGCCGCCGGCATGAACAACAAGGGCCGCGTCGTCGCCATGGACGTGCTCGAGACCCGGCTGGACCGCTCGGCCCAGCGCCTGCGTCGCGCCGGCGCCCACAATGTCGAGCGCCGCGCCCTCGACGGCGACAACCGCAAATGGCTGAAGCGCCAGGCCGGCGCCTTCGACCGCGTGCTGGTCGACGCGCCCTGCACCGGCACCGGCACCTGGCGCAGGAACCCCGACGGCCGATGGACCTTGCGGCCCGAGGATCTCGCCGAGCTCGTCCCGAAGCAGGCCGCCATCCTCGACGCCGCGGCGCGCCTGGTGAAGCCGGGCGGCGGCTTGGTCTACGCCACCTGCTCGGTGCTGCCGGCCGAGAACGAGCGGCAGATCGAAGCCTTCCTCGAGCGGCACCCCGAGTTCGCCGCCGTGCCCGTGGCCGACGTCTGGCGCGACGCCATGGGCGGAAATCCGCCGGCCGAGATCGGCGGGCCGTATCTTCGCCTGTCGCCGCTGCGTCATGGCACCGACGGCTTCTTTGCCGCGACGCTGGTGCGCAAGCCGAAGGCGGAAGAAGCGGAGGAGGCGGCGGCATGATCAGGATCCGCCGCGCCCACAAGAGCGACGCCGCCGCCATCGGCCGCGTCCACGTCGAGACCTGGCAGGCGACCTATGCCGGGCTGTTGCCCGATGCGATGCTGGCCGGGATGTCGGACGTCCGCCAGTCGGCCTACTGGTCGCGCGTGCTCGGCGACCCGCGCGAATCGCGCGGCGTGTTCGTGGCCGACGACGAGGACATGGGCGTGGTGGGCTTCGGCAGCTGCGGTCCCGTCCGCGATCCGCCGGAGGGTCTCAGCGGCCGCGAGATCCGCGTCGGCGAGGTCTACACTCTCTACGTCGAGCCCGATTTCCAGAATCGCGGCCTGGGCCGCCGGCTCCTCGACGCGCTGTTCCGCCAGCTGCGCGCCGACGGCTGCGACACCGCCGTGCTGTGGATGCTGGCCGACAACCCGACGCGCTTCTTCTACGAGGGGCTGGGCGGCGAGCGCGTGGGCGAGCGCACCGACACCATGGCCGGCGTCGATGTCGATGAGGTGGCCTTCGGCTGGCACGACCTCGAGGCCCCCCTGGTGCGCCGCAAGCTCGCGACCGAGGAGTGACTCATGCTCTTCCGGACCGCGAGCCTCCGGCTCGCTCATGATCATGAGCGCGCAGGGAGGTCGCGTCTGACGCGACCCAGCGCGCGGTCCGGAAGACATGACGTCCAGCAATGAAGTCATCGGACAGTATAACTACAGTCTATTCCGGATGCAAGCCTTCGGGGAGTTTTTGCGTACCGTAAGGCGCCAAAAACGCCAAAACCCCATGACGAACGTAACAGCCGGGACCGATTGATCCGACGACCGCCCGCCGCTATTCGAGAGCGCATGACGCTCTTTGCCGACCCCTGGATCCTCAACGGCCTCGGCATCCTGCTCGCGGCCGTGGGCGGTGCGGGGCTGTTGGCCCTGTTCATCGCCACGCCGTTCCGGCCCGCCGTGAAGCGCTCCGTGGGGGTGATCTGCGCGACGATGGCGCTGGTTGGCGGCCTGCTCTTGGCGAGGGCGGAGGCCGTGCGCGATGCCGACCGCGACCTCGACCCGGCACAGCAGGCCAACCTTGCCCGCGTGGTGAGCCAGATTCCCGACGCCCGGTTCGAGGTGTTCACGGCGCACCCCGACAGCGAGACCCGGTCGCTGGCCGCGAAGGTGGCGGATGCCGTGAAGGCCGGGACCGGCAAGGCGCCGGCCGTCGCCGACATTCCGCCGCTGATGCAGAAGGGCGTGGTGCCGCCGCTGCCGCAGAAGGGCGTGGTGGTCGTGCTGCGCGACGCCGAAGGCGACCGTGGACGGGCCCTCGCCACCACGATCACCCGCGCCCTGATGGCCGCCCGCGTTGCCTGCATCACCGACGACGAGCCCACGATGGACGATCGCACGGTGCGGATCGTGGTGGGCGAGAAGCCGTAATCATTCTTCCTCCCCAGCGAAGCTGGGGAGGTGGCGCCGTCATACAGCGTCGGAGGGGTCATGGGCGTATCAATGCTCATGACCCCTCCGTCCGCTTCGCGGACACCTCCCCACGCGGAGCGTGGGGAGGGAGATCACCTGCCGGCGTCGCTGATCGCCGGCCCGGCCGACCAGTGGCACCGGTCGGCCAGCGGGCGCAGGCCCGCTTCGGCTCCGTCCACCGCGAACGTGAGCAGGAACGGCGCCGACAGCGGGCGCACGACGGCAAGACGCAGTTCGCTCTTGCCGTAGAGCTCGCTCGCGAAGGCGACGGCGCGGTCGCCCGTCAGCGCGACGCCGCTTCCGTCGGGACCGGGCCGCCAGAGGTCGGCGGCGAAGCGACCGCGGTCGAGGCTGACCCTCACCGCAACCACCCACGGACCGGGACGCAGCCCGTCGGCATCGACGTGGACGGCCGTCGCGCCGTCGAAGCACTCGACGCGAAGGCTGGCGGGACGGTGGCGCCCGCGTTCGTGGGCGACGCCGAACAGCACCGCGGCCGGGCCACTGGCGCCGGTGGCGTGGTTGCGCGCCTCGACCGGGATCCAGCTCGCGCGCTCGGCGTCGCGGCCAGAGTCATGGCCAGCGTCGGAGGAGGGCAGGCCGTGCGCGTGCTCGTCATCCGGCAGCAGGGACGGCAGCGGCTCCGGAAACAGGTCCGGCGGCGCCGCCTTTGCCACGCCGGGCCACAGGGCCAGCGCGACGGCGAGGGACAAAGCTTGATGACGTCTCATGACAGCACCTGATTCGGCAAATAAAAAAAGCGGCCCTCCGGCCGCCCTGCGCGCGAAATCGGCGATAGGCTAGCCGGGGTGACTTATGTCGAGGCGGAGGGCGAGGCAGGGGATCGCCATGCGAAGGCTTTGGGTCGCCCGCGCGGTCCGCTCTCCAATGAAGGTGACGGTCGAATCCATGGCCGCCACATATACCCATCGCGCGCCCCGCGCCAGAGCCTCGAGCAAATTGAATCCAACAGTTGCCGATTCGGCACAGTAGGCCGGCGACGGCTCGTCATGCGACCATGGCGGCAACGTCCCGACGCCTGTTCAACATGAGGTGTTCGCATGCGCCGCCTGTTCTTGGCCGCCGCCCTTGCAGTTGTCGTCGCCGGCGCAGCCGTCGCGCCGGCAAGCGCCGACAGCTACAACGACGCGACCACCGGGATATACGTGGCGACGCCGGATGACTTCAGGATCAGTCGCGGCGTCCGCGAGGGCTACGCCCTTGCGCTGTATATCGATCCCACCGGCAGCTATCCGAACCGCGTCGAGGGTGAGCCTCATTTGTGCGGCCTTTACTTCAAGGCGGTGCCGTCCAGCGAGACGCAGCAATGGTTCAATGCGCGCTGGAAGAACGAGGCGTTGCTGGTGGACGTACGGCGCCTTCTCGAGCGCCTCATGGAGGTGAAGTCGGAGGAGGCGTTCACCCTGCGCGACGAGAAGGGGGGCGACGTCGTGGGCCTCGAAGTCATGGGCCCAGTGCGCCAGAATCAGTCGGCTGTTTTAATGACGTCCCTGATCAACACCCCGCGCGGTCAAATGCAGTTTACCTGCGCGCTGCGCTCGGACCAGGCCGTGAAGGCGGGGTTCGCCCTGCGCATCATCCGGGACACGATCAAGCCGCCAAGGTGATGAGCATTTTCCTCCCCAGCGAAGCTGGGGAGGTGGCGCCGTCATACGGCGTCGGAGGGGTCATGGGCATCAGTCGCGTTGCCCATGACCCCTCCGGCCCTTCGGGCCACCTCCCCACGCTACGCGGAGCGTGGGGAGGAGAACACCAGGAAGTGGCGCGCTCCCAGCAAAGACATCCACACCAAACCCGGTTGAACCCTGGCGCCCTGTTCCGTATATCCCCCCATGGCCGACCGTTTGCTGATCGTCGATTTTGGTTCCCAGGTCACCCAGCTGATCGCCCGCCGCCTGCGCGAAGCCGGGGTCTACTGCGAAATCCACCCCTTCCAGTCGGTCGACCAAGCCAAGCTCAGACAGTTCGACCCCAAGGCCATCGTGCTCTCGGGTGGCCCGGCCTCGGTGATCGAGGGCGAGGCGCCGTCGGCCGATCCCGCCATCTTCGCCGCCAAGGTGCCCGTGCTCGGCATCTGCTACGGCGAGCAGACCATGGCCCAGCAGCTCGGCGGCTCGGTCGAGGCCGGCCACCACCGCGAGTTCGGCCGCGCCGAGCTCGAGGTAAAGCAGCCCTCCGCCCTGTTCGACGGCGTCTGGAAGCCGGGCGACAGGAAGCAGGTCTGGATGAGTCACGGCGACCGCGTCACCAGGCTGCCGCCGGGCTTCAGCGTCATCGCCACCTCGGAGAACGCGCCCTTCGCCGCCATCTCCGACGAGGCGCGCAAGTTCTACGCCGTGCAGTTCCATCCCGAGGTGATGCACACGCCCGACGGCGCCAAGCTTCTGCGCAACTTCGCCCTCAACATCGCGGGCTTCAAGGGCGACTGGACGATGGCCGCCTTCAAGGACCGCGCCATCGCCCAGGTCCGCCAGCAGGTCGGCAAGGGCCGCGTGATCTGCGGCCTGTCGGGCGGCGTGGACTCCTCGGTGGTGGCCGTGCTGCTGCACGAGGCGATCGGCGACCAGCTGCAGTGCGTGTTCGTCGACCACGGCCTCTTGCGGCTGAACGAGGCCCAGGAGGTCGTGCGGCTGTTCCGCGACCACTACAACATCCCGCTGGTCCACGCCGACGCCTCGGAAACCTTCCTGAAGGCGCTCGACGGGGTCACCGATCCCGAGACCAAGCGCAAGACGATCGGCGCGCTGTTCATCGACGTGTTCGAGGCCGCGGCCAAGAAGTTCAGCGGCGCGGAATTTTTAGCCCAGGGCACGCTCTATCCCGACGTGATCGAATCGGTGTCCTTCACCGGCGGCCCCTCGGTCACCATCAAGAGCCATCACAATGTCGGCGGTCTCCCCGCACGCATGAACATGAAGCTGGTCGAGCCCCTGCGCGAGCTCTTCAAGGACGAGGTGAGGGACCTCGGCCGCGAGCTCGGCCTGCCGGCCGACCTGGTGAACCGCCATCCGTTCCCGGGACCGGGGCTTGCCATCCGCATCCCGGGCGCCATCACCCGGGAGAAGCTCGACCTCCTGCGCCAGGTCGACGCCGTCTACCTCGACGAAATCCGCAAGGCGGGGCTGTACGACGAGATCTGGCAGGCGTTCGCCGTGCTGCTGCCGGTGCGCACCGTGGGCGTGATGGGCGATGGGCGGACGTACGACCAGGCCTGCGCGCTGCGTGCCGTCACGTCGACCGATGGCATGACGGCCGATTACTACCCGTTCGACCACGCCTTCCTGGGCCGCGTCGCCAACCGCATCATCAACGAGGTGAGGGGGATCAATCGGGTGACCTACGACATCACGTCGAAGCCGCCGGGAACCATCGAGTGGGAGTGACGGGGCGTAGAAATGGCGGCTATCGGCGGCGCTAGAATGCCTCAGCGTAATGTTGGCGCGCGATAGATGCCAATAGTCATCGGGCGGCGCGTTAAGTGGGGGCCGCTGGAACACATTGAATGGGACCATTAATCTTACCTCGTAGGACCCGTGGTGCTCCTCATGCGTGCGGCCAAGCCCAGTTCGAAGATTCTCGCTCCCTTTGTGGAAACGCTTTGGAGCAGCGAAGGTCAGGGCGTACTCGGTAGACAAATCCTCCTCCCGGACGGGAGGATGCAGCTTCTCGTCGATCTCTCAGGGGCCGGCCTACGTGATTTTGATCTTGACGGTTCTCCCCGCCATCGCATCGCCAGCGGCGTGGCCCTGCAAGGACCGAGGACGCGTCCGATCATCATCGATGCGTCTCCCCAACGCATGGCGTGCGGAGTATCGTTCTTTCCGGGTGGAGCCACGCCTTTTTTCTCGGTCCCCGCCCACGAGTTAGTCGACCGTCTCGTAGATCTGAGAGAGATCTGGGGCCGAGACGCCCGGAGCCTCTCCGAGCGACTGGCAGAAGAGAGCACCGCCGAGGCGAGGCTTAAAGCTCTTGAATCCGCGCTGCTCAAGAAGTTTCGACCCCTGAGTGACAATCATAGGCGTGCAAGCCTCGTCATCTCCGGGCTGCAGGAACACCGCAGCATAGGCGCAATTGAGGAAGAGCTCGGCATGCACGCGCGAGGCTTCATCGCCTGGTTCAGATGTCACGTCGGCCCGCGGCCCAAGCACTATGCGCGCCTCGCGCGGTTTCAGGAGCTCCTCTCGATGTGGGAGGACCAGACCAACTGGGGCGGTCGCGCCGCCGCAGCCGGCTTCGCCGATCAGGCGCATATGAATCGCGAATTCAAGCATTTCGCCGGGATCACCCCGACTGAATATCGGCCGATGGCGGGCGCGGCGTACAATCACCTCGATCTGTCGGCGTAAGAAATATTCAAGACGGAAAGCACGTTTCCCGGCAGTCTCGCGCAGAAGCGTTGCGAGGATCATGCCAATGACAACAGAGCTTTCTATATCAAGCCTGATCCCACGGCTCATCGTCGTGAAGGTCGATGACGCCATCGAATTCTACCGGGCGACACTGGATGCAGAGCTGATTGAGCGCTATGCGCTGGCGAACGGGGTCGTCGTCCACGCAGCGCTTAGGCTCGGGCAGTCGACCTTCTCCCTGGCGGAGCGGGTCGATGACTGGGGACTTCTGTCGCCAGATGCGATTGGCGGCTCTCCGGTTCTATTGCGCCTGGAAACCGGATCCCCGGACACCGTTGCCTCGCGCATGGTCGAACGCGGGGCGCGCATGGTCATCGGGATCAAGGATCGGTCCTATGGCAAGCGCGAGGGGCGAATCCGTGACCCGTTCGGTCACCTGTGGGTCCTGAGCACGACGATCGAGCCACTCAGCCCGACCGAAATCGAAAGGCGGCTCAACTCATGAAGATCAAACGGATCGTCCCGAATATCGCGGCACAGGACGTCGTGAAGGCCAAACAATTTTACGGAGATTTGCTGGGTCTCGGCACCGTTATGGACATGGGCTGGATCGCGACCTTTGAGGCTGATGCCTCGATGCGCCCGCAGCTCAGCGTGGCTGCCCATGGCGGGTCCGCTACGCCAGTGCCCGATCTCACAATTGAGGTTGATGACCTGCAAGAGGCGCTTCGCCGATTTCAAGAGGCGGAGATCAAGATCGAGTACGGCCCTGTGACGGAATCATGGGGCGTGCGACGCTTCTACGTCCGTGATCCGTTCGGCCGGCTGCTCAACATCATGCACCATATCCAATAGCTGCGATCCGTCGGGCGCTGCGGCCGGCCCGCAGGTTCAGCCAATCGTCTTGCGCTGCCCCGCCGGCGGGCGGTTGCGGAGGGGAACGCTCCAGAGCACGAGCCGTTGCGGCAGAGACCGCCCGTTCGTGGCTGGCCAACCCAAATTCCGAACGACAATGCGCGAGATGCTGCGAATTGATCTTGCGGCTCAAGTCCGCGCTCCGGAAAAACTCTGTAGGGTCCCGGCCGGCATCCAGAGTTTTACCATCTAACGTTTTTCTGCCGCTGGCGAGGCCTCGCGCGAGACTCCGCCCGGCGCGAGAATTGCGCCATCATGCGGCAAACCAGGTGGAGAGAGGGGGCGGTGCGCCACTACATGCAAACCCTGCGCGAGCGCGGCGAGATCCTCGACGTTCACCGCGAGGTCGACCCGAAGTACGAACTGGCAGCGGTGACTCAGGCCGCGATGCGGCGCTGGAACAAGCCGATCCTGTTTCACCGCGTCGCCGGCACCACGCTGCCGGTGCTGACGAACCTCTATGGCTCGCGCGAGCGTCTGGCCGACATCATCGGCATCGCGCCGGGCGATTTCTGCCGGCAGTGGACCAACCTGACAGGTCTCGGCGGCGCAGTGGCCGGGCCGCTGAAGCGCGAGGTACCGGCGGCGCCCGACCTCGTCGACTGCCGGATGAGCGACCTGCCGCTCCTGACCTATAGCGAGCGCGACGGCGCGCCCTATTTCACGTCGGCGATGTTCGTCGCCAAGGAGCCCGAGACCGGCGTGCCCAATCTCTCGTTCCACCGCTCGATGTACATCAGCGACGAGGAATTGCGCTGCCGCCTCGCGCCGCGCCATCACCTGACGCTCTATCACGAGAAGGCCGAACGAATGGGCCGGCCGCTCGAGGCGGCGATGCTGATCGGCCCGCCGCCGACCGCCTTTCTCGCCGCGGCGGCACCGGTGCCCTACGACGTCGACGAGCTCGAGGTCGCCGCTAAGCTCGCCGGCGGGCCGATCGAGATGCGCCCGTGCCGGCATATCGACCTGATGGTGCCGGCGACCACGGAGATCGTCATCGAAGGACGGTTCCTGCCGAACGAACGGCGCCCCGAAGGGCCCTTCGGCGAATTCATGGGCTATTACATTCCGGTCGGCCCGCAGGCGGTGTTCGAGGTTCTCGGCGTCACGCGGCGGCCCGACGCGGTATTCCACAGCATCCTGTGCGGCTCGTCGGAAGAGGTGCTGTCGCTCGAGCTTTCGGTCGCCGCCAACATCTACCAGCGCATCAGCGCCGTGCTGCCGGGCATCGTCGACGTCACCTGCCAGCCCTTCGTGCTGCACACCGTCGTCAAGATACGGCAGCAGTACGAAGGGCATGCGCGCCAGGTGCTGATGGCGGTGCTGGGCGTCGAGCCGACCTGGGCCAAGGCCGTGACCGTCGTCGACGAAGATGTAGACATCTACGACATGAACGACGTGATGTGGGCGATCCTGACACGCTCGCGGCCGGACCGCGACACGATCATCATCCCGGACACGCCGACTTTCTACCGCGACCCGCATCGCGACCATTGGGGCCGCATCGGCACCGACGCGACGGCACCCTACGACCGTCGCGACGATTTCGTCCGCAAGCGCATACCGGGCGCCGACACCGTCGACCTCGCTGCCTATTTCGACGGCCGGCCAGGGTAGGCAGACCCGGCGCCTGGGAGGCGGGCGCCGGCGGTCGCGCAAATCGCGCCACGATTGTCACTCTCATCCCCGGATATCCCCTCCTTACTCTGACGCACGATCAACCGCGAAGGAGCCTGGAGATGATCACGATATCCGCGTTCAACAACGTTCCCGACTTCGCCAAGGGCCTCGTGCGCGACATGCGCGTGCGCTGGGCTCTGGAAGAAGCCGGCCTTCCCTACGCGACCCGTCTGCTGGAACAGGGCGATCAGGACAACCCCGACTATCGCGCCCTGCAGCCGTTCGGCCAAGTGCCCATCCTGGAGGAAGACGGGCTCGTCCTCTTCGAATCCGGGGCGATCGTCCTGCACCTCGGCGAGCGGTCTGAGGCGCTTCTGCCAAGGGACCCGGCGGCGCGTAGCCGAGCGGTCCAGTGGCTGATCGCGGCGCTCAATTCCATCGAGCCGGCCGTCTGGAACCTCTTCCTGATCGACTTCATCTTTGCCAACGAGGAATGGGCGAAGCTGCGCCGGCCCGGCGCAGTCGAGTTCATGAACAGGCGGCTCGACGCCCTGGCGAAGAGACTTGGCAACAAGCCCTTCCTGGACGGCGAGCGCTTCACGGCGGGCGACCTGATGATGGCTTCCGTGCTCGGCTTCCACGCCGACACGCGCAAGCGCGATCCGCGCCTTGCCGCCTACATCGACCGCTGCACGGCCCGGCCCGCCCACAAGCGCGCGCTCGACGCCCAGCTCGGCGACTTCCGGATGGCGGCCTAAGCACGATCGGGTGGGCGGCAACCTGTCACCTTACGGATCGGGGAGACGGTGCTAGAGCAGGCTCATTGCTGGGAGCGCGGCCCCCCACTGGGGCCCCATGGGCCCTTTGACCCCCCAAAATAAACACCCCCGGGGGGGGGGGCCC
>Ga0081539_10005458_pt1 | contig 12969 bp, 11 predicted proteins | sample TabmetS4T2R2_FD_71023 | JGI IMG/M metagenome (GOLD analysis project Ga0081539, IMG submission 71023) | Tabebuia heterophylla rhizosphere microbial communities from the University of Puerto Rico - S4T2R2 | ecosystem: Host-associated > Plants > Roots > Rhizosphere ...
GAACGTGGCGTTCAGACACGCAGACGCCTGATAGCTGAGCAGCGAGATCGCGCTGTCGAACAGACTTACGTCGACGTGTTGACCCCTTCCGGTGCGGTCGCGAGCGAAGAGGGCAAGCAGGATCCCCTGGACGGCATACAGCCCCGCGACGAGGTCGACGATGGCCACGCCCATTCGGAACGGCGCGCCACCGGCGTCGCCCGTAATGCTCATCAACCCGCTTTCCGCCTGCATCACGGCGTCGTACCCGGCGCGGTCGCGCAGCGGACCGGTCTGGCCATATCCGGAAATCGACGCATAAACCAACCGCGGGTATTCGGTGTGAAGCCTTTCGTAGCCGAATCCCAGGCGGTCGAGGGTGCCCGGACGGAAGTTCTCGGTCAGCACGTCGGCGCGCGCCACCAACCGCGTCAGTGCCTCGCGTGCCTCAGCGGCCTTGAGATTCAGCGTCACGCTTTCCTTGTTGCGGTTGATGCTGAGAAAATAGGTGCTCTCGCCGCTGACGAAGGGGGGTCCCCAGGCGCGGGTCTCGTCGCCGCGGCCCGGCTGTTCCACCTTGATGACCCTGGCGCCCATGTCGCCAAGCAGCATGGTGCAGAACGGACCGGACAGTACTCGCGTCAAATCCAGAATCGTGATGCCCGCGAGCGGGCCAACTGGTGTCGTCACTTTAGCGTCAAAATCCTTACCATGAACCGCCTCCTAGTCCCCTGGAAACGTGATGACTCGCATAACTCCCGGGCGGGCCATCCCGGCTGGCGGCGTTGCTCCTCCCTTACATATGCCGAATATGCGCGGTCGGCGCGCCTTGCCAGCCGGGCGGCGCGCTCCGGGATTTATGCAACTCATCACGTTTCCAGGGGACTGGCCGTCGCGCTCGTGTCGCTGCTGGCCGTTCCCGCCTTTGCCCAGCCGCGTGCTGCCGCCGACCCGGACGTGATCGTGACCACCGGCGAGGGGATCGTGCAGGCGGTTCCCGATCGCGCGTGGATCACCATCAGCGCCGAATCACGCGCGTCGAGTGCACGCGAGGCGCAGCGCAAGAACACCGAGGCGATGACGCCGGTCCAGGACAAGCTGCGGTCGGCCGGGATTCCGGCGGATGCGATCAAGACCGTCGGCTACGACGTGCAGTACGAGTGGGATTATGTGAACAACCGCCGGGTCGGCCGCGGGTATGTCGCGCGAAACACCATCGAGGTTCGCGTCGACGCGATCGATCGGGTGGGTGAGTTCCTGGAAATCGCGGGATCGGCAGGCGCGACCGCGCTCGGCGGTATTCGTTTCGACCTGAAAGAGCGCGCCAAACTGCAGCGCGACGCCCTTCGCCTGGCTGTCATCGAGGCGCGCACCAAGGCGGAGGCCGCCGCCGCGGGCGCCGGTCGGGCAATCGATCGTATTATCCGCGTCGACGAGCAAGGGGCCGTTGTGCCGCTGCCGGGTCCGCGAGTGTTCATGCGCGAACAGGGGCAGATCGCCTCCGCCGCGGCCGATGCGCAGCCGCCGATTGCGGCAGGCCAGATCGAGCTGCGGGCCAACGTCACGCTCACGGCCGCGCTCAAATAGCGCGTAGGACCCGTGGAAGCTTGGAGTTGACACAATACACGTGACGACGACCGACTACTCCAAGGCCCGACGACTGCTGTCGCGTCGCGATCCGGTCATCCGCGATCTGATGCGCGCCGTCGGACCGTGCCGCCTCGCTGACGTCCAGCACACCGATCCGTTCAAGGCGCTCGCTCACGCGATCATCGCCCAGCAGTTGTCGTCGAAAGCCGCGGCCACCATCGAAGCGCGGTTCGCCGCGCTCTTTCCATCGCGCATTCCGACGCCGGAGCTCACCACGAGCCTGCGTGACGAACAGCTGCGCGCCTGCGGCCTGAGCACGCAGAAGATCGGCTATATGCGCGATCTCTGCCGCCACGTTCAGGACGGATCGCTGCCGCTGCACGATCTCGGCACGTTGGAGGACGCCGCCGTCATCGACGCGCTGACGAAGGTGAAAGGCATCGGACGCTGGACCGCGGAGATGTTCCTCATGTTTCGGCTGCATCGACCCGACGTGCTGCCGGTCGGGGACCTCGGCATCATCAAGGCCGTGCAACGAGCCTACCGTCTGCGCAAGGCGCCCAGCCCGGAGCGTCTGACGAAGATTGGCGAGTCGTGGCGGCCGTATCGCTCGGTGGCGTGCTGGTATCTGTGGGCCAGTCTTGACAACAAGCCGGCTCGCGCGAAGAAAGCTTCGTAACGAGGATCACCGTATGCACAAGCGCTTTTCCATCCGTCTCCTGCTGATCGCGGCCATCGCCGCCTGCGCTCTCACCACGTCGTCGGCGCAGAACCGTGCGGCGACCGCCGCTGACGTCCCGCGGATCGCGGTCGAAACCTACACCCTCCCCAACGGGCTGAAAGTGATCCTCAGTCAGGAACACCGCCTGCCGAACGTGGCGGTGAATCTCTGGTATCACGTCGGACCGGCCAACGAGGAGCCGGGCCGCACCGGCTTCGCGCACCTGTTCGAGCACATGATGTTCCAGTGCTCGAAGCACGTGCCGTGCGACTCGCATCTGCGGATGGTCGAATCGGTTGGCGGCGAGGCCAACGGCACCACCGACTTCGATCGCACCAACTACTTCGAAACGGTGCCGTCCAATCAGCTCGAGCTCGCGCTGTGGCTCGAGTCCGATCGCATGGGATATCTGCTCGACAAGGTCGATCAGGAAGCGCTGGCCAATCAGCAGGACGTGGTCCGCAACGAGCGCCGGCAGAGCGTGGAGAACCAGCCGTACGGGCTCGCCGAAGAAGCCGTCGTCCAGTCGCTGTTTCCGAAGGGACACCCCTACTACGGCTCCGTAATCGGCTCACATGAGGACATCCAGGCGGCGAAGCTCGACGATGTGAAGGGCTTTTTCAAGCAGTACTACTCGCCCAACAACGCCGCGCTCGTCATCGTGGGCGACTTCGATACGGCGCAGACGAAGAAGCTGGTCGAGAAGTACTTCGGCACGCTGAAGAAGGGTTCGGCCGTTCCGCCGATCAACGCGACGACACCAAAGATCACGTCAGAACGGAGGAAGGTGGTGCCGTCACGCGTGGAGTTGCCGCGCGTTTACATGTCATGGATCACGTCGCCGATCTTCAAGCCAGGCGATGCCGACGCGGATTTGGCGTCGATCATCCTCGGCGGCGGGCGCTCGAGTCGTCTATACAAGAAGCTGGTTTACGAGAAGCAGATTGCGCAGAACGTTTCCGCGCAGCAGCAGTCGCTGATGCTCGGATCGATCTTCCAGATCGAAGTGACGGGGCGTCCGGGTCGTACCGTCGACGAGCTCGAGAAGGCGGTCGACGAGGAGCTGAACGCGTTCCGCGCAAGTCCGCCCGAGGCAACGGAGCTGGAGCGGGCGCGCAATACCATCGAGACGAGCATCATCGGCGGCCTCGAGCGGCTCGGCGGCTTCGGCGGCATTGCCGATCGCCTCAACTCCTACAACCACTTTCTCGGAACGCCTGACTATCTCGAGAAGGACATTCAGCGCTATCGCGCCGTCACTCCTGCCTCCATTCAGGCCTTCGCGCGCGAGCAGCTGCAGCCGACGGCCCGGGTCGTCGTTCATGCGGTTCCCGGCAACCCGCAGATCGATCCGGGACCGCCTCCGGCGACGGTGACGAAGACGGCGGAAGGACAGGGCGCCGAATCGATCAACCCCGACGAGCCGTGGCGCAACGAGATGCCAAAGGCGGCTGCCGCCAAGCCACTGCAGCTGGCAACGCCGATGACCGCTACGCTCCCCAACGGCCTGACCCTGATCCTCAGCGAACGTCGAGGCGTGCCGATCGTCGCCGCCAACCTCGTGATCAGGACCGGCAGCGATGCCAATCCGGGGAAAAAGCCTGGTCTCGCCAACTTCGTCGCGGCGATGCTCGACGAAGGCGCCGGCACACGCGCCGCGCTCGAGATTGCCGACGAAGTGGCCCGGCTGGGCGGCAGCCTCAACACCGGCAGCAGCATGGACGCGACGACGGTGAGTGCGGGATCGCTGGGGAAGAACTTTCCGGCCATGCTCGATCTGATGGCGGACGTCACCCTGAGGCCATCCTTTCCGGCCGCTGAAGTCGAGCGGCAGCGTGCGAGCCGTCTGGCGCAGCTCGTGCAGCAGCGCGAGAACCCGGCGCAGCTGGCCGGCCAGATCACGGCCGCGGCGCTCTATGGCGACGAGCATCCGTACGGCTATACGGAAATCGGAACCGAGGGCGCGGTCAAGGCGATGACGCGCGACGACATGCAGCAGTTCTGGAAGCAGAACTTCGTGCCGAACAACGCTGCGCTCATCGTCGCCGGCGATATCTCGATGACCGAGCTGCGCGCGCTCGCGGAAAAGGCGTTCGGCGGCTGGATGCGCGGAACTCCGTTCAAGCCGGCGTTCGGCTCGCCCTCGACCACGCAGGCGAAGGTGATCATCGTCGACAAGCCGGGGGCGCCGCAGACGCAGCTGCGCGTCGCAGCCATCGGCGCAGCTCGCTCGTCGCCGGACTTCCGGCCGATGCAGGTGATGAATCTCGCGCTCGGCGGCCTGTTCGGCAGCCGCATCAACATGAACCTGCGCGAGGAGCACGGCTATACCTACGGCGCGCAGTCGCAGTTCTCGTTCCGCAAGAGCGCGGGCCCGTTCCAGGTGGCGAGCGGGGTGCGCACGGACGTGACGGCGCCGGCCATCAGCGAGATCTTCAAGGAGATTCGCGGCATGGTCGACAAGCCGGTGGCCGGGGACGAGCTTGCCAGCGCGAAGAGTGCGCTCGTCAACTCGCTGTCCGGCGCGTTCGAGACGACCGGCAATGCCGTCGGCAACTTCTCGAACATCTTCATCTACGGCCTGCCGATCGACTACTACAGCCGCTATGCGGAGCAGGTGAACGCGGTCACCTCCGAGCAGGCGCTGGCGATGGCGAAGAAGTACCTCGGCTCTGATCGCCTCGTCGTGATCGCCGTTGGCGATCGCTCCAAGATCGAGCCGGAGATCCGCAAGCTGAATCTGGGGTCGGTCGAAGTCTGGGGACCTGACGGTCGCCCCATCTCGTAGGCTTTCGGCTCTGGGCTTTGGGCTCTCGACCCGGCCAAGAACCGGTAGGCCGGACCTTGTGAGGTCCGGCGGGCCCAGAGCCTGCAGCCCAAAGCCGCACGTCTCCTCAGGGGCCGACGACCGTCGTCACGAGAGTCGCCGTGTTGTTGCCTGGCGAGGCGTCCGCCGTCGAGCCGGCAACGAAGGCGACGTTCGCGAGAGTCGGCTTCGCCGAGCCGAAGCTGCTCTTCGACGGCAGCGTCACGACGATTTCCACCGTCGCTACGTCCGAGACCGCCAGCGCACCGAGGTCGCACTCCACCGTCCCCGTGGAACCGATCGGCGGCGTGAAGGTGCATGAGCCCTGGCTCGCAGTGGCGGACTGGAACTGCGCGTGCGGGTCGAGCGTGTCGGTGACGATCACGCCCGCCGCCGTGTCCGGGCCGTTATTTCCGATGGTGATCGTGTAAGCGAACGGCTTCTTCGTATTCGCCGATTTGCCGCTGCCGGCGAGCGTCAATGCCAGGTCCGCGAAGACCGTTTGGCCGCCGCCAATCGGCTGCCACGCCGGGTCGAACCCCCGTAGTGATCTGCACCTCGCCGGCACCGTCAATCACGTAGATGCCCCCGAGCCGGCTGAATGCGATCCTCATCCCGTCGGGGGACCATGCCGGAACATTCTCCGACACGTCCGGTGTGGCAGTCACCGGCACTGGACTCGACCCGTCTGCGTTCATGATGAAGATGTCGGTGGTGAAGGCGCCTGGAGGAGTCATCGCAAAGACAATTTTGTTTCCGTCCGGAGACCAGTCCGGAGCGAGGGCCTGGAGGGAGTCGGCAGGCGTGATCCGCGTGAGTCCACTGCCGTCAGGGTTGACGAGGTAGATGCCCCGCCTTTCGCCGTCCCTCGTCCCTCCGAAGGCGATCGTCGTTCCATCAGGCGACCAGCTGGCGGTATCCACGACAATCCCTGACAGAATCGGTATCGCCCCGGAGCCGTCGACGTTGGTGACGCTCAGTCCCGGCTGCCCTCCAACGACGCTCCTGAAAGCGATCTGGCGACCATCTGGCGACCACGCTGTGCTATGGCCGACGACGCAGGATGCGGCAGTCGCCACCTGGCGGGCGTTCGTACCGTCAGCATTCGCGACCTCAATCCCGAGATTGCGGCAGAAGGCGAGTTGCAGGCCGTCTGGCGACCAGGAGGGACCGACTGCGTGAGTCGAGCCGAACGTCAGCTGCGTCTCGCCCGAGCCGTCCGGGTCAACGGTGAAAACCTGGAAGAACCCTGCGACGCTCCGCGAGAAGGCAATCTTCCCGTTCTCACCCGGAAAAGCGGCCTCGGCGCGACGATCCCCGGAAAACGGTGCAGCAAGCAACACAGCAAACAGTAGTCGGGCCGCTCTCGGCCCTGACGCTGTACCACGAGCGAGCAGGTTCATCGTTCCTCCTTACCCCCTTGGACCACGAGTGGTCGGACTCAGAAGTCGCGCGATAGCGCCACTGGCTGGATCTGGCGTAAGAACGGAGCGAACCGGCTCATTGGAAGGGGTCGCACACCACGAAAGTCGTTTCGCGACACTCGCGTCGACTCGCGTCGAGTGACTTACGTGACCGTACGAAGAAGGGCTTCGGCGTGCAGGCGTGCGAGTGCGACGGTCACCCCGTCGTGCACCATCGTCCGCGAGACTTTCAGGGTTTGCGATTTCACACCGGGCGTCGTCGCTGCAACACGGGTGTTGGCGCGGAGGCCGGCCGGGCGGTGAGATAACATCTGCTCGATGCGTGCAACGTTGCGGCTGCCACGTGCGGCGACCTACGCCGAGTATCTCGCCGTCGAGCAACAGAGCGAGCACAGGCACGAGTTCATCGACGGCGTGATCGTGGCGATGGCCGGCGGATCCGACGAGCACAATGCCATCGCTGGCCGCTTCGCCATGCTGCTTGGCATGCGGGTGGAGGCGCCGTGCCGTTATTACACCCCTGATCAGCGATTTTGGATTCCCGAACGAACGCGCGGTCGCTATGCCGACGGCTCGATCATCTGCGGGAAGCCGATTCATCCCGCCCACGACGCGCAGGCGACGACAAATCCCGCCGTCGTGATCGAGGTCCTCTCGCCGAGCAGCGAGGGGGACGACGCAGGGGAGAAGCGCTCCGATTTTCAGTCGCTTTCTACGCTGCAGGCATATGTCGTGGCCGCTCAGGATCAGCGATTGATACACGTGTATCGTCGCCGTGATTCGGGCCGTTGGCACTCAGAGCCCGACACCTATCGGGCAACGGAAAGCTTCACCCTGCCAATGCTCCGCGCGGCCGTCGCCGTCGACGAAGTCTACGAGAACATCCTCGAACCGGGAGGGCGGTCGCTGCTTCGCTGACGTGCCGCGACTGAGGCCGGGTGCCGGCGCCTCTGCCACCGCAAACGCGCGCCGGCGAGCCCAGAGCTCAATAGCAGTAGACTCGCGGGCTCCGGTACCGCGGCAACGCGAATCGTGGGCTGCAGAAGCGGATCGCTCCATCCATACACGTGGAAGTTCGACATCGTGACCGTCCCTCCCAGCATCACGAATGTCAGCAAGGCTCCCGACGCATCATCGGAGTAGCAGGCGAACGTCGGATCGCAGATCCGCATGATGAACGTGTCGAACAGCGGTTCATTCGTCGGCGTCATCAGGAACGACAGGCTTGCACCCGGGTCGAAGAATTGCACGAACGCTGAAACCACCGGGACGCCGACGACGTCGTCGAGGGTGACGCCGGTGGTGAGATCGCCCGTGCAGTGCCAACCGCGCATCCGGATCCATCTGGGGTTCCGCCGCCAAAATCGAACGACGACAGCGAAACGCTGTTGTTCGGCATGGCGTCGATGTTATGCAGCTCGAAGACGACCACCTGGGTTCCACTCAAGGACGACGTGTCGACCGCGATCGTGAACGACGTCGCCGCCGCTATTTGTGGATGAATCAGCAGAAGAGCCGCGGCGCCGAGCATGAGAAGGCGATGCATTTCCGTCTCTCCCTTGTCGACGGTCAGTAAACGGCCAAACCGAAAGGTCCGAGCCAACGGTCGTCGACGGCGAGCGCGCGAGTGAAGAACGAGCGAGCGGCTGCGAAGTCCTCCAGCGTGCGCGTGAGTGTCCCCAGGTTGACGAGCGGGATGGCGACGCTGAATCCGCCACCATCTTCCGTCGCGGCATACGCGGCAAGGGAGTGCTCGTACGCCGCCCGCGCGGCGTCGAGCTCGCCATCCTCGTGGAGACCGGTTGCGAGGTTGTTGTAGAGGAGCGCCAGCGTCGTGCTCGCCGGAGCGGCACGTTCCTCGATGCGTATCGCACGTTCGATCATGGCGCGCGCGCCGTCACGCTGCCCGATGTCACGACGCGCGAGCGCGAGCTCTCGCAGCGTCAGTGCCACGCTCCGGTCGTCGCGACCGAGCAGCGACTCCCGCATCGACAGCGCGCGCTCGGCCGGATCGATCGCTTCGGCCGAACGTCCGAGTCGGCGGAGCGTGCGGCCGACCACGTGCAGGCTCTCGGCAACGTCGACGCTGCCCCGAGCACCGGCGATCTGCTCGCGCAACGCCAGCGATTGCTGCGCCAGCTCCAGCGCTCGCGGCTGCACACCAATCCGTTCGTACGCTTCGGACATCACCAGCAGCAACGAGGCTTGAATATCCGGTTGCTTTCTGAGCTGCGCGGTGATGTCCGCGGTGCCGCGATCGAGCAGGTCGCGAGCGGTAAGCGTCTGCCCGCCAGCCTGGGCCGGATTCGCGCTCTGGAACATGCCGCCGAGGAAGCCGGCGATTTCCCGCGCCTTGGACGCTTCGACCCGCGCGCGATCGCGCTCATCCCGCGCCACGCGCGCCTGCCACACCGAGGTGGCGAGCAGGCCAAGGATGACCACGAGCGACACCGCACCCGTCGCGAAGACCGCCCGATGACGCGCGGCCAGCTTCCGCAGCACGTATCCGAGCGAGGGTTCTCGCGCTTCGACAGGCCGACCGGCACGATAGCGCGAGAGGTCATCGGCGAGCGCCGCGGCGGAACGATACCGTTCATCCGGTGCTTTGCGCAGCGCGCGGAGAACAATCGCATCGAGGTCGCCGCGCAGCGTGCCCGGGTCGTACGGCACGTCGGCAGCGGCGACGACGCGGCTCGGCCGTGTCGGCTCGGTCTCGAGCACGAGGCGCATCACTTCATCGAGCGACTTGTTGTGGGTGGTGTATGGACGGGCGCCGGTGAGCACTTCGTAGAGCAGAACGCCGAGCGCATAGATGTCCGAGGCCGTCGTTGCCGGCAGACCGCGCACCTGTTCGGGACTGGCGTAGCCGAGCGTCATCGGCCGCGGTGCCGCCGTGAGTGTGGGATCCGGCAGCGTCCCCGAGGCATCGTCAACGCAGCTTGGCCACGCCGAAGTCGAGCACCTTCGGCAAGCCGTCGGACGTGACAAGGATGTTTGCCGGTTTGAGATCGCGGTAGACGACGCCGTTCTGATGCGCGTGTTGCACCGCGGCGCATACGCGTTGAAACAGTTGGATGCGTTCGTCCAGCGACAGACGGTGTTCGGTGCAGTGCCGCACGATCGATGTGCCGGCGATGTACTTCATCGCCAGGAACGCCTGCCCGGAGTCGGTCACGCCGGCATCGAGCAGCGTCACGATATCCGGATGATTCAGCGTGGCGAGGATCTGCCGCTCCACACGAAATCGCCGCAGCGTTTCTGTGTGGTGAATCGGGTCACGCAGCAGCTTCACGGCGACCTGTTCCGTAAAGTCCGCGTCTGCTCTTTCGGCGCCATAGACGACGCCCATGCCGCCCTCGCCAATCCGTTCGAGCAGTCGGAAGCGTCCGACGATCTGGCCGACGCCTTTGTCTGCAGCAGCGGCTTGGGCATGATCCTCGACTGCCGGTTGCACGTCGAGAAACGTGCCGGCGCGATCGAGCGAGGCCAGGAGGGATTCGACCTCGCCGCGAACGTCGGGCCGGCCGGCGCAGCGCGCGTCGAGGAGCGCGGCGCGTTCGTTCGGCGGCAGATCTGCGGCCTCGGCGACGACCGCTTCGATCTCCTCCCAGGGTCCGGTGCTCATTGCCGCATCATGCCGCGCTGAGCGCGCGATGCAGCCACGCACGTGCGAAGGTCGCGTCGAGCGCCAGCAGATCCTGTCGAAGATCCACACCGACGTCGACGGTGTCGAGGTCCACCAATACCGGATTCTGCCCGCGCTTGCGCGCCCGGCGCTCTTGCGTGGAATATAATTCCCGACTGCAATAGTCGGACATGCCAGTTGCTGCCACAGGCCTCCTCCGTACGGCTGCCTCGGTCGCCGATCTGATTGGAAACACGCCGCTCGTGCGCCTGTCCGGCTTCGAAGCCGGCCTGCGGAACATCGAGCTCTACGCGAAGGCGGAGTGGCGGAACCCCGGCGGCTCCGTGAAGGACCGGCCGGCGGCGCGCATGATCGCCGACGGCGAGGCCTCCGGCGCGCTGACGAAGGGCAAGATCATCCTCGACGCGACGTCCGGGAACACCGGCATCGCTTACGCGATGATCGGGGCGGCGCGCGGCTATCGCGTAAGGCTCTGCGTGCCGGAGAACGTTACGCCCGAGCGCAAGCGGATCCTCAAGGCGTTCGGTGCCGAGATCGTCTTCACCGATCCGATGCAGGGCTCGGACGGCGCCATCCTCAAGGTCAAGGAGATGTACGCCGACAATCCTGACCTGTACTTCTATCCGGACCAGTACAGCAATCCGGGAAACTGGCGCTCCCACTACGACACCACCGGACCCGAGATCATCGAGCAGACGGGCGGCCGCATCACGCACTTCGTTGCCGGTCTCGGCACGAGCGGCACGTTCGTCGGCGCAGGACGGAGGCTTCGTGAATTCAACTCCGACATCCGGCTGATTTCCATTCAACCCGATTCACCGCTCCATGGTCTCGAGGGGCTGAAGCACATGGAGACGGCGATCGTGCCCGCGATCTACGATCCGACGCTTGCCGACGAGGATCTCGCCGTGGCGACCGAGGAAGCGTTCGACCTTACGCGGGCGCTGGCGCGACAGGGGCTGTTCGTCGGCATCTCGAGTGGCGCGAATCTCGCCGGCGCCCTGCGCGTGGCGCGCGCCGCGTCGGCGGGCCAAAGTCTTTCGGATTCGCCGTTGGTGGTCGTCGTGGTCTTTTGCGACGGCGGCGAAAAATATCTCTCGGAGCGGTTCTGGGATGAACGAACCGAAGCGAGCGTCCGCGCATGAGCCTGACGCTGCAGTCCGGGATTGCTGACGCGATTCGCGCCCATGGCGTCGAGACCTACCCCAACGAATGCTGCGGCGCGCTCATCGGTCGCGATGACGTCGTGACGGCGACGTTCGCGTCGCCCAATACGACGGAAGAGGGTCCGCGGAGGCGATTCCTCGTCCGGCCCGACGATTACCGGCAAGCGGAAAAACGGGCCCGTGAGCTTGGGGCCGACCTGCTCGGCTTTTATCATTCACATCCGGATCACCCGGCGAAGCCCTCCCAGTACGACCTGGATCATGCCTGGCCGTCGTTCTCCTACATCATCGTTTCGGTCCGTTCAGGCGTCCCAGAGGATATGACCTCGTGGCGGCTGAGCGAGGATCGCTCTGCTTTCGAGCCGGAAAACCTCACTTATGAACACGATTCACATTCCGACACCACTGCGTCCGTTCACCGATAAGAAGGAAGCGGTCGAAGTCAGCGGCGGAACGGTCGGCGAGCTGCTCGCCGATCTGACGAAGAAGTACGAGGGCCTGCGCAAGCACCTCTACACGGATCAGGGCAAGCTGCGGAACTTCGTCAACGTGTATCTGAACGACGAAGACATCCGCTACCTGCAGAAGGAGGAGACGCCGGTCAAGGCTGGCGACTCGCTGAGCATTGTCCCGTCCGTTGCCGGCGGGGTCCCGACGGCGCCGTCCGACGTAGAGGCGGACCTCCAGGTCCGCCCGCTACCTGACCTGTCGCAGGAAGAGATCAAGCGTTACAGCCGGCATCTGATCATGCCGGAGGTCGGCATCGACGGTCAGCGGAAGCTGAAATCAGGCAGCGTGCTCTGCATCGGCGCCGGCGGTCTCGGTTCTCCCGCCGCCATGTATCTGGCCGCCGCCGGCATCGGCCGGATCGGCATCGTCGATTTCGACGTGGTCGATTTCAGCAACCTGCAGCGCCAGCTGCTGCACGGTACGAAGGACGTGGGTCGATCGAAGAATGAGTCGGCGAAAAGCAGGCTTCTCGATCTGAATCCGCACATCCAGGTCGACACCTATGAAACGGCCCTGAGCTCGCAGAACGCCCTCGACCTGTTCAGGGATTACGACGTCATCCTCGACGGCACCGACAACTTCCCGACGCGGTATCTGGTGAACGATGCGTGCGTGCTGACGGGCAAGCCGAACGCGTACGGCAGCATCTTCCGATTCGAGGGACAGGCGTCGGTGTTCGCGGCGAAGAACGGACCGTGCTATCGCTGCCTGTATCCCGAGCCGCCGCCGCCGGGACTCGTCCCGAGCTGTGCGGAAGGCGGCGTGCTCGGCGTGCTGCCGGGGATCATCGGCGTCATTCAGGCCACGGAAACCGTGAAGCTGATTCTCGGGATCGGCGAGCCGCTCATCGGCCGCTTCATGATCTACGACGCGCTGAAGATGCGCTTCCGCGAACTGAAGCTGAAAAAGGATCCGGAGTGCCCGGTGTGCGGCACGCATCCGACGGTGACGAAGCTGATCGATTACGAACAGTTCTGCGGTATCCATCCTGAGCCGCAGACCACACAAGCGGGAGCGACTGTGAACGATTGGGAGATTACGCCAGTTGATCTGAAGAAGAAGCTCGACGCGGGCGAGACGCCGTTCATCCTGGACGTCCGCGAGCCCAACGAGTACCAGATCAATCG
>Ga0081539_10005459_pt1 | contig 12968 bp, 7 predicted proteins | sample TabmetS4T2R2_FD_71023 | JGI IMG/M metagenome (GOLD analysis project Ga0081539, IMG submission 71023) | Tabebuia heterophylla rhizosphere microbial communities from the University of Puerto Rico - S4T2R2 | ecosystem: Host-associated > Plants > Roots > Rhizosphere ...
CGCCGGCAATGCCCATCATCACCGCCCGGTGGTGCAGCGACCAGTGGAGCATCCGGCCGTAGGCGGCGTCCATCTTCGCGTACCAGCCCGACGTCTTGGTCGTCGAGTGGTCCGACTTGGCGTCTTCCTTGCGCAGCCACATCGCGCACAGCGCGGGCGTCAGCGTGAAGGAGATGAACATCGAGAGCAGAATCGCCGCCGCCGACGTCAGGCCGAACGAGTAGAAGTAGCGGCCGATTTGCCCCGTCATGAAGGCGACCGGCACGAAGATGACGACCAGCGACAGGGTGGTCGCCATGACCGCGAGCCCGATCTCGGCGGTCGCGTCGGCCGCCGCTTCGCGCGGCGTGACGCCCTTTTCCTCGACGAAGCGGAAGATGTTCTCCAGCACGACGATCGCGTCGTCGATCACGATGCCGGTCGCGAGCGACAGCGCCAGCATCGTCATGTTGTTCAAGGTGAAGCCGGCGAGCTTCATGAACGTGAACGTGCCGATGATCGAGGCCGGAATCGCCAGCGCCGCGATGAACGTCACACGCAGGTTGCGGATGAACAGGAAGACGACCACGCTGGCGAGCAGGCCGCCGACGATCAAGTGGAGCTTGATGTCCTCGAACGAGCGGCGGATGAACCGTGACTGGTCGTTGCCGATGCTGATCTGGATGTCCTGAGGCAGCTGCTGCTGAATGCGCTGCAGCTTGTCCTGGACACGGTCCACGACTTCGATCGTGTTGGTGCCCGACTGCTTGCGGACCTGCACACCGATGGCCGGCGTGCCGCTCAGCCGCGTCGCGCTCCGCACCTCCTGGACGCTGTCGATGACCTGGCCGACGTCGCCGAAGGTGATGACCGAGCCGTCGGCGCGGTAGGAGATGACGATCCGCTTGAAGTCCTCGACGTTGCGAATGCGGCCCATCGTGCGGACGGCGACGTCGGCCGCGCCGTTGGTGAATTGGCCGCCCGGGATCTCGACGTTCTGCCGCTCGACCGCCTGGCGCACCTGATCGACCGACAGGCCGTAGGCGTTCAGGCGGTCGGCGTTCAGCATCAGCTGAATCTCGCGCTTGCGCTCGCCGTTGTAGCCGACCGAGCCGACGTCCTTGACCGTCTCGAGCTCCTGCTTGACGCGCTTTTCGGCGATCTCGGTGATCTCCTTGGCCGCGCGCGGGCCGTAGACCGCAAAGCCGAAGATCGGCTGCGCGTCGGGATCCATCTTGGTGATCTGCAGCGGCCGCGTGTCGCGCGGGAACTGGTTGACGATCTGCGCCAGCTTGTCCCGGACGTCTTGCGTTGCCGACTCGATGTCGCGCTCGAGCGTGAACGTGATCGTCACGCGCGAGTTGCCCTGATCGGAGGACGCGCGGAGCTCGTCGATGCCGCTGATCGTGTTGACGGCTTCCTCGATGCGCTTGGTGATGGTCGTCTCGATTTCCTCCGCGCTGGCGCCCGGCAGGTAGGCCTGCACGGAGACGACCGGCGCGTCGGTCTTCGGCATCAGGTCGAGACCGAGCTGCTCGTAGGAGACGGCGCCCAGCACGATGAGCGCCGCCGTCATCATGATGGCGAAGACCGGACGCTTGACGCTGACTTCGGCGATCTTCATGGCCGCTCTCCCCGCGCGCCGCGAGAACCTCGAGCACCACCCTGCGAGCTCTGTGAGGCGGCGCCTTCGCCGTCTTCACCCTGGCCGACGCGGACGCTGACGCCCGTCGCCAGCTGACTGAGGTTGGTCGTCGCGAGCGTCTCGGTCCCCTTGAGGCCGTTGACGACTTCGATCAGCTGATCCTGACGCACTCCGAGCGTCACCTGCTGCTGCCGCGCCTTGCCGCCTTCAATCACGTAGACCGTCGACACGCCGGCTAGCGTCGAGACGGCGTTCTCCGGCACGGCGACGACGTCGTGGTCGACCTTGACGTGGACGACACCCTTCGCGAAGAAACCAGGCTTGAGCACCCGGTCGGGGTTCTCCACCATCGCTTCGACGGGGAACGTTCGCGTCGCCTGGTCCACGGCGGGGCTGACGTAGGCGACCTTGCCCGCGAACTTCTTGTCCGGAAAGGCTTCGACCGCGAATTCCACCGCCTGGCCGGGCCGGATGACGCCGGCGTGCCGCTCCTGGATCGCGGTCTTCAGCTTGAGCGGATTCATCTGGACGATCAGCGCGACCGGAACGTTCTCGCGGATGTATTCGCCGGGCTGGACGAGCCGCTCGGCGACCGACCCGGCGACCGGCGCACGGACGACGGCGTCGGCGACCTTCTTCTGCGCCAGCTCGAAAGAGGCGCGGCGGTCCTGCAGCTGCGCCTTCAGGCTGCGCGCGTTGTCGAGCGCGGCCTGGTAGTTCGCTTCGGCCACCTTGAGTCGCGTGTCGGCGGTGTCGTAGTCGACCTTCGACATCAGCCCGCGGCCGTTCAGCTGCTTGGCGCGCTCGAACGTGTTCCGCGCGTCGTCGCGGTTGGCGAGCGCCTGCCGCACCGACGCAATCTGGTCGTCGGCCGGCGGCTGCTTGTCCTGCGAGCGATCGATCCCGAGCTGCGCCTCGATCTGGCGGAGCGAGCTCTCGGCGCGATCGAGCGCGAGCTGCAGCTCGCGCGGCTCGAGCCGCGCCAGGACGTCGCCGGCCCGGACCTCGGAGCCGAGCTGCACAGGGACGTCGCGGACGATGCCGGCGACCTCGCTGCTGACGCGCGCCTGGTCGGGGGAGAGGAGCGTGCCCTGCAGGTCGACCTGACGCTGCACCGAGATCCGCTGCGGTACCGCCGTCTGGATGGCGATCGCCGCGCCGCCGCGCCCGCCGCGGCCCCCGCGTCCGCCGCCGTTGGCGGCCTGGCCCGCCGTGTTCTGACACGCGGTCGCCGCAGCGGCCGCGAGAGCTATCACCGTTAGCTTTGTCACGTTTACCTTTTCATTCCGCAGTGCTTAGTTCTCACTTCCAACTTCTTACTTTTCCCTTATGTGCCGCCCACACGAAGACCGCGCCGCGCCTCGCGTTTTTCAAAACGTCAGGCGCGGCCGCGGCTGCTTTCGATACTTTGCAATGCGATCGGTGCTTCCGCCGGTGCACCGTGGACGTCACGGTGCGGCTCCGCCGCCTGCGACTGGCGCCGACGGGCCAGCCACAGACGCGCGCTCTCGATGTACACGTAGTACACCGGCGTGATGTACAGCGTCAGGAGCTGCGAGACGAGCAGCCCGCCGACGACCGCCAGACCGAGCGGCCGGCGCGCTTCGGCGCCGGCGCCGAGGCCCATCGCGATCGGCAGCGTGCCGACCAGCGCGGCCATCGTCGTCATCATGATCGGGCGGAAGCGGACCAGACACGCTTCGTGAATCGCTTCACGCGGCGACTTGCCGTGCTCGCGCTGCGCTTCCACGGCGAAGTCGACCATCATGATGCCGTTCTTCTTGACGATGCCGACCAGCATGATGATGCCGACGAAGGCGTAGAGGCTCAACTCGGTCTTGAAGATGAGGAGCGTCAGCAGCGCGCCGAAGCCGGCGGAGGGCAGGCCGGAGAGAATCGTGAGCGGGTGCGTGAAGCTCTCATAGAGCACGCCGAGCACGATATAGATGACCACGATGGCCATCAAGAGAATCAGACCAAGGCCGCGCAGCGAGTCCTGAAACGCCTGCGCGGTGCCCTGGAACGTGGTGGCAATCGTCGACGGCAGGGTCGCCGCCGCGGCGGCCTGAATCGAGCTCACCGCGTCGCCGAGCGCGAGCCCGGGCCGCAGGTTGAACGAAATCGTCACCGACGGCAGCTGGCCGGTGTGGCTCACGCTGAGCGGTCCGGCGTCGGTCGTCACGCGCGCGACGGTGCTCAGCGGTACGAGATTGCCGCCGGTCGCGCGCACGTACAGCATCGACAGCGCCGCCGGGTCCTTCTGGTATTCGGGGGCGACCTGCAGAATGACCTGGTACTGATTGTTCGGCGCGTAGATCTGCGAGACCTGACGCGTGCCGTAGGCGTTGTAGAGCGCGGTCTCGACCTGGTTGATGTTCAGACCGAGCGACGAGATCTTGTCGCGGTCCATGTCGACGAGCACCTGCGGGTTCTTGAGCAGCAGGTCGCTGCTCACGTCTTCGATGCCCGGGATCTCGCGGATCTTCTGCTCGAACACCGGCGCCCACTGATACAGCTCCGCGGTGTCGGTATCCTGCATCGTGAACTGATACAGGCTGCGCGCGCCGCCCTGACCGCCGAGATTGATCGGCGGCTGATTGACGAGGAACACGCGGACGCCAGGCACCTGCGCCAGTTTCGGCCGCAGGCTGGCGATGACCTCGTCCACCGACACCTTGCGCTCGGCGCGCGGCTTCAGGTCGACGCTGATCCGTCCGGTGTTGCCGCCGCCGCCGCCGCCCGGGCCCGGCCCGCCGCCGACGTTGCTGCTGTAGCTCGCCACATTCGGATCGGCCGCGACGATCGCGGCGACCTCCTGCTGATGGCGCACCATCTCGGGGAAGCCGATGCCCTGCATCGCCTCGACGCTGACGTTGAAGCGTCCCTGATCTTCACTCGGCAGGAAGCCCTTCGGCACCAGCCCGAAGAGGTAGACCGTACCGACCAGCAGCGCGACCGAAATCGCCATCGTCAGCACGTGCGCGCGCAGCGCGCCCCGCAGCGTGACGTCGTAGACCTTGAGCCAGAGATCGAACATCCGCTCGGTCGCGTTGTAGAACCAGCCGTGCTTCTGCGTGTGCGGCGGCTTCAGGAAGCGGCTGCACAGCATCGGCGTCAGGCTGATCGAGACGAAGCCCGAGACGAGAATCGCCACGCCGATGGTTACGGCGAATTCGTGGAGCAGGCGTCCGACGACGCCGCCCATGAAGAGGACCGGGATGAACACGGCCGCAAGCGACACGGTCATCGACACGATCGTGAAGGAGATTTCCTTCGATCCGTCGAAGGCCGCGCGCATCGGCGACTTGCCCATCTCCATGTGGCGGACGATGTTCTCCAGCATCACGATCGCATCGTCGACGACGAAGCCGACGCAGAGCGTCAGCGCCATCAGCGACAGGTTGTCGAGGCTGTAGTTGAGGAGATACATCACCGCGAAGGTCGCGATGAGCGACGCGGGCAGGGCCAGGCTCGGAATGACCGTCGCCGAGATGTTCCGCAGGAACAGGAAGATCACCATCACGACCAGGCAGATCGTGAGCACGAGCGTGAACTTCACGTCATGTACCGACTCGCGGATCGGGATCGATCGGTCGGTGCGGACGTCGAGCGACAGCGCCGCCGGCAGCTGCTCGCGCAGCGACGGCAGCAGCGCCTTCACCGCGTCGCAGACTTCGACGACGTTGGTGCCCGGCTGCTTCTGAACCGCCAGGTAGATCGTGCGCTCGCCCTGATACCAGGCCGCGTTCTTGTCGTTCTCGATGCCGTCGTAGACCCGCGCCACCTCGTTCAGCCGCACCGGGTTGCCGTTGCGGTAGGCGACGATCATCGGGCCGTACTGCGTCGCCTTCATCAACTGGCCGTTGGCCTGGACGACGAACGTCTTGTCGTCGCCGTAGATCGTCCCGGTCGGCAGATTGACGTTGTTGTTCGAGATCGAGGTCGCGATTTCGTCGAGGCCGATGCCGTGCGCCGCGAGCTTGTGCGGGTCGACGTCGACGCGGACGGCGTATTTCGCGGCGCCGAAGACGTTCACCTGCGCCACGCCGCTGACCATCGAGATGCGCTGCGCGATGCTGGATTCCGCGTACTCGTCGATGAGCGCCATCGGCAGCGTCGCCGAGCGCAGGACCAGGAACAGGACCGGCTGGTCACCCGGATTGACCTTGTTGTACGACGGCGGCGACGGCATCTGCGGCGGCAGCTGGCGCGTCGTGCGCGCAATCATCGACTGCACGTCCTGCGCCGCGGCGTCGATATTGCGGCTCAGGTCGAACTGCAGCGTGACGTTCGTGAAGCCGAGCGAGCTCGTCGAGTTGATCGAGTTCAGGCCCGCGATCGTCGAGAACTGCTTCTCGAGCGGCAGCGCCACGGCCGACGCCATCGTCTCCGGGCTCGCGCCCGGCAGGCCGGCGCTGACCTGAATGGTGGGGAAGTCGACGGTCGGCAGGTCGCTGACCGGCAGCTGCTGATAGGCGAGCGCCCCGAACACGATCACGCCGAGGACGACGAGCGTCGTCGTCACCGGCCGCTTGATGAACAGCGCGGCGAGATTCATGAGGCCACCTTCTGCGCGTCACTCTTGACCGTGACCCGGCTGCCGGGCACCAGGCGCAGCTGGCCGTCCGTCACGACGGTCTCGCCGGCCTTGAGGCCTTCCTTGATCACCGATTCAGCGTCCCGGTTGCGTGCGACGGTCACCGGCCGCATCTCGACCGTCTGGTCCGACTTGACGACGAACACGTAGGTGCCCTGCTGGCCGGTTTGCACGGCGAGCAGCGGCACGACGATGGCGTTGGGATCCTGCGACAGCGTCAGCGTGACGTTGACGAACTGTCCGGGCCAGAGCCGGCGATCTTCGTTCGGGAACGTGCCCTTCACGCGAATCGTGCCGGTCGCGGTGTCGACGGCGTTGTCGATGAAATTGATGTGACCGATCGAGGGATTGCCGGTCTCCGACGGCGGCAGCGCACGCACGGTCAGCTGGCCGCGCGCCATGTAGCGTTTGAGCTCGGGGAGCTGCGCCTCAGGAACAGCGAACGAGACGTAGACCGGCGTGATGCGATTGATCGTGACGATGGGGATCGTGTCGTTGGCGCGGATCAAGTTGCCCGGGTGCACCTGGAGCAATCCCGTCCGCCCCGAAATCGGCGCGTCGATCGTCGCGTATTCGAGCTGGACTCTCGCGTTGTCCACCGACGCGCGGTCGGCGGCGACCGTCGCATCGAGCGCGGCCGCCTGTGTCGTGCTGGTGTCGACCTGCTCCTTCGTCGCGATGCCGCGGGCCTGGAGATCGCGGTAGCGCGCCGCCTGCGCCCGCGCGTTGTTCGCCTGCGCGGTGTCGCGCTCGAGCGTGGCCTGCGCCTGCTGAAGGGCGGCCTCGAACGGCCGCTTGTCGAGCGACACCAGCAGCTGTCCCTGCTGGACGTCGTCGCCTTCCTTGAAGTGGACGGCGGTCATCTCGCCGGTGATCTGCGCGCGGACCGCCACCGTGGTCGCGGCGATCACGGTGCCGATGCCGGTGATTTCGAGCGGGACCGACTTCTGTTGAACGGTGGCGACCGTCACGGGCACTGGGGCGTTAAGGCCGCCGCGTCCACCGCGTCCGCCGCCGTTCGACGCGGGCGTTTGCTGAACGGCCTCTCCGCCCGAACAGGCCGCGGTCGCCGCGGCCAGCACGCTCGCCAGGATCCACTCTTTGCGCATGAGCTCCGTCACTCGAATCGCAGCGCGTCGATCGGATCGAGCGCGGCGGCCTTTCTGGCCGGGTAGAAGCCGAAGAACACGCCCGTGATCGCCGCGAACCCGAACGCGACGACGACGGCCTGCGGGGAGACGGCGGTCGGCCAGGACATCCAGAGCGTCACGCCGCGCGACAGCGCGAAGCCGAGCCCGATGCCGATGGCGCCGCCGAACAAGCTGAGGACGACCGCTTCGACGAGGAACTGCAGGAGCACGTCGCGGCCGCGCGCGCCGATCGCCATGCGCAGACCGATCTCGCGCGTCCGCTCGGTGACCGAGACCAGCATGATGTTCATGATGCCGATGCCGCCGACCAGGAGCGACACGCCGGCGATGCTCGCCAGGAGCGCCGTCATCGTCTGCGTCGCCTGCACGCGCACGCTCGCCATCTCCTCCATGGTGCGGACCATGAAGTCGTCGGGATCTCCCGGCTGAATCCTGTGGCGCGTCCGCAACAGGGCCGCGATGCGATCCGCCGTCGGGCTCGTGTCGGCCGCCGAGGCCGCCGAGACCGTGACCTGCTGAATGAAGGTGATGCCGCGCATCTTCTTCATGACGGTCGTGAAGGGCACGAAGACCACGTCGTCCTGGTCGTTGCCCATGCCCGACTGGCCCTTGCTGGACATGACGCCGCTGATCGTGAACGGCTGGTTGTTGATGCGAATCACCTGGCCAACCGGATTGACGTCGGGTCCGAAGAGCTGATCGCGCACCACGGTGCCGAGCACCGCGACCTTGGAGGCCGTCGCGACATCGATTGGCGAAAAGAACGAGCCCTGGAGCGTCGGCCACGACCGAATCAGCGGGAAGTCGACGTCGGTGCCCTGGATCTGGGTTCCCCAGTTCATGTTGCCGGCGACGACCTGGCCGCGCGTGTTGACGCCGGCCGCCGTGTACTGGACGCCCTGGACCTGTTGAATCGCGTTCGCGTCGTCTGGCGTGAGCGTGCTGGCGTTGCCCTGGCCCTGACGGACGCCGCCCTGCGAAAAGTTGCCGGCCATGACGATGATCATGTTGGTGCCGGCCGCCTGGATCTGGGACTCGATGGAGGACTGAGCGCCGGTGCCGAGCGCCACCATCGTGATGACGGCGGCGACGCCGATGATCATGCCGAGCATCGTCAGCGCGGTGCGCATCTTGTTGCGCCCGAGCGCCTTCAGCGCGATGCGGAAGATCATGATGACGGACATCTAGACGGCCTCCGCCTGCGGCGGCAGGTTGGCGAGCTCCTCGGCGGCGTCACGGCGGCGCGACACGGCACGGTCGGCGACGACCTGTCCGTCACGAAATGTCACGATGCGTGTCCCGTACTCGGCGATGTCCATCTCGTGCGTGATGAGCAGGACAGTGATGCCCCGCTCGATGTTCAGCTTCTGGAACAGCCCCATCACTTCGATGCTGGTTTTCGTATCCAGGTTGCCGGTCGGCTCGTCGGCCAGCAGGATCGACGGGTTGTTGATGAGCGCCCGCGCGATCGCCACGCGCTGCTGCTGACCGCCCGACAGCTGATTCGGGTGGTGGTCGAAGCGCTCGCCGAGACCGACGGCCGCCAGCATCTCCTTGGCGCGTTTGTGCCGCTCGACGGTCTTCATCGCGCCGCCGCCGTAGAGCAGGGGGAGCTCGACGTTGTCGAGCGCCGACGTGCGCGACAGCAGGTTGAAGCCCTGGAACACGAAGCCGATCTTCTTGTTGCGAACGGCCGCCAGCGCGTCCTTCGACATCCGCGACACGTCCTGGCCGTCGAGGAAGTACTGCCCCGAGGTCGGACGATCGAGGCAGCCGGCGATGTGCATGAACGTCGATTTGCCCGAGCCCGACGGGCCGGTCACGGCCAGGAACTCGCCTCGCTGCACCTCGAGGTTGACGCCTCGGAGCGCCTTCACTTCCACCTCGCCGACCTGGTAGGTCTTGACGAGGTTCTTGACGCCAATGACGGTAGGCATGATTACCGTCCGCCACGGCCTCCCGGTCCGCCGAATCCGCCGGGTCCACGGCCACCCGGCATCAGCGGATTGCCCGAGCCGCCGGCCTGCGGCTGCGTCCGCGTCGTGCCGACGCCCGTGATGCCGGTCACGACCTCCTGAGGCGGCTGCAGCTCGCCGCTCAACAGCTCGGTGTTCTGACCGTCGGTGATGCCGAGGCGCACGTTGACGGGTTTCAGCTGGTGATCGACGAAGAGCCACAGCCGTCCGCGCGACTCGACCGGGGGCAGGGGAGCGAACAGCGCGTCAATCGTCTGCGCGGACTGCGACCCTGCCGCCTTCGGCTTCTTGCCCTTTTCAGGAGCCGCCGGCGCAGTCATCCTTTCGAACGCGCTCGTGTCCTGACCGCGGTCTTTCATCCGCGCGATGAACTGCCGCTGCTCGTCCGGCGACAGGCCCTTGAAGCGCTCCATCATGCGCACCTGCCGGTCGCCACCACCGCCGCCGCGACCTTCCGAAGCAGACGGAGCCGGCGAGGGACTTTGCGCAGCCCGGGCACCGGGCGCCGGAATGCTCGCCGCGCCCGTACCCTGCGGCGGGGCTTGACCCTGACTGCCGCGATTTCCGCGTCCGCCGCGTCCGCCGCCCTGCACTTCCGACGGGATCGCCTGGTTCAGCGCCGTGAACATCTCGGTCGTCGGACGGAAGCGCAGCGCGGCGTTCGGAATCCGGATGACGTCGCTCTTCTTGGCGATCTCGATCTTCACGTTGGCCGTCATGCCGGGCTTCAGCTTCAGCTCCTGGTTCGGCACCGTGATGACCGTGCCGTAGGTGGTCACGTTCTGCACCACGACCGGCTGCAGCCGAATCTGCGTGACCCTGCCCTCGAACGTGTCGGTCGGGTAGGCGTCGACGCGGAACGTCACGTGCTGATCCGGACGGATGCGCCCGACGTCGGCCTCGTCGATGTTCGCGTTGACCTGCATCTCGGTCAGATCGGCGGCGATGATGAAGAGCGTCGGCGCCTGCATGCTCGCCGCGACGGTCTGACCGACGTCGACGCTGCGCTGCGTGACGATGCCGTCGATCGGCGCGGCGATGATGGTGTGATCCAGGTTGACTTGATTCTGGTTGACCGACGCCTGCGCCTGGCTGACCTGCGCCTGCGCCTGCGCGACGGTCGCCTGCTGCGACTCCAGCATCGCCTGCGCGGTGTCGACCGCGATCTTCGCGGCGTCGAGGTCGCTCTGCGCCAGCAGGCTCTTCGCCGACAGTTCCTTGGCGCGCGTGTACTTCTGCTGCGCGTCGGTGAGCTGCACCTTGGTGCGCTCGAGATCGCTCTGCGCCTTGGCGAGGTTCGCGCGCGACTGCCCGAGGTTGGCGCGCGCCTGCTGAAGCTGCGCTTCGAAGAGCGAGGGATCGAGCTTCGCGATCACCTGCCCCTTCTTGACGATCGAATTGAAGTCGGCGCCGAGCCACTGGATGTTGCCCGACACCTGGCTGCCGACCTGCACCGTCGTCACGGCCTGCAGCGTCCCGGTGGCGCCGACCGTGTCGACGATTTCTCCCCGCGTCACCGGCGCGGTGTTCACCTGCATCTCGGTGCCGCCGCGCTTGTAGTAATACGCGCCGGCGCCGGCCCCGATGGCCGCGATGATGAGGAGGACGGTAATCGCTCGTTTCATGTGCTCAGCGCGTTGTCGTGGCTGCGCCGCCTGCCGTGATGACCGTGACGCTCAGGTTCTGAAGAGTCGTTTGCTGCAGGCGATCGAGCTCGACGAGCGACTTGCGGTAGTTCAGCACCGCCTGCAGCTCGTTGTTCTGCGCGGTTGCCAGGTCGCGCTGCGACTGGATGACGTTGTAGTTCGTGGACATGCCGACCTCGAACTTGCTCTGCTCGGCCTCCAGCTGTTTCTGTGCCAATTCGCGGGCGGCCTGCGCGGCCTGCACACGCTCGGCGTTGCTCTGAACGGTGACCGCCGCGTTGGTCACGTCTGTCGCCACTTGCAGCTCGACCTGCTTGATCTGCGCCTGGACCTGATTCATCTGCACGCGCGCCCGCGCGACCGACGCCTCCTGCGAGCTCAGGCCGAGCGGGTAGGAGAAGTTGAGCGCGAAGGTCCAGCGCGGGTAGCGGTTCTCGAAGAGCGAGGTGAACGTGTCGCCGATGCCGCCCGGCAGGATGGTGGCGTCGCCGCCAAGTCCGCCGCTGGTCGCGCGCTGATAGCGGATGCCGCCGATGCCGGCCAGACCGTAGGTCGCCTGGAAGTCCGCCTGCGGCAGCAGCTGATCGCGCAAGTACTTCAACGTGACATCGTTCGACTCGGTATTCTTCTTCGCAATCGCGAGGTCGGTGCGCTCGCTCAGCGCCCGGCGCACGGCGGCCTCGACGTCGACCGGTTCGGGGCGGAACTCGGGACGATCCGTGGGATCGAGGCGCGCGTTCCAGTTCGGATCCTGCGTGCCGTTGACGATCAGCCGTTTCAGCGCGAGCTCCGCCGTCTGCATCGCCTGCTTGGCGGCCGCGAGATTCTGACGTGCGGTTGCCGCCTGCGACTGCGCTTGAACGACGTCGATCGGCGCCATCGTGCCGACTTCGACACGCGTCTGGTTGTCCTTCACGAGCTGTTCGGCGAGGTTCACCGACTGCTGCGCGACTTCCACCGCTTGGGTGGCGAACACGTAGTCCCAGTACGCGTTGCGGACGTTCGACAGCGTGTTGGTGATGGTGGCGCGCAGCTGCACGTCGGAGATGTCGCGGTTGATTTTGGACACCTGCAGCTGCTGCCGCGTCGAGTCGGTCTTGAAGCCGCGGAGCAGCGGCTGCGTGTAGATGCCGCTCCACACCGACTGGATCTGCGGGTTGAACAGCACGTTGTTGCTGGTGCTGGTCTGCCGGAAGTTGTTCAGCGTCACCTGATACGAGCCGCCGCCCCACGGAACGCTCTGCGCCACGCCGCCGTTGTAGGTCTGCGTGGCCTGGACGACGTCGACGCCGCCGATCAGCTGACTGGTCGGCAGCTGCGAGAGCGACGCGCCGCTTACCGTCGACGTCAACGCCGGGTGATAGATCGAGCGGATGCTGGCGATCGCGATGTCGTTGATCTCGGGATTGAGCCGCTGAACCGCGATATCGAGATTCCGATCCAGCGCGAACTTCACCGCGTCGTCGAGCGTCAGCCGCAGCGTCGGCCGCACGTCTCCCGCCGCCTGCGTCTGCGGCACCTGGGTGGGGGTGCCGGAGACAACGTTGTCGGCCGCCTGCTTGATCAGCTCCCGAATGCGGCTCTCCGAAATCTGCGCATGCGCGGACGTCACGCCGCCCAGTGCGACGAGGGCCGTCAACGTCACGATCGAACCAGTCCGCTTCATCTCGTGCTCTCCTGCTTGTGCTCGCCGCCGCGCCCGCGGCCGCGATGGTCTTGCTCCCACTTCTCGCGCAGCTGATTGAGTTTGACCCGCTGCTCCGGCGACAGCACCTGGCGCATGTGCAGGAGCATCAAGGTCCGTGTCTTGTTCATGTGCGAGCGGATACCCTCGACCTTGTCGACCTGGCGCGTCACCGCGGATTCGTCGGCGTTGGCCGCGATCATCTTGGAGAGCGCTTCTTCTTCGGCGTCGAGGAGGGTCTTCTTCTCGCGCAGGCCCGGAACCACCTTCTGGAACACGGCGTCGATCCA
>Ga0081539_10005460_pt1 | contig 12964 bp, 11 predicted proteins | sample TabmetS4T2R2_FD_71023 | JGI IMG/M metagenome (GOLD analysis project Ga0081539, IMG submission 71023) | Tabebuia heterophylla rhizosphere microbial communities from the University of Puerto Rico - S4T2R2 | ecosystem: Host-associated > Plants > Roots > Rhizosphere ...
TCAGACTGAACGACGGCCTCAACCACACCAAGGACACACGACCTCGACAGGCGACCACACCCGATTTTCACCCCAGCACGGACGTCCACAAGGACAACCACGACTGAACGCGCCTTTCAGGGCGTGGCCAGCGTCCTGAAAGCGCCTTTCATGGCGCGAACGGTGCCCTGAACGCGCCTTTCAGGGCACTGGCGGTCGCGGCGTCAGACCCGTTGCAGGGCGCGGAGCAGGACCCGGGGCCGGCCGCCGAAGCCCTCCGCCTCCATGGCCGCCAGGGCGATGCGGGGTAGCTCCCGCGCGGCCGGGAACGCGATGAAGCGGGGCACCCACGTCGGCTGGAACTTGGCGTTGAAGCGGTACAGGCTCTCGATCTGCCACCACCGCGAACCCAGCCGCAGCAGGGACGCCCAGGCCCGCGCGACCGGGCCGGCGCCGATGCGCTCGCCGCGTTCCAGTGCCGCGCGGAAGACCGCGAAGTTCAGCGACACCCGCAGCACGCCGAGGGACGGGCACGCGGCGAGCAGCGACGTGATCATCAGCTCGTTCAGGCCGCCGGTGGCCGCGCGGTCGCGGCGCATCACGTCCAGGGACAGCCCGTCGGCGCCCCAGGGCACGAACTGCAGCAGGCCGTCGCAGCGGCCGTCGCGTTCGGCCGTCACCAGGACGCAGTCCGGGTCGTCCGCCGCGGCCGTGCGGCACAGTGCCATCGAGAAGCCGCGTTCCGGTTCCGTGCCGCGCCATTCCTCGGCCAGCTCGGCCAGCCGCGCACGTTCCACTTCGGACACCTCGGCCGCGCGGCGCACCCGGACCGTGTAGCCGGCGCGGCGGGCGCGGGCGGCCAGCTGCCGCACGTCACGCATCGCGCGGCCCTCGACGGTGAACGTCGGCACGTCGACCACCGCCTCGTCGCCCAGTTCCAGGGCACGCAGGCCGTGCCGGTGCCACACCGTCGCGCCGCGTTCCGAGCAGCCGAGCACCGCCGGCACCCAGCCGTGCCCGGCGCAGGTCTCGAGGAACGCCGTGATCGCGCCCGGCCACGCCTCCGGGTCACCCAGCGGGTCGCCGGACGCGAGTGCCACGCCGGCCAGCACGCGGTAGGTCACCGCAGCCTTCTCGGTCGGCGAGAACACCACGGACTTGTCCGGCCGCAACGCGAAGTACGCCAGCGAGTCCTGTGTGCCCATGAGCTTGCGCAGCGTGGTGTCCGTGCACCCGAGCGGCGCCGGCTCGGCCGACCGCAGCAGGAAGTACCCGCCAAGCACGGCGGCCGTGATGCCGCTCGCCAGGCCGATGGCCGAGGTCAGGTCGTCGAGGAACTCGAGCCGGAACCCGACCGGGCCCTCGATCCCGATCAGGGACAGCGTCGCGTGCGCCAGCCGGTCGTCGACCGACGGGCTGCCGATCAGCCGGTGCCGCGCGAACATCATGATCACGAAGTTGATCAGCATGCCGCCCAGCGCGACCTGCAGGAACACCCGGACGCCGAGCCACCGCCCGGTGACCGGGTCCGGCCTCGCGGTGAACTCGCGGCGGTACGCGACCAGCGCCACGAACAGCGCGAGCGTGACCACCGGGGCGACGACCGCGTGCCGGAAGGCCAGCTGCAGCGCCGAGATCAGCGCGGTGAGGAGCACCGCGAGCTGCCAGGCACGCCGCTTGCGCCGCCGCAGGCCGGTCGCCAGCATCAGCAGCCCGACGCCGGCGACCGCGGTCACCACCAGCGCGCCGACGTGCGCCTGGTACGGCAGGCCGAACCAGGTCGCCAGTGACGGGCGGAACATCCGCCGCCCGAACGGCAGCGCGACCACTCCGATCGCGAGCAGCCCGGCGACCCGTGTGGTCGTCGCGAGCACGCGGACCGCGCGTCCGTTGTAGACACCCCAGGAGTTTCGCATGATCGTGCCCCTTCGCCGCATCAATTGATACGCCCCCGAAAAACGTGATCGCCACCTTGATGTCCGTATTTAAGTCAACTCTCAGGAATTGACCGCACAATGGCCGTGTGAGTGTGTCACTGCTGTCCGGATGGTTGCCGACGACCCTCCGGATCGCCGCCCTCGTCGCCGCCGTCGTGGCGGTCGCGCGCCGGGACCGGCGCTGGTGGACGCGTGCCGTGCCGGTGGCCCTCGTGGCCGCCGTCGCCGTCGCGGTGATCGTCTCGATCATCGTCGACGACGCGCTCCAGCAGCCGGAACCGCTGCCCGGCGAGGTGTGGTTCTGGGTCGGTGTGGTGGTGTTCGCGCTGGTCACGATGGCCTGGCGCGGGCAGTCGTGGCGGCGCCCGGTCGCCGCGGGCGCGGTGTTGCTCGCGGCGGCGTCGGCGGCGGCCACGGTGAACTCCTTCGTCGGGTACTACCCGACGGTCGGTGCCGCGTTCGGGGAGCTGACCGGGCAGCCGGTGCCGGCGCAGGTGAGCCCCGGGCAGCTGTCCGCCGTGGACCCGAGCACGCGGAACGGGCGGGTCCTGCCGGTCGACATTCCCGATACTTACAGTCATTTTACCCACCGGGAAGAATTCGTTTACCTGCCGCCCGCGTGGTTCCGTCCCGGGCGAAAAGAACAATTCCCGGTAATCGAGATGATCGGCGCGGAGTTCTCCACCCCGGAGAACTGGATCCGGGCCGGCGACGCGATCGGCACCGCGGACCTGTTCGCGCACCAGCACCACGGCCGTGCGCCGATCCTGGTGTTCGCCGACGCGTCCGGCGGGTTCACCGTGGACACCGAGTGCGTGGACGGGCCGCACGGCAACTCCGAGGACCACCTCGTCAGGGACGTCCCGGCGTACCTGGCCGCGCACTTCGGCGTCGCGCCGACGGGCTGGGCCGTGGCGGGCTGGTCGATGGGGGGCACCTGCGCGGTCGACCTGGCCGTCGAGCACCCGGACGTGTACTCCCGCTTCCTGGACATCTCCGGCGACCTCGGCCCGAACATCGGCAGCCAGGCGAACACGATCACCGCGCTGTACGGCGGGAGCCGGGCCGCCTGGGCCGCGCACGACCCGCTGACGGTGCTGGCGCACCACCCCCGCTACCACGGCGGCATGTGGGGCGTCTTCGCCGACGGCACGCTGGAGCACCGCACGACCCGCGCCGCGTACCGGCTGGCGGCCGCCTGCCGGGCCGACGGCATCGACGCCCAGGTGGTCGTCCAGCCGGGCGGCCACAACTGGCAGTTCGGCGCCCAGGAGTTCGCCGAACAGATGCCGAGGATCGCCGAGTCGATGACGAGCACCGCCACCTGACGGGAACCACGGCACGCCCCGCGTGGTCCCACCACCATGCGTGCCGTGTTCCTCGTGCTGTCGTTGCTGCTGGTGGCCGGCTGTGCACAGCGCCACGCCGGCGATCCGGTGGTCGACGACCAGGTGATGCCGGCCGACTTCGCCGGCACGGTGGAGTACGACAACGGCTCGCTCCCGCCGCCGTACCACTACGAGTGGCGCGTGACGTTCGACGACGCGACGGCCGAGGTCGAGTGGCGGCCCGGCTACGACTCGTCGGCCGAGCCGTGGCGGGAGGCGGTCGGCATCACCGACGACCAGCGGACCGGCCTGTACGCGCGGCTGCGTGAGCTCGGCCTGTTCGACCTGGCCGAGGTGACGGACGACGGCATGGTGGGCGGCCCGGGCGGCAGCGTCGAGATCACCGCGGCCGGCCGCACCCACGACCCCGGCTCGCTGGGCGGGAGCGAGGAGGGCGCTCGGTTGCTCGAGGACGTGGCCGACGCGGTGCGTGCCCTGTTCCCGGCGGAGGTGTGGGACGGGCTGAAGACCAAACAGGAGGACTGGAGCGACCGGCAGCCCCAGTAGGCTCCGGAGCCATGGCAGAGCTGACTGGGGAACAGACCGTCCAGGCCGCCGACCGCGTGCTCCACGACGTGGGCACCGCGTGGATGATCCACGAGGACACGGCCCGTCGCGGCGTGGAGTACGGCTACGGGAAGCCCCGGACGTTCTACTTCGCCGGCCGTGGCGGGGTGCTCGGGGACGTCGACGCCGGCGTCGTGATCGCGGCCTTCGGGTGGTGGGATCCGGGTCTCGTGCGGCTCATGTGGGAGCGGGGCCTCGCGATCGCCGGGGCGCGGGAGAGCGCCGGCCGGTACGCGCGGGCCTGCGCGGCGTGGGCGGAGGACCACCTCGCCGGGTTCCCGCACACCGACCGGCTGTCCGAGCTGGCCGAGCGGGTCGTCGACACCGCCGAGGAGGCCGGGCTGCCGCTGTTCGCCGGCTGGCGGGCCGAGCCCCGGGCGGAGGGCGGCGTCGGCCGGATGCTGCAGCTCGTGCACGTGCTGCGGGAGTGGCGGGGCGCCGTGCACCTGGTCGCGACCACGGCCGCCGGGCTGGGGCCGCTCGAGGCCGTCCTCACCAACGAGGGTGAGCAGCAGGCGCGGTTCCTCGGCTGGCGGGACGAGCTGCCCAGGTGCGACCACCTCAAGGACCGGCACGTCCAGGCCCAGGAGATCACCGACCGGCTCCTCGCGGCCGAGTACGAGCGGGCGCTGACCCCGGCGGAACGGGCCGAGTTCGCGGAGCTCGTCGGCCGGCTGGGCGAACACGTGCGCTGAGGCGATTCCTTTTCGCCGCCGGCCGGGTCTACCTGTGCGAGAGGAGGCGCGATGTTGGAGCTGGAGCCCTACCGGCGGGAGCTGATCGCGCACTGCTACCGCATGACCGGGTCCGTCGACGACGCCGAGGACCTGGTGCAGGAGACCTTCCTGCGGGCGTGGCGGGCGCAGGACGGGTTCGAGGGCCGGGCGTCGGTGCGGTCGTGGCTGTACCGCATCGCGACCAACGTGTGCCTGACCGCGCTGGAGCGGCGCCGGTACCTGCCGTCAGGCCTCGGCCCGCCCGGGACCGACCCGCTCGGGCCCGTGGAGCTGGCGCCGGACGTGGACTGGCTCCAGCCGATCCCCGACGACCCGGCGGACACCGTCGTCCAGCGGGACGACCTGCGGCTCGCGCTCATCGCGAGCCTGCAGTTCCTGCCGCCCCGGCAGCGGGCCGTCCTCCTGCTGCGCGACGTGCTCGCGTGGTCGGCGGCCGAGGTCGGGGCGGCGCTGGACATGTCGGTGGCGGCGGTGAAGAGCGCGCTCCAGCGGGCGCGGGCGACGGTCTCGACGCTCTCGCCGGAGCAGGTCGCGCCGGCGCCCGCCGAGGCGCGGGCCGTGCTGGACGCGTACGTCAAGGCGTTCGAGACCTCCGACGCCGCGGCGCTGGAACGGCTGCTCACCGACGACGCCGTGCTGGAGATGACCGGCGTGCGGACGTGGTTCGCCGGCAAGGCGATGTGCATGCCGCACCTGCGGACACAGGCACTGGGCGAGCCGGGGGACTGGCGGATGGTGCCGACGTCGGCGAACGGCCAGCCCGCGGTGGTCGCGTACCTGCAGGGGGAGCCGTACGCGGTGGCGGTGCTGACCGTTCGTGGCGGCGGGTTGGGCCGGATCGCCGTCTTCGCCGATCCGGCCGTGCTCACGCGGTTCGTCAGTACCGTGGGAGGTCGATCTTCGTCGCGAAGCGGTCGGTGAGCTTCATCAACCCGCGGAACAGGGTCTTGCGCTTGAACATCCAGTTCCGCACGCGGATCCCACGCCGGGTGCGCGGCGCGAGCATGCTGCCGGCGCTGCCGTGCCTGGAGATCGTCGCGTAGGGCCGGAACAGCTCGGTGTACCGGCGGAACGCCGCCCGGTGGTCGCCGTTCGCCCGGTGCAGCTCACCGGCCAGGACGTACGCGCCGACGACCGCGAGGCCGGTGCCGAAGCCGCCGAGCGTGTTGCCGTACGCGGAGTCGCCGAGCAGCACGACCCGGCCCTTCGCGTAGTCGTCCATCTCGACGCGGCTGACCGAGTCGAGGTAGAAGTCGGGTGAGCCGGGGACCTTGTCGAGCAGTTCCGGGATGCGCCATCCGCCGCCCCGGTAGGCGTCGCCCAGCAGCTTCTTCTGCTGCTCGGCGTCGTACCGGTCGTAGGACAGCTCGGGCGAGGCGAACACGAAGAGCGAGTCGGCCTTGGGTCCGCCGACCGCGACCATGCGGCCGGGCTCGTTGTACATCAGGCCCTTGCCATCGCTGTCGAGGTTGGCGAGCGCGTAGTAGTACCCGAGGAAGCGCACGTAGTCCCGCTCGGGCCCGAACGCGAGCCGGCGGACGTTGGAGTGGAGCCCGTCGGCGCCGACGACCAGGTCGAACGTGCGGGGGGCGTGGTTGTCGAAGGTGACGTGCACCCCGCCGGCGGTCTCGGTGAGCGAGGTGATGGAGTCGCCGAAGAGGTACTCGCAGCTGTCCTTGGTGCGCTGGTAGAGGAGGTCGGCGAGGTCCCCACGCCGGATCTCGACGTCGCCACCGGTGAACGTCCCGGGGATGACGGTCAGGGGCCTGCCCTGGGCGTCGACGACCGTCTGGTCGTGGCCCCCGGTCTGCCGGCGCACGACCTCGTCGAGGATCCCCATTCGGGTGAGGACGGTGCGGTGGGTCTCCCCTTTGAAGTCGACGGCCTGGCCGCCGGTGCGCAGCCGCGGCGCCTTCTCGACGACGGTGACGGTGGCGCCGTAGCGGGCGAGCCAGAGAGCGAGCGCGGGCCCGGCAACACTGGCCCCGGAGATGAGGACTGTCGTGTTCTTCATGCCCGGAAGGTTCGCCGCCCCCGCCGACACCCCACCGACACTCGACTGACAGCGACTGACAGCGGGCGTATCAGGGCAGTTCGGCCAGGGCCTCGGAGCGGGACTGGCCGGCGCCCTGTGCGTAGGCCGCCGCGAAGGCTGATGAGCCCAGGGCTTTCGTTGCGTTGGCCGCGGTGGCCGCCACGGACGGGTCGCCCGCGATGGTCGTGCCGCGGAGCGCCACCGCCGTGCCCAGCAGGAAGGCCGCGCGTTCCGGGTGGGCCGTGCTCGCCAAGCCCTCCACCGCCGCCGCCAGCGACGACACGAACGGAGACGTGCGGGCCACCGCGATCGCCTCCTCGTGCCGGCCCAGAGCGGTCAGGATCCGCGACCGTACCGGGGTCCCGCCGAAGTCCTCGCGGGCCGCCGCCAGCGCCCGGGTCAGGTCCTCATTCGACCGGGCCAGACCCGTCAGCGCCGCCGGCGACTCCTGCCCCGCCCGCATCGCCAACTCACCCGCCCGGCGGAAGTCCACCTCGGCGGCCGCCGGATCTCCCTGTCGCAGCAACGAGTTCGCGCGCCGGCACAGCACGTCCACGCACTCCTCCAGCGCCCCGAACCGCTCGTAGTGCGCCAGGGACTCGGCCCACAGCTCCGACGCCGGCCGCCACTCGCCGCGCCAGCTGGCCACCTCCGCGAGCCAGTCGAGGGCCTGGGCCATGCCCCACCGCTCACCCAGTTCCCGGAACGTCCCCAGCACCTCCCGCAGCGAGGCCTCCCCGGCCGACGGCTCCCCGTCCAGCACCTGCTTGATCCCGAAGCTCAACCGGTTGACCTCGGCCGTCCACGGGTCGTCGCCCGGCAGGGCGGTGGCCTCCGTGACCGGGCCCGACGGCCCGGCGGTCATGCCCCACACCGTCGCCACGAACGGGAACCGCACCGGTCCGGTGTGGTTGCGCACGATCTCGCCCGCCCGGGTCCAGTGCGACAGCTCCCGCGGCACGGCGTGCACCACGCAGGCCACGTACTCCTCGCCCGTGTCGAACCCCGGCACGGCCAGCAGCGCCATGGCCGCCTCGCCCGCCTGGCTGCGCCGGCCGGACAGCCACCAGTACGCGGTCAGCGCCGCCACCAGCCGGTACCCGAGCGCCGGGTCGCCGGTCACGGACCAGCGCAGCGCCGCCATCAGGTTGTCGTGGTCGGCGGACAGCGTCGCCAGCCACTCCAGCTGCTCGGCCCGGCGCAGGTGCGGGTCGGCCCGTTCGGCGAGCGCGAGGTAGTAGCGGGCGTGCGCGGCCCGGACGTCCCCGGGCAGCCGCGCAGAGCAGAACAGCCGGATCGTGTCGAGCATCCGGTACCGCCGGCCGTCCGTCTCGATGAGAGACCGGTCGACGAGGTCGGCGAGCACGTCGTCGGTCGTCTCGCACACGGCCTCGACCGCGGCCAGGGCGGCACCCCCGCTGAACACCGCGAAACGTGCGGCCACCGCCTGTTCGGCCGGCGTGAGCAGGTCCCAGCTCCACGCGACCACCGCCCGCAGCGTCCGGTGCCGGGCGGCCGCCGTCCGGTCGCCACGCGACAGCAGCTGGAAGGGACCGTCGGACGACAATCGCGCCGCCAGCTCCTCGACCGTGAACTGCCGCAGCCGCGCCGCCGCCAGCTCGACGGCCAGCGGCAACCCGTCGACGGCCGCGCAGATCGCCGTCACCACGGCACGGTTCGCCTCGGACACCGTGAAACCCGGCCGGACCGCGGCCGCCCGGTCGGCGAACAACCGCACCGCGTCCCCGGCCAACGGCGACAGCGGCAGCAGCGTCTCCCCGGTGATCCCGAGCGGTTCCCGGCTCGTCGCGAGGATCCGGAGCGCCGGGCACGACCCGAGCAGCGTGCGGGCGAGCGTGGCGACCGCGGCCACGACCTGCTCGCAGTTGTCCAGCACCAACAGCAGCGGCTCGTCGAGTGCCGCGACCAACCGGGCCACGGGATCACCCGAGGACGGCACGAACCCGGACTCCCGCAGCCCCAGTGCGCCGAGCACGGCGTGCGGCACGAGATCGCCGTCCTCGACCGGCGACAGGTCGACGAAGCAGGCGTCCCGCGCGGCCTCGATCGCGAGCCGTGTCTTGCCGGTGCCACCCGGTCCCAGGATGGTCACCAGACGCGCCGACTCGAGCTCGTGCAGGCGAGCCAGCTCGGCGGTCCGGCCCACGAAGCTCGTGAGCTGCGCCGGCGGCCCGACCCGCCGCGGCGCGGGGTCGGCCCGCAGGATCGCCAGGTGCGTCGCGGACAGCTCGGGGGACGGGTCGGCGCCCAGCTCGTCCGCCAGCAGCCGGCGCGTGTCCTCGAACTCGGCCAGCGCCTCGGCCTGCCGCCCGGTCGCGTGCAGGGCCCGCATCAGCTGGCCACGCAACCGTTCCCGCAGCGGGTTCGCGGCCACGAGCGTCTGGAGCTCCGCCACCGACGTGCCCTCCGGCAGCGCCAGCTCGGCGTCGACGAGATCCTCGGACGCGCCGAGCCGAAGCTCCGCGAGCCGCGTCGCCTGGGCGGAACCGTGCGGCAGGTCGACGAGGGCGGGCCCCCGCCACAACCCGACGGCCTCCCGCAACACGGCGGCGGCCTTGTCGTGGGCACCCGCGGCGAGCAGCCGCCGTCCTTCCCCGGCCAGCCGCTCGAACCGGAGCGCGTCCACGGCATCGGGGTCGACCGCCAGCCGGTACCCGGCCCCGTCGAACTCGACGGCGACCGACCTGCGCAGCCGGGACACGTGCGCCTGCACGGCTCCGGCCGCGTCGGTGGGCGGGTCGTCGCCGTACTGCGCCGCGACGATCGCGTCGACCCCGACCACCCGGTTCGCGTTCAGTGCCAGCAGCACCAGCAACGCACGCGGCCGCGGCCCGCCGACGGTGATCGCCTCGCCGTCGGCGGACCGCACCTCGAGTGGTCCGAGAATCCCGATCCGCACCCGGAAAACACTAGGTCACGTCGCGACGGGTGGTGGTCAGGATCGCGAGACCGGCGGCCGCCAACGCATACGCCAGGAACACCAGGCCGCCCGCCCACCTCGGCAGCAGGTCACCCGCGACCGGCATCGCGTCCCGCGTCCAGCCGGACACCGCCTTCGCCGTGCCCGTCGGTGTCCACCGGCCGACCGCCGGCACCATCGCGACCAGAAGCCACTCCGCGTAGAAGAACCAGACGAACGCGGCCACCATCGTCGCGGTCTGGTTGCGCACCAGCGCCCCGAGCGCCCCGCCGAACACCGTCCACAGCACCGTGCTCGCCACCGACCCCAGCAGCGCCAGCGGCACGCCGGCGGTGAACAACCCGGTCGCCGCGAACACGGTCACGCCGGTCGCGACGGCGGCGGCCAGTCCAACAATGAGACCCACTACCGCGCACGTCACCAGCTTCGCGGCCACCACCCGCCACCGCCGCGGCGTGACGAGCAGCGCCCAGGTGATCGTCCGGTGCCGGTACTCGCCCGCCACCAGCAGCACGCCGATGACCAGCGCGAGCACGTACCCCTGCTGGGCCATGCTGTACGCGGCCTCGACCTCCCGGTCGGTGCGGTCGCCGAGCCACAGCGCGACGTCCACGACCGCCCACACCACGCAGAACGCGACCGCGGCGGCACCCAGCCACCAGGTCGAGCGCGTCGACCGCGCCTTGTACAGCTCGGCGATCATCGCGCGCTCCCGACCAGCGCGAGGTACCAGTCCTCCAGGTCGTCCCCGACCGGCTGGTCCCCGACCAGCCGGCCCTGGTCGATCACGACCACCCGGTCGGCCGTGCGGGCCAGCTCGGCGAGCCCGTGGCTGGACACCAGCACGGTCCGGCCGTCGGCGGCGAGTGCCCGCAGCAGCCCGCGCAGCCAGTGCACGCCGGCCGGGTCGAGCCCGTTGGCCGGCTCGTCCAGCACCAGCACCGCGGGCTCACCGAGCAGCGCGGACGCGAGCGCGAGCCGCTGCCGCATGCCGAGCGAGAACCCGCCGACGCGCCGGTCCGCCACCGCCACGAGGTCGACGGTGTCGAGCACGGCGTCGACGCGATCGAGGGGTAACCCCGCCGCCAGGCACAGCGCGCGCAGGTGGACGCGCGCGGACCGGCCCGGGTGGAACGCGGTCGACTCGAGCACCGCGCCCACCACCCGGACCGGCATGTCCACGTCCGCGTACCGCCGCCCGCCGACCAGTGCTTCCCCCTGGTCCGGCCGCACCAGTCCCAGCAGCATGCGCAACGTGGTCGTCTTGCCCGCGCCGTTCGGACCGAGGAACCCGGTCACCTGACCCGCCGGCACGGAGAACGTGAGGTCGTCGACGGCCCGCACCCGTCCGAACGACTTGGTCAGCCCCTGTACGGAAATCATGCGGACAAGGGTGCTCGGCGGTGGCCGCCGTGGCTTGGGCCCGCGGTCCGAGATCCGGCCGTCCCACCGGGGGTGGAGAACACCAACCCGTGGGTGGAGGCGAAAGCAGTGCGGCAAGGCCACAATGCGGCTATGTGGCGTCGACTGGTGGCCGTCGTGGTCGTGCTCTACGTGGGGTGGGGGCTCTCCGCGAGCATCGCGGAGACCGAACCGCACGAGCTGCCCGTCATGCTCACGCTGTTCGCCCTCTCGCTCGGCTGCGCCTGGCTGGCGTGGCGCCGCGAGCGGACGCGGGCGCTGATGGTGGCCACGGCCGTGCTCGGGCTCCTCACCGACGTGTACGTCCCGTACACGGGCCTGACGGCCTTGTTCATCGTGGTGTACCTCGCGCCGTTCCGGATGCCGCTGTGGGAGGCACTGTCGCTCGCCGCCGTCGTGGCCGCCGGGTTCGTCGGGATCTCGGTGTGGCAGGACCTGCCGGGTAGTGCGATCGCGGGGATCGCGGGCGGTTTCGGCTGGGCGGCGATGTTCGCGGCCGTGCTCAAACAGCTGGCCATCACGAAGCGGCAGTCGGCCGAGCTGGCGGCGACCCGCGTGCTGGCCGAGCGGCAGCGGCTGGCCCGCGAGATCCACGACATCCTCGCGCACTCGCTGTCCGCGCAGGTCGTGCACCTGGAGGGCACCCGCATGCTGCTCGAACGGGACGGGGACCGGGCGGTGGCGGTGGCGCGGGTCGAGCAGGCGCGCGCGATGGCCCGGGCGGGCCTGGAGGAGACCAAACGCGCGGTGGCCGCGTTGCGGGGTGAGTCCGTGCCGCTCGCCGACGAGTTGGGCGTCCTGGCCGAGCGGTTCCGGGAGACGACCGGAAACGGTTGCGTGGTAGAGGTTTCCGGCGACCCGTCGGCCCTGCCGGCGGAGGCGCGGCTCGCGGTCGTGCGCACCGCCCAGGAGGCGCTGGCGAACGTCCACAAGCACGCACCGGAGGCGTCGGTCACGATGACACTGCGGTGCCGAGCGGACCGGTGCGAGCTGGACGTGTCCGACACCGGCGGCCGGCCGGGCGAACTGTCCGGTGCTGGCAACGGTTACGGCCTGGTCGGCATGCGTGAACGGGCGGAGCTGCTCGGCGGCGAACTGACCGCCGGTCCGTCCGGGACGGGCTTCCACGTGCGGTTGACGGTGCCCGCATGACCGCGCGTGTGGTGGTCGCCGACGACCAGACCGTTGTGCGGGAAGGACTTGTGCTGATCCTGGGCATGCTGCCGGGCATCGACGTGGTCGGCGCGGCCGCGGACGGCGAGCAGGCGGTGGCCCTGGTTGCCGCCGAGAGACCCGACGTCGTGCTGATGGACCTGCGGATGCCCCGGCTCGACGGCGTGGCCGCGACGAGGCGGATCCGCGCCGAGTTCCCGGACACCCAGGTCGTCGTGCTGACGACGTACGCCGACGACGACTCGGTGTTCGCGGCGCTGCGGGCCGGCGCCCGCGGCTACCTGACGAAGGACGCGCCGAGCAGCGCCCTGGCCGAGGCCATCGCGACCGTCTGCCGCGGCGACGCCCACTTCGAACCGAGCGTCCAGCGGCGACTGCTCGAGACCGTCCGGCCCCCGAGCCCGGCCGCGCTGACCCCGAGGGAGACCGACGTCCTGCGCCTCATCGCGGCCGGCCGGTCCAATGTGGAGATTGCGCAGCGCCTGTACATCACGCAGGCGACCGTGAAGACCCACATCAACAACCTGTTCGCGAAGACCGGGGTGCGCGACCGCGCCCAGGCGGTCACGTACGCCTTCCGCCACGGCATCGCCTCGACTAGGAGTGTGCTGAATAACCCGCGAGTCCTCCCGGGCCTGCGGTAGTCGGGCTGGGAGGATCACTGGGTGCGAGGTGTGGGTGGTCGGGATCCTGATCTGATGGACGCGCGTGCGCTGGTCGGGCATTTGGTTCCGGCTGGCAGTGTGTTCGCGTTTCTGGCTGAGTACCGCGGTGTGGTGTTCCCG
>Ga0081539_10005461_pt1 | contig 12962 bp, 11 predicted proteins | sample TabmetS4T2R2_FD_71023 | JGI IMG/M metagenome (GOLD analysis project Ga0081539, IMG submission 71023) | Tabebuia heterophylla rhizosphere microbial communities from the University of Puerto Rico - S4T2R2 | ecosystem: Host-associated > Plants > Roots > Rhizosphere ...
GTCCACCCGCGGACGGCATTTCCGAGAATGCACTCCAGCGTGTGGAATTCGCATTCTCACCGGCAGAATCGGATACCACCTGGATCACGCCGCCGTCACCTGACGTATTCACTTTGTCCGCCCCGCCCGGTACGGGCAGGTGTATCTGCTTTGTGCACCCGAGCTCGCACCCGAGACAGTGCGGATCACCCGGAAGACCGGAAGACCGGGCCGCCGGTGGCCAGGGCGAGCCCGGCCGGCCCGCCGCCCTGGTCCCAGGCCGGTCGGCGGACCAGGGCTGGCGGGAGCCGGGCGGACCGGCCGCGGACCACGGCCGGCCCTCGAGGCCGATGCGGGCGGCCGGCCGGGGGTGCGATCGACCAGGATGAGGATCGCCGAGGTGCCGTGGCGGCCGACCAGCAGGTCGTCCTCCGTGCGGCCGCGCACTATACCGGTCCGCGGCCTCAGCCGGGCGGTGTAGACATGCACCCTGGGCCGGCCCCGGACTGTCGTGCGGGCGCTCCGCGACTGCGACCGGCGTGGCGGTGCCGCGGTCTTGCCCCCACCTGCCGGTGACCCACCGCCGCCATGGCCACACCCCGTTCCGGGGCAGCAGGGGCGGGGCAGCAGGGGGCTACTTGGTGGCGCCGGCGGTCAGGCCGGCCTGGATCTGGCGCTGGAAGATGGCGTACACGATGATCATGGGCAGGATCGACAGCGTGAGCGCCGCGAACAGCGTGGACCACTCGGCGTGATATCCGGCGGACGTGCTGATGTTCGCGATGCCCTGGGTGAGCACCCACTTGGAGTCCGCACCGGCGCCTTGCATGATCGCGACCGGCAACAGGTACTGATTCCACTGCCCGACGATGTTGAAGATCGTGATGCTGACCAGCCCGGACCGGGCCATCGGCACCATGACCTGGAAGAACGTCCGGGTGTGCGAGGCGCCGTCGATGGTCGCGGCCTCGGCGATCTCGTCCGGCAGCGTCCGGAAGAACGCGGCCAGGAAGAACACCGTGAACGGCAGCGAATAGGCGATGTAGACCAAAATCAGGCCGCTGAACGTATTGAGCAGCCCGAATCCCTTGAGGATGAAGAACAGGGGTACGAGCGCCATGAACGTGGGGAACGCGAGCCCGGATACGAACAGGTAGTAGATGAACCGGTTGCCGAAGAACCGGAACCGGGCCAGCACGTACGCCGCCATGGAACCGAACAGCATGGTGCCCGCCGTGCTCATCAGCACCACGAAGACGCTGTTGATGAAGTACCGGCCGACGTGCGCCTGGCTCCACGCCGAAAAGTACGTGTCGAACGAGAAGGTCTTCGGGAACGCGAACGGCTCGCCCAGGAAGATCTCGGTGTTGCTCTTGAACGATGCCAGTACCACCCAGATCAGCGGGCCGGCGGTGGCCAGCGCCCACACGAACAGGGCGATGTGCGCGAGCCCGGAGAACGCGTTCACCTCGTGCTTGACGTCGGCCCGGCGGCCCGCGCTGCGCGTCGCCGCGGGAACCACCGGGGCGCCCACCGAAGTACTCATCGATTCCCCTCCTCAGAGCTCGACGGCCTCGCGGCGGGTGACCCGGAGGGTCAGCGCCGCGAACGTCAGGGTCAGGAAGAACAGCACGACACCGAGTGCGGACGCGTAGCCGGCCTGGGAGTACTCGAACGCATTCCGGTAGATCATCAGCGCCAGCACGGAGGTCGCCCCGTCCGGACCACCCCGGTCCACCGACATGATGTTGACGAGGGCGAACGCGTCGAACGCGGCGATACCGAGGTAGACCCAGGCGACCTGGATCGTGTTCCACAGCAGCGGAACGGTGATCCGGTAGAACAGGGTGATCCGGTTGGCGCCGTCCAGCGCGGCCGCCTCGTACACCTCGCTCGGGATCGATCCCATCCCGGCCGAGAACAGCACCACGTAGAACCCGATCGCCTGCCACACCAGCACCGCGAGGATGCAGGCGAGCGCGTACCGGCCGTCGGCGAGGAACAGCCACGGCTTCCAGGACCCTGGGAACAGGCCGTTGACCAGGCCGCTCTTGTCCGGCGCGAACACCCGGCCGAAGATCACCGCGACGATGGCCAGGGCCAGCAGCTGCGGGAAGAAGAAGATCACCCGGTACACCTTCGAGCCCCAGACGCCCCGGGTGACCCCGCCGCGAGAGCCTCCGCCCACGTTGAGCAGGAACGCGAAGACCAGCGCGATGACGATCGTGATGATCGGCAACAGGATCAGCAGGAACAGGTTGTGCCTGATCGACTTCCAGAACAGGTCGTCGTGCCACAGCTTGACGAAGTTCTGGAAGCCGACGTACTTGATCGGGCCGAGACCGGTCCACTGGGTGAGCGCGAGCTGGAAGGTCTGCAGGTACGCCGCGACGACGAAGACGCAGTACAGCGCCACGGGCACGGCAAGGAATCCGATGATGAAGGGGTACTTGCCGTGCCGCATGGCGTGTCACATCCTCCGGTACGGGCTAGCTGCGCTGGAACTTCGTGACCGAGGAGTCCTTGGCCACCGCCTGGGACGCGGCCTCCATCCGGTCGCAGAACTTCTTCGCGTCGCCGCCCTTGAACATCAGCTCGTTGACGGCCGCGCGGGACTCGTCATCCAGCTTCTTGTACCAGTTGTCGAAGAGGTAGCCCAAGAAGGCGTCCTTGCCGGCCGCCGAGAGCATCTTGTTCGCGGAGGTGAGGCCCGGGGACAGGCTCAGGCCTTCCGCGGCCCCGGCCACCACGGTCAGCGACTTGGTGAGCTTGGTGAATCCCAGCGCCGCCTCCTTGGAGAGCATGGCCCGCAGGTACTCCTTGCCGCCCTGGGGATTCTTGCCCTTGGCGGAGACGAAGTACATCTCCCCGGCCACCGCGTTGATCGCCGTCGCCGGGAGCTGGTCCGACGTCGTGACGCTGGGCAGCGGCGCGACCGTGTACTCGAAGGTCGGCGGCGTGTCCTTGGCCTGCTCGTTCTCCAGCCACGAGCCGCACGGGTAGAAGGCCAGCTTGTCCTGGTCCTGCTGGAGCTGGACCTCGGTGTGCTTGAGGCCGAGGAATGTCTTGTTGGTGTACTTATTGCCGATCTCGCCCCAGGCGGTCGCGGCCTTGACCACGGCGTCCGCCTGCCAGGCGCCCGGCTTGAGGTTGTCGATGTCCTTCAGCACCTGCTCGCTGCCGATCTTCGCAGCGCTGGTCATGATCGCGCGGACCATGTAATACGAGGCGTTCGCGCCCGCGTACCCGAACGGGGTGATGCCGGCGGCCTTGATCTTGTCGCACAGCGCCGTGAAGTCCGCCCAGGTGGTCGGCGGAGTCCAGCTGTGCTTGCTGAACAGCTTGGAGTTGTACCAGAGGCCGAAGACGGTGAACGAGTAGTTCATCGCGTACGGCTTGCCGTTGTACGTGCCCGGCTCGATCGCGCCCGGCACCAGCGTGTCCCGGACCTTCTTGTTGGGGTCGTCCCAGGACGGCGCGTCGAACAGGTCGGTGAGATCGGCCGCCTGGCCGGCCTTGACGATGGCGCCCATGTCCATCAGGTTCGAGCCGGAGTTGTCCACCATGTCCGGCGGGGTGCCCGCGTTGAACCTCGGCTGGAGAACCGTGGAGATCTGCTCGGTGGCCGAGTAGACCACTTTGGAATCGGGCCACTTCTTGTTGTACGCCGGGGTATCCACGTCCGTGGCGTAGGCCGTGCCGAAGCCGCCGTTGAAAATGACGATCTCCACTGGCGCCTTGGGATCGATGCCCAGCGGGTTGTCCGCCGACTTCGTCCCGGTGGCCTGCTTCTGGTTGTCGTCCGAGCCGCTGCTGACGCACGCGCTGAGCAGGCCGGCAGCGGGAGTGGCGAGCACGCCGACGGCGGCCGCTCGACGGAGCAGCGTACGGCGGTCGAGCTCGGATCCGAGGATCTCGGTCATCGCTTCTCCTCCTTTGAGGGGGGTTCTTCGGTCTTGTGGCCGCGAACGGCCTGAGCGGTGCGCCGGAACGCGGCGTGCGATCGTTCGTGTGTCCGCTGCGCGACGGCGATGTAGAGCAGGTCGAGGACGACGAGCTGGGGATGGCGCGCGGAGAGCGCGTCCGGCCGGAACGTGGTGGCCTGGGTTGCGGTGAGCAGGACGATGTCCGCCAGCTCGGCCAGCGGGGAACGGGGGAAACTGGTGAGCGCGATGGTGGTCGCACCCCGGCTGCCCGCCTCGGCGATGAGCTCGATCGTCTCGCCGGTCTCGCCGCTGTGCGAGATGCCGAGCGCGACATCGCCGGGACGGGACAGCGCGGCGCTGGCCAGGCCGTTGTGGACATCGCTCCACGCCCAGGCCGGTACGCCGATGCGGTGCAGGCTGAACTGCATCTCCTCGCCGACCAGCGCGCTGCCGCTGGCGCCGAAGATGTTGACCCGGCTCGCGCCGGCGATGGCCACCGCGGCGCGCTCCACCTCGGCGAGGTCGAGCAGCGCGGCGGTGTCGTGCATGGCGCGCGTGTCGGCCGCCATGATCTGACCGAGTACGCGCTCCAGCGGGTCACCCGGCTGGATCTCCCGTCCGATGTCGACGGTCCACCCGGCCGACCGGGCCCGGCCGGTCTCCGCGGCGATGCCGAGCCGCAGGTCGGCGTACCCGTCGAAGTCGAGCGCCCGGCAGAACCGGGTGATCGTGGCGGGCGAGGTGCCACTGCGTTCGGCCAGCTCGACGATGGTCGCGCGGGCCGCGCCGGCCGGATCGGCGAGCACCTGCTCGGCGACCCGGCGGAGTGCTCCGGTGAACTCCGGAAGCAGCGTGCGGATTCGGGCCAGCACGGGTGCCGGCCGGTCGGACGCGGGCGACGGGGCGACCGCGGTCGACGCGGTGCCGTCCAGCTCCGGTTCGGCCATGGCATCCCCTCAGGAAACAGTGTTAACTGTTGTGGTAAAATTTCTTACTGCGGCACCTCTCGTGTCAAGGCCGTGGACGAAGTTTTCAAACCGTTATCTGAGATCCGCGCTGACCCGAAAGAGCAGGTCAGCCACCTGCGCCGGATCGCGATGACGCGTGCGCCCCATCTGGGTCGATCTTGAACTTGTGAGCCCAATTCACCCCGTTCACGGGCTTCCGCGAGGTACAGGTAATGCCTAGTCAGAGCGATGTCCCAAAAAGGTCAAGTTGGCGGCTGAGGTCCTGGTTGACCTGGGCGAGCGTTGAACGCCCTCCGCAGCAAGGGATCCAGAGAGGTACCTCGAGTTTCGGAGTTTGTGGCGTGGGTGGGGTGAACCGGTGCGGTGTTGCGGCGTGGCGGCCTGACCGAAGTGTGAACAGAAAGGGAGCATCGGCGGTTGCCTTTGTACCTCTTCGTGAAGAGTGCCGCCGATGCTCCAGTTCGAGACTCTACCGCCGTCGTTCGCCGTGTTGCTGGCGGTGCTGCGGCCGTGTTTCACCGCGCCGTCGTTTCGCACGTTCACCGCGCTGGTCGCCGGGATGATCGCGATACCGCAGCGCCGCACGATCACCGGGATGCTCACCGGGGCCGGCCTGGCCGGGATCTGGCACCACTCCCGGGCGTACTGGTTCTTCGGCCGCGCCCGCTGGTGCCTCGACCAGGTCAGCGTCGCGGTGACCCGGCTGGTGGTGTCGTGTCTGCTGGCCCCGGACGCGGCGGTGCTGATCGCGGTGGACGACACCCTGTTCCACCGCAGCGGCCGCAAGGTCCACGCCGCCGGGTGGCACCACGACGGCGCCGCGAAGGGTCCCCGCGGTACCACGATCGCCTGGGGCAACAGCTGGGTGATCGCCGCGATCGTGGTCACCCTGCCCTTCTGCGACCGGCCGGTCGGCCTGCCCGTGGGCTTCGGGTTGTGGACCGCGGGCGGCCCGACGAAACAGGTCATCGCCGGCCGGCTGGTCACCGCGATCACCGCGGCCTGCCCCGGCCGGCCGGTGCACGTGGTCGCCGACTCCCACTACGCCGGCGCCGACGGCGCCCCCGGCGCCACCCACGGCGCGAACCGGCACCGCGGCCTGCCCGCCGGGGTCACCCTCACCTCCCGGCTGCGCGCGAACGCGAAACTGCACGCCATCGCCCCCGCCGCGCCCGGCAAGGGCGGCCGCCCGAAACGCATCGGCGCGCTGCTGGGCACCCCGAAACACCTCGCCACCACGACCACCGCCTGGACCCGCACCCAGGTCACCCGCTACGGGCGCCGCGACACCGTCGACCTCGCCGACACCGTCTGCCTGTGGTACGGCGCCTACCGCTCCCGCGCCGTCCGCGTCATCCTGCTCCGCGAGACCACCGGCAGCCCCACCGCCGGCCACCACCTTGCACTGATCACCACCGACCTGACCAGCCCCGCCGACACCATCGTGGCCCGCTACGCCGCCCGCTGGTCCATCGAGGTCGCCATCGAAGACGCCAAACAGATCACCGGCGTCGGGCAGACCCGCACCCGCACCCCAGCCGCGGTCACCCGCACCGTCCCGTTCGGCCTGATCACCCAAACCCTCGTCGTGACCTGGTACACCCTGCACGGCAACCCCCAGGCCACCGTCACCGAACGACGCGCCCACGCCCCCTGGTACCGCAGCAAAACCCAACCCGCCTACCACGACATGATCAGCAAACTCCGACGCACCCTCATCACCGCCAAGTTTCGTGCGGGTAGACCCACCCAACCCACCCCCCAGGAAACCCACGCCGTCCTGATGAGCTGGGCAGAAGCCGCCGCCTAGATCAACAAAACCCCGAAAGTCGAGGCCCCGCACAAGCCCAAGATCGGGGCTGTTGGCACGGTCAGCGGGTGGCGCCCAGCACCGTCCAGTGCGATCCTCGCCAGCGCCACACCATCGTCACCAGGCGCACCATCGTGAACAGGCCCAGGCCGGCCCACACGCCGCCCAACCCCAGATGGAACGCGTACGCGATCCAGATCGCCGGCAGGAAGCCGGCGAGCGCCGCCGCGAGCGTGACCGTCCGCATGTAGCCGACATCCCCCGCACCGATCAGCACGCCGTCGAGCGCGTACACCACCCCGGCAAACGGCAGCAGCCCGACGAACCAGGGCCACACGATCGCCGCCTGATGGCGTACCGCCTCGTCGCTGGTGAACCACCCGGGTATCACCCCGGCGCCGGCCGCCGCTAGCACCGCGAACGCCACCCCCGACAGCCCACCGACCAGCGTCACCCGGTTGGCCACCTGGCGCGCCTCAACGTCGTCGCCCGCGCCCAGCGCCGCCCCGACCAGCGACTGCGCCGCGATGGCGACCGCGTCGAGGGCGAGCGCGGCGAAGAACCAGAGCTGCAGGGCGATCTGGTGCGCGCCGACCGACGCGACGCCGAACCGGGCGGCCACCGCGGTCGCGGACAGCCAGCACGCCTGGAACGCCGCGCCCCGGATCAGCAGGTCCCGGCCGACCACGACCTGCCGCACGATGATGGCCGGGCTGGGCCGCAGGGTGTGCGTCTCGCGGATCAGGGCGACCAGGAAGAGGGCGCCGGAGGTGGTCTGCGCGATCACGTTCGCGATCGCCGAGCCGGTCAGGCCGAGTCCGGCGGGGTAGACCAGCAGCGGGCAGAGGATCGCGGAGAGGACGTTCGCGCCGAGGACGAAGATCAGCGGGCGCCGGGTGTCCTGCACGCCGCGCATCCAGCCGTTGCCGGCCGCGGCGAGCAGCAGGCCGGGGGCACCGCAGGCGGCGATCCGCAACCAGCCGGACGCGGCGTGCGCGGTGGCCGGGTCGCTCGCCAGCACCCGGGCCAGCGGGCCGGCGAAGATCTGGGCGAGCACGCCGAGCAGGACGCCGATGCCCAGGGCCAGCCAGGATGCCTGCACACCCTCGTTGACCGCGGCGTCCCGATCACCGGCGCCGAACCGGCGGGCGGCGCGGCCGGTCGTGCCGTACGCCATGAGCGTGCCGAACCACACGGCGACTGACATGACGGTGCCGCCGACGGCGATCGCGGCGAGGGGCACCCGGCCGAGGTGGCCGACGACGGCCGTGTCGACGAGGACGTAGAGCGGCTCGGCGGCGAGCACCACCAGGGCCGGCAGGGCGAGCTGGGCGATGCGCCGGGTGAGCGTGCGCTCGACGGTGGCCCGGTCCATGCCGGCCGGAGGAGCTTCGGCCGGCGACCCGGGGGCCGACTCGGTGGTGCCGGGCTCGGCAGGCGGGCTCATGGGTGTCCATGATGCCCGCCCGAGCCGTAAGGGGTCTACCCCCTGTGAGCTAGTTACGTGCGGGCGCGATGCCTACTGACGCGTGTCCATCGACGTCTGCAGCGCGCGGCGAGCCTGCTCGCGGGCGTCGTCGGACGGCTGAGGCTTCGGCTTGGCAGCCATGATCGTGGTCCTTCCACGGTGGGTGGCGCTTCGGCGCGCCTGGTTGCGACCCTCGCCCGGTCCCGTGACCGCGTGCAGCACGTTCACGACCCGGACGGCACCCGGCCAAGGAACCGGGTTGCGATCGGTCGAGCGGGGCGTCACGGGCCGGCCCGGGATCGCCGGACGCGATGGCGCGGGTGACGCGGCCCGGATCGGTGGACCCGGGAGGCTCGAGGTTCCGCCGCGGGCCGTGGTCCGACCGCGCAAAACCAAATCACCGTTAACCCAAACTAGCGTTCAGTCCCGCAGGTTGCGCGCCCTATCCCGCAGAGCGAGACCCCATGCCGCCGATCTTGGAGCCGTGGCCCCTCATAAAAGCCGCATAACCCCTCAAAGGGGGGGCCACAAGTCCAAGATCGGCGCTAAGGGAGGAGGTGTGCGTCGAGTTGCTCGCGGACGGCCACCACGACCTCGCCGGGGGTGCCGTGACCGGTGAAGCCGGCGGCCAGCCGGTGACCGCCGCCACCCAGGGCCACCGCCACCGCGCCCACGTCCACCGCGCCCTTGCTGCGCAGCGACACCGCCCACTCCCGCTCGGCGACCTGCTTGACCACCACGGCCACGTCCGCCTCGGTGACGCTCCGGACCGGGTCGATCAAGGCGTCCATCACGTACGGTCGCTGCCCGTGCCGGGCCAGGTCCTCCTGGGTCGCGTACGTCCAGACCATGCCGTGCCCGGCCGCCGCGGTGGGATCCAGCGCCGCCCGCCCGAGGACCTCGCCGAGCAGCTTGATCGCGCCGAACGGCCGGCTGTCGAACACCCGCCGGGACACCTCACCGGGGCGTACGCCGGCGGCGACCAGCCGGGCCGCCATCTCGTGCACCCGCGGGGTCGTCATGTCGAACTTGAACGACCCGGTGTCGGTGGCGAGCGCCACGTACAGGCATTCGGCGATCTCCGCGTCCACCGGCACGTCCAGCCTCTCCAGCAGCGCCTCGGCCACCACCGAGGTCGCCGCGGCACCGGCGTCCACCAGGTTGATCCCGCCGAACCCGGTGTTCGAGGCGTGGTGGTCGAGCACGATCGTGGCGCGCGCCCGGGCCAGCCGGTCGGCCAGGCCGCCGAGCCGGGACTCGGCGGCCACGTCGAAAACGATCGCCAGGTCCGGGTGGGCGTAGGCGCGGCTCTCGGGTACGAGCAGGTCCTGGCCGGGCAGCCCGGCGAGCGGCTCGGGGATCTCGAACTCGCCCGGGAAGGTGGCCCGCAGCCGCTGCACGCCGAGCCGCCGCAGCCCGAGGGCGAACCCGAGCATGCTGCCCAGCGCGTCCCCGTCCGGGTTGACGTGGCAGGCCAGCAGGATGCGGCCGGCCGGCGCGCACTCGCGGATCGCCGCCACCGCGGCGTCCCACTCGACCTCGGTGATGGCCGACTCGGACAGTACGCCCGAAGCGACCGTTTCTGTCACGACCTTTCCTCGTAGGCCCCGACCCGCTCGTCCTCGTCCTCGGTCTCGGTCTTGTACGGGTCAGGATCACCCGCGTACTGCTTGCCGGCCGCCAGGCGTTGCACCTCGGCGTCCCGGTGCCGCGCCTCGGCCAGCAGGTCGTCGATCTCCTTCGCGTGATCCTGCACGTTGTCCAGCACGAACGTGAGGCTCGGCGAATGACGCAGGCCGAGCGCGTGGCCGACCCGCGTCCGCAGCATGCCCTTGGCGCTCTCCAGCGCGGCGGCCGTGGCCGACTGCTCGGCGGCGTCGCCGAGCACCGTGTAGTAGACGGTGGCGTCGCGCAGGTCTCCGGTGATCCGCGCGTCCGTGATCGTCACCATGCCGATGCGGGGATCCTTGATCTCCCGTACCAGCGATGCCACAAGCTCGCGCACGCGCTCCGCGTGCCGACGCGTCTTGGCCGGGTCCGACATATCGCCACCTCCGACAACAGTGCCCCGCGGGAGACGCCCGCCGAAGAGTCGGCCAGGGCCGCCCGCCTAACGGTCGAAGCGTACCCACGTCGCGGCATGGAGGAACGTTCCGGCGGGTCCGGGAGTCAGTCGTCGTCGCCGTGCAGCCTGCGCCGCACCGAGAGCAACTCGATCTCGGGCCGCTCGGCCACCTGGTGCTCGCAGGCGTCGACCACCCGGCGGGCGTGCGCGGGATCGGCGGCCACCGCGGCCACCCCGATGTGCGCGCGGCCGGTCAGGTCCAGCGCACCCACCTCGGCGACGCTCACCTCCAGCCGGCGCAGCATGGCGATGATCGGGCGGACATAGGCACGCTTCTGCTTGAGCGTCCGGGAGTCACCGGGCAGGAGGAGGTCGAAGAGGGCGGTCTCGGTGTACACGGCCGGAGACGCTACCGGCGCGCGACCAGCACGTCGCGTTCGATTCCCTGGTCGACCCGGTGGCTCAGGTCGCCGTGCGGGACGATCTCCAGGCCGTTGGCACGCAGGATGTCCTCAGCGAGTGCGCGACGCGCGACCTTGGTGTTCCAGGACAGGCCGAGCGCGGCGCCGGGCCGCAGCAGAACGGTCCATTCGGGTACCGCCCGCTCGAGCAGCTCCAGCGGACTGCGGGAGATGGACCCACCCTCGTGGTGACTGCCGTGCGCGACGCCGTACGGCAGGTCGGCCACGAGCACGTCCGCGCAGTTGCCACGCAGCAGCCCGGCCAACCGGGTGCTGTCCGCCTGCAGCACGCTCAGCCGCTGGATCGCCCCGGCCTTGTGGTCCTCCTTGCTGGCGGCCAGCGTGACGTCCAGCCGGCGGGCGGCGAGCTTGCCGGCCCGGCGTACCGGGACCAGCTCGGCGGTGTGCTTGATCCGCTTGCGCCGCAGGTACGCCTTGAGGAACGCCTCGTACGCCTCGACGTCCCGCGCGTCGATATCGATGCCGATGGCGTCGTAGCCGTACATGAGGGCCTGGTTGAGCGTGGTGCCCCGGCCGCACAGCGGATCGCAGACGGTCAGCTGCCCGTCGAGCATGCGGCCGGCCGACGCCGACGCGAGCAGCGTGAGGTTGAGCAGCAGCCGGGTGAACTGCTCGTTGGTCTTTCCGGCGTACTTCGGGATGGTGATCAGGTCGCTGTCGTACCGGGCCAGCGGAGTGAGCCGGATCGGCCGCAGCAGGTCGTCGCCACGGCGTTCGAAGAGCGCGTAGGCGGCGGACAGGTTGCTCAGGTACGCGATGTCCCGCGCGGTCAGGTCGCCCTCGAAGGCGAGGTACTCCACGCCGCCGATCAGCTCCGGTGCGATCGCGTCGAGGCCGCCGGAGAGCACCGGGCGGAAGGCGGCCAGTTCGGCGACGGCCAGGCGGGACGCCTGGTCGGCATAGACGCGGTTGGCGGAGGGGGTCAGCAGGAGGGCGTACCGGAGCATCCCGCCATCCTCGCGCAGAGGGCCCCGGGCGCAGCGCGCCGGGGCCCTCTCACGCACCTGGTCAGGCGCGCGGCTTCTCGCGCATCTCGAAGGTCTCGATGACGTCGCCGACCTGCGGGGACCCGAAGCCGCTCAAGGTCAGACCGCACTCGAAGCCCTCCCGGACCTCGGTCGCGTCGTCCTTGAACCGCTTGAGCGAGCTGATCGTGACGTTGTCCGCCACCACGACACCCTCGCGCAGGACGCGCGCCTTGGCGTTACGGCGGATGAGACCCGACCGGACCATACAACCGGCGATGAGACCGACCTTGGACGAACGGAACACCTCGCGGACCTCCGCCGTGCCCTGCTCGACCTCCTCGTACTCCGGCTTGAGCAGGCCCTTGAGCGCCGCCTCGATCTCCTCGATGGCCTGGTAGATGACGCTGTAGTAGCGGATCTCCACGCCGGCGCGGTCGGCCAGCTCCTTGACCTTGTTCGAGGCCCGGACGTTGAAGCCGATGATCGTGGCGGTGGCGTCGGAGGACGCGCTCGCCAGGTTCACGTCGCTCTCGGTGATCGCACCGACGCCGCGGTGGATGACCTTGAGCTGCACCTCGTCCGGAATCTCGATCTTGAACAGCGCGTCCTCGAGGGCCTCCACCGAACCCGAGCTGTCGCCCTTGATGACCAGCGTGAGCGAGGTCTTCTCGCCCTCCTTGAGCTGCTCCATGAGCGTCTCGAGGGTGGCCCGGCCGCGGGAGTTCGCGAAGCTCGCCGCGCGGCGACGTGCCTGCCGCTGCTCGGCGATCTGCCGGACCGTACGGTCGTCCTCGGCCGCGAGGAACGTGTCGCCCGCGCTCGGCACCGAGGTCAGACCCAGCACCAGGACCGGCCGCGCCGGCGGCGCGTCGGCCACCTGCTTGCCGTTCTCGTCGAGCATGGCCCGGACGCGTCCGTGCGCGCCGCCGGCCACGATCGAGTCGCCGGCCCGCAGCGTGCCCTTCTGCACCAGCACGGTCGCCACCGCACCCCGGCCCTTGTCCAGGTGCGACTCCACGACGACACCCTGTGCCGGCCCGTCCACCGGGGCGGTGAGCTCCAGCGACGCGTCGGCGGTCAGCAGCACGGCCTCGAGCAGATCGTCGATGCCGATGCCCGGCTTGGCGGCCACGTTGACGAACATCGTGTCGCCGCCGTACTCCTCGGCCAGCAGGCCGTAGTCGGCCAGCTGCTGGCGTACCTTCTCCGGGTTGGCGTCCGGCTTGTCGATCTTGTTCACCGCGACCACGATCGGCACCTCGGCGGCCTTGGCGTGGTTCAGCGCCTCCACCGTCT
>Ga0081539_10005462_pt1 | contig 12961 bp, 13 predicted proteins | sample TabmetS4T2R2_FD_71023 | JGI IMG/M metagenome (GOLD analysis project Ga0081539, IMG submission 71023) | Tabebuia heterophylla rhizosphere microbial communities from the University of Puerto Rico - S4T2R2 | ecosystem: Host-associated > Plants > Roots > Rhizosphere ...
TCGCGTGGTTGCGGTACAAAAAGGTAAAAGCCAGTATGTGGGAGTGGTCTTAATCCCAACTGATCCAAAATTCGCTAATTGGTACTCGGAGCATCCCGATGATGCGAAAAGGGCAGAGGGTATATCCAGCAAAAATTTTGATGCCATTGGTGAGAATCAAGTTTCAGCGTCTCCATTTCTTAAGTTGCTACCATTTGTACAGCCGACTTGGCGCATTGATTCTGGTATATCTCAAAAATACATAGATGATCCCGCTAAATACGCGATTTATATTAGTTTCGATACAGATGCCGACAAGCAGGCTGCGCTTAAATGGCTCGAGGGACAAAACGTAGATATTACAAAACTCGAAGTTATTTACCAAAAACGCAACCCAGCCAAAAAAACTTAACTCTGTTTCTGAAGAGGGATGAGAGTGTGGGAGGAAAATAGCGATTGGCTATTAGCGATTAGCCGATAGCTTCGGGTGATAAAGATATCAAGCAATGATTATCAGAAAAATGTTCTAAAACTGAGTCGGCATCGGTAGTAGTGATGATTGTTTGGTGGCCTTTTAGATGGTCGACCAGGTGATGGCGCCGAGCGCCGTCGAGTTCGGAAAAAACATCGTCTAGCAGAAAAATTGGCTTGGACCCGCGGGTTTTTTCGAGTAATCCGAGCTCAAATATTTTTAGCGCAATTAATAAGCTGCGAATCTCGCCGCGCGAAGCTACTGATTGCGCCGGTTGCTTATTTAGATAAAACATAAAATCCTCCCGGTGTGGCCCGTAGACCGTAAAGCCGCGGTCAAAATCTGTGGCTGAACTGGCTTCGAGTTTGGTAAGCAGGCGGCTTGAGTAGCTCTGCATATCGAAAGGCGAGTCGTAAACCAGCTCAACCTTCGAGCGCTTATTGGCAATTTTGCTGTAGTTTTTGCCAATGGTTTTATTAATATCATCAACTATCTGCTGGCGTTTTTGAGCGATTTGGGCACCGAGCTCGCTTAATCGAATATTCCACGCGAACAATTGCTTTTTGGCATACGAGGGTGATTGTTTAAGCAGAGCGTTACGTTGAGCCAGCGCGCGGCGATAGTTGACTGAGAGTGTTTTATAGCCAGCGTGTGTACGTTCTAGAATATCGTCGAAGTAGTCGCGCCGGAAATCCGGTCCCCTGGGAATAAGTTGCAGATGATTGGGCTCAAAAAGCACGGTCGGTATGGTTTTATCCAAGCTCAACCGCATAAAGGGTTTATCGTTTATGTCGAACGTCTTGTTTGGGCGATCGTTTCCTCCAACGATTTTTATGGCGCGAGCATTCGCTCCAAAATGCCCGTCTAAACGCGCCCAATTTTTTGCGAATTCTATCAGTTCGATATCTTTAGCCCTGAAAGACTTACCTGAAGACAGAAGCAATATGCCTTCCAGTAGATTGGTTTTGCCGCTGGCATTCGGCCCGATGACAATGTTCACTCCTTTATCGAACTCAAAGCTGCTATCGCTATAGGAGCGAAAGTTCTGCAGGCGAAGGGAATCAATCATCAAGAATAGGTTACAGGTTATAGGTGACGGGTGCTAGCTAGAACCTAAAACCTAGTAACTATAAACTAGCTGCGGAGGGGCATTATTAGGTGAAGATATTTGGGGTTATCGCTGCTGCGCAAGATGCACGGCTCGAGCTTGCCGTTAAAACAAAACTCGATCTGTTCACCCGAGAACGCATTCAGCGCGTCAATAAGATAGCGTGAGTTAAGGGTAACTTCGCCACTACCCTTCAGCTCGGCATCGGCCGAAGCGGTATTCTCGCCAAGTTGGGAGGCAATGGCATTGATGCTGACCTTTTTATCGTCGACCTTGATAGTGATGCTGCCGGCGGCCTCACGGGCGAACAGCGCCGAGACTTTAGTGATGTTGAGAAAATCGGCCCGAGTCAGTTTGGCAATGGTGCCAAACTTGGTGGGAATTAACTTTCTATAGTCAGGATAGTTGCCCTCAATTAAACGGGCGACCAGTGTTATATCGCCAACCTGGAAAAGTACCTGCTGGTCATCGTGGGTGACCGTAACTTCTTTATCGGCATCGGAAATAATACGTAGAAGGTCTTGAGCAGCACTGGCTGGCACCAAAAATCCAACGCTGTCTTTGGCTTTACCAAGCTTGCGTTCGGCTAAACGGTAACTATCGGTGGCTACGGCTAAAACATCGCCGCCAATCGAGTGGAAATAAACCCCGGTGAGAACCGGACGGGCATCGTCCGCGCTGGCGGCAAATACTACCTGCGACAATGCGCTCTTGAGCTCGTTCGCCGCAACTTTCCAAGTACTACCTGCGCTGATAGCCGGCATGACAGGGAAATCATCGGCGGCGATGCCGTTGATAGTCGACTTGTACTGATCGGTTGTGATTTGAAGCTTATTATCTGTGAGTTCGAGCTTAAGAACACCCTCGGGCAAGCTGCTAACAAAATCCTGCATCAAGCGAGCAGGCACAGTTATAGAACCGGTTTTCTCGATTTTTGAACCAATCCGATGGGTGATAGCGATGTCTAAATTGGTGGCAGAAATACTAAGACGATTATCGACCGTTTGAACTAAAACGTTGGCAAGTATGGGCAGGGTGTTTCGTGTATTAGCAACCCGAGCAACGGTGCCGAGGGCTTTAGCTAAGTTTTCCTGGGTGACTTGTAGTTTCATCCCGTTAGAACCTCCTTATATGTAAGATTGGCTTAGGTTGATTGTTGGACTTAATTCCATGGCTGGTTCTAACGGGATTCATATACTATTCCTTTATTTAAATATTAGCTTCATTATTAGGTGCTGGGGAAAAAGGGAGTAAAAAGCTCCATAACAGATTAAAAACAGCTAAATTTACCTGTGATAAGCCCGTGGAAAAATACTCAAAACGTGTGTGAACCTTGGGTACAAAAAATCCTTGACTTGTTAAGTAATTAAAGCCGTCTGTGGAAGATGTGTAAGAAAACCTTTTTATACTCAGCCAATCAACAAGCTTTCCACAGACGATAAAAATCAAAGACCAAAGTCCAAAAACCAAACCTATTGAATTTTGTACTTTGAATTTTGTACTTTGAAACGAAGTTTTCATGCGTATAGCCGCTCCTTAAGATCGCTAATGGACTGCTTGATTTGACCTTCGTAGCTTAATTCTTTCTCGATCTTATCTATTGAGTGGATGGCGGTGGTATGGTCTTTGCGCCCGAGTTCGTGGGCAATTTTGGGAAAGCTTAAATGTAGCTCACTACGCAGCATGTACATCGCAATTTGGCGCGGTACCACGATGTCTTTATCGCGTTTGGGGCCCAGGATGTCTTCCATAGAAACGTGAAAATGCTTGGCGGTACGTTCGATAATTTGCCGGGCGTTTAGGTGTTTTGGCCGGTTTCTGCCGCCTTCGAACATTGCCATCACAACCTGGATCTCTGGCTCAGCGTTGCGCATTTCGCAGTAAGCCAGTACCTGGTTGAGCGCGCCTTCAAGCTCGCGGACATTACTTTGGATACGTGTTGCCAAAAATTCGACTACCGCCTGCGGCAAAGTAATTCCTTGCGAGGTTGCTTTGGCTTGAAGAATTGCACAGCGCGTCTCAAAGTCGGGAGTTTGCATATCGATGGTCATACCCCAGGCAAAACGCGAACGCAGTCGGTCCTCGAGAGTCGGAATATCTTTGGGCGGCTTATCCGAGCTCATAATGATCTGTTTATTGGCTTGATAAAGCGCGTTGAAAGTATGGAAGAACTCTTCTTGGACGCGCTCTTTGCCGGCTAAAAACTGCACGTCATCGACGATCAGCACATCGGCGCTGCGATAATAAGAAGCAAAATCGTTGGTATTTTTCTTGATTCGCAAGCTATCGACAAACTCCTGCACAAATTGCTCGGTCGATGCATAAACCACTTTTGCCGTCGGCTTGCTGGCTAAGACGGTATTGCCCACGGCTTGAATCAGGTGAGTTTTGCCCACGCCCACGCCGCCGTAAATGTATAAAGGATTGTATTTGGTGCCCGGCTGTTGGCTAATGGTCTGGCAGGCGGTGTAGGCGATGTCGTTGCCGGCACCAACAACAAAGTTATCAAAGTTGTAGCGCTCGTTCAGCCCTTGGCGGTAAGCATGAGTAACGTTAGCGATAGCGGTCTTTTTGGGCATCACTTGAGTTGCGGTAGCAGTAACCGAGCCGCCGGGATTTTTTAAAACGTCTACCTCATCTCGATGCAGCGACGGAGAAGTATTGGCATGGATCTTATACTCAACCATTTGGGCTTTAACGCCATTTTTGGCTAGAACACTGATCACCAGATCGTTAAACTTACTTTCCAGCTGGTTTTTGATGAAGACATTCGGAACGCCAATCACCAGAACATCGTCTTTATAACGGATCAGCTGGGTATTTTTAAACCAAGTCACAAAATTGCCCCTAGAAACAGATAGCTCGATTTCACCTAAAACTGCTTCCCAGAGACCGTCTTGCTGCATGTCTATAAGTACCCCTTTTTTTGGTCGATTCACGTTCTACTATAGTCAAACAGCGTCAGTTTTTCCACAGGCTAATTAACAATAACCGTTTAGTTATCTAAAAACGAGCCTTAGGTTATAAGTTATACACACGAATCCTTCACATCTGTTAATTTGTGGAAAAGAGTGACGTCTCGGTGGATAACTCGCCGCTTTCTGTGCGTTATTGTGGTGAATTCTACTCGTTGTTGGGTCGATTGAGGACGCCGGCGGCAGATAGCTGCTTTTTGAGATGCTTGCTGAGCGAAGCCGGAGTTTCATCTATCAAAGCGTCATTAAATACCGTTAGCACGATATCATATGCACTGTTGATTTCAGGGTCCATTTTACGCACGGCTTCGTATAGCCGCCGGCGTAAGCGATTTCGAATCACCGCCGACTTGTGGACTTTGCGGCTGACGACAACTGCGAACCGGTATTGACGTATGCGGGGGTTAGGCGCGTACTTGATCGCGAAAAAAGGCCCGCGCACACTCGTGCCTTTTTGGTAAACATACTTCAGAGAGTTGGGCCCTTGGAAGCGATGAGCTTTAGAAAGCATATTGATAGGGTATAGGACTCAGGATATAGGGTCTAGTGGGAGAGTCGGGTGCGGCCTTTGGCTCGGCGACGGCGCAAGACCTGGCGACCAGCTTTGCTGGCCATACGTTTCATGAAACCGTGCTCACGGCTGCGCTGGCGTTTTTTGGGCTGATAAGTCCGCTTTGGCATGCTCATACCTTAACATAAACTGTGATTATGATGTATGCCAAAGCAATTATCAATTTACAATTCACAGTTTTCAATTATTTACTAATGATCATTGATCAATGAGAAATTAATGCGAAGTGTTAAGTGAAAAATGTTAAATCGCCAAGGGGCGACTACCTCTGTGATATAGTAGGGGCAGATACTTAGCCGAGGTTCCTAGATGTTTACCACTTTTATCGTCCAGCCGATTTTTAATTTGCTCGTCCTGATCTACGCTCTGATCCCAGGGCATAACTTTGGTTTGGCGATTATTATTTTCACCATTATCATCCGGCTCTTAATGTGGCCACTGGTGCGCAAGCAACTGCATCATGCCAAAGCCATCCGCGAGCTGGCGCCTGAGATTAAGAAAATCAAAGCCAAGGCCGCCGGCGACAAACAAAAAGAGCGATTGTTAACCATGGAGCTTTATAAGGAGCGCGAAATTAAACCGCTCGCCTCCATTGGTATCATCGCGGTTCAAGCGATCATTTTCATTGGACTATATATCGGCCTGAATAAGGTCATTAAAGACCAAAAACAAATCATCGACTTTTCTTACTCGTTTCTTCATGACCTGTCCTGGATGAAAACACTGGCTAAAGATATTGGTCAATTTGATGCATCTTTGTTTGGGTTGATAGACCTGCACAAGACCGCTTTGAGCTCGAGTGGGGTTTATTGGCCGGCGATGTTGCTGGCGTTCGGCAGTGCCGTAGCGCAATTCTTCCAGGGCCGCCAACTTATGCCCAAGACCAGCGATTCCCGCAGTTTGCGCCAGATTCTCAAAGAAGCCGGCGCTGGCAAGCAAGCCGATCAGCAAGAGGTTAACGCCGCGGTCGGGCGCTCAACGCTCTACCTGTTACCGATATTTGTGTTTATTATCTCGCTCAACTTCGCAGCGGCTCTGCCACTTTACTGGCTGACCGGTAGTTTAGTGGCTATTTGGCAGCAGGGCCGCATTTTGAAGCAAGACGTTGAAGAGGCGCTACCATCGGGCAAGAAAGATAAAAAAGCCAGCAGCGGGGTAAAGGTAACGTATAGAACCGAGACCGAAGCTGTAACAGCTAAAGCCAATAGGTCGCGCTCAAAGAAACGGGCGCGTAGAAAAAGGCAGAGGTAATGGCCGAAGAAAAACTAAAAGATGATATCGAAGAAGCCATTCTTTTTGCCAAGAAATACTTGGAAGATCTGCTTTCTTTCTTTGGCCTTAACACCGATGTTTACGCAACTACCGAGGACCACGAAGTGATTGAGCTCAATGTGCCATCAACTCATTTAAATGGCTTTTTGATAGGTCAGCGGGGCGATACCATGCGGGCGCTGCAGTATATGCTGAGCACGGCGCTCAAGAATCAAAACTATGCTCATACGCGCGTCAATGTGGACATCGCCGACTATAAAAAGAATCATGCCGAGCGCTTGGCGGGCAGAGCAGAGGAGTGGTTTAAGGAGGTTCGTGACAGCGGCGCGCCTAAAGAGCTGGCACCGATGAACGCCGCCGAACGGCGGGTTATTCATAAAGCGGCCGATGATTACGGTCTTGAGACCGAATCGGTAGGCGAGGGCAGAGATCGGCGAGTGGTAATTAAACCACTCGCCGAAGATTCGAAGAAAACTAAGAAAAGCGACTCAAAAGAAGAATAGTCCCCTGCCAAATACTTGATTAGTCAAGTAATTTACAATCGACTATTGACTAGGAACTGAGGACTTGGCGATATATCGCCAGTGTTTGTTCGGCGGTTTTGCGCCACGAATACTTACGTGCCTGCGCAAAACCCAACTGTCTTAATTGCTGCCGACGTGCGGGATCCTCTAAAACATGTCCAATGACCCTGACCATATCACGCACGCTAGTTGGATCAAAGTACTCAGCGGCTTCGCCATATATTTCAGGTAAACAAGTCGCACGGCTGGAAATTACCGGCGCGCCGTGAACCATGGCCTCGAGCCCAGGCAGACCAAAGCCCTCGCTTAAAGACGGAAATACATATGCTGCTGAGTTTTGGTAAAGCCATCGCAGCTGGCCCTCGCTGGCAAAACCGGTGAACACTACGCCTTCAACGTGCTCGGCCTTAACCCACTGCGCGTGACGATCGTACAATTTATCGGGTGCTCCGACTAAAGCTAACTGGACACTGTGTTTGGTATTGCGAATGATTGAGTAAGCTTCTATGAGCCGCTTGAGGTTTTTGTGCGGCAAGGGACGACCGACATACATTATGAAAGAACCAGGCGTGACGTCCGGAACCGATTTAGGCGCTTCGGCAATTTTATCAGCCGCTAAATAAATAACCGTAATTTTATCATCCCGAATTTTTGCATATTGTGCGACATCGTTTTTTACGAACTGGCTTACGGAAATTATCTGGGATGATTTACGCACCACCTTTTTTATCAGCCACTTATAAACCTGTTGCTTGAGCCAAAATACTACTTGGTTCTTTGATGGGTTGCGAAAACGTGTGGTGGTTAGATCGTGAATGGTCGTGACAACTTTGCCGCGGTACAACAAGGGCTGCTGCGGCATCGCAAAGTGGACTAAGTCGGCTTTGAGGCCGCGAATTTGTTTTAATAACCCAAATTGCTCAGCGAAAGTAAACTCTTTGCAGTTTGATTCCAAGACTTTAAAGTTCGGCGCGATGCTTTTTAAGTAGCCAACCCGGACCGGCTTGGTTAGTATCACAAATTCAAATTCGGGCTGGAGCGCGTGCAAATTCTCGATCAATTTATCAATGTAGCGTCCAGTGGACGTGCCACTCTCTCTTGCGTCTATTACAATACGCGCCATATAAACTATTTTGCCTTAAATAAGTAGATTGTGCGCTTAGAACTTTTGACCTTAGCCGCCTCGAGCAAGTTGTAATATTGGCCGAAGGATTTTTCAAATCCCGCTTGATTGTAATCACCAAAGATATCTTTGCGAGTGGCGAGCAGCTTTTGTACCTGCGAATCATCTTTAGGTACAAATTCTATAATCAAGTACTTCCCCAACCTTGAAAAGTATCTTGCAACCTCGGCAAGCGGCACGTTATTAGAAATTGCCAAATGGTGTATTAGAGCCAAAGCCATAACCAAACCGGCCGGGCCCCGCTGCTCTAAACTTTGGCGCTCATCGTGCGCCCAGCCGAGCGCCGGACTGGGGTTTGTCAGGTCCATTAAAACCGCTCTTATTCGGGTTTCGCCCTTCTCCTTAATATGTAAATAGTTGGCTTCGACCGCCACCGGGTCATTGTCAAAAGCGACCGTCCGAATAGCCTTATCTGAAGCAATTCGGCTAAACAGTCCGTTGTTGGCACCAAGATCCCAAACGGTTTTTGGCTTGGCTTTAGCGATAAACTTTTCTATGATTTTCTTTTTCGCATGAAACGATTTATCGCTGTAGTTCGTGAAGTTGTAGTACTCGCCCCACTCCGTTCTGTCCGGTTGCCAATCAATTTTCCTGGTAGTTTTTTCCAAGCTGTTGATAATACCTACAAGTGAACTTTGCCTGATGGTTTTTTCTTCGATCTGTTTACCGGAGGTATCGGCGTGACGTCTTTGCATCCTGGCATGCAAATGTATATGAAGATTGACACCAAAGCTAAGCCGCGATCGGCCACGAAGTAAATCGGCGGCCATATCCAGCGGGATGCCATCAATGTAATCGCGCAGTAACTTAGCGAGCCCCATATCTTTTTTAGCCACCAATAGTAGCGGTGCCAGGAAGTGCTGGCAGTACTGACGATACGCTACCCAGGGTTTGGGTTTATCTGAAATTTCAAATGACAAAGTGTCGATAAAAACCGGCCGTCCAGTGTGGAATTGAATATTGTAGGCGCTGGCATCTTTTAATCCCATGCCGTATTTCATGGCGGTCTTTTGGACCTCGAGGGTTAAAAGCGCCGCGTCTTTCAGTTGGCTGAAACACCACTCATATGGGTAAGAAATGAAACTGACTTTTTCTGGCTGAATGACTTTATACGCGCCGGGATGGCCGGTGTTGCTGACCTCTTTGTGCTTAACGAGCCAACCATTAGACGTCAGCTCGTCGTAGAGCCCGCTGCTCATCAATTTGTCGTATTCATCTTTATAATAGGAGTTTACCTGCCGATAAATTTTCCCCCGGTCCGAATACACAAACCCACTCGGATCCCTAAATGAGCTGCTCAGTTTTTGCTTAGGCATTTTTACGCCTTTTTACTTTAAAGCCACTTGCTTGCGGGGGCAGGTCTTGGATGATCAAGGACTCTATATATTTAGTAGAAACCTTACGGTTTTTCTGGATCTTGTGGCGCTGGAAAAATTTCTTTGGCGCAAGGACGCCCCACATGAGCGTCCCCTTAAAAACTGCTAAGAACTGCCCGCGCAGCAATGCTTTAAACACTATGCCAGAATATGCTAGTTCAAAACGTAGCCAGACCTTTGGCATTAAACTCCAAGGAACATTCTTCCACATCAGCATCGGAAGGTTTTTGAGAGTTTGATAAGTCGTGAAGTCTTTTACCCGGCCGCTGGTAGCTCCAATCTGGTGATAAACGATGGCCTGTGGAGCAAAAGCTACTTTCCAACCAGCCAGCTGGGCACGAAAACTTAAATCAATGTCTTCGTAGTAGGCAAAAAAGTCTTCGTCGAACAAACCAATTGCTTGCAACATCTTTACCCGATAAATACTTGCTCCGCCAGAGGCCCCAAATATTTTTGCGTCGTTATCATATTTATCAATGTCACGCTCTCCCCTGCCGCGAGGATATGGCAAACCCCATACTGTGTAGCACTCGCCGGTGCTGTCTATCCGCTTGCCATTCAAACTCAATATTTTAGGAGCGGCAATACCTACTTTTGGGTTGGCGTCCATATATTTTACAAGCGACTTTAGCCATGTCTTGTCTGCCACGGCATCGTTATTAAATAGAGCTACATACTTATGCCCACTTTCTATGGAGCGTTTTATGCCAGCATTGACCCCGCCGGCGAAGCCGCGGTTTTTACCGAGCTCGACTACATCAACTTGCGGGAACTTGGCTTTGACTAATTCCACTGAGCCGTCGGTTGATGCATTGTCCACCATGATAATATTTGCCGACACAGATTGTTCCAGTAATGAATCCAGACAATCCGGTAAGTCAGCTGCTCCATTCCAATTCGGAATTACGACGCTCACCTTCATCAAATCTATAATACATACTAACTCTTTAACCTGTAACCTGTAACCTGTAAACTATAAACTGATAAATGATTGGCGTATATTTTTCTAAAAAGAACCGTGCATTATTGGCGGAGCTGGTACGAACTGATTTCAAGCTGCGTTATCAGGGTTCGATGCTCGGCTATGCTTGGTCGCTGCTTCGTCCGCTACTACTTTTTCTGATTTTGTATATCGTTTTTGTTAAATTCTTGAAGATTGGCAAAGGCATACCTCATTACCCTGTATATCTTTTGCTAGGAATCGTTATTTGGAACTTCTTTAGTGAGATGACCAACCAGAGCTTAACTTCAATTGTTGGCCGTGGCAGCTTGATTCGTAAAATCCGCATCCCGCGCTGGATTATCATTCTTTCTAGCAGTGTAGCCGCGGTGATAAACCTGCTACTAAACCTAATAGTAGTCGCTGTGTTTGCTGTGGTTAACCATGTCGAACTTATGAGCACTATAGTATGGTTACCTTTGATCCTTGTGGAGGTTTATGTATTTGCTCTTGGCGTTTCACTTTTTTTGTCAGCGCTGTATGTAAAGTATCGAGACGTAAGCTATATATGGGAAGTAATTTTACAAGCAGGGTTTTATTTGACACCAATCATCTATCCACTGGCACTTATCACTAACGAAACTCTGCAGAAGCTCATCATGCTTAATCCTATGGGTCAGGCAATTCAAAGCGCGCGTTATTCGGTAGTCAGTCACCAGACAGCTACTGCCTGGCAGGTGTTTGACGGCGGTTGGTACAGGTTTATACCATTTATTATTGTGGGAGCTGTATTTGTTTTCGGACTACTTTACTTTAAGTCCGAAGCCAGATACTTCGCGGAGAATGTGTGATGGATGACACTGCGATTAAAGTTGAGAACCTCAGCAAGACTTTCAAATTGCCACACGAGAAGTACTCTTCTGTAAAATCGAGCTTTGTCAACTTCTATCGAAAAAGAACCTATGAAACACAAAAGGCACTCGATGATATTTCATTTGAAATTAAAAAAGGAGAATTTTTCGGCATAGTCGGACGTAACGGTAGCGGAAAAAGCACTCTACTGAAACTTATCGCAGGAATATATGCTCCGACTCGCGGCACTGTCACAATTGATGGCAGTTTGACGCCTTTTATTGAGCTTGGAGTAGGCTTCAACCCGGAACTTACGGGTCGTGAAAATGTATATTTGAATGGCGCACTTCTGGGTTTCAATCGAAAAGAGATGCGTGCCATGTACAAAGACATCGTTGAATTTGCCGAACTCGAAAAATTCATGGACCAAAAGCTCAAAAACTACTCCTCCGGCATGCAGGTTCGTCTAGCGTTTTCCATAGCTATACGTGCTCATAGCGACATTCTTCTACTTGATGAAGTTCTAGCTGTCGGCGACGCAGCATTTCAGCAAAAATGCTATGACTATTTCAATAAATTGAAGGAGGAGAAAAAGACCATTATCCTGGTTTCTCATAGCATGCCGATAGTTGAAAAGTACTGCGATCGAGCGCTACTTTTAGAAGATGGGCAGCTAAGCAAAATTGGAGAAAGCGATAAGATAGCCGGACTTTATGAAGCTATGTTTCTTAAAGAAGAAACCAAACGAATTGAGAACCAACGTAATGAACAAAAACAATCTGACGACGGTCCAATAAAAATTCACAAAGTGGAGATTACACAGGGAACTAAAATCACTAAAAACGTCCAAGCGAAAAGAAACTTCAGTATTAATGTAAGCTTAGAAAGTAAGGTAGATCTTGAGAAGGCCAACGTAGGTATAAATATAAAAAATCGCGACAGAATCATGCTGGTATCAACGGATAACATTGAAAAAATCGGCGGACTTAAATTGAGAAAAAATAAGAAGATAGAGATTTTTTTTGACATCGAAAATATACTTACAGACGGAGTATATATAGTAAATATCGGCGTAGCTGACTATAGTCCTATTATTCCTGTAATGTTGTATAGGAAAGAGCATGTTCAAGAATTTAATGTATCTGGTGTAGGCCCCCATGCTAAAAGTTTGACTCATCCCAATATCACAGTCGAGATTGATGGCGGTAAATGAATAACTCAGATATATTGAAAAAAATAGCTCAGCAAACTCCTGCAATCGGCCGTATTCTTAAAGAGAAGTCGGTCTTATACGAAACTACTAAGACGCAAGAAAAGCACATAAGAGTATTGGAAAAACAAAAAATAAAACTTCAAAATGAAATTGCTGGAAGATCCTCAAAAAAAATTAAACCTATTTGGCCATTACTAGAGAAAGAAATCCTTAAAGCTTCACAAGGTAAATCAACAATTAAAAACCATGCAATAAATCATCAACCACCTTTTGTGTTGAATTGGATTCTCCCTGCAGTTGTCACATCTTCAGGGGGTCAGAGTGATATTTTTCGGACAATAAAATTTTTAACTGACCATGGCCATGATTGCTCGATGTATATTTTTGACCCTCATGAAAGAAGCAGTTTAAGTGAACAAAAAAAACTAATTGCAGCGGGCTTTCCTGGCCTAAGCAATAAAGTTTACTATAATGCCAAAACTATAACCGACTGTGA
>Ga0081539_10005463_pt1 | contig 12958 bp, 10 predicted proteins | sample TabmetS4T2R2_FD_71023 | JGI IMG/M metagenome (GOLD analysis project Ga0081539, IMG submission 71023) | Tabebuia heterophylla rhizosphere microbial communities from the University of Puerto Rico - S4T2R2 | ecosystem: Host-associated > Plants > Roots > Rhizosphere ...
CCTCCCGCGCCGTTGTGTCGAGTGGACATGCGTAAGAGCGCCGCGCGCGAACACAAGAACACACTGAGCGTATTCACCGCTAACGTGTGCAGCACCCGCTCCGGCGTCATTTCATCCACGCGTGCACCGCGCTGCAAGATGCCGGCATTGTTGACGAGCGCAGTCGGCCGTCCGAGGCTGCGGTCGACCGTTGCGAACAAGCGCTCCACCTCGGCCGCGTCGCTGACGTCCGCCTGCACCGCGAGCACGCGCGCCCCGCGCCCGCGCAGCTCGTCGGCGAGCCGTTCGGCCGCGGCGGCATCGCGCCGGTAGTTGATCGCGACCGCGTAGCCGCGCTCGGCGGCGAGTCGACAGGTCGCGGCACCGATCCCGCGGCCGCCCCCCGTGACGATCATCACCTGTGACATCACGGACAACATGCGCCGGAAATCACAGCCCGTGCAAGTTCGGGAGCTGCGCAGTCGCTAGCCGACCTGAGCAAATTGCTGGCCGGGCCGCGCCTGCTAAAGTCCCGGCGATGACGTTCGTGAAGATCTGTGGGGTGATGAGCGTGGAGGACGCGCGCGTGTGCGTCGAGGCCGGCGCCGACGCGATCGGCCTGAACTTCGCGCCCAGCTCGCCGCGCTGCGTCACGCGCGAAGTCGCGGCCGCGATCGTCGCGAGCTTGCCCGGCCACGTGCTGAGCGTGGGCGTGTTCGTCGACGCGGACTACGCCGAACTCGTCGACACCCAGCGTCAGGTCGGCCTCGGCTGCCTGCAGCTGCACGGGTCGGAGGCTCCGGAGCTGCTCGCGCGCTGCTTGCCGCACGCGTACAAGGCGATCCGGGTTCAGGGCGCGGCGTCGATCGACGAGGCCGCGCGCTACCCCGGCGATCACATCCTGCTCGACGCGTACGTGCCGGGGGTCGCCGGCGGCACCGGCCACACGTTCGATTGGGAGCTGGCCGCGCGCATCGCCCGCGCGCGCAAACTGACTCTGGCCGGCGGCTTGCGGCCCGAGAATGTGGCTGCGGCCATCGCGGCGGTCCAGCCCTACTGTGTCGACGTCGCGAGCGGAGTCGAGGCGGGCGTGGGCAAGAAAGATCCCGCTCGCGTGCGGGCCTTCGTCGAGAACGCCAAAGCGGCAGCCGTGTAGCCTTGGCGCTGGCGCAGAAGAGGGCTCCGGGCCCTGGCTCCAGACTTCAGGCCCAGCAGAGAGCCGAGACCCTGCAGTCTGTAGCCCGCAGCCCGAACTCCCGAGCCGAAACCGCGAGCGCGTTCGAGTTTTGCACGGATCGTCGCAGCAGCGGCGTAGACGAAACGCGCTACAGTTCGGGGCATGAGCACGCAGCGCAAAGGTTCGGATCTGCTGGTCGCGGCGCTGGAAAATGAAGGTGTCGATCGAATTTTCGCGGTGCCGGGGGAGGAGAACCTGGACGTGCTCGAGTCGTTGCGCGAGTCGCGGATCGAGCTGGTGGTCACGCGGCACGAACAGCCGGCCGCGTTCATGGCCGCGACGTACGGCCGGCTGACCGGCAAGCCGGGCGTGTGTTTGACGACGCTCGGGCCGGGCGCGACCAACCTGACCACCGGCGCTGCGTTCGCGCGCTTGGGGGCGATGCCGATGATCATGATCACCGGCCAGAAGCCGATCCTGAGCGCGCCGCAGGCGCAGTTTCAAATGGTCGACATCATCGCGACGATGCGGCCGCTGACCAAGCTCTCGCGCCAGGTCGTGAGCGTGTCGGGGATCCCGACGCTGGTCCGCAACGCGTTCCGGGTGGCGCAGGAGGAGCGGCCGGGCCCGGTCCATCTCGAGCTGCCGGAAGACATCGCCGCTGAGCAAACGCCGGATGTGCCGCTCGTGCCTCCGCATCCAGTCGAAGAGCCGGTCGCGGCCGACGGCGCGCTCGCGCGCGCGGCCGAGATGATCCTGGCGGCGCAGCGCCCGCTGATCATGATCGGCGCCGCCGCCAACCGCTGCCGCTGGGTACCGGACCTGTCCGCGTTCGTGCGCAACGTGCGCATCCCGTTCTTCAACACCCAGATGGGGAAGGGCGCAGTCGACGGCAATTCCGACTTGTACCTCGGCACGGCCGCGCTGTCCGAGCGCGACTACATTCACGATGCGATCTCGGAGGCCGACCTGATCCTGTCGATCGGCCACGACGTAGTCGAGAAGCCGCCCTTCCTGATGGGGCCCAAAGGCCCACGCGTGATCCACATGGGCTGCACGCCTGCCAGCGTGGAAGAGGTCTACTTTCCGCAGCACGAGCTTATCGGCGATATCGGGCCGAGCCTGCGCAGGCTCGGCGAGCTGCTGCGCGGCAAGCTGCACCACGACCTGGACTTCTTCCTGCGCCTGCGCGAGACGATCCTGACGCGCGTGGCCGAAGGCAGCACCGATCCGCGCTTCCCGCCGACACCCCAGCGCATCGTGCGCGACGTGCGCCAGGTCATGCCCGACGACGGCATCGTCTCGCTCGACAACGGCATGTACAAGATCTGGTTCGCGCGCGGCTACCGCACCCACCTCGCGAACACGATCCTGCTCGACAACGCGCTCGCGACGATGGGCGCGGGCTTGCCCGCGGCGATGATGGCCGCGCTGTTCTATCCCGACCGCAAGGTGCTCGCGGTGTGCGGCGACGGCGGCTTCATGATGAACTCGCAGGAGCTCGAGACCGCGGCCCGCCTGAAGCTGAACCTCGTCGTGCTGATCCTGCAGGACGACGCCTACGGCATGATCCGCTGGAAGCAGGCGGTCGACGGCTTCGCCGATTTCGGCATGACCTTCGGCAATCCCGACTTCGTCGCCTATGCCGAGGCCTACGGCGTCAAAGGCAGCCGGGTCGAAGGGCCGGAGGACCTGGTGCCGACGCTGGAAGCGGCCTTTGCCGGCGGCGGCGTTCATCTCGTCAGCGTGCCGATCGATTATTCGGAGAACATGCGCGTCCTCGTCGAGGAATTGTCCAGGGCGAAGGGCGCCTGAGCAGCGCGCAGAATTGCAGCCGCGGAGGCCAAATGATCGAAGTCGTCCAGGCGTTCGACAGGGCGCCGATCACGACGCTCGCGAGCGACGATGCGGCCGCGCTGGCGCGCGAGCTCGACGGTGCCGCGGTTCACGCGCGGACCGGGGCGCCGTTGCATCCTTCGTTCTGGCCGGCTCAAGTGCGACGGCTTCGCCGCGAAGGCGTGCGCTTCGCGCGTGTCGCAGCGTTCCCGGACTACCTGCGCGCGCAATTGCACGGCCGACTCGCGACGACGACGTCGATCGCGTCGGGGACCGGGCTGTTCGACGTGCACTCCCTGCGCTGGGATGCGGAGCTGCTGGCTGCGCTCGGCGTCGAGGAGTCGCAGCTTCCGCCGATCGACGACGACCTCGTCGTCCTCGGGGACGGCGCCGCGGCGAACGTCGGCGCCGGTTGCATCAAGGCTGACGTTGCGTGCCTCTCGGTCGGGACGAGCGGCGCGTTGCGCGTCCTCCGCGAGCAGGCGGCGGCGCGGCCGGGGCTGTTCCTCTACCGACTCGACCCGCGCCTGTACGTCCAGGGCGGCGCGCTTTCCGACGGCGGCAATCTCCTGCTCTGGCTCGAGCGAATGCTGGGGCGCCATGTCGGCGATGCACTCGACCGCCCGCCGGGCGCGGTCGCCGTTTTGCCGCAGCTCGGCGGCGAGCGGAGCCCGGGCTGGCGGGCCGATGCGGCCGGGGCCGTTGCCGGCTTGTCTCTCGCCTCCACGTCGGAAGATGTCGTGCAGGCGGCGTTCGAGGGAATCGCGTATCGCTTTGTCGACATTTTCGAGACCTTGCTCGAGTCAGACCAGCGCGACCGGTCTAGTCAGACCAAGCTCGAACGCGATGTCGACCAGGTCCGAAACGTGGTCGGCACGGGGGCGGCGCTGCTCGCACGGCCCGGTTGGGCCCAGCTCCTCGCGGACGTCCTCGGAGTGCCCGTGACGCTGTCGGGCGTGGCCGAAGCGTCCGCCCGCGGCGCCGCGCTCGTCGCGCTCGGCCGGCTCGACCTGCCTGCGCCGCTGGGACGCCGCTTCGAGCCGCGCGCCGAGCGCGCGGAAGCGCACGCCGAGGCCCGCGAGCGGCTTCGCCGTCTCTACGAGGCGACCGCGGCGCCGACGAGCTGACGCGCCGCGTCGGCGATGTGCTCCGCGTCGATGCCCGCTGCAGCGAGGAGCTCCGCCGGTGTCCCCGACCCGGGCATGTCGCGGACCGCCAGATGCACGAACTGCAGCTGCTCACCGGCAAGGGCCGAGAGCACCGCCTCACCGATCCCGCCTTCCGGCCAATGGTCCTCGACGACGACGATTCGTCCCTGGGTCGCGTCGACGGCCTCGCGCAACGTCCGTACGTCGACCGGCTTGACGGAATAGAGGTCGATCACCCGCGTCTCGACCCCCTCGGAGGCGAGCGTGTCCGCAGCTTTGAGCGCCTCGTGCAACGTGATCCCGGCACCGACGAGCGTGACCTCGTCGCCATCACGGACGACCTTGGCGCCGCCGATCGGAAAGTCCTCGTCCGGGTCGTAGATCACCGGGGTGTTCCCGCGCGTGGTGCGCATGAACGAGATCCCCTCGGTGTCCGCCATCGCCGCGACGAGCTTCGCCGTCTGGTTCGCATCGGACGGATAGAGAACCGTCGAGCCGTGCACGGCCCGGAACGCGGCGAGGTCCTCGAGCGCCATCTGCGAGGGCCCGTCCTCGCCGATCGACACGCCGGCGTGCGAGCCGCACAGCATCATCGTCGCCTGCGAGATCGCCGCCATGCGCACGAAGTCGTACGCGCGCGTGTGGAACGCCGCGAAGGTCGACGCGAACGGCTTCCAGCCGCGCACCTGCATCCCGACTGCCGCGGCGATCAGCTGTTGCTCGGCGATGTACATCTCGAAGTAGCGATCGGGCAGCGCTTCGGCGAAGTCCTCGGCATATGTCGAGTTCGACACCTCGCCGTCCATCGCCACGACGTCGCCGCGGGCACGGCCGAGCGCGAGGAGCGCGTCGCCGTACGCCTTCCGGGTCGCGACCGCGTCGCCGCCGCGTGGATATGTCGGCAGCTCCAGCGGGCCGCCCTCGAACCGCCGCGGCTCGGCGGCGTCCGGCTTCTCAACGTCGACGACGATGTTGCGCTCGCCGCCGAGCTCGCGAATCGCCTCCTCGGCGTTCTCGAGCGCCTTTCCGTGCTGTCCGGGCTTGTTCTCGACGAAGCTCACGCCCTTGCCCTTGATCGTGCGCGCGACGATCGCTACGGGTGCGCCTTCCGCGGTGGTCGCCTCCTCGTACGCGCGGTCGATCGCCTCGACGTCGTGGCCGTCGATCTCGATCGTGCGCCAACCGTTGGCCTCGAAGCGCCGCGTGTACGCGGCGAGGTCCCAGCCGTGCATCGTCTCGCCGCGCTGACCGAGCCGGTTGATGTCGAGGATCGCGATCAGGTTGTCGAGCCCGTAGAACGCCGCATGCTCGACGGCCTCCCACATCGAGCCTTCCGCGAGCTCGCTGTCACCGCAGAGGACCCAGACGCGGTAGGGAAGCTGCTCGAGCTTCTTTCCGGCGAGCGCGACACCGACGCCGATCGGCAATCCCTGTCCCAACGAGCCCGTGGCGACGTCGACCCACGGGATGACCGGCGTCGGATGCCCCTCGAGGCGCGAGCCGAACTTGCGGAAGGTCAGCAGCTCCTCGTCCGTGACGGCGCCGCAGGCCTTGTAGACGGAGTAGAGCAGCGGTGACGCGTGCCCCTTCGAGAAGATCAGGTGGTCGTTGGCGGGATTCTCCGGCTTCCCGAAGTCGTAGCGAAGGTACTTCGAGATCAGGACCGCCATCAGGTCGGCCGCCGACATCGACGAGGTCGGGTGGCCGGACTTGGGAACGGCGCTACAGCGAATCGAATCGACGCGCAGCTGCTGTCCCAGCTCACGCCACTGCTCGGGCTCGGTCATGGGGAGGAGTCTACGAAGCAGCCGGGGGGTAACGTAGAGCCATGAGGATCGCTGTGGCCTTCGATCATCGAGGCGTCAAGCTCCGAGAGAAGATCCTCGAGGTTCTTGCCGAGCTCGGGCACGAAGCCGTCGACCTCGGCACGGACGCACCGCGCCCGCGGATCGACTATCCCGACAAGGCGCGCGAGATCGGCGAGGCGCTCCGCTCCGGCGACGCCGAGCGGGGCGTGCTCTGCTGCGGTTCGGGGGTCGGCGCCTCCGTCGCGGCCTCGAAGCTGCCGGGAATCCGCGCAGCGATCTGCCACGACGTCTACTCGGCGCACCAAGGCGTGGAGCACGACGACATGAACGTGCTCTGCCTCGGCTCGGAGGTCGTCGGCGCGGAGCTCGCGGGCGACCTCGTCCGCGCCTTCTTGCAGGCGCGGTTCGACGGCGGCGATCGCTACGTGCAACGACTGCGAAAAATCGAGGAACTGGAGAACGCGAATGTCTAAGACGAAATTGCAGGAGCTCAGCGAGCACGGCGTCAGCGTCTGGCTCGACTACCTCTCCCGCGACATCCTTGAGAACGGCAAGCTCGCTCAGATGATGGAGCGCGACGCCGTGGTCGGGGTCACCTCGAACCCGACGATCTTCCAGAAGGCGCTGTCGTCGGGAACCGCGTACGACGAGCAGTTGAAGGAGCTGCTCACACACGAGGACGACGGCAAGGAGATCTTCCTCGCCCTGAGTGCCGGGGACGTCAAGGCGGCCACCGGGCTGCTCAGACGGGCCTGGGACTCGAGCGACCACACCGACGGCTACGTGTCGTGGGAGGTCGACCCCGACCTCGCATCCGACCGCGAGGCGACGTTCGAGGAGGCGAAGCGACTCCATGAGTGGATCGACGAGCCGAACCTCTACGTGAAGATCCCCGCAACCGCTCCGGGCGTGCCGGCCATCGAGGACTCGATCGCGGCGGGACGCAACATCAACGTCACGCTGATCTTCTCGCTGCAGCGCTACAAGGAGGTCGTCGAGGCGTACGTGCGCGGCGTCGAACGTCTCGTCGACGCGGGCGGCGATCCGTCGACGGTGCACTCGGTTGCGTCCTTCTTCGTCTCGCGCGTGGACACGGAGGCGGACAAGCGGCTCGAGAAGATCGGGACCGACGAGGCGCTCGCGCTTCGCGGCAAGCTCGCGATCGCCAACGCGAAGCTCGCGTACCAGCACTACAAGGACGTGTTCACGTCGGACCGCTGGCGGCGGCTCGAGGAGCGCGGCGCGACGCCGCAGCGGTGTCTCTGGGCGTCGACGTCGACGAAGAACCCGGATTACCGCGACGTGCTCTACGTCGAGGAGCTGATCGGCCCGCACACCGTGAACACCATGCCCGAGGAGACGATCGTCGCCTTCCAGGATCACGGCGTGATCAAGGACACGCTGGAGGAAGGCGTGGATGAGGCGCGCGAGCTCCTGACGAAGCTCGAGCAGGTCGGCGTCGACTACGACGACGTCACGGACACGCTCGAGCAGGAAGGCGTGCAGAAGTTCAGCGACTCGTTCACGGAGCTCAAGCAGGGCATCGCCGAGAAGCGCAGCGAGCTGGCGCCGGTGTGAGCGCGATCGCGACCGACCTCGTCGAGCGGATCTGGCAGCGCGACGCGACGCTCTGGACCTCGCAGGACGAGGCACGCTGGCTCGGGTGGCTGGACGAGCCGTTGCGCATGCTCGAGCAGCTCGACGAGATCAACGACTTCGCACGTGACGTCATCTCACCGGGTGCGATCGACGACGTCGTCGTCCTCGGCATGGGCGGGTCGTCGCTCGCGCCGGAGGTCCTCCGGCGTGCGTTCGGGGCCGACCGCTTCCACGTCCTCGACACGACGCACCCGAAGACGATCCGCGCGCTCGAGGAGCGGATCGACGTCGAGCGCACGCTCTTTCTCTCGGCCTCGAAATCCGGCTCGACGCTCGAGACACGCTCGCACACGGCGTACTTCCTCGAGAAGGGAGGGAGCTTCGCCGCGATCACCGATCCGGGCTCGGACCTCGAGCGATTCGCTCGGGAGCAGGGATTCCTGCACGTGTTCCACGGCGAGCCGACGATCGGCGGGCGCTACTCCGCGCTGTCTCCGTTCGGGATCGTCCCGGCGGTCTTCATGAGCGTCGACGTCGCGCACCTGCTGGAACGCGCACAGGAGATGCGCGACGCGTGCCGGCTCGCCGAGGGCAACCCCGGCCTCGAGCTCGGCCTCCGGCTCGCGGATGCGTCGAGCGTCGGCCTCTCCGAGAACCCGTACGGCTTCGGTCTCTGGGTGGAGCAGCTGATCGCCGAGTCCACGGGCAAGGAGGGAAAGGGCATCCTGCCGGCGCCCGACGATCCGGCTGCGGAGCTGCAGGAAGAGGTCCGGCTTCCGGATCCGTACGAGCTCGGGCAGGAGTTCTTCCGCTGGGAGTTCGCGGTCGCGGTCGCCGGTTCGCTGATCGGGATCAATCCCTTCGACCAGCCCAACGTCCAAGCGGCGAAGGACAAGACCAACGAGGTCCTCGCGCAAGGCGATGTCGAGCTCGAGCCCGAGGGCTCGCTCGAGGAGCTGCTCGCGCAGGCGCGGGACGGCGACTACGTGTGCATCCAGGCTTTCACCGACTACGCGCGTGTGGACGAGCTGGAGGCGATCGTGCAGCGGGCGCGCGCGGCCGGGCACGTCGTCACGCACGGCTTCGGGCCGCGCTACCTGCACTCGACGGGTCAGTTCCACAAGGGCGGTCCGGACAACGGACTGTTCCTGCAGGTCGTGGACGACACCGGCGACGAGTTGCCCATCCCGGGCCAGGAGTTCGGGTTCGCGCGGCTGATCCGCGCGCAGGCCGCCGGCGACTACGAGTCCTTGAAGGCGCGCGGCCGCCGCGTCGCGAGGGTGCGCATCTGATGCAGCTCGGCATGATCGGACTGGGCCGGATGGGCGGGAACATGACCGCCCGCCTCGACCAGCACGGCCACGACGTCAAGACCTACGACCCGGGTGTCCCGTCGACTGCGGACACGCTCGCCGAGCTGCGCGACCAGCTCGACACCCCGCGCGCGTTCTGGATGATGGTGCCCGCCGGCAAGATCACCGAGGACACGTTCCAGACGCTGCTGACGCTCGCCGACGAGGGCGACACGATCGTCGACGGCGGCAACTCGAACTTCCGCGACTCGCAGCGTCGTTACGCCGAGGCGCGCGAGCACGGGGTGAACTTCGTCGACGCGGGCGTCTCCGGCGGGATCTGGGGGCTGCGCAACGGCTACTGCCTGATGGTCGGCGGCGACGACGACGCGGTGCAGCGCCTCGAACCGGTCTTCACGGACCTCGCGCCGGACGACGGCTACGCGCACGTCGGCCCGGCCGGCGCGGGCCACTTCGTGAAGATGGTCCACAACGGGATCGAGTACGGGCTGATGCAGGCCTATGCCGAGGGCTTCGAGGTGATGGAGCGCAGCGAGTTCGATCTCGACCTGCGCGAGATCGCCGGCATCTGGCGGTACGGCTCGGTCGTCCGCTCCTGGTTGCTCGAGCTGTTGCACGACGCGCTCGAGAAGGAGGGAAACCAGCTCGAGCGTCTGCGCGGCTACGTCGAGGACTCCGGCGAGGGTCGCTGGACGATCCACGAGGCGATCGCCGAAGACGTCCCGGTGCCCGTGATCACGGCGGCGCTCTTCGCGCGCTTCGCCTCGCGGCAGGACGAGTCGTTCGCGGCCAAGATCACGGCCGCGCTGCGTAACGAGTTCGGCGGGCACGCAGTTCGCACGGAATGACCGAGACCGTCCAGCAGCGAGAGGCCGCTCCGGAGGAGAACCCGCTTCTCGAGGGCCTGCTCGTCCGGCGGACGCCCGATCCGTGTGTGTTCGTGATCTTCGGCGCGTCGGGCGACCTGACGCAGCGGAAGCTCATGCCGGCGATCTACTCGCTGGCGTACCGGCGCCTGCTCCCCGAGAACTTCGCCGTGCTCGGCGCGGCGCGCACCGAGGAGAGCGACGACGACTTCCGGACCCGGATGGAGCGGGCCGTCCGCGAGCACGCTCGCGATCCGTTCCGCGACGACGTCTGGCAGCCTCTGGCCGAGGGAATGCGGTACGTCGCGCTCGACTTCGCGGACGAGCGCGGGGAGGACAACGTGGCCGACGTGCTGCGCGAGCTCGACGAGCAGCGCGGGACCGAGGGCAACCGCGTCTACTACTTCGCGGTTCCGCCGAGCGCGATCGCCACACTCGTGCAAGAGCTCGGCAAGCGGCGCACCGCCGACGGCTGGGTCCGGCTCGTGATCGAGAAGCCGTTCGGCCGCGACCTGACGAGTGCGCGCGAGATCAACGAGCAGGTGCACGAGCACTTCACCGAGCAGGAGATCTTCCGCATCGACCACTACCTGGGCAAGGAGACCGTCCAGAACATGTTGGCGCTGCGGTTCTCGAACGGGATCTTCGAGCCGATCTGGAACCGCCAGTTCGTCGACCACGTCCAGGTCACCGTCGCCGAGTCGATCGGGATCGAGAACCGCGCCGGCTACTACGAGCAGGCGGGCGCGATCCGCGACATCTTCCAGAACCATCTCCTGCAACTCCTCGCGCTGACGGCGATGGAGCCGCCGATCGACTTCACGTCGGAGCAGGTCCGAAACGAGAAGGTGAAGGTGCTGCGCTCGCTGCACACACCCGGCCCGAAGTCGGTCGTCCGCGGGCAGTACGGCCGCGGCTTCGTCGAGGGCGAGGAGGTGCCCGGCTACCGCGAGGAACCGGGCGTCGCCGCGGAATCGATGACCGAGACCTACGTCGCGGCCAAGCTGTACGTCGACAACTGGCGCTGGGCGGACACGCCGTTCTACGTGCGCATGGGCAAGCGCCTCGCGCGGCGCGAGACGACGATCGCGATCCAGTTCAAATCCGCGCCGCACCCGCCGTTCGAGGAGAGCGCCGTCGAGGGGCTGCGCCCGAACGTGCTCGTCGTGCACGTGCAGCCGGACGAGGGCGTCTCGCTCTCGATCGGCGCCAAGGTGCCGGGCGCCGGGATGCAGATCCGGTCGGTGAACATGGACTTCCTGTACGGCGGGGCCTTTCGAACCGGGTTGCCGGAGGCGTACGAGCGGCTGATCCTCGACGCGCTGCTCGGCGACCAGACGCTGTTCACGCGCACGGACGAGGTCGAGGAGCAATGGTCGCTCGTCGACGCGATCGTGGCCGCCTGGCAGCGCGACCGGCCGGCGTTCCCGAACTACACGGCGGGGACGTGGGGGCCGCCGAGCGCGGACGACCTGATCCACCGCGACGGCCGCAGCTGGCGGCGGCACTGATGGCGGGCACGGTCGCGGAGATCGAGCGCGACCTCGCCGAGCTGCGCGACTCGTCGAGCGAGCCGGGCCACCCGCCGACGCTCCGCACGTCCGTGATGACGCACCTCGCCTGGGTGCCGGAGGAATGGGCGGAGGCGGCCGAGCTCACGCTCGCCGGGCTCGCAGAACGACATCCGTCCCGGACGATCCTGCTCTTTCCGCACGCCGGCGAGGACGCGTTCGAGGCCGACGCGTCGCTGCAGTGCTTCCCGTACGGCGATCGCGCCGTGTGCGCGGAGGTGATCCGGATCCACCTCGGCGGCGAGCGCGCGCAGCATCCGGCCAGCGTCGTGGCGCCGATGCTCGTCGCCGACCTCCCGGTCTTCTGTCGCTGGCGCGGACAGCCGGCGTTCGACGAGGTCTTCGACGAGCTCGTCGGCGTCGTCGACCGGCTGATCGTCGACTCGACGGAGTGGGACCCCGATCTCGGCCCGCCGTACGCCGAGCTTGCGGCGCGCTTCGAGCGCGTCGCCGTCTCGGACATCGCCTGGGAGCGGACGGAGCGCTGGCGGCGCATGCTCGCGAACGCGTGGCCGTTCGAGGCGCGGTCGATCCGCGTTCAGGGAACGCACGCGCAGGCGGCGCTGCTCGGCGGGTGGCTGTCCTCACGCCTCGGTCACGACGTCGAGGTCGAGCACGAGCAGGCGGACGTCCTCAACGCGGTTGCCGTCGACGGTGCGCCGATCGACGCTCCGCCGGGCGAGCCCCCGCCGCCGTCCGACCTGCTCTCGGACCAGCTCGACCAGTTCGGCCGCGACCGGATCTACGAGGACGCCGTCCGAGCGGCCGCGCGCTAGCGCTTCTTCGCCGTCTTCTTCGGCTTGAGGACGGTGTACTTCGGCTTCGCCACGACGATGCCGATCGGGTCCGACCAGCCCATCGCGCGTGCGCCGGCCGGCAGCGCCAGGTTGAGGCCGCGGACGCGGTACCACCACGTGCCGGGCGTCAGGGGAAGGACCGTCGACGTCGCGTAGGTCATCACCGGTGTCGCCGCCGCTTTGAACGGATAGCGCGTCTTGCTCCACTGCACCTCGTACGCGCTCGCGCTCAGCGCGGGCTGCCAGTTGACGACCGGCGCGCCGTAGAAGACCGGCTTCGAGGTCTGCGCCGAGATCAGCTTGCCCTCCGGCGAGAGGCCGGATGCGAACGGCGCCACGCCGTTCGCCCGCGTGAGTGCCGGCTCGCTCGTCTTGCCGAACGTGAGCATGCGACCGGACGCGCACGCATCCTGCGGCAGCTCGAGGTCGCGGTACTGGACCGCGCCGCCGAGCCGGACGACGCGCTCGCCGGCCCCGTGCGCGAACTTGAGCGTGGGCGCGACCGTCACCGTCGCGTCCGAGATGGAGACAACCGAGACGATCTCCTGGTTCGCGCCGATCCCGATCTGGAGCTGGTTACCGACGACGAGCGCCTGCGAGCCGCCGACGACGATCGTCGAAGCTCCGTCCAGCGCCATCTGCGCGAGCGTGGTGTTGAACGGGTCGCTCGTGACGATGGCGACCGGGACGACGGTCCAGAAGTAGCGGCCGGTCGGCCAGTCGGTGTCCCAGAGGTCGATCGGCGGGCCGAAGTGGATCCCGTCCGCGGGCAGCGTCGCAACACCGGGCGCGCCGGCCGTGCCGCCGGTCCCGCCCGTGCCGGTACCGCCCGTGCCGGTGCCGCCGGGGCCGGTGCCGCCCGGG
>Ga0081539_10002928_pt2 | contig 12955 bp, 11 predicted proteins | sample TabmetS4T2R2_FD_71023 | JGI IMG/M metagenome (GOLD analysis project Ga0081539, IMG submission 71023) | Tabebuia heterophylla rhizosphere microbial communities from the University of Puerto Rico - S4T2R2 | ecosystem: Host-associated > Plants > Roots > Rhizosphere ...
GCATCAAGCTCGGCAAATACCTCTCCTCCGGCACCATCACCGCGACCGGATACCAGACACTGATCCCCAAGGTCGACGCCGTCGACGCCGCCCTGGCCTGATGCCGAGAAACCTAGCGCCTATTCGGCGTGGGTGAACACGTCGACGGGGAAGCCGATGTCCGCCGGTACCAGGTCGGCTTCCGACTCGAACGCGACCACCCGGCCGTCCCCGCTGATCGACGGGTTCAGGCTGCCGAGTGACAGGCCGCCCTCGGTGCCGTCGGTTCGGACACTGGCCCGAACCGTGGTACCGGCGGTGCGGTCGCGCACGAAGATGTCGAAGTCGAAATTGCCGTCGTCGGCGACCAGGTTGCCGGCGAAGGAGTGGAACGCGATGAAGCGGCCGTCGGTGCTGATCGACGGGGCGAGGCTCCAGTCGTCGCCCTGCACGCCGGCGCCGCTCACGCTGACCCGCTCCAACCCGCCCGTGGTCCGGTCGCGGACGAACACGTCGAAGCTGTTGTTCGTGTCGCCCGCAACAAGCTCTGGCTCCCACGAGTCGAACGCGACGAACCGGCCGTCCGGGGTGATCGCCGGTGAACTGCTGGTGGCGCCGAACCCGCCGGCGGTCGGGGCGACGCTGATCCCCTCGGTCGTGCCGGCGGCACGGTCCCGGACGAAAACGTCGGATGCGCCGTCGTTGTCGCCCGGCACCAGGGCGTCGGAGCTTGACGTGAACGCGATGAAGCGGCCGTCCGCGCTGATCGACGGGGCGTCGCTGCGGTTCTCGCCCTGGGCACCGGAGGTGCTGACGCTGACCCGCTGCGGCCCGCCACCGGTGCGGTCGACGATGAACACGTCGCTGGTGAAGTTCGTGTCGGCGGGCACCAGGTTGTCGGCGAACGAGGCGAACCCGACGTACCGGCCATCGCCGCTGATCGCGGGCTGCGAGCTCTCCCCGTTCGCCTCGGCCTTGCGGCCGGCCACGCTGACGCGCTCGGTGGTGCCGGCCACGCGATCCCGCACGAACACGTCGGCCACCCGGTTGCGGTCGCCCTTGACCAGGTTGGTCGCCGACGAGGCGAACGCGACGTACCGGCCGTCGGCGCTGATCGCCGGCCTACCGAAGTTGGTGTCCAGCACCCCACCCGCCTCACCGCCGGTGGCCTGGCGACCGCGGCCGTCCACACTGACCCGCTCGGTGGTCCCGGTGACCCGGTCGCGCACGAATACATCGGACGTGCCGTTGGTGTCCCCGGCGACCAAGGTGGACGCGGACGACACGAACGCGACGAACCGGCCGTCGGCGCTGACCGCGGCCAGCACGGAGTCGTTGTCGCCGGCGATGCCCTGGCTGCTCACGCTGATCCGCTCGGTGACACCCGGCGGATGAGCCAGGGCCGGCCGGCCGGCCAGCGAAAGGGCCACCGCGGTCACAGTGGCCGTGGTAAGGGCGGCGGCCCGGCATGACGGGCGAACGGTAGCAAACATGACAGCTCCCGGATCCGGCTCGCGGACGTGGACAGTTGTGGATACCAGCGAACCGGTCAGCCGGTTCAACGTGCTGACGGCGAACTCGGCCACACCAGCGCGTCGACGATCGAACAATGCAACCTCGCCCGCCACACAGTGATCGAGACGGTCGTTCCACAGAGAACTGGTGTGGTGTTGCGCTTGGCCGGTACTGTGGCCGCGTCCGGCTGTGGTGGCGGGCCTGGTTGACGGTGGACATGATCGAGAAGCTCCGAAGTTCGCGGTGGCATTCGCTGGCATGGTGGACGTCGATCTCCGGGTTGATGACCGCTATCGGCACCCTGCTCGCCGCCGCGGGCTTGATCATCGCCACGGTCGCGTGGTTGAAGCCGAGGCCGGCAGCACCGGAAGAATCCCGTACCGCTCCGAGTGCATCGTCATCCGTGAGCCGATCGGGCCTTTTCCGTACGCCGTGGCTCGGCCTGGAGTTCTATCGGGATGATCGACGGCTGCCGATCGTGCCTCAACCACAGCCCCTGGGATACGACCGGTCAAGGGACATCGTCGAGGTAGAGGTGGGCGAGGCGCCGTTCGAGATCCGGATGCCCGCTCTGCCCCCCGACGAGGGGATGCGTATCTGTGCGTGGGTCGACGACTCGATCTTCGCCAAGGTGCTCCAGGACAAGACGGTCACAATTGACTCGCCGTTCATGACGGGCAAGGGCATGGCCGACACCGCCGCTGGTAGCGGCGCGCTCTATCTGGACAACGATGCCTTCAACTACTTCAAGGGCACGCGTCTTGCGCACATCGGCGAGCACCAGGATGCGGCGTACATCTCTTCCTTCGAGGTGCCCGAACGGGTGAGGCCCGACCTGACCGCTGACTTCGGCCCCCACACCAGCGTCTACCTGGTCGTATACATCAATCGGGACGGCGACGATATGACGGATTCCGGCGAGTACGAGTTCGTGGTCCTCCGACGCTGACCCCTCCGGGCGAGTCTCACAGGCGGACTGCCGCTGTCTCAGGCTCTCCTCGCCCGCTCGATGATTCCCGGCGACGACGTCATCGAGACCTGCGCCGAGCGCAGGATGCTGGGCGTAGGTCGTTCGAACACGCAGATCAGGTAGCGAAGACCCGGATCGGACAAGGCTCCGCGGCAGCGGCCAGCCGGGCCCCGCGGATTAGCATGTGATAGGCCCTATTACGTCGTGGAGGCGTTGTGACCATCCGGCTCGGGTACCAGATTCCGAACTTCACCTATCCCGGCGTCCCGGTCGAGAACCTGTTCGACACCGTGGCCGCGCAGGCCCGCGAGGCGGAGTCGGCCGGGTTCGACACCGTGCTCGTGATGGACCACTTCTACCAGTTGCCGGGCATCGGCACGCCGGACAATGCGATGCTCGAGTCGTACACGACGCTCGGCGCGCTCGCCTCGGCCACCTCGACGATCCAGCTTTCCACGCTGGTCACCGGGAACACGTACCGCAATCCGGCCCATCTCGCCAAATGCGTGACCACTCTCGACGTGGTCTCCAAGGGCCGGGCCATCCTGGGTATCGGCGCCGGCTGGTTCGAGCGCGAGCATCACGACTACGGGTACGAGTTCGGCACCTTCGGGCAGCGCTTCGAACGACTGGAGGAGGCGCTCACGATCATCGCGCCGATGCTCAAGGGCGAGCAGCCGTCGTTCGAGGGCAAGTGGTACACCGTCCGCGGCGCGATGAACAACCCGCGACTGCGGCCGAACATCCCCATCATGCTGGGCGGCAGCGGGGAGCAGAAGACGTTCCGCCTGGCGGCCCGTTTCGCCGACCACATGAACATCATCTGCGACCTCACCGACCTCCCCCGCAAGGTCGCCGTACTCCGCGAGCGCTGCGAGGAGATCGGCCGCGACCCCGCCACGCTGGCCACGAGCTACCTGGTGACGGGCTTGGTCGGAGAGTCCGAGCAGGAGGTGAAGCAGATCGGCGAGATGATCCCCGAGGACCGGCGCGACCGGGTCTTCCTCGGCACTGTGCACCAGGTGGCCGAGCAGGTGCACGAGAAGGTGCTCGGCGCCGGCATCACCGGCATCACCATCAATCTGGTCGTCAACGGGCACAAGCCGGGCGTGGTCAGCCAGGTGGGCGCGGCCCTCAAGCCGCTCGTCGCGGCATCGGCCTGATTCGCGCGGCATCGGGCCGCTGCCGGCTCGATGCCGCGTGCTGACGCCCCGATCGGGCACCTTCTCCTCGCTTTCCCGCTCCTTCTCCTCGGCGACCTTTTGCACGCAGTCCGCGGCAACTGCCAATCCCTGCACGCGCAGCCGGTGGCATCCGTCGGCCGTCCGGTATGTGAACGACGACTGGTCACAGCACCGCGGCGCCGGTGCAGCGGACCGGTACGGCGGCGCACCGGCGGCAAGCTGAGCCTTGATCTGGGCTGTCGGCCGTCGGGTGTAACCCCGGGGTGTGATTGACAGCAACCGTCCGTATCGCTATTACCAGGCTGAACACACGGTGAATGAAAGGCGCATCGATGGGGCGCTCGACGCTCGACGTGCAGACCAGCGATGACGGCAGCGTGATCGTCAGCGCGCAGGGCGTCGTGGGCGCCGACGATGCGGTGGAGCTGCGCCAGTTGCTCGTCCACGCCGTCCGCAAGCTGCGCCCGTTGCGGCTGGTCGTGGACCTGGCCGACGTGGTGACCCTGGATCCCATCAATCTCGGTACCCTGGCGGCCGCCTGTGGCCTCGGCGACGACCACCAGGTCGCGGTGTTCCTCGACAACCCGTCCTCGGCGCTCGCTGCCGATCTCGCCGCCGCTGGCGTACCGCGGCAGCGTCTCCGCAGCACCGGCGGTAAGCCGTGATTCTGGCCGACAGCCTCCCTCGGAGCGTTGGCCTCTGTGGCGGCGCCTCGGTGAAGGCGTGGTCGTGGACCAGGCACACCGTCAATTGATGCTTCCGCGCGGGGCGATCCAGGTGTGTGGCTGGCCGGTGACGGCGGCGATGCGTTCGAAGTCGGCGCCGTAATGCAGGATCACAGCGCCGTGGTGTTCAGCAACGGAGGCGGTGAGTAGGTCGATGACACCGTCGTCAAAGCGGAATGGTGGCAGTCTAGACGGCGGCCCGTTTGGCATTGGTTGTGTCGATCTCCGGACAGGAACCAAATTCCAACGGTCGATCGGTTGGGTATCGGTCCGTGTCGATGGTATACCTGCTGTTCTCCGGGAGTCGCCGGTTCTGGTCGGTGCCGGCCCGCTCTCCCAGGGGAGCCCCAGAAACGTCAGCCGGATAGCCGGACCATGTTGATCGGCAACGTATCACACCCGTAGTACGCTATTGGCGTGCCATACGAATGGGACGATTGGGCTCTGGCCGCCCTCGCCGGTATCGAGCCGTACGAGGTACGGCAGGCGCTGGAAGCCAAGCAACGCTGGCCGCGACGCGCGACCAGCGCAACCGGCGTTCCCGTCCTCACGATCTGGAGCCGGACTCTGGCAGGCCGACCGCTCATCGTCGCGATCTACCACGTCAACGGCTTAACCTGGAAGATCATCGGAGCACGCGCTATGACCGACAAGGAGCTGATCGAGCTCAGCCAGTGGGAGGAAACGTCATGAGCCAGAACAACGAACTGCCGCAGACTCCCGAGGACGTGGCGGCGTTCATGGACGGCCTCGCCTTCGAAGCCGCGCCCGCAGAGCAGGACGAGACAAGCCTGATCGACTCGCTGCCACCGGCCGGCTCCGACGTCATGGTCGTACGGTCGCTCCGCCTGCCGCTCGACCTCGACCAAGCCGTGGCCGCCGCTGCCAAGGCCGCCGAGATCCCCAAGACAACCTGGATCCGGCAGGCCATCGAAATGGCACTCGCTGTCCAAGCGGAAGACGACCAGCCGATCTCCCGGGCCGAAGCACTACGCGCGCTCACACTGCTACGCCCAGCACGCCACGTGGCCTGACGATAGCTGGTTTAAGCTGCCGGAACACCGCCAACCTGAGCTTCAGCTGGCCCGCCTTTCCCCAGGACCGGACGGCTTCGAGCCGAGCAGTTCCTCCATCGGCGTCGTGTCCAGCGCCTTGTTCTGCTCAACGGTCAGCGGCGGCAGGCGCTGCCCCGACTGCGACGCGATCACGGCGCCCGCCCCGCCGGCCAATGCTCGCAGCGACTGCGGGCCTCCTGGCGGCAACGCCACACACCGTCTACCAGAACAAACACGCCGTTCTGGCTGACGGCGGCCCGTTCCCCTGTTGTACGGGACCCGCCGAGGATCGAGCCCTGCGCTTCCGCCCCGCGCCATTGCCTTGACCTGTGAAGTCGTGAGCCGCAGCGAAGCCCTCGACGAGCCCGCAGAGTACCCGAAGGGGATTCGCACCTGCGCGCCGTGGAATAGTCCGATGGAGTCCCGGTCGCCACCGCGCCGGTTGCGCAGACCAGCCTCTTGCAGGGCTGTGGTGACCGCGATCACCCGGCCGTGGCTCGGCACCCGCTCCCGCTGGGTTGCCCATGGTGATGATGAAGCGCGCGTCAACAACCTGCTCGTCGCTCCAGTTGTTCAGCGTGGGTGTGGTGGCCGACGCAGCGGGCTGAGAACAAGCCAAGCGGTACGGCGGCGGCAATCACGAAAAGCGGGCGCACGACGAGGGAATACCTCCCGGAAGCGTGGGGTCCGGCGAAGGGTACCGGTCGGCGTGTCAGTGTGCGTCGGCGATGATCATGGCTGCACCCTTTTCACCGATCATGTAGGCCGGCGCTTGAGTGTTGCCGCTGATGATGGACGGCATGATGGAGGCGTCGATGACGCGCAAGCCGTCGAGTCCGTGCACGCGGAGCTGATCGTCGACGACGGCGGTGTCGTCGTTTCCCATCTTGCAGGTGCCGACGGGGTGGTAGTCGGTACCGCCGGTGCGTCGGATGTAGTCGCAGATCTCGTCGTCGCTGGTGACCTTCTTGCCCGGCATCAGTTCACCCTCGATATAGGCCGCGAACGCTGGGGTCTCGAGGATGCGCCGTATCCACTTGAACCCGGCCAGTGCGATCCGCATGTCGTCCGGGTCGGCGAGGTAGTTCGGGTTGACCGCTGGCGCGTCGTCAGGGTCAGCGCTGTTCAGCCGTACCTCTCCGCGGCTTCTGGGGCGAGTGTTGCAGGCAAGAATCGTGACGCCGTGTCCGGGCAGACGCTGGATCTTGGAGGTCCCTTCGTGCCATACGACGAAGGCGGGCTGCATGTGGAGCTGGATGTCGGGTGATCGCACGGCCTCATCGCTGCGCAGGAAGGCACCCGCTTCGCTGACGGTGGCGGTTGCGGGTCCCGTGCGGTAGAGGCCGTACTGGATCGCATGGAGGGCGGCACGGTGCCAGCGATCCTGGCCGTCGTAGGTGATGGGCTGATTCACTCTGGCCGTCAGGAAGACCTCGAGTTGGTCGTGGAGGTTCTTGCCCACGCCGGGCAGGTGATGGACGGGGTTGATGCCGACCTCGCCGAGTTCCGTCCGGTCGCCGATTCCCGACAGCATGAGAATGCGCGGGGAATTGATCGCACCTGCGCTCAGAATGATCTCGCGAGTGGCCTTGACGGTGCGCTTGCGCCCGTTGTGGTGGTATTCGACGGCGACGGCCCGCCCGTCTCGTACCACGATCCTTCTCACCGTTGCATGGGTGAGCACGGTGAGGTTCGGGCGTCTCTTCACCGGGTTGAGGAAGGCGGTGGAAGCGCTCTCGCGTCGTGCGCCTCGCTGAGTCACTTGGTTGTAGAAAACACCGTCCTGCTCCGCTCCGTTGGGGTCGGCGGTGTAGGCGATGCCGGCCTGCTGCGCCGCCCGTACGAAGACGTCGCTCATCGGATTGCGCTGAATCTGATCTGAGACGGCCAACGGTCCACCGACGCCGTGGTACTCGTCGGCGAGCCGCTGGTTGTCCTCCGACTTCTTGAAGTACGGGAGAACGTCGTCGAAACCCCAACGGCACCGGTTTGCGCCGGGTCGACGGCAGCACGCCCGAGTTGCTCGTCCCCGGGGTCGACTACCGCCTGCAGCCCGGCGACGCGCTGGCGCTGACGAAAAGAATCGTGCTGGTCCGCAGCGGCCGGATGTTCGGCGAGGAGCTGACCGAGCACCAGCCGCTGGTGGACGACCTCGCCAGCGACACAGCCCCGACCAGCTCCACCAGTACGGCCACCTGACCGCTCCGCACCGGAGCAGCGACCGGTCGACAGCGCCGGGCACGGCTTCGCGCCGGTAGCGGCCGCCAGCTCTGGATCCGCCGACAGCGGGCGGACGTCGCCGGTCACGGTGACAACCGTGCGGATCCCTGCCGCGCGGGCCGGCTCGAACGGCTCCGCGAAAGCGGCCAGGCCCGGAGCCGGCGCCGATTCGTCGTGCTCTGCGGCGTGCAGCACACCGAGCAACCATTGCGCCTCGGTTAGCGCCTCCCGGCCGGCGCGTTCGACCGCCTCCAGGGTGGCGCGTTCGTCCACCTGGTCCGGAAGCAGCAGCCGCCGCACGCCGCCGGCGTGCAGCACCATGACAGGTCGCGGCCAGTCCGGCGCGAGCGCCCCGGGCGACGAACCCGGTCCAGCTCTCAACCTGGGTGGCCTCCGTCAGCAACGTGGCGGCGGCGAGATCGATCGGGCGCGGCATCCACGCATGCATGACACCACGCTACGGCGACGCACGCCGCGGCGAGTCAGCCGTGCGAACGAGCAGCACACCGGCCGGGTAGTCCTCGGGACCAGCACACGCGGCGTCGTGCGGTTAGGACGTGCATCGGCGTACGGCTGAAACCGTCACGATCGGTCCCTGAACAGCGTGAATACGGTTCGGGTTGTGCCATATCCGGTCCACCAACAGCCTATGAGCTGGGCAAACGTGAAATCGGATGTGGCGGTACCCGAACCGCTCCGGCAGATGCCTTCCGAGCTGTAGAGACGCGTGCGCGGCAGGTGCTGGTGGGCGGCTGGGCGTGGGGTCGAGGCCGTGGCAAGTCAGTCGGACTGTTGCCCATGGGTTTGCCGTCCTCGGTCGCGTGGGACTGCTCGGAGCGGCGCTCCCCAGCCGACACCCATGCCATTCTGCGCACCGGATGCGGCCGGCGGCCAGCACACGGGACGCGCGTGGCCAAGGAGCTTGAGGGCGGCAGCGCGCTTTATCGGCGGCAGAAGCGGATGGGCCACCTTGACCATCAGTAGAGCCAACGGCCGAGCACAGCGGGCCAAAAATGCGTCTCATGACTGCCATCGCCGATGGCAGCAGGATCGATGGCACCGATTTGATCGAGTAGGGCGTCGATCTCGGCGAGCGCTTGCTCTTCAGCATCACCCTCTTCGTCCCAACGGTGGATGACGCTCGAATGAGTGAACCAGCTGCCGGCCAGGTTCAGCGAACACAGCCAGTGGTTGATCGTGGAGTTGGCGAAGCGGCTCTGACGCCCGTCGGGCGGCCACTCGCGCACTTCGCCGGTGTCCGGTACTGCGCCGTAGTCCCAGATGGGTTCGTTGCCCTCGCGGAGGTAAGCCAACTGGTACATCGTCGGCGTGGCGCGTAGGGAGACTCCGGATACGAGCTCCTCGAACATTGGCACGCCACTGAGCATCAATGCGTTCTTCTGGGCCTCCGGGAGCCGCCATGCCGCCAGGTCGGGCTCGGTCGCACGCTGGACACGTCCGGTGCCGGCCCAGGCCTCGAACTCCTCAAATGTAGGAGGCGTCGGGAGACGATCCGCCATGCCGCTCAGGATAGCCGCGCGTTTGGCACACACGTCCTGCATGATCGGGTATCCGCTCATCGGCTTGACAGTGCGCCGGCCGAGCGCCGGTACCTGATGCACGTTGCTGTTCGTCACGCTGCGGCCCGATGGGCCGACCGATCCTGAGCCCGGCATCGTGTCCGCCGGTGCCTCCGGCGTGTTGGCCGGTATCGGCCTGAGCCTGGCGGACCCAGTTGCGTAGCGTCTCCGCGGTGCCGATGCCGAGCTTCTGGGCCACGGCGGTGATCGCAGCCCAGTCGGACTCGTTGTTCGGCCGCACCTCGGCGACCATCCGCACCGCCGCCGAAGCAGTTCGGCGGGGGTACGGGGAAGGGCGTGACATGACTCGATCCTCCACAAGAGGTCGGGCCGATATCAAAGCCGGGGCGGTTCAACACCCTGGCGGAGGCTGGCGACCCGAAGAGGCGCAAGACATCAGGCCGGAAGCCGAGCCCTTGCACCTCGCGTGGCCGGGCGCCCGCTCCCGGCACCGTACATCGAATGACATACGGGACGCTCTGGGGATCTACGGCCCGCGGCCGCGCCCTTAGCGACCAACGACCGTGCCACTCAAGATGCTTCAACCGAACGGACGCACAAGGGCAGACCGGCGAGCTGATCACCCGTGCAAGCGCGCACTTATAGCCACCCCCGCGAGCGCGCGTAAGCGGCCGCGGCCGCGGCGGCGCCCCCGAGAGCCCATCGGCCGCGTTTATGGCCGCCCGCGCTTGGCGTTCGAGGCGGCGGGGTGGAGATGCGTTGGGCCAGCGCGTCTGCGATGCGTAGGGTCACGGCCCGCCAGGTGAAGCTCCAGCGCGTGACGAGCCGGCCCTCGTCCTGGCGCTGGCGAGCCTGGTCGCGGGACGCCTGGCCGCGGCTCGCTCGGCGCCCATGCGGACTGGTGCGATCATCGGTTTCGGGGATAGGAGCGGGGGATTCTGAGCCTGCGGGCTCCGCGTGGTTCGTCGGCTCGTCGTTCATCCTTCGAGCGTCGCGCTGACGGGGGTATGAATCAGGAGCCGGATCTATGAATGCCCCACTCGCGGAGGGATGGATGATCGCGCCGTTCGATAGAGAGCTGTGGGAGGTTCACGTTCTCGCAGGTTTGGAGGCCGCCCGCGACGTCGCCGCGTTTCGGCGTCGCGCCTCTGAGGACGCGCGGAACAACGTCATCGGCTCTGCCGCGGACGACGAGGAGGACGCACTGCGTCGCCTGTCTGACGAGCCTGCTTTCGCAGAGCTCCACCCCGACCTTCCGACCAAGGTCGATGAAGGTCGCTGGATCATGACCAGGATCCTGCGAGCGGCCGACGCGCTGCGAGAGGAACTCCCCTCCCAGCGTCCGACCTCCGAATGGACGACGGCTCAGAAGGCCGTCCTCCTGTGGGCCGACGCGCTCACGCTCGGCCTGCGCCCGGCCGAGCTCTTCGCCCGGCAACCCGACCTGCTGCCGGGCCGCCGCAGCACGTCGTCAGGCGCCGGGGCGATGCGCGTGCGCTCGGTTATGTGGCTGCGCGGCAACAGGCGCGTCGACAGCGCAGCCGAAGGAATCGAGCGGGTGTACTACGCCGTCGTCACCGCGCTCACGCAGCCGAGCCAGGGCCCACCGGCACCCGACGACATCGCCTTCGACTACGAGTGGACCCGAATGACGGCGGCGACGCCGTCGCCCGAACGGCAACTGCTCGTGCTCCTCGCGCACCTCGCTCCGAACGTGCCTGTCCCGCTCACGCTGCTCCGCCGGGGATGGGAGCCGCTGCCGTCGCCCCTGCGCGACGTGGTACGCGATCGTGCCGCCCTCCAAGCCGTGATCGCCGGGCTCACCCGGCGTGGTCTCGTGGGGCGTACGGAGGAGACGGTGACGTGCAGTGCGGCAACTCAGCAGCGGGTGCGTCGGGCACTGACCAGGACCGAGGCAGGGTCGGCGGCCTCGATCACGATCCGGTTCGTCAAAGCAGCGCTGCCGCCAGACACGCATCACCACGAGTCGTGGCCGCTGTGGCGGGACAGTGAGCAGCACGTGGGCGCTGCCGTCGAGGCGGCGCGGGCGTCCAGCCGGCGTCTCGACGATGGGGCGCACATGCTCGACCGGCTCGCCGTGTACCTGCGCGACACGCAGCGTCTCAGCGAGGCGATCACAACGAGCGAGGAGGCTGTCGCGCTGGCCGACGCGAGGGGCCGTCCGGATCTCGTCGAGTACGCCACCTACCTCGGGAATCTCGCGCTGGCGCTGCGGAGCGCAAATCGGCTGGGGAACGCGCTGGAGGTCATGGACCAGGTCCTCGAGGTGACGGTGCGCAGCGTCGGTACCGAGCACGAGGAGTACGCCGGCAGCCTCAACATCAAGGGCAACGTGTTGGGCGCGATGAAGCGGTACGGCGAAGCGAAACAGGCGCACGACGAGGCACTCGCCATCATCCGCCGGGTCGCGGCGACCCGTCCCGTGCCCGAGGTCGTTGGGACCCTGGTCGAGATCCTCAACGACACGGCGTCCAACCTGCTCCGGCACGAGAAGGAGGACGACACCCGGCGGGCCCTGGCCTTGCTGGACGACGCCGACGCACACGTAGAGCGGGGTGAGTACGGCTGGACCGAGATCCGCTTCAACCGGGCGGAGGCCCTGCGTCTGCTCGGGCGGCGCGAGGAAGCGGAATCCATTCTGCGCGACCTGGTCAACTTCTCGGAGCGCGCCTACGGGAACCCCTCGCTGCAGCTCTTCGCCGCACTCGCTAACCTGGCTGAGGTGCTGGAGGAGACGGGAAGCCCGGACTACGACGCGATCTTCCGGCGCGCGCACGAGGTTGACGACGCACTGCAGGATGAGCCGGATTCAGACGACCCGGACGCCGACGAGGACGGCCGCGACGAGCCCGCCGGTGCCTAACCCGCTGGTGACGTGGAGTCGTGGATGGCCTTGATCAAAGCCCCCGCGCTGTGAAGCTCACTCCGTACAAAGTTGCGGAACGGCTGCTGTTGGATGTCCAGTAGATCATTCCCTTGCCGGAGGCCAGCGAGCTCACCGTTCAGATCCGCCCGTCTGGTCGCCTTGGCACCGACAATAGGCTTCGGCTATGAACCGATGGATCCCGATGAGGCATGACGCAAGGCAGGTGCCACGACGGTGTGGGTGCCGGCGCGTGGAGCGCGAGCTGATCGACACAGGGCAGCGTCTTGGATAATGATGCCGCCTTCGTGGCGATCATGTCGTCCGGCGTCATGCCATCTGCGACGCACCGGTAGAATCGTCACGACTGGTCCCTGAGCTGCGGGAATGTGGTTCGGGTTGTGCCACATCCGGTCCACCAATGTGGCGGTATACGAACCACACCGTCGGCGGTGGGTGGATTCCGGGGCTGGTCCATCGAGGCCAACCCGTGATCGTTTTCGCCGTCCGGGATGCGGAACCCGGGCAGGAGCGTGTCGCCGGACACGATCGGATGTCCCAGTCGAGAGCTTCGAAGAGGACCTTCTTGTTCTGGTGACTAGGCAACCCGGCTATCTCATGTTTGTCCTGGCCACGGTGGCGAAACGAATCTTGATCGCTGCGGTTTCGCGAAGGTGCAGCGCGCCGGCCGGCCGAAAAGGCCTGGCGGGCGACGTCAACACCAGCTCGTGCCCGCCCCCGATCGCCAGCTGGCGCCCTGCTGCTGCTAGCTGCATAATGATGCCATGGTCACTGCTATCACGATTCGGGATGTACCCGATGAGACTCGCGACGAGCTTGCCTCCCGAGCTGCGCTCAGCGGCCGTTCGCTGCAGGAGTACG
>Ga0081539_10005464_pt1 | contig 12955 bp, 16 predicted proteins | sample TabmetS4T2R2_FD_71023 | JGI IMG/M metagenome (GOLD analysis project Ga0081539, IMG submission 71023) | Tabebuia heterophylla rhizosphere microbial communities from the University of Puerto Rico - S4T2R2 | ecosystem: Host-associated > Plants > Roots > Rhizosphere ...
CGCCGGGTTCTCGCGTGGCGGGGGAGCCAGCTCGTCGCCCCGGGCGACCTGGCCGCGGTGGCGATGAATCGCCGTCGCCCCCGGGTGCGGGCGCTCGAGCGGCTCGCCGCCACCGCCCGCGGGCCCGCCGCGCCGGCTGCCTGGGCGCTTTTGGCCGATCTGCGAGGAGACGAGTTGCGGGCGATGGTCAGGGCCCGGCCGGCTCTCGCAGCCGCATACCCGCGGACCCTCGCCGGTCGCGGCCGCGTCCCCGCGCGGGGCCCTCGCACCGCGCTCGGCTAGGCGTGCCCAGTCGGCAAGACGGGGAGAAGGTGGTCGCGATCGCTCTGAAACCGGCCGGTGAGGCAGTCCGCTTCTTCCTTTCCCGCTATTGGGTGAGGACTTGGATCGGTCCGTACGTCGTGGCGACGACGGAGGTGCGGCCGGGCGCCTTTGAAACCAGCGTGACCTGGGGCGAGGACGGCCCCGAGGTCGAGGCCTTCGGCGGCAGGCTCGCCTTCGACCAGGACGGAGCCACGGCCAACCACGAGGCCTCATGCGAGCGGGTCGAGGAGAGCGTCGGCCTGACCGGCCTGCCCGCGCCGCGCCCGCCAGCGGCCTGAGGCCACCGATCAGGCGTCGGCAGTCGCGGCCGGCGCCTCCACGAAAGGAGTCCGATGGACACCAAGCCGAATTCGGTCAAGGCCACGGAGCTGCGCCGCACCGACATCGCCTTCTGCAGCGAGCGCGATCGCTTCGCCGTGGTCTGGCGCGTCGTCGCGATCGCGGGCACGAACGAAGTTGAGGTCACGTTTCTCGACAAAGAAGGTGAGGTTCACCAGCGCTACGGCGACGACGAGGACGTTGCATTGCGTCGCCGCGGAATCAACGCGCAGCTCGTGATCGAGTGCCTCTGTGTCCCGCTCGGGGAGCGGGCCTGTGCCTGGCGGTCAGAGCGCCGCAGTGACCACACCTTCCACGCCGGCTTCATCCGGGATGTCGACGGGCCTGGGTTCGTCGCCGCGCTTGGCGCCTGGGAGAACGGCGGTCATATCCGTCTCTTGCCCGACGGCGGCGAGTTCCCCTATTCATTCTCGCTGGCCGACGACCTTGGGTTGGCGTTGGTCGACTATTGCGAGGGCGACATCGCCGTCCGGGTGTTCGACGAGCTCGAGGCGTACATCAGGGCTCTCGATCTTTATGCGCGCGGCCCGCTCGGGAGCCCCGAACGCCGCGCAGAGCACGAGCGCAACGTTGCCCGCGCCCTCCGTACCGGGACGTTCCCCGGCAGCGCGGCCTTCGAGAGTCGATGATGCCGGCCGATCTGACGGGGCGCCTTCGCAACGCGCTGCTGGCTGAGCCAGCGCTGGCAGGGCGGGCTCGCGAGCAACTGCGCTGTGCGATCGGCGGACTCGACCTCGCGAGTGAGGAGTGCCACCTCGCCCGGGACGAGGCCCGCGATGCCCTCCGGGGCCTTTGCGAAGAGGTGTCTGGACTGGGGGCCTTAGACGGTCCGGCCGGCCAGGCGGGCACGACCGTTCCCGCCGTGCTCGCCGGCGCGCTGGAGTCCGTCGACTTCGAGGCGATGGCCGATGAGCTGGTCACCGAGATCGAAGGCGGCCGCGAATGAGGCGCTTCGCGATCGCGGTCGTCGTCGAGGCAGGCGACGTCGAGGAGGCCGAGCGGTTCTTGCGGGACATGCTCGTCAGGGCGGTGCGCTCGGATCGGCGCCTCCCGGTTCCCTACATCGGGGAGGCCTGCCCGGTCACGGCAGCCAGTCATTACCGCACCGAGGAGATCCACCTCCTGCGCGACGGCTTCCGCGTGATCGCCTTCCCCGAGCGACGGGCCTGAGCCGCGTCCAATCGAAAGGAGTCCGGATGGATGTCCATGTTTTCGTTTTCGAGCATCGCCACGGGCGTGACATCACCGTCCACGCGAGCGCCGGAGCTGCCTACGCTTCAGCGGCGGCGATCGCCCGCCGCGACTGGGCCGAAGCACGCCAGCGCGTGGTGACCTTGCCGGAGAGCCCGCCGCTCGATGACGTCAAGGCGGTTGAGATGTACTTCGCCGCTCAAGAGGGCGAGGAGTCCCACGAGATCGCGGCCTGCCCGGTCGAGGGCGTCCCGGCCGCAGCAGTGATCCTATGAGCGCCGCCGCCGACCACGCCGGCCTTCGAACCGAAGCGGAGCGGGTCGTCGCCGAAGACAACGGTGACGCCGAGCTCTCCGACCCGCCCTCTCGGGGCGCGTGGCTGGGTCATCTCGCCACGATGCTCTTCGTCGTCGCGGTCCGCCGGCTCGCGGATCGCCGTCGCATCGCAGTCCCGCCCGCCCTGCGCCTCGACGGCGCCGAAGCGATCCAGGAGCTGTTCAACGCGGCCTACGACTCAGAGCTGGGAATGCTTGATGAGCTTGTTGAGCGCGCCGGTCTGGGATGGAGGTGCCAGGCCGGGGTGGGGGGCTTCCCCTGCCGCTGGATGAATGTCGGCACCGCGGTCTGCGGTGGCTGCGGGGCCAGCTATGAAGCACAAGGAAAGGAGGAACCAGATGAATGAGTTCGCGATGAGCGCCTTCGCGCTGTATTCCGACAGGCGCACCGGCGACGCCTTCGCCGAGGTCTCTGCGGCCTCGATCGTCGCCTGCTTCGAGGAGATGGCGGGTGAGGTGGCCGACTGGCTACCTGGTGCGCTCGCCCGCGGCGAGGGCACCGAGCCCCCGCGGGCAATCGAGCTGACCCTCGAGTGGAGCGGCGCCGCCGCGCTCGAGCCCGCGCTCGAGCCCCCGCCGGCTCCGAGCGACTCCGCCCGCGAGGTTCCGCGCCCGCCGAGTACCAGGGTGCGCTGTACGGCGCGTCGCCGCCTCGCGTGCGTCGGAGGCGTCGGCTTGCCGGTCCCCGCCGCTTTTCCCGGAGCCCGGGCCTGATGGGCGGCAAGGCGCACCCTAGGATGTCGCGGGCGAGCTTCTCGCTGCCGAGCGAGCGCGAGTGGATTGTCCTCGAGCACTCGGAGGGCGTCTACTTCGCTGAGTCGGCCACCCACCGCATTGGCCCCTTCCCGGCCGAAGCGGCCCACCGCGAGGCTGTCCGACAGAACGAAAGCGAGCTGATCGTCGCTCTTGCGGAGGCAATGCTCGCCGCCGAGGGCGGTCCTGAGCTCGACCGGGTGGCTGATGAGCGGCGCTTCGTCAGTGCTTCCGAGCGGCGCATCGCGGCCGCGATCGCGATCCTGTACGAGCGAGGGGAGTACGACGGATGTGAGGAGACCGAGCACGGACCGGTTGTCCTGGTGTCCCGCTTCCTCGCCCTGTTCGAGCCGAGTGGAGTCGCCCTGCGTGAATTCGACACGGCGGACGAGGCTGAGGCGAACCTCGAGGTGCTCCGTGAAGGGGGCTGAGGCGCAGGCCACCCGCGCCCGGACGTTAGATCCTGAGCCCGCGGACGGCCACGCCTCGGAGAAGGATCAGCTCGCTCGGGCCACCGAGACGCCCCCTTTCAAAGGGCCGGTCGAAGATGTGCCGGTTTCCGCGGTGGTGAGGAACCTCGATCCTGACCAGAGCGTTGCGGTTCACGCTTCGCTCGTGCGCCCGCTCCTGGTCGTTGCGGGCCCGGGCGCGGGCAAGACTCGTGTCTTAACCCAGCGGATAATCCACCTGATCAAGGGCGGCGCCGTCGCCCCAGCGCAGGTTGTGGCGATCACCTTCACCAATGCCGCCGCGACCGAGATGTCCGAGCGGGTTGAGGCCGAGCTGTCTTCCGAGCACGCAGGCGTGAGGATCTCAACGATCCATGCGCTCGCAGCTCAGGTCGTCCGCGGTCATCCCGAGGTCGTCGGGCTCGACCCCCAGTTCTCGATCTTCGACTCCGACGACCAGCTGCAGCTGGCTCGCTCGGCGGTCGAGCGCGCCGAGCCTGGCGTCGACGCGCATGAGTTGGTGCGTCGAATCGGCGCCGCGAAGGCCAACCTCGAGGACTCGGCGCTCTGGGTAGTGCGCGGCGAGGCGGAGCTTGCCCGGGCCTTCGACATCTACGAGGCCGACCTGCGCGCCGCCAACGCCCTGGACTTCGAGGGTCTGGTACGGGCAGCGGCGATCGTCCTCTCCGACGAGCGCCACGCTGCGCCGTGGCAAGCGGGAACCAAGGCACTCCTCGTCGACGAGTTCCACGACGTCTCCGAGGCCCAGTTCGCGATGATCCGCCTGCTCATGCCGAGCGGCGCCGGTCTGACCGTCGTCGCTGACGACGATCAGATCGTCTACGCCTTTCGCGGTGCCGACCCTGAGTTCACGGTCGACTTCGAGCGCTACTTCCCAAGCGCTGCCGCCGTTGTCCTGCGGCGCAACTACCGTTCCCACAGCGGCATCGTCGACTCGGCGCTGCGACTGATTGCCCACAACGAGCAGCGCCGCCCGAAGGCCCTCGAAGCCGCCGACGGGGCCGGCCCGGATCCGATCTATGAGCAATACGACTCCGAGGAGGAGGAGGCCGAAGCGATCGCCGCCTGGGCGCAGAGCCACATCGAATCGGGCGTCCCCGCCGGACAGCTGGGGGTATTGGTGCGGATGCGGAGCCTGCGGGTCCGCCAGGACCTCGAGATCGCCCTTGCCACCCGTGGCATCCCGTATACGGCCCTCGGCGAACGAGCGCTGTGGGCCCGCTCTGAGGTCCGCGACGCGCTCGCCTGGCTGACCCTGACCGTCAACCCGGCCAACTCGGCAGCCTTCGCCCGCGCGCTGGAATCGCGGCCAGGCCTCGGGCCGGCGACCGCGCGGACCCTGACGGAGGCCGCGAAGGCGCGCGGGCTGGGCTTCGAGCAGATATGCCTGGTGCCCTGGGAATCAGGGATTGGCGAGAGCCGCGGCAAGGCGGCGATCGCCTTCGGGGAGTCGATGGAGCAGATCCGCGAGATCGCCCGCAGCGGGCGGCGCGAGTTCAAGATGCTGGTCGGCGACATCATCGTCATCTCGGGCATTCCTGACCAGCTGCGCCGCCGCGGGCGGTCGGGAGCGGGGCAGCTCGGCAGCGTTCGCGAGCTCTTCCGCGCGGCGCGCCTCTATCAGCAGCAGTGCATGGTCGAGGGACGCCGCCCCGCCCTTGCAGAGTTCCTCCAGGAGCTTGCGCTCTACTCGACGGATACGCGGCGCACCGCGTCGGCGTTAGCGCTCGGCACCGTGCACGCGGTCAAGGGCCTTGAGTTCGCCCACGTCTGGGTCGCCGGCCTCGACGAGGGGGTGATGCCCTCCACCCGCGCTCTGCAGGAGGGGCGCACCGAAGAGGAGCGTCGGCTCGCCTACGTGGCTCTGACCCGAGCGCGGGAGAGCCTCGTGTTGTCGAGCTGCGCTCGGCGCTGGGGCAAGCAGGTGAAGGCCTCCCGCTTCGTCGGCGAGGCCGGTCTCTAGCAGCTCGGGTCCCGAGCGGGCCCCCGACTGACAGCACGCGCGCGCCGGGGATTCCCTGGCGGCGCCGATCGACGGCGCGCGCCCGGTTCTGGAGCGCAGCGTCGGAAAGGAGATTTGATGAGTGCAACCGCAGAGGCCCCCTCGCGGAACGGAGACGGGCCGAGGCACGAGGCCGTCCTCTACCGCGAGACGGTCAAGGCGACGATGAAGAAGTACGAGCCCGGCCCAGACGGCATTGGGCGCCGCGTCACGCCCGCCGAGTCAGAGGTCGACCAGTTTTTGCTCGAATGCAAGATCCGCAACCTCGAGCCGCTCGCCGACCAGATCTACGCCGTTTGGGAGAACGGCGCGATGCGCGCCGTCGCGACGATCGACGGAATGCGTGCGCTCGCCGAGCGCACCGAGCAGTCCGACGGCCAGGACGACCCCGAATGGTGCGATGCCGAGGGTGTCTGGACCGATTACTGGGCCGGCGAGGACACGCCGATTGCCGCCCGTGTCCGCGTCCACCGCAAGGGCAGGAAGTTCCCGACCACCGGCACCGCCAACTGGTACGACTTCGCACCACAGGGCGACGCCGGCGCCGACGCGCTATGGAGCAAGGTAGGCGGCAAGCCCGCCCACATGTTGAGCATCCGCGCGGAGGCTCTCGCATTGCGCAAGGCCTTCCCCGCCCAGCTCTCCGGCCTCTACACCGCCGAGGAGCTGGGGATCTCCCTGGCGGCGATCGGCGGCGGTGAGGAGCCCGGCGGTTCGGCTGCGGTCGCGGTCGACGTGCCTCCTACCCCGGCGGGCCCGCCACCGCCGCCGGTCAGCCCGTCGCCCACGAGAGAGCCGTCACCTACGGTGCCTCCGCCGGTTTCAGGGCCGCCCGCTCCGGCGGCTTCTCCCGCTCCGCTCGAGGAGCCTGACGGGGCTTTCCCGGCGGTGATCGTCGACGCCGCTGAGGGACAGCCGAGCGGCGCTCCGGCCCGCCCGGCGGCCAAGCGCACCCTCGCAGAGTTACTCGCCAGCACCGAGTTCGGACGGCTTCGCGGCGAACTCACCGAGGTGCTCTTCAATCAGATGCCCGACAGGCTCACTGACGCGCAGTCCGAAGAGCTCGCCGCCGCGCTTGCCGAAGCCGATGAGGCCGGGATAACCCAGGTCGAGCTAGAACGCAGTTGCAAGGTTGCTTTGAAGGAAGACAACGTCGAGCGGCGTTCGCGGGCGCTCCTCGAGTGGATCTCCGAGCGCCACGAGAAAGCTGAGCGCGGATCGGGAGTTGGCGCCCGCGAGCAGGACACCGGGCGGCTTGGGGTCGCGCCACCCCCGGCCGACTCCGCGGGGGAGTCGAGTGAAACCCCCTCGCTCCTCGACGCCGACCCTGGTCCCGAAGGCGATTAAGGCCGCGCGCCGCTCGGCGCAGCTCAAGCTCGCTCACGCCTTGCGCCTTGTCTGGGCGTGGGCATCTTTCGGCGCGCCGCGAGCGCGCCCGAACTCAAGGAGTATCAGATGAATAGACCCACGAATGGCGCTTGGGGCGCTTCACCTCGATCGGGGGCAGTCGCGTGACGGCCACGATCACGGACCTCTTTTGCGGCGCCGGCGGCTCCAGCCTGGGCGCCGCGCTCGCCGGCGGCGAATTGCGGCTCGCGTTGAACCACTGGGCCCGAGCTATCGAGACGCACGCGACGAACTTCCAGCAGGCAGACCACGACTGCAACGACGTCTCTGCGTTGACGACCGCCCGGATCCGCAGGTACCCGGACTCCGACATCCTGCTCGCATCGCCGGAGTGCACGAACCACTCGCTGGCCAAGGGCAGTAAGCGACGCAAGCCGCAGGCTTCTTCTCTCTTCGACGACGGACCCGCCGGAGACGATGAGCAGGAACGCTCGCGGGCGACCATGCTCGACGTCATCCGCTTCGCGGACCAGAAGCGAATGAAAGGCAAGCCCTACAAGGCGATCGTCGTCGAGAACGTTCCCGATGCGTTCTGGTGGGGGCCGGAGCGCAAGGGCTACCCGAACGGCGACGGGACGCTCTTCGACGGTTGGCTACAGATGATGCGCGCGCTCGATTATGAGCATGAGATCGTCTGGCTGAACTCGATGTTCGCCGGTCCTCTCGTCGGTGGCCGGTCCGTGCCGCAGTCCCGCGATCGGATGTATGTCTGCTTCTGGCTCAAGGCGATGCGGCGGCCGAACCTGAAGATCGAGCCGCTGAGCTGGTGTCCGCGGTGCGAGCTGTTGGTCGACGGCCAGCAGACCTTCAAGCAGGTCAGCCTCAAGAAGAGCGGCGGGCGGCCGTGGGGGAAGTACGGCCAGCAGTACTTCTTCACCTGCGGAGCTTGCGGCGGCACCGTGTTCCCCGGTGCGGCGCCAGCCGCGGAAGCGATCGACTGGACGCTGCCGATCGAGCGGATCGGCGATCGCGACAAACCGCTGGAGGAGAGCACCCGCGGCCGGATCCGCCGCGGCTGGGAAAAGGTCCTCGGCGAGCCGTTCGCGATCCGTGTTGGCGGCACTGGCAACCCAAAGCCACTTACTCTGCCGCTGATCACCCAGACCTCCCGCCACGAGGCAGCGATGGTCTTCCCCAACGCCGGCAACACCTTCGAGCGCACGCCTGGGAACCGCACTCGTGACGCCGCGCAAGCGCCGCTCGACACGATTCACGGGACGCTCGAGCGGGCGATGGTCGTCCCGCCGATGGGCGATGTTGCGGCGCGCTCCGCCAATGGGGCCCCGGCGCCGACTCAGGCGACCACGACCCGGCCCGGCGTCGTAATCTCGCCCGGCGGTAGCTGGGATGAGTCCGCGACGGACGCCGCTCAACAGCCGCTCACCGCCCTCACCACGGCCGAATCGAAGGCGCTCGTCATGGCCAATACCGAGAACGGGGTGCCGCGCGACATCGATCGCGAAGCCAGTCAGACGCTTCGGACCGAAGGCGCGCTGTCGCTGGTAATGGCGAATCGCGAGTGCAACGTCGGCAAGGCCGCGGCTAGCGGTCCGGCGCCTCCGCTTCTGACTGGCGAGCACCTGGCCCTCGTGATGCGAAACAACAGCGATGAGGCTGGAGAGCAGACGACGCCGGCAGGCACCGAGCCGGTGCGGACGCTGACCGCAGGCTGTCATCAATCCCTGCTGATCCCCTACTACCGAAACGGCACCGGCTCGGACCCAGCGGCCTCGCCAGCGCCGACTGTGCCGACGAAGGAACGCCTAGCCCTGGTGCTTCCCTACACGCGGGAGGCCGATGCGCAGCATGCGGACCGCAGGCCCTTGCCGACGGTCGCGACTGAGGGCGCACCTGCCGTTGTCGTCACCGAGGAGGACATCGACAACTGCTATTTCCGCATGTTCGACCTGCCCGAGATTGCCAAGGCGATGGCGATGTACCACCACGTCGATGGCACCGCCGAATACCTAGTCACCGGAAACCGCCGCGAACGGATGGCACAGTACGGCAACGCGGTGACGCCGCCGGCGATGGAGCTGTTGGTCGGGCGGCTGTTGGAGGTGCTGGAATGATCGAGACGGTCCGCTTCCGACTCCCCCGACACCTGTGTCGTCGCCACGAACATCGTCGCGGGAATTCACCTGCCGCTCAACGCCGAGGTGCACGCGCGCCCCGGCCGTTTGCTCTTGACCGCGAGCGTTTCGCAGCGGCCACCCGGGAGGCCTTCGGCGAGCTAGAGGGCATTGATGTCTACTGCGAAGGCGGAGCCGCGTTGGCGCTAACGCGCCGCTTCGGAGACGCTCGCGAGGCGGGGGCGATCAGCTGCCCGGCCGGGGTCGAGCTGATCGTTTACGCGATCGAAGATTCGCTGATCGTTGCCCTCCGCGAGGAGGAGCTGCCGATTGGGCTGCCGGTCCCGATGCGCCAGCTGGCGACCATCTCCTTCGAGACTAAGCACGTCCTCAACACCGCGGATGGGAGCTTCGAGGAGACCTGTGCGGCAATCGAGGAGTTGCTGGCTCGCGCCACCGGCTTGCTGCCGAGTTTCGCGGCGCTCAAGCGAGGCGAGCGCGGCCTCCGCCGCTGGCGCCGGCGAAAGGTGTGCTGATGGAGGCAAGCAGCCGGTCTCCAAGAGTCTGCACGAGCGCTGCTCCCATGCGTCCCCTCTTAGACAATCTGAACGCGAGACAGCGGTGCGACGGATAGCGACCAAGCATGACTGCAAGTGGAAGGCCGAGCTACTGATCTCGAATCGGCATACCCCCGACATGCTGCTCTATTCCCCGGTTGAAATCATGCGCGCGATCCTCGCCGGTGACGTGGCGCCGTGCCGCAAGGGCGAGGACCGCCTCGGAGAGCGGTGCCCAACTGGAGAGCTACCGAGGCCGACCGAGTAGCAGTCCACATCGCCGAGCTGACTCCCAAGGGCGTCGGTGTTGTCGACACCCGGTCTGGTCGTTTTGCGCTGACGTCTCGTGGCCGCGCGGCGATGCCCAATCGGCTAGTTGACGCCCCGAACAGTCCGCCGGCCCACGCGGCCTGATCTCGCCGACTACCTCGCTGCGAGATCGCCTGCGCCCGACCGGGCGCGGGCACGCACCCGTGGGGCTCGTCCCCCCGGCCTACAAGGAGGTTTCAGATGGAACTCGTTCAGGGATTCACCGGGGAGCTGCATCCCGGTCCCTATATCGACTGTCCTGAGGAGAACTGCGTCTATGTCCTCGAGGACGGTGTCCTGACCCGCTACTCACGAGGACCGAACGAAGCGATCGGGACTGAGCCTGTTGTCGTCGACGACGCTGACGTTCCCGCACACAAGCGCCCGCGCTTGCACCGGATAGCGCGAATGCTGGTCGAGAGCAGCGCGACGGCGCGGTTGGCGAGCCCGTTCCTCGTTTTCGTGCCGCGCGAGGGGGCCGCGACGACCATTCGTGCCGGCTCTGGCATCGTCGGCGCCCACCTGCCCGACGAAGAGCTTGTCCACGTCTACTACGAGGGCGCTATCTATGGGCAGTCGGAAATGTCGCGTCTGGCCGACCGCGTCTTCTACGCCCACGGGCGTCTCGTCGATCAATACCCGACGGTGGCTCAGATGACGGTGCCGGTGGCCTCATTGATCGAGGTTGGCACGTTCGATCCGCAAAGCGGCACGATCACGCCGGTCAACACGCGCTGCGAAGCAATCCTGGCGACCTGGTTGGGAAGCGAGGCGGTCGATCCTGCCGAGCTGCGGCGAAGCCGGAGCGCTCTGTGACGACCCTGTCCCAAAGCGGTGCGAGCCCGGGACGACCCCCGGCGCAAGCCGAGCTCTTCGTCTCGCCGGAAGCCGCGGAGGAAACCCTCATGGACCTCGCGGCATACGACGTCATCCTGCTCAACTCCTCCGCAGGCAAGGACAGCATGGCGAGCCTTGACGTGATCGCGACCGAGGCGGCCCGCCAGGGCGTGCTCGATCGGGTAGTCGTCGGCCACGCGGATCTTGGTCGCGCTGAGTGGGCAGACACGCGGGAGCTTGCGCGCGAGCAGGCCGAGCGGTATGGGCTGCGTTTCTTCATCGTCGCGGCCCGCGGGCCTGATCTACTCGAACGGGTCGAGCGGCGAGGGATGTGGCCGAGCTCGCAGCAGCGGTGGTGCACCTCGGATCTGAAGCGCGGCCCGCTGCGGCGGCTGATGACTCAGCTTGTGCGAGAGCACCGCGAGCGGGTCGGAGACATTCGCGCCCGCCTCCTGAATGTGATGGGCATCCGCGCGCAGGAGTCGCCCGCTCGGGCGCGGAAGCCCGTGTCCCGGGTCGATCCGAGCGCCAGCAACGGCAAAAGGGAGGTGACCGACTTCCTTCCCCTGCTCGAGTGGTCGATGGAGGAGGTCTGGGCACGGATAGGTGCGAGCCGTATTGCGGACCTCGTCCATCCGGCCTATGCCGCCGGGATGCCGCGGCTGAGCTGTCGCTTCTGCATCCTCGCCCCGAAGGCGGCGCTCGTTACGTCGGCTCGTCTGAATCCCGATCTGGCCCAGGAGTACCTGCGAGTTGAACGGGCGACGGGCCACCGGTTCCGGATGGACTGCTCGATGGTCGAGGTGGTCGAGGCGGCCCGCTCGGAGGAGCCGGTCGCCCCTCGGGGTTGGTCGGGTTGAGCGCCCTCGCTGCGCCACCCGACCTGCGCGTCAACCCGTTGTCGGTGCCAGTGCAACTGCCGGCGCGTCGCTACGGTCGGCGCTACCGGCTGCAGTCCCTCTCGCCGGCAAGCGTCCGCGCGTTCGAGAAGTGCCCGGAGGCATTTCGGCGCCAATACCTGCTGGGGGAGAAGGTGCCGCCGAATCTGTCCATGACGCTTGGCTCGGTGGTCGGCGACACCCTCGCCCACTATTTCCAGGGTCGGATCGCCGGACGCCCGCCAACCCCGGCGGATCTAGACGACCTCGTACTCGATCTGTTCGCCGCGAAGATCGTCGAAGCCGTGCTCGGTGACGAGGACGATGCGGAGCTGGGAAAGCGCCAGTGCCGGGCGGCCGTCGCCGACTACCTGACCGAGATCGCCCCGCATGTCGAGCCCATCTCGGTTGAGCGTCGTGCCAGCTTTCGCTTCGCGGAGGAGCAGGAGTGGCGTTTCGTCTGCTATTTCGACCTGGAGTGCCCGCGCGAGCTCGCAGACGTGAAGTTCGGTCGCTCGGAGGTTAAGGAAGAGCGTGCCGACCGAGACCTGCAAGCGACCGCGCAGACCTTCATGCGCTGGGCGGAGCGGAACCCTGCGGAGTTCGCTTTTCACGCCGCGACGCTCGAGCGCCCCGACGACGGGCCGCGATGGCGAATTGTCCCAGCTCCGCGCTCTGTCGCCCAGCTGGTCGCGTTCCAGCATCGCGTCGCTCGCGTCGCGCGGCTGATCGCCCATCTCGATCAGACGGAGCCGCGCGAGTGGCCGTTGTCCACGGACCTCGGCTGGTGGTGCGCGCCGCGCATCGGCGGGGAGGGCTGCCCCCACTGGGAGCGGTGCCCCGTGGGTGCCGCCTCGCCCCTGGCCTGACCGCGGTCGATCACCGCCGCCAGGCCATCGCTGCCTCCATCACTTACCGGAAGGAATGCACCATGGGCATGATTCGTTTCGTTGCCATCGTCCCCGATCAGGGATCCGCCTACTATCGCGAACCGGGCGGAGCGCTGATTCAGGTCCCCATGCACGCGAACGGCACTGTCGTAGTTCCCGAGCCCGGCATCTTCAAGGGTGGAGACGAAGGCGAAGTCGATTGGCTCTGCGCCTTCGAATCAGAGGCCGAAGCAGAGTCGGTTAGAGCAGTCGAGAGGGCGTTGCAGGCCATCCCCGATGATCTTGCGTACTCCATTGCGCCCTACCGCTTCAACCTGAGCATCCAATTGGGGGCCGACGAGATGCGTACCCCCGCGCACGTAGTCAACGCTTTGCGGCAGGCCGCGGACGCGATTGAGGCTGGCGACGAACTCGACGGCCCCATCTACACCGCCAGTGGCGATGCCAATCCAGGTCGATACACCGGCTGTCTACCGGGGGAGGGTGAGGGGACGGGGAGGACGACGAGATGAACCGGCTCCCGACGCGGGGACGGGGCTCATGAACGTCGTTCTGTCCTACGGTCTCGGCGTCGACAGCACCGCCCTCTTG
>Ga0081539_10005465_pt1 | contig 12954 bp, 11 predicted proteins | sample TabmetS4T2R2_FD_71023 | JGI IMG/M metagenome (GOLD analysis project Ga0081539, IMG submission 71023) | Tabebuia heterophylla rhizosphere microbial communities from the University of Puerto Rico - S4T2R2 | ecosystem: Host-associated > Plants > Roots > Rhizosphere ...
CGGCCTGGCTTGCTGCGCGGGCGGTGCTGCCTGAGGCGTTGCGTGCGGCGCGGCCTGCTGCGGGGCGGGAGTGTTCGGGCCCGGCGCCTGCGGGGCTGGTGCCGCCTTGGGCGGTTCGGCGGGTTTCGCCTGCTGCTGCGGCGCCTGCGCCGGCACACCGGTCGGCCCCGGCTTCGCCTCGGGCTTGGGCGGCTCGGCGGGTTTCGCCTGCTGCTGCGGGGGCTGCGCCGGCACACCGGTCGGCCCTGGCTTCGCCTCGGGCTTGGGCGGCTCGACGGGCCTGGCTTGCTGCTGGGGCTGCGGCAACGGCGGGGCGGCCTGCTTCGCCGGCGGGCCGGACTCGGTCGTCGCAGCCTTGGGCTGCTCGCCCGGCTTCGGCGTCTCGCGCGCTGGTGCGTTGGCCGTGGGTTCGCCCGGCCGCGCGGCCTGCGCTGGCACGGTGGTCGCAGGGCCCTTCAATTCGGGCGGCGCGGCCCCGTGGCGCGGCGCGAGCGCCGGCAGCGCGGGCTTGGCCTTGTCGTCAGCGGTGCTCGCCGTCGGTTGCGTCGCCGCGATCTTGGGTCCGGGAGCGGGCTTGGCAATCGCGCTCTCGGCGGCACTCGGCTTGGCCAGGGTCGGCATCTCGGCGACCGCCGTCTTGGCCACCGCCAACTTCTCTGCCGTCGCCGGCGCGGCCTGCTGCCTGGCGTCCGCTGGCGCTGCCAATGTCTTGACCGAAGCGGTCGGCGCCGGCGGGGCCGAGACGGACGCCACGGGAACGGCCGCCACCTTTTCCGGCGCGATCCTGAGCGCGGCGCGCGAGACAGGGTCGGAGCGCACGAAGGCGGTGGCCGGCACCACTGTGGCGAAGCGCTGGTTCATGAGCGCGCGCCGTTCTCCCACGCGTTCGCCCGCGATGAAGGCTTCGCGCCGTTGCGCCGCCTCCCAGCGCTCGCGCAGGAGTTCGTTCTGGACGCGCGCCGGGCGATTGACCCGGAAATAGTAGTCCTGATTGGCGGTGTAGGGCGGCACGTACACCTCGCGCGGCCCGAGCGGGAACCAGCCGACGGGCGCGGCGGTGCCGCCGCCCAAGGTCGCGGCGAGTTCGACGCCGCCCACGAATGCCACCAGCGCCGGCGCGTAGACTGGCCGCACGTCGCGCTCCGGCGGCACCCACGCCCAACGCTGGCCGATGTGCGCCCAGCGGCCGTAATGATAGGGCGCGAAGCCCCACGGCTGCTCGTCGACCCAGGTCCAGCCCCACGGCGGCTGGTAGATCCAACGCCCGGTGCGATAAGGCTCCCAGCCGGCCGGCACGGCGCGCGGCATCCAGACCTGCCCATAGGTCGGGTCGTTCGACCACGAGCCGTACGCGTTGAGATCCTCATAGCCGGTGAGCGATGCCGTCAGATATTGCGGAGGCTGGTCATAGACGACCTGCCGGTCGCGCCCGGCCCAGTAGGCTGGTTGCGCCGGCGGGTTGGTGTTGACGATGCGGATTTGCGGATTGGAGGGGTCGCCCAGAACCTCGGCCACCTGGCCGGGGCGAACCGGCACCGCCTGGCCGTTCAGCGCCTGGAACTCGGCGGCGCCGCTGCGCACGCCGAGCCGCGTCGCGTCCTGCGTCGAGCCCGCTTCAACATAGTAGTCGCCTTGCTGGAGCAGGCTCGCCGTCCCGCGCGGCGTCATGACGTGGTAGGGCTGGTTGGCATCCATCGCGAAGCTGCGGACGTCGATGCGGCCCTGGTCGAGTTGCAGACGAGTCTGGCTGTCGTCGACCGCCACCATGTCGAGCTGCGTGGCGGCATCCATGCGAATCCGCGTGCCGGCGATCGACACTTCGCTGTGCGCATTGGGCTCGGTCCACAGCGCATCGCCGGACGTGAGCGGCCGGTTGGCGATCGCCGGTGTCCAGCCCTCCTGCTGAGCGTCGTGAAAGGACACCGCCCCCTGGATGAAAGCGAGCCGTCCGACGCGGCCGGGTGGCTCGGTCTGGCCCTGAGCCAACGCCGGCAAGGCGATCGCCGCAATCGCCACGAAAATGACTCCGGCACGACGAAAATGGTCGCTCATCCCGGTTCTCCTGCTAGGCTTCTCCCTGCAATCGACGGAAACGGCGGTTGCAGAGTACGGTTGCAAACTGGGGAGAAGCATGAGCGTGGCAGACCCACACCGCCTGATCCTGACGGGTGAAAATCCCTTCATCCGGCTTAGCGAGAAGGACGGCGATCCGAATTCGACCGATGCCAGCTTCTGGCGCATCGTGTTCTGCCCGGCCGGGCCGGGTCACGTGCTCTACGTCAAGAGCGAGCTGACGCACGGTCATTGGCGCATTCTTTCTGACAACATCGCAATGGCGCGCTGGCTGCAGCAGACCGTGCAGGGCATGCTGAACGGGGAACTCAAGGATCAGTCGATCCCGGTCACCGATGCGACGTTCTCCAGGACCGGCGATCCGCGCTACTTCTGGACCGAGCACGTGAAGGCGCACGATGCCGAGATCGCGCTGACCTGGTACGACATCGGCGAGCCGCTGCTGATCCACACCGAGCCCAACCAACCGCCCAATGCGCGGCCCTACGGCGTGTGCACCGTGCTGGTGCCGGCGATGGGCGCCAGGCTGACGCTGAACGGCCAGCAGGCGCGCGGCCAGCCGTGGAAGCGCGAGCGCGAGGGCCGGCCGTTCAGCACCTGCGCCCTGGCGTTCTCGGAGAGCTGGACGGAGCCGCGCTAGGCTCGGATCTCCTTAAGGGAGGACTCCGCCGGCGCAAACCCCATCGCCTTGGCGAGATGGGTATAGCTCGCGCGGCGCACGTCCTCGTCCCAGGTCCAGGTGACGACGGCCATTTCGTCGACGCCGATCCGCTTGCGCAGGTCCTCGATGCGCGCGGCGACATCGGGCCCGGTGCCGACGAACGATTTCTCGCGGAAGCGTGCGACCCGGGCCTGATCGAACTTGGCGAGCTCCGTCGCAGCGACATCGGGCGAATCGAGCGGGGCGAGGATGCCGCGGTCGCGGTTGAAGCGCGACAGCGCGCGCGAGGTGAAGTGGTGCTGCGCCTCCTCCATGGTCTCGGCGGCCAGTGCCCACACGCAGAGCCCGCTGCGCGGCTCGGGATGGCGAGGACTTGGACGGTAGGTGCGCTTGTAGAGTTCGATCGCGTGCTGTCCGGTCTTGGGATCGCCGAAGAACCAGGCGTAGGAATAGGGCAGCCCGAAGAGGGCCGCGACCTGCGCGCCGTAGTCGGAGCTGCCCAGCATCCAGACTTCCGGCGCCGTCGGTCCCTGCGGAAAGGCTTTGACGTTGGCGAAAGGATGGCGCTCGACCAGCGGTTCGCCATGAACCCACGCCAGAAGATCGCGCACGTCGGCCGGGAAATGCTCGGGCCGCTCGTTGGCCATCGGATTGAGTGCGAAGGCGGTGCGCCCGTCTGACCCCGGGGCACGACCGAGACCGAGATCGATGCGGCCGGGCGCCAGCGCATCGAGCACGCGGAACTGTTCGGCCACTTTGAAGGGCGAGTAGTGCGGCAGCATGATGCCGGCGCTACCGATGCGGATGCGATCGGTGGTGGCGGCGATCGCGGCGATCAGGATTTCCGGCGCCGTCCCGACGATGGTCGGATGATTGTGGTGCTCGGAGACCCAGAACCGTTCGTAGCCCAGAGCCTCGCAATGGCGGGCGAGGGCGACGGTGTTGCGGATCGATTGATCGTGGGGACGGCCGTTGACGGCAATCGACTGGTCGAGGACGGAAAAACGCATGGCAAGCGCCGCAAAGGTGGGGTGCGACGCCTAATCCGGCAACCCCGAGATCTGGAACAGGGTCGCGAGCATGGGGCTGGGCGTGGTGAGCACGCCGAACGCCGTCTTGAAGATCACCATAATCTCACCGCGCCGGTAGATGTGAGACAGGGCCGTATCGACGGCCAGCCGGAAATCGCCATCGCCCTTCTTCAGCGCGAGCGCGATCGGCTCGACGCTGAGGTAGGTCTCGGCCATCAGGAGATTTGCCGCCTGCTTCTCTTTGCGCAGCAGGAAGGTGAGCGTGGCGCGGTCGGCAAAGTAGGCCGCGACCGTGCCCTTCTCCACGGCGTCGATGCCGTCCTGGTTGGTCTTGACCAGCACGACGTCGGCATCGATATGCGTGCCGGCGAGGGCGCGGCGAAGGTCCTGCTCGGTGGTGGTGCCGGGCAGCACGGCGACCTTCTTGCCTGCGAGATACTTCACGTCGCGCGGTCCGTCGGGGCGGATGACGAAGCTTGCGCCGTCGATGAAGATCGGAATCGAGAAGTCGACGGTCTGCCGACGCGAGAGCGTCGCTGTCGCCGAGGCGCAAAGCAGATCTGCCTTGTCCTGGGTGACAGCGTCGAAGCGGTCTTGCGAATTCACCGTGACGTAGACGACCTTCAGCTCGGGGAGCTTGAGCTGCTCCTTGAACTGGTCGGCGACGGCACGGCAGAGTTCGACCGAGTAGCCCTGCGGCTGCGCGGTCGCCGGGCTACCGGGAACGACATAAGAGAAAGGCGGCGCACCCGGATCGTAGGCGATGCGCACCGTCTTCGTTTCGCGGATGCGATCGAGCGTTCCTGCCGCGGCATTGACCGCCGGCAGATTGCTGGCAACGACCAGCAGGCCAAGCGTCTTCGACATCCAACCCATCAGCGTCCCCCGCCTTGTTCGGTCCCGATTCTTCGGAAACAATCGGATATCACGGCCTTTGTAACAACCGGAATACTTCCCGGAGGAGCAGCATGGCTCGCGTGTGCAAGGTCGTCGGCATCGACCATATTTCCATCCGCGTCAGGGACTACGAAAAGTCGAAGGCGTTCTACGGCAAGCTGTTCGACCATCTGGGCTTCGAGATCTCCGACGAGTATCCCGGCACGATCGGCTGGACCAACGGCAAGACCCGCTACTGGATCGCCGGCGCCGAAGGCCGCAAGACCTACAAGATCGGCGACGTCGGCCTGCACCACTATGCGTTCGAGCTTCGCAACCGTAAGGACGTCGACGACCTGCAGGCCTTTCTCGAGCGCGAAGGCGTGAAGATCGTCGATCCGGCGGACGAGTACTACGAGGACTACTACGCGGTGTTCTTCCTCGATCCCGATGGCATCAAGCTCGAAGGCATGAAGTACGGGGAGCTCACCGAGAAGAAACGGAGGGTGAGGGCTGCGAAAGGAAGCAGGTAACCTCTGACAAATGTTGCGAGTCACTTGCAATTGATCCGGCCGGTCCTATATTAGAACAGTTCTAATGTATGACTGGAGCGTTTCATGCTGACTGTGGGCGACAAGTTCCCTTCCTTCGATCTCAAGGCCGTCGTGAGCAGCGACCCGAAGACCGCGTTCAAGCAGGTTTCCGACCGCACCGATGAAGGCAGGTGGAAAGTCGTGTTCTTCTGGCCCAAGGACTTCACCTTCGTCTGTCCGACCGAGATCGCGGCATTCGGCAAGCTCAACAGGCAATTCAATGAGCGCGACGCGGTGGTCTACGGCGTGTCGACCGATTCGGAATACGTGCACCTGGCATGGCGGCAGAACCATGCCGACCTGAAGGCGCTGCCCTTCGCCATGCTGGCCGACGTCAAGCGCGAGCTTTCGCAGGCGCTCGGCATCCTCGACAAGAAAGAGGGCGTCTGCCTGCGCGCAACCTTCATCGCCGATCCCGACGGCATCATCCGCTTCGCGTCGGTGAACGATCTGTCGGTCGGCCGCAATCCGCAGGAAGTGCTGCGCGTGCTTGATGCCTTGCAGACCGACGAGCTCTGCCCCTGCAACTGGCAGAAGGGCGAAGAGGTCCTGAAGGCGGCTTGAGGAGAGTATCCATGTCCATCGACGTTCTGAAGGATCGCCTGCCCGACTACGCGCGCGACCTCAAGCTCAACCTGTCGAGCCTGGCCGCCGAGCAACTGCTCACGCCGCAGCAGAAGGCCGGCAGCTTCATCGCCGCGGCGCTGGCCGCCAATCATGGGCCGACGACGCAGGCCCTGGTCGACGCCTTTGCCTCCGAGCTCACGCCGGAGGCATTGAACGCGGTAAAGATCGCGGCGTCGCTGATGGCGATGAACAACATCTACTACCGGTTCGTGCATCTCGTGCACGCGCCCGACTACAAGACCTTGCCGGCCAAGCTGCGCATGACCGCGATGGCCAAGCCCGGTGTCGACAAGGTCGATTTCGAGCTGTGGTCGCTGGTGGTCTCGGCCGTCAACGGCTGCGGCATGTGCCTGGAAGCGCACGAGAAGGTCCTGCGCGAGCACGGCCTCTCTGCCGAGCAGGTCCAGGCCGCGGTGCGAATCGCCGCGACGGTGCACGCCGTTGCCCGCACGCTCAGTGCGGAAGAGGCGCTGACCGTGCCGCTGGCCCAAGCGGCGTAAAGTCTCCGGCGTAAAGCTTGAGAAGGGCCGACATGCGGGCCACACTCCGCCGCAAGTGTGATTCCGGAGGACCCGCATGTCGACCGCAACCCAGGCCAAAGCGCAGGCCACATCGCTCGGCTACAAGGGAATGCTGATCGACGGCCAGTGGATCGACAGCGTCTCGGGGGCACGAATCACGGTCGAGAATCCGGCGAAGCGCCAGCCGATCGCCGAAGTACCGCGCGGCAACGTCTCCGATGTCGAACGCGCCGTTGCCGCCGCGAGCAGGGCCTACGCCGAATGGAAGAAAGTGCCGCCGCGCGAGCGCGGCAAGACCTTGCTCAAGATCGCCGAAGCGTTGCAGGCGCGCACCGAAGAGCTGGCACGCACCATATCGCTGGAGACCGGCAATGCGCTGCGCACGCAGGCGCGCGGCGAAGCCAACCTCACCGCCGACATCTTCCGCTATTTCGGCGGCCTGGGCGGCGAGCTCAAGGGCGAGACCATCCCGCTCGGCGAGAACGTGCTGAGCTACACCCGGCGCGAACCCCTGGGCGTCGTCGGCGCTGTGATCCCGTGGAACGCGCCGGTGATGCTGGGGGCGCTCAAGATCGCGCCGGCGCTGTGCGCCGGCAATACGATGGTCATGAAAGCGGCCGAGGACGCGCCGCTCGGCGTGCTCTTGATGGCCGAGATCTGCCAGGAGTTCCTGCCGCCCGGTGTGCTGAACGTGCTGACCGGCTTCGGGGAGGAATGCGGTGGTGCCATCGCCAACCATCCCGGCATCCGCAAGCTCTCATTCACCGGCTCGACCGAGGTCGGCAAGATCATCATGCGCGCCGCCGCCGAGCGCATCGTGCCGGTGTCGCTCGAGCTCGGCGGCAAGAGCCCGTCGATCGTCTATCCCGACGCCGACCAGGAGTGGGCGGTCGACGGCACCATCGCCGCCATGCGCTTCACGCGGCAGAGCCAGAGCTGCACCGCCGGCTCGCGCCTCTTCCTGCACGAGGACATCTTCGATTCCTTCCTCGGCAAGCTCGAGAAGAAGACCACGGCGCTCAAGATCGGCGATCCGCTCGACGAGGCGACCGACATCGGTACCATCATCAACAACAAGCAGTTCACCAAGGTCTGCCGCTACATCGATGAGGGTCTCAAGCGTCCCGACGCCAAGCTGGTGTTCGGCGGCCTGCCGCCCAAGTCGGGCCCGCTGAGCGAAGGCTACTTCACCATCCCGACGGTGTTCGCCGACCGCTCCAACGACTGGCGGCTGGCGCGCGAGGAGATCTTCGGCCCGGTGCTGGTGGCGATCCGCTGGAACGACGAGGCCGAGGCGATCCGCATGGCCAACGACAGCCACTACGGTCTCGCCGCCTATGTCTGGACGCACGACATCGGCCGCGGCCTGCGTGCCGCGCACGCCATCGAGTCGGGCTGGGTGCAGGTCAACCAGGGACTGGGCCAGGTGCCGGGCATGTCGTACGGCGGCTACAAGCAGAGCGGTATCGGCCGCGAGTTTTCGCTCGAGGGCATGCTCGACAGCTTCACTCAGCGCAAGAACGTCACGGTCAATCTCATGGTGTGACGCCTGCACGCCCCGTCGCTCATCGATGACATAAGGGCCTGCCGCGCGTGCGAGCCGGCTCTGCCAGCCGGTCCGCGGCCGATCGTGCAATTCAGCGCGCGCTCGCGCCTGGTCATCGTCGGCCAGGCACCGGGCTCGCGCGTGCACAGGAGCGGCATCCCGTGGGACGACAGGAGCGGCGACCGGCTGCGCGACTGGACAGGCCTGTCGCGCGCGGAGTTCTACGACCCCGACAAGGTCGCGCTGGTGCCGATGGGCTTCTGCTATCCCGGCCGCGGCAGGAGCGGCGACATGCCGCCTCGCCGCGAGTGCGCGCCGTTGTGGCATGGCCGCGTGTTCGATTGCCTCGCCGAGCTGCGCCTGACCCTTCTCGTCGGAAGCTACGCCCAGGCGCACTACCATCGCGCCTGCAAGCCGCGACGCACCCTCACCGAGGCGGTGCGCGATTTCCGCGCCTCTGACGACGGGCTGTTTCCGCTGCCGCATCCTTCGTGGCGCAGCACCCTCTGGATGCGGCGCAATCCCTGGTTCGAGAGCGACGTCCTGCCGGCGCTGCGCGTGGCGGTACGCACGGCGCTTGAAAGGGGCGCACGCAGCCCCTAGGTTCTGCCCTCCTTCGAGAGGACGTGTGGGCTATGGATTTCCGACCGACAGCAACAGCAACTCTTCTTGCCGTCGGGGAAATCCATGTCCGCTTCCGCTTCCATCACGCTCACCGATCTCGCCTGGTCCACCCCTGAAGGGCGTCCGCTCTTCTCCCATCTCGATGTCACCTTCGACGCTGGCCGTTGCGGCCTGATCGGCCGCAACGGCGTAGGCAAGTCTACGCTGTTGAGACTGATCTGCGGCGAACTGCAACCGCATGCCGGCAAGGTGACGGTGAGCGGCACAGTTGCCGTCCTGCGTCAGGCGATACAGATCGTCGAGGGTCAAACCGTCGCCGACCTCTTCGGTGTCACCCGACAGCTCGAGTTGTTGCACCGGGGCGAGGCTGGACAAGCGACGGCTGACGATGTCGTGCAAGTCGATTGGACACTCGAGGCCCGCCTGGCTGCATCGGTGGCGCAGCTCGGTCTGGATGTCCGTCCGGAGACGTCGCTGTCATCGCTCTCTGGCGGCCAGCGCACCCGGGCCGCGCTTGCCGCCCTTGTATTCGCGAAACCCGACTTCATCCTGCTCGACGAACCGACCAATAACCTCGATCGCGAAGGGCGGAGCATCGTCGTCGATCTGCTCGCCAGCTGGCGCTCCGGCGCCATCGTCGTCAGCCACGATCGCGCATTGCTCGAGACGATGGACTCGATCGTCGAGCTCACGTCGCTCGGCGCAGCCCGCTACGGCGGCAACTGGAGCCACTATCGCGAGCGCAAGCGGATCGAGCTGGCCGCTGCAGAGCACGATCTGGCCGACGCCGAAGGGCGCGTCGAGGAGCTCGATCGGCGCGCGCAGGCCAATGTCGAGCGGCAGGCGCGCCGCGATCGAGCGGGCCGCAGCACCCGCCGCCGGGGCGACCTTCCGCGCATCGAGCTCAATAGGCGGCGCAGCACCAGCGAGAACACGGGCGGCAAGAATGCACGGCTCGCCGAGCGACGGCGCAGCCAGGCGGTCGAAGATGCAGCCACGGCACGGCGGCGCATCGAGGTCCTGCAGCCGTTCGCCATTGCCGTGCCGTCCTGCGGATTGCCTCCTGGCAAGACCGTGCTCGTTGTTGACAAGGTCAGCGCCGGCTATCTGTCAGGCTCGCCCGTCCTTCGTGAGTTCAGCCTGGCGGTCACCGGACCGGAGCGCGTCGCCCTCTGCGGGCCCAATGGCTGCGGCAAGACGACGGCGCTTGCCGTGGTCACCGGGGCGCTTCGGCCGTGGACGGGTACTGTGCAGGTCCTGACCGACTTCGCCCTGCTCGACCAGGCGGCGAGCCTGCTCGATGGCTCGCAAACGATCCGCGACAATTTCCGGCGTCACAACGCGAAGGCCGACGAAAACGACTGCCGGGCGGTCTTGGCTCGGTTCATGTTTCGCGGCGACACGGCGCTGCAGATGGTGTCGACCTTGAGCGGCGGACAGATGCTGCGGGCCGCGCTCGCCTGCGTGCTCGGCACCAGGCCGCCGCCGCTTCTTCTCCTCGACGAGCCAACCAACCATCTCGACATCGAGTCGATAGAGGCCGTCGAAGCCGGATTGCGCGCCTATGACGGTGCGTTGGTGGTCGTCAGCCACGACCAGGCCTTCCTAGAGCGGATCGGCATCACGCGCTTGGTCGACTTGGGATCGCAGCAACCGGACAGGCAAGCGCACGTTCACGGTGCCTGAGCTCACTTGCAGGAGGCTTCATGCGGAAGTGCTTCGTGATCGCTGTCCTCGCGGCAGCGACTTCGCTCGGGCTGCCGGCGCTGGCGGCGACCGATGCGGAATGTCAGGCGATGTGGAAGAAGGCGGACGCCAACAGGGACGGACAGCTGTCCGATGCGGAGGCCGGGCGCTACCTCGCCATGATGCGCGTGCGGGATCGCACGCTGCCCTCGGACAACCGACTGGACCAGGCCGCCTTCATGAACGAGTGCAAGGCCAACGTCTTCGCTCAACAGAAGCTCGATTCGGGAGCGCCGCTGAAGGGCATGAACAGCTTCACCGAAGGACAAGCGCGCGATCGTGCGATGGCGCACGGGTTCGGCAATGTCGGCGATCTCAAGAAGGACAATGACGGCATCTGGCGCGGTATCGCCACCCAGGAGAACGGCAAGCAGGTCGAGATCGCAGTCGACTACAGGGGCAACGTCGTCTCCAAGTCGCAATAGGCGGAGGCACCTTGATCATGAAGACCATCAACAGAGTCTACGACTCCTACGCCCAGGCGCGCGAAGCCGTGAAGGCGCTCGAGGCCGGCGGCGTTGCCGCCAACGACATCAGCCTGATTGCCAACAAGCATGTCAGCCGTGAACACGCCGACGTCACCGAGGTCTCGGATGCCGCCAAGGGCGCCGGCATCGGCGCGGTGCTGGGCGGCGGTGCGGGTCTGCTGGCCGGCCTGGGAATGCTGGCGATTCCCGGTCTCGGGCCGGTCGTGGCCGCGGGCTGGCTCGCATCCACGGCGGCTGTCGGAGCGGCCGGCGCGCTGGCCGGCGGCATTGTCGGCGCCCTGGTCGATGCCGGCGAGAGCCGCGAGCATGCGCACGTCTACTCGGAAGTCGTGCGGCGTGGTGGAACGCTGGTCTCGGTGCGCGTACCCGACTCCGAAGTGTCGCGCGTGCACGCGATCATGGAGGCCTATCGGCCGATCGATCCGACGGCACGCGCCGCCGACTATCGGGGCGCAGGCTGGTCCGGCACGTTTGATCCGGCCGCCCCCGCCTATCGGCCGAATGCCGGCGAGATCGAGCGCATCCGGCGCGACTGGGCGGCCTGATCTCCGTCGCGACGGCAGCGGTCAGGGCCGGAACTGCAACGCGCGCGGCACCAGCCGCGAGGGCTGCGAAACGATGCGCCAGGCGTCGGCCACCCATTCGCAGACCAGCCGGCGGGTGTCGCGCGGATCGATCATCTCCTCGATCTCGAACCGGTTGAGCGGGCCGATCGGTCCGCGCACGCTTTCGATGCGGGCGTTGATTTCGGCGCGCAGGGCGGCTGGGTCAGGTGATTCGGCGAGCTGCCGCTTGTAGGCGGCCTCGATGCCGCCTTCCGGCGGAATGCCGCCGACATCGGCGGCGGGCCAGGCGACTCGGGCCGATGCGGCACTGCGCGGTGTCGCGTAGTTGTTGCCGGCGACGCCGAAGCTGCGCCGCATCAGCACCGTGTAGATCGGCACGCTCACCTGCGCGAAGGCCACCATCCATTCGCCGCCCTTGCGGATGGTGCCGGTCACCTCGTGCTCGATGCCGACGGCAAAGCCTGGATTGTCCACCAGGTTCAGGACCGGGAGGTGGAAGAGATCGCAGAGATCGAGATGGCGACGCAGCTTGTCGCAGCCGTCGGCGGTCAGCGCGCCGCCGTTGATGTGGCGGCTGTCCGAGGCGATGACGCCCATCGGATAGCCGTTGAAGCGCACGAAGCCCGTGACCTGGTCGGTGCCCCACAAGGGCCCGATCTCGAAGAACGAGCCCCTGTCGGCCATCAGCCGGATGGCGCGGCGGATGTCGAAGGTCGCCGTGCGCTTGCGCGGCACCAGCGTCAGCAGTTCCTCCTCGCGGCGATCTGCGCGGTCGGTGGGGTCGGACGGCGCAACCGGCGGCGCTTCATACACGCTCGACGGCAGGTAGGAGAGGAAGCGCCGCGTCATCGCCATCGCCTCCTGCTCGGTCTCGGCGAGATCGTCGACCGAGCCATTGCGGCAGTGGATATGCCAGCCGCCGAGATCCTCCTTGGTGACGTCATAGCCCATGGCGTGGCTGACGACCGGCGGGCCGGCGACGAACAGTTGGGCGATGTCGCGCACCATCACCGAAAAGTGGCCGAGGACGGCCTTGGCGGCACCGATGCCGACCACGCTGCCCAGCAGCAGATTGACGACCGGAACGCTGGCAAGCTGCTCGACGTAGTAGGTGCTGCCGAGATGGCCGGGCAGAAACGAACCGCCGCCGCCGACCACGCGTGGCCGTCCGGCCTTGATGGCGCCCGTGCTCTCTTTGACCGCGCTCTCTATGGCCGCTGCCTCGGCTCCCGACTGCTTGGGCACCATGGTGGCGACGCTGCCACCGCCCGACGAGCCGTCGAGCAGCCGAATGGAGGGCGTGCGTAGCTCGATCGACAGCCGGTCGAGATAGCGCGATTTCTGCCCGATCGCGCCGTCGGCGTGACCGCCGCGCGAGGTGAAGTCGTCGGCGCAGACGATGCAGGGTCGGCCTTCGATGCGGCCCTGGCCGCCGACATGGCTCGCCGGCGTGAACTCGAGCACGTCGCCGGAGTCGTCGTAGGTCGCGAAGCCTGCAAGGCTGCCGATCTCGCGGAAGCTGCCGGGATCGAGCAGGGTGTCGATGCGCTCGCGGAAGGTGAGCTTGCCGCGGTCGCGCTGGCGTAGAACGCCCGGATCGCG
>Ga0081539_10005466_pt1 | contig 12953 bp, 11 predicted proteins | sample TabmetS4T2R2_FD_71023 | JGI IMG/M metagenome (GOLD analysis project Ga0081539, IMG submission 71023) | Tabebuia heterophylla rhizosphere microbial communities from the University of Puerto Rico - S4T2R2 | ecosystem: Host-associated > Plants > Roots > Rhizosphere ...
TTTCCTTGCGCAGAAAGAGCGCGGCTTCGATCGCGCTCTGGCTGTGATACTCCGCCGGCCAGTATTTGATGCTTGTCTTGAGAATCATCGAGGCCGGTCCTTCGCCGGGCATTGCCTGCTGCTTCTTGTCAAAAACCTCTCCGACGTTGCCTAATGACACGCCAAGTTCCTTCTCGAAACCCATTGCGCCCTCGAAGATAGGTGCCGGACCGGTCATGCCGGCGCGGGCGAGGAGTGCAGCGTAAACGCCAAGGCGGGCGGCGTTCGCAAAAGCAACACCTTTCCAATGCGACAACTCGCCCACCCGCGCCTGCCGAAAAGCGGCGCAATGCACCCCGGCGATGTTGATCGCGTGGCGCGTGCGCTCGCGATCCAGTTTCATCAGCCTGGCGCAGGCGAGCGCGGTCGAGAACGCGCCGTAGGTAGGATGATCCCAGCCGCGGGCGCGAATGCTCGCGGCATCGCAAAAGCGGCATTGCACCTCGTAGGCGATCGCGGACGCCAAGATCATCTCCTTGCCACTCGCGCCGATGCTTTCCCCGATCGCGAGAACCGCGGAAAAGTTATCGCTCGGGTGCGCCGGTTCCTTCGAGAGATAGGTATCGTTGTAATCGAAATAGCGGATGCAGCAGCCGTTGGCGAAAGCGGCCCAGTCCGGCGGTGCCTGGTGATCGGTCCCAATCACAGTCGCGCCATGCCTGGCCGAAAAATCCGACACAACCTCGCGCGCGATCCGGCAGGGATCTTCGCTCCAGGCCCCGAGTGCACAGCCTAACGAATCGATCAGCCGCCGTTTCACCTCGTGCACCACGTTACGGCCGAGGTCTTCGAATTCGAGTGAGCAGGCGTATTCCGCGAGCCGATGAGCGAGTGATTTAGACATGATGAGTAGATTGGGAAGGCCCAATCTGGCGATGAATCATCCGGCAGCAACCGCCGAGCACACCCTCGTCGTAGCACAGGCATTTCAGTAGCACAGGCATCCTGCCTGTGAAGCCACCGGGCGTTTCGTCCGGCGAATGAGTCCTTCAAAAGACCCAGAGAGCCGGTGGAGGTTGCGGTGGAACGACCGAACGCACTCGGTGCGGTGGCGGCACTGCGCGCCCTGCATTTGGCTGACAGCCAAACGCGGACGGGCTTGGCAGCCCGTCGTTGGAGGCACTTTGCTCCAACTGGGTGGAGCGGGCAAGACGCTCGCTGTGCTCCGAAGTCCCGGACGGCCTACGCCACAATTCATCCGTGGCATCCGCGCAATCCCGTGGTTAAATCTTCTCCCTCATGAGCAGCAAAGTTTTTCCTGATGCCAGGTCGGCCCTCGACGGCCTCCTCCACGACAACATGACCATCGCCGCCGGCGGGTTCGGGTTGTGCGGTATTCCCGAAAACTTGATCGCCGCGCTCCACGAAAGCGGCGTGAAGGAGTTGACGATCGTCGGCAACAACGCCGGGGTGGACGGCTTCGGGATGGGTGTGTTGCTGCCCGCGCGCCAGGTCAAGAAAGTCATGGCCTCCTACGTGGGCGAGAACAAGGAATTCGAGCGCCAGGTGCTGAGCGGCGAGCTCGAGCTCGAGCTGATTCCGCAAGGGACCCTGGCGGAAAGATTGCGCGCGGGGGGGGCGGGCATTCCGGGATTCTACACCCGCACCGGTTTCGGCACGAAGCTGACCGAAGGCAAGGAAACAAAAAAATTCGGCGAGCTGGAGTATGTGCTCGAACCCGGAATCACCGCCGAGGTCTCGTTAGTTAAAGCCTGGAAGGGCGACAAATCGGGCAACCTCATCTATCGCAAAACCTCGCGGAACTTTAACCCAATGATCGCAAGCTGCGGCAAGGTCTGCGTTGCCGAGGTCGAGCATCTGGTCGAGACAGGCGAGCTCGATCCTGATCAAATCCACACGCCAGGGATTTTCGTCGATCGCATTATCCAGGGCGCGAAATATGAGAAACGGATTGAGTTTCGCACCGTCCAGGGCGCAACCGTGGCCAAGGCGGGTTCTGGCGTGCGTGACCTGCTCGCGAAGCGCGCCGCCCAAGAGTTACGGGACGGTTACTACGTCAATCTCGGGATCGGCATTCCTACCCTCGTGGCAAACTACATCCCCGAAGGCATGAAGGTCACTCTGCAATCTGAGAACGGGTTGTTAGGCATAGGTCCATTTCCAGAGCCGGGTGAGGAAGACCCCGACCTGATCAACGCCGGCAAACAAACCATTACCACCCGCCCCGGCTCGGCCTTCTTTTCCAGCGCCGATTCCTTCGCCATGATCCGCGGCGGCCACATCGATCTCGCGATCCTCGGCGCTTTCGAAGTTACCGACCAGGGCGACATCGCCAACTGGATGATTCCCGGCAAGATGGTGAAAGGCCCGGGCGGCGCGATGGACCTCGTCGCGGGTGTGAAGCGCGTCGTCGTCGTAATGGAACACACCTCGAAAGATGGCACCCCGAAGATCATCAATGAATGTACCTTGCCCATTACCGGCAAAGGCGTCGTGGACCTGATCATCACCGAGTTGGCGGTCTTCGAGATAAAAGATGGCGGGGGACTTCGCCTGATCGAGCTTCAGGCGGGCGCGCGCGAAGAGGAGGTGCGCGCGAAAACCGGCGTACCCTTCGAGATAGCTCTTAAATAGATTGCTGAGCAACAAAAGAGAGCTATCCGGGCCGTGAGACGTGTGCGCGAATACGAAATCTATCTGCCAGGCAAACGCCGCGACGGCCAGCCGATTCCTTTGCCTGAGTTAGATGAGATCAGGAGCCAACTCAAAGAAGTATTTGGGGGTTATACCAGCATCCGGGAGTGCGAAGGAACGTGGGAAAAAAACGGCAAGGAATCCCGGGATAATATCACCATTCTCCGCATTCTTGATGACGGCTCAACCGGCTTCGATATGGAAGCTTTCCGGGAGCGAATCGAAAAATCGCTCGAGCAGGACCGTTTATTGATCAGTCTGCGCGAGATTGAGATTGTCTAATTCCTGCGCGGCCAAGGCGGCTTGTAACTGGCGGCGAAGCGTTCGCGCATTCTTGATCGCGTAACAATCGCGGTCGTTATTGAAATAAGCCCAAACTCGCTGCGTGCCGCTGGCTTTGATTCTATTTGTCCACGCAGCCAACTCCTGCACCGAATAGTCATGGCGATACCAGCGGCTCACGCCGTGGAAACGGACATAGATTTCCTCGGCAGTTCTAACTAACTCATCCGGCAGACCGGGCCCGCTACAGGAGCAAAAAATCGCGCCGCTCCGCCGAAAAGCCTCGTAAACCCGATCGTTCCACCAGCTCCGATGACGGAACTCGACGACGTTGCGCCGCCTGGGATCGAGTTGGGTCAGGATGCGGTCGAGCCTGGCCGGGGAGTAATGAAAGCTCGGTGGCAGTTGGAAAAGGAAACAACCCATTCGTTTCCTCAGCAGATCGGCGATATAACCAAAATCGCGCACCAGAGTCCTGGTCCCGACAAAACGTTTCACATGGGTGATCAGCTCACAGACTTTCACCGTGTAGATGAATTTTTTCCTTCCCGCCTGACGAAGCCAGGAAGCGACTACGGCCGGCGTCGGCCACGAGTAGAAGGGCGCGTTCAGCTCCACCGTCTTGAACGCTTCGCTGTAATGCGCAAACCAGCTCTTCGTTGCTAACTCGGTCGGATAAAAGCCGCCTCGCCAATGCCAGTAAAACCACCCGGAACAACCGACATTGATTCGGGGTAAGACTAAGTCGGGACTGTCTGGATCGGTGCGGGCCGCCTGCTCAGCCGCAATCCGGCAGGCGTGCATTCTCGCGGCGCGTCCGACATTGTGGCGACGCTGGATCGCACGACGCGCTTCGCGTTTTGCTCTGCGTTCCGCCAGGAGTAGCTTTCGCGCTTCCTCGGCAGAGTCGCTGCTCATGGTTATGGCTGAGTTATTCCTCCACGAGTCACAGTTACACCATGGCGCGACGGACGAAGGCCCGTGCCCGCGCCGCACCATAACGTCCCAGTGGAGTGAATTTCTTCCCCTTCGCCTGGTTGTAGGAGATGAAGAAATGTTCAATCTCATCCAGCCTGCGCGGCTCAATATCTCGGAGCGAACGCAGGTGTTCGTGCGCCGGGGAATCAACCGCCACCGCCAGGAGCCGGTCATTCCGGAAGCTCTTGCCTTTTTCCGTTTGTCTGGCCGCAATCACACCGAGCAGGCGCGCCGGCACGAGGCATCCAGTGAAAGCCGGCTCATCCATCAGAATCAAAACATCAAGGGAATCCCCATCCTCCCCTCGGGTTTTTGGGATAAAGCCGAAGTCATAGGGAAAGACCGCGCCCGCAGGCAAAACTCCTGCCAGCTTGAAAACCTTTCTCGTTTTATCCCAGCTAAACTTGTTCCGGTTGCCCTTCGGGGTATCGATAATGACTTGTAGCGCGTCCGTCTCGGGATCAAAAGGCGAAATTGTTTCCGGTGCACCCATGGTTGGCGATTCCCTGGACTGGAATCGCTTTGGAAGAGAAGAATGGCCGCGTTACACCCTTTTGCCCACGAACATCTTTAGCGGGCGGCGTTCACAGAAAAACAGCTTTCTAGAAATCTGGCTGCAGCATGAAAACCACCGCTTGATCTGCTCGATGACCTCATGCGCGATGTGAAAATTTGGGCCTTGCATAGCATAAAAAACTCAAGGACACGATCGCCGAGGTGATTCGCAAAGGCCTGGCCGCATTCAAGTCGCTGCGTCCGAAATTGCCCAGGCTGGTTAAGTTCCGTGGCGGATTCAAGCCAGCGACCGAAGACATCGAAGCGGCTATCGCCTGGGGTCGCGACTGAGTGCGACTCGGCGATGGTTCTTGTCGATACGAACATCATCGTGCCGCTTTACGTGCGCAGCGCGCGCACGGAAGCGGTGAAGAATTGTTTGAGCGGGATGTCTTCTGGCACACCGAACCGCTCACGCTGATCGAACTCAGCAACGTGCTGATTTCATATGAGCGGTCGCAATACAAGCAGCATTGGACGTAGCATTGCAATATCGCGTCTCGGCCTACGGCGCGCGCTTTCTCGCGCTCGCGCGACAACTCGATTCGATGGGGCCAGAGCCCCGCAGCCATCGCGCGCGTTGGCAAATGAATGACTGGGTTCCCCACGAAGAAACAGGTTTGAGCACGAAGGCGGCTCGGAACTTTCCCGCCATCGTTCTGACTGGCCCGTCATCGCTTTGTCTCTGCCGTGGGTCGCGCTCGCATTCCTGCGGGACCTGCGTGATCGTGGAAGCACGTTGCACTACCTCGAACAAGCGGTCGAGGCACGTGAGTGGTTTTCTGCCATTCCTGATGGAGGACGAAGAATTTAATTTTCTGTATTCGAAACCACGATTCTTCACGCTCAGGAAAATGATCGTGCATCGGCGAGTAACATTTTCACTGAGTCGGCCGTCAAAAGCGTCACGCGCATCGCGCGACAGAGTGAGAAACTTCTTCTGGATTGCCTCGCGGGAGGGTTTGCGCTACGCTGTAGTGCAATGGCCAAGTCGGAGGTTTACAGTTGGCGTGTTTCCCCGCAGATGAAGCGGCTCCTCGAAGAAGCCGCCCGCCGCGAAAAGCAGAGCATCTCGGCTTTGCTGGAAAAAATCGTGGCCAGCTCTCTCCGCGATGGCTTTGGCGATTCGAATCAGGAAGAGGAAGCGCTGCAAAATAGACTGCACGCGGAGGCCAGTAAATGGATCGGCCGTATCAATAGCGGCAGAACGGATCGCTCGCGGCGAGTGTGCGAGTTAGTTCGGCGAAAATTGCGGTCGCGACGTGAGCGCGCGCGCACTCATTGATACCAGCGCGCTGCTTGCGCTGATCGACCGGCGGGATGCCTGGCATGAACGGTGTCTGAAGGCTTTTTCGGTTTTGCCGCTGCCCCTCGGCACGTCCGCAGCGGTTCTGGCGGAGTTGCTTCACCTCTTAAATCCGAACCGGCGCGAACTTCAGGTCGCGTGGGGTTTTCTCCGTTCCGGCGCCGTGACCGTGCTCGGAATCGACGATTCCGATCTGCCGGCGCTCGATGAACTAATGGACAAGTATCACGACCGCCCGATGGATTTCGCGGACGCGACACTCGTGCATCTGGCGCGGCGCGAATCGCTCGTCACTATTTTCACGGTCGACCATGCGGATTTTGAAACCTATCGCATCCCCGGTCGTCGGCGCTTTCGGATCGTGCCGGAACGGTAAACGACTGCCCCGTGGGCTCGCGCAACTTCTTTGCCGAACTGAGACGGCGCAATGTTTATAAGGTCGCGGTCGCTTATGCGATTGTCGGTTGGCTGCTGGTGCAGATCGCGACGCAGGTTTTTCCATTTCTGGAAATCCCGAACTGGGTTGTGCGGCTGGTCATTGCGCTCGTCGCGCTCGGATTTCCGATCGCACTGATGATTGCGTGGGCGTTCGAGCTAACGCCGGAAGGAATCAGGAGAACGGAAGATGTCGATCTCACCGAAAGGCGCACACGATCACATGCGTGGATCTACATCGTGGCAATTGGGACGGTCGTTTCGATAGGTCTATTTTTTCTTGGTCGCTACACCGCGGGAAATAAAGGCTCCGTTTCGAGTTCTCAGAATTTGCCTAACAAATCGATCGCAGTGCTACCCTTCGAAAATCTAAGCGACGACAAAGGAGCGGCTTACTTCGCCGACGGTATCCAGGACGAAATCTTGACTAAGCTGGCAAGCATCGCCGATTTGAAAGTGATCTCGCGCACTTCGACGGCGAAATACAAAAGCAAGCCGGAAGATTTGAAGACTGTTTCGCAGCAGCTCGGCGTGGCGACCGTGCTCGAGGGTTCCGTGCAGAAGGCGGCCGACAAAGTGCGCGTCAACGTCCAGTTAATCGACGCTCGCGCTGATTCGCATCTCTGGGCAAAATCGTACGACCGCGACCTGAAAGATGTCTTTGCCGTGGAGAGCGAGGTCGCGCAGGAGATCGCCGACTCGCTTCAGGCAAAACTTTCGCCGGCCGAAGCCAACACGCTCGCGACTGCGCCCACCAAGGACACTGCCGCTTACGATCTATTTTTGAAAGCGGAGCACGAGGAACGACTGGCCGATAGTTCGCTCGACCCGGAGTCATTCGACCGCGCGGCTGCCTGGTACCAGCAGGCGATCGCGCGTGATCCAAAGTTCGCGCTCGCCATGGCTGGTCTCGTCCAGAACCGCATCCAGCGTCATTGGTTTATCGAGCGAATGAGCGAAGCGGAGCTGGCACAACTCCGAAGCGTGGCCGAACAGGCGGTTGCTCTCGCGCCCAACCTCGCCCAGGTGCACGTTGCCCTCGGCCAGTTTTACTACCATGGTTATCGGCAATACGAACAGGCGCTGGCGGAGTTCGAGCGCGCGTTACAACTACAACCGAACGCTTCTACTGCACTGGAGTTTTCGGGTTACGTTCATCGCCGGCAAGGGAAATGGGAACGCTGTCTGGATGAGTTAAAACGCGCTTTTGCTGGCGATCCGCGCAACGCCTCGCTCGCCGCAAATCTGGCCACCACTTACACTCCCTTGCGCAAGTGGAATGAAGCCGAGCGCATGGCCAGACATGCCCTTGAAATTGATCCTTATGCGGCCGATGCAATGCGCACCTTGCTCGAGAGCATTGTCTGTGGGAGCGGTGACATTAATGAAGCGCAGCGTGTGCTGAAAACGTTTCCGGCAGAGAACAAAATCCTCATCAGCTCTAACTTCGGCGGTATTCGAAGTATCATAGGTGACCGCGCTTATGTTCTTGTTCTCGCGCGCGACTTCGAAACCGCCCTGAAAGTCTGGGAAGCAGCCACGGACAATGCCATTGAGGAACGGCGACGACTATCGGCCAGAGTCGCCATTCGCATCCTGAGCGGCGATTCCACTGGCGCACAAACTGAAGCGCAAAAAGCCAGAGAGCTGCTGGAGGAAAGATTACGCGAGCTGCCTACTGACATTTCGTCGAAGGCGAAATTGAGCTGGGCTTACCTTGCGCTCAAACGTGGTGACGACGCTTTGAAACTCGCGCGGCAAGCTGCCGACCTCCTACCGCCCGAGAAGGATGCGGTGGTTGGCAACCTTCTTCTGACCGGCGTGGCGGAGATCGGGGCTCGCACCGGCCGGGCGGCTGAGGCCATTGCCATTCTTCGCCGGCAGCTCTCGGTTCCTGCTGGCACAAGCGTCTCCATCGCGCGACTAAAAATCGATCCAGTCTGGGACCCGATCCGCAGCGATCCCGAGTTTCAACAACTCCTCACCTCAAAGGAGCATGTCGGTCCGTGAACGGTCTCTTCCAGCGTCTGAAACAGCGCAAGCTCGTGCAATGGGCGATTGCCTACGTTGCGGCCGCCTTTGCGCTGCTGCAAGGACTCGACATCGTCGCCAACCGTTTCGAACTACCGTCGCAAACTATCCGACTGGTCATCCTGGCGATGATCGTTGGGTTCTTTGTCACGCTTATCCTCGCCTGGTATCACGGCGAACGGGGCGCGCAGAGAGTTAGCGGCACGGAATTACTCACCATCGGTTTGGTTCTGGCGATCGGTGGAATGCTACTCTGGCGTTCCTCCACCATCTTACCTGCCAAGATGACACGCATTACTTCAGCTAACGAGCAAAGCGTTTCAGCGCCTACCGCAATCCCAGAGAAATCGATCGCCGTGCTGCCGTTTCAAAACCTAAGCGACGAAAAAGCGAACGCCTACTTCGCTGAAGGCGTGCAGGAAGAAATCCTGACGCGCCTGGCCAAAGTTGCCGATCTGAAAGTGATCTCGCGCACATCGACGCAGCGGTTCCAGAGTTCCCCGAGCGATCTGCCGGCAATCGCAAAGCAGCTCGGCGTGCTGCACATCCTGGAAGGCAGCGTCCAGAAATCCGGTGACGCCGTCCGCGTGAACGTGCAGCTGGTGAATGCGCTCACCGACGCGCACCTCTGGGCGGAGATTTACGACCGCAAACTCACTGACATTTTCGCGGTCGAAAGTGAGATTGCCAAGACTGTCGCCGAGACCTTGCAGGCCAAGCTGACTGGTTCTGAACAGCGCGCGATCTCGGTGCGACCAACTGAGAACTCCCAGGCATACCAGCTTTACTTGCAGGCGCGCTTCTTCTGGAACAAGCGCAACGCGCCTGACCTGCGGAGATCGATTGACTACTTCAATCAGGCCATCGCGAACGACCCGAAGTTTGCGCTCGCCTTTGCTGGTCTTGCTCAAGCTTGGTTGGTACTGCCGGGTTATAATGGAGGCGCGCCGGCTGAATGTTCTGTAAAAGCGGGGGAGGCGGCGAAGAACGCGCTTGCCCTCGACGAAACGTCCTCTGACGCCATGGCCGTTCTTGCTGCCTTCAAGGCGCTTTACGAGTTTGATTTTTCAGGCGCGGTGAAGGAATACGAGCGCGTCATTCGATTAAACCCGAACGACGCCACCGCGCACCACTGGTTCGCTGAAGATGTGCTGGCTAATGTGGGTCAGCACGAGCGCGAGCTGATGGAAATGAAGCGCGCGCTCGAGCTCGATCCGCTCTCGCTCATTATTTCCACCAACCTCGGCGTCGCCTACTTGCACAACGGCCTGCTGGATGAAGCCATCGCGCAATTACGCCGGACGATCGAGATGGATGGCACGTTCTACTTTACTGAACTGCAATATGGCATTGCTATGGAACTCCAGGGAAAGATCGCCGAGGCCATAGAGCATTACGAGAAAGCGGTATCGCTCACGGACGATGCGATTGTTTTGGGCACGCTCGGTCACATCTATGCAGTAGCTGGACGCAGAGCGGACGCGCAGGCAATTCTCGAGAGAGGCTACGCCAGTCACGCGCACAACGCTACACCGCCGCTTACTCGCTGGCGCTGGTCTATCTGGGGTTAGGTGATCGCGACGAAGCACTCCACTGGCTGGAAGAAGGTTATCGCGAGCGTGACGGTTCTTTCCTCGGGTCTGTCCGCATCGATCCGCTGCTCAGGCCACTTTACGGCAGTCCGCGGTTTGAGGCGCTTGCAGAAAAGATTGTGCCGACGCGGGAATTCAAGGCGGCTAGCAAATGAACTTGGGCAATTTCCTCGCCGAGCTAAGGCGACGCAACGTTTACAAGGTTGCGGTCGCGTACGCCGTCGTCGGCTGGCTGGTAATTCAAGCAGCCTCCATTGTCCTACCCACGTTTCATGCGCCCGAATGGGTCTTGCAGACGGTACTCGGGCTGGTCGTGCTGGGCTTCCCAATTGCGCTAATCATCGCTTGGGCGTTTGAACTGACGCCAGAAGGAGTAAAACGCACCGAGGCCGATGAACCAGTGCCGCGGCGACGAGGAGGCGGTATCTGGATTGCAGTCGTAGTTATCGGAGCTTTGCTCTCGATCGGCTTGTTTTTCCTGGGCCGCTACACCGCTCGGCACGTGGCCGTCACGCAAACGAGCGGAGCATCGGAGAAATCCATTGCGGTCCTTCCCTTTAACAGCCTGAGCAAAGACGAGGAGAACGCCTTTTTTGCCGACGGTGTCCAAGATCAGGTGCTGGCCAATCTGGCCAAGATTGCCGGACTGAAGGTCATCAGTCGCACCAGCGTAATGCAATATCGCAATCCGGCAGCGCGCAATCTGCGCGAGATTGCCCAGCAGCTGGGAGTGGTGCACGTGCTCGAAGGTAGTGTGCAGCGGGTAACTGGGAAAGTGCGCGTTACCGCGCAGTTAATCGATGCGCGCAACGATGCACACGAGTGGGCGGAAAATTACGATCGCCCCCTGGACGACATATTCGCGATTCAGAGTGAGATTGCTAAAGCAATTGCCGACCAGCTTCAGGTGCGGATATCTCCACAAGAAGCAGCGGCCATGGCACAGGCGCCAACCACGGACCTGATGGCACACAACCTTTACCTAAAAGCGAGAGAGCTCAATGAGGGCGGCACCAACGATCCAAATGGAAAGCGTAATTTACTCGAGGCCGTGCGCCTTCTCAGCGAAGCGCTGGAACGCGACCCGAGGTTTTTTCTCGCCTACTGTCTCCTCGCCCTGACTCATGACAATATTTACTGGGCCGGGTTTGACCACACCGCGGGCCGTCTCCGCTTGAGTGAACAGGCGATCGAGAACGCGGCTCGTTTGCAGCCGCAAGCAGGTGAGCTGCATCTTGCCCGAGCGCTTTACTCCTATCATGCGCACCGCGATTACGACAGGGCTCGCGCCGAGCTGGAACTCGCACGCCAGGCGCTGCCGAATAATTCCCAGGTTTACTATTACTTCGCTCTGATCGATCGCCGGCAGGCTCGCTGGGAGGAGTCGCTCAAAAATCTCGACCGCACTCTCGACCTTGATCCGCGCAATTTCGAGCCAATCGATGAGGCCGGTCTCCTCTATGGAGGTTTGCGCCGCTTCCCGGAATCCAATCGCTACTACGAGCGCGCGTTGGAGTTGCGTCCCGATTATTACTTCGTCCGATCACAACTTGCGCTGAACGCCTATTTGGAGCGCGCAGATATCCAGCCAATCAAAGAACTTATTCATCGCGGAATGGCAGAACAATCCGAGTCGGCGGAGCAAAGTGCCGCCGATCTGCTGCTTTATGCTTTGCTAGAGCGAGACCAGCCGGCCGCGATGCGCGCTCTGGCTGCCATTCCGACTGAAGGTCTTCAGGATCCCTCCAGCAACCTGGTAAATCCGCGAGAATTCTTCGAGGGCCTGGTGGCCAGACTGTTTGGAGATACGGATGGAGCCCTCGCGGCGTTTACCTCCGCTCGTGGCGTGTTCGCGAGAATCGTTCAGGAACAACCTGATTACGCCGAAGCTTGGAGCCAACTCGGCGTGGTCGATGCGGGCCTCGGCCGCAAAGAGGATGCCATTTTGGAAGGGCGGCATGCTTGTGACTTATTGCCACTGGAAAGAGACGCGATTTTTGGTCCATATCTCGTGCAAAACCTTGCCCTCATTTATACCTGGACAAGCGAGAGAGACTTGGCACTGGAACAGTTGCGGATCGCGGCCAAGGTTCCCTACGGCGTCAACTACGGCGAGCTAAAGCTGCATCCGCAGTGGGATTCGCTTCACGGCGATCCGCGTTTCGAGCAAATCGTCGCCTCCCTCGCGCCGAAAGGGAACGCCGAGAATTCGAAGAAGTGAGGATCGACAATTTTTTCGCCGAACTGAAGCGGCGGAACGTCTACCGCGCGGCGGTCGCTTATGGAGATCGTGGCGTGGTTCCTTCCTCAGCTTACGACGCAGGTTTTCCCATTCTTCGAAATTCCAGACTCAGCGATTCGCTTTGTCGGCATTGCGCTCGCGGTTAGTTTTCCCATCGCGATGTCGCTGTCTTGGCTCTACGAGTTCACGCTTGAGGGCATGTTCGCTCCGAAGATTTTGATTCGGTTAAGGCGCGATCGGCACGTCGCGCGACGGGCCGAATTCTCGATTTTGGCATTTCGGGATGCTCCTGCTCGTGATCCTGACGTTGATCTATGAGCGCCGTTTCGCAGCCAAGGCGCGGACGATCAGGACATTCGTTTTTGTGCAATGGCTCCAAGCGGATTCTGGAAGTGTCGTGATCGCAATGGTGTCGCCAAGAGCGTTGAAAACTTCGATCGAGTAATCGTTCTCGCCATTCGATGAAGCAGGAGGATCTTTTTCGCCTGATGAACCGCAAATTGGATCGCCCGTGATGAGGCAGATCTGGCGCGATTCAGAGCGAACAGGTGACGCTTTTTCTCGACTTAATCGTTCTGCTCGCTGCCTGCGGTTCAGCTCAAGAAGATTCGCGGGAGATTTTCCGCAGGATTTTAGCGAACTATTGGGCAAGGAGTTGACGACTGGCGGTGTTAGTGCCCGGCGCTTTCCTGGAGCGCCGAATGTGCAATGAACCGCTTACGCTAAACAATCTCTCAGGTCCGCCTCATGAAGATGGATAGCTTCTTTTCCGAGCTAAAGCGTCGCAACGTTTACAAGGTGGCGGCGGCTTACGCGGTTGTCGGCTGGCTCCTCGTGC
>Ga0081539_10005467_pt1 | contig 12948 bp, 12 predicted proteins | sample TabmetS4T2R2_FD_71023 | JGI IMG/M metagenome (GOLD analysis project Ga0081539, IMG submission 71023) | Tabebuia heterophylla rhizosphere microbial communities from the University of Puerto Rico - S4T2R2 | ecosystem: Host-associated > Plants > Roots > Rhizosphere ...
AGGGCGGGCGCTGCGAGGCCTGCCAGGGCGACGGCGTCATCAAGATCGAGATGCACTTCCTGCCGGACGTCTACGTCACCTGCGACGTCTGCCACGGCAAGCGCTACAACCGCGAGACGCTGGAGGTGCTGTTCAAGGGCAAGTCGATCGCCGACGTGCTCGACATGACCGTCGAGGAAGGCGCGGAGTTCTTCGCGGCCGTGCCCGGCGTGCGCGACAAGCTGGAGACGCTGGTCAAGGTCGGGCTCGGCTACATCCATGTCGGCCAGCAGGCGACCACGCTGTCGGGCGGCGAGGCGCAGCGCATCAAGCTCGCCAAAGAACTGTCACGCAAGGCCACCGGCAAGACGCTCTACATCCTCGACGAGCCGACCACCGGCCTGCATTTCCACGACGTGGCCAAGCTGCTCGAAGTGCTGCACGAGCTGGTCGACCAGGGCAACACGGTGGTCGTCATCGAGCACAACCTCGAGGTCATCAAGACCGCCGACTGGCTGATCGACCTCGGCCCGGATGGCGGCGACGGCGGCGGCGAGCTGGTCGCGGCCGGCACGCCCGAGGCGATCGTCGCCGAGCAGCGCAGCTACACCGGCCAGTTCCTCAAGGAGCTGCTGGAGCGCCGGCCGAAAGGGAAGAAAGAGGCGGCGGAGTAGATGGACTTCGCCGACTGGCGAAATCATCGAAGCTGCCAATCTCCCACCTGTTGGGGGAGATGTCCGGCAGGACAGAGGGGGGCAACGTAGAGCGCCAGATTCAAAAGCACCGCTTCAAGAGATTGCCTAGGCGGAGTGGGCGCAGCTTTTGCAGCGCGGCGGCCATATGGTAAAAGGCCGGCGAGAGGGAACTGCCTATGCCGGCCACAGTAACGCGTGACGAGTTCGATGAGCTTGCCTGCGAGGTCGCTGGCGAGAAAATGGTCATGCGCCATAACCTTGAACGGACCCGCCACAACAGCGACGATCTAGCCGCCCTGAAGAGCCGCACCCGCCTGCACCGAGAGGCATAAGGTTGACAGTCTGATAGGAGACCTGCCGGGCATTGTCCGCGACACGATGCGGGAGGTCATGCAGGAGCTGCGACCGGAAGAAATAGGCGGTCCTGCGCGAGTTCAGAATTTGGCTGCCAACCCGACATATTCGACCAATGACGGGACGGCACTGAAGACTCGTTCGCTGACGAGCATCTATTTCGCTTCCTGACGCAAGCCAGCCGAAGGCAGTCCGAACGACGAAGCATTAATGGTAAACGGTGCGTATATTTTTTTCTGTTGGTTGTAACAGCACCTTAGTATATTAGAAATCTCGTAAAACAGGCGGGGGCATCCGTCTGCAATCACTGGGGTTTTGGGCGTGAAGGCGCAAGCTTTGCGCACACCCATCCACTTGTAAGGGAGACGGAAAATGCGTTGTACAGCAATTCTAGCGGCCGCGGCCGTTATTGGCATGACTTCGGGAGCTTTTGCGGCTGCGGCGACCAAAGGAACCATAGCTGACCAGTGCGCAGCCTACGCGAATTCTCTACCGAACGTTAAATGGGGCTTTGCATGGGTGGAAACGGGCTCCACGACCACCACAACGATTGGCGACATTGAGTTCTCAGGCAACAGCGGAACCGGATTTGCCGACGTGACCACCGAGACTGTCACGACCGGAAATTGCGTGGCCATCAACCCGGCGGGGCAGCCGAACGCCGATCACTCGATTACCGGCGTGGAGATCGTCACCGATTCAACGACGGAAGAGCACGTGAAGGTCTGCGACACCGTCGGCGGCCACGGCTCGGGCGGCCCCACCACGGAGCCTGCTGAAGGCTATCCGGACGCAGAGTGCGTTCTTCCTGAATAAGGAGCATATCAAGGCCATGACATAAGGGGCGGCGGCAAGTCCTGCCGCTCCTTACTTAGGCAAGTCTTCATGGCATGTTCTGCTTACGTTCATGAGCAGCACGGCATCGAAGCGTTGAGGCGTAGGGTTTGCACAAAATTCCAAGATGGCTGTTCTCCTCCGCCGTCCTGATCGGGCTTGGCTGGGCGGGGATTCAGTCGGGCCTCTTCGACGACCAACTCGATACCCTGGCGGCCGTCGGCGGCATCAATGCAGGTCTCGACGGTCCCGCGGCCAGGGAAGCGCGGCTTTCTTCCACCCCGGGCGTATATCGCCTGGCAACGGTGGAGCGGCGACGTATCGTCGAGGCCGTACAGGCAACCGGCTCGGTCATGCCGGTTGCGCTCGTTTCGGTGAGTTCGCAGATTTCGGGCCAGATCAAGGAGATATATGCGGATTTCAACCACGAGGTTCATGCCGGCGATCCGATTGCGCTGATCGACCCGCTGACATACCGGATCGCGGTGGAGCAGAGCGAAGCACAGGTGGGCATAGCGCGCTCCAATGTACAGAAGGCTGAAGTCGCGCTCGACGACGCGGAAGCCGACTGGACACGCAAGCGAGCCCTCGCTGAACGCGGGACGGGCGCGAAGGCGGACGCAACCAAGGCCCAGGCAGTGCGCGGCCTGGCGGCGGCCGAACGCGACAATGCAAGATACGCGCTGCAGGGGGCGGAGGCTGCGCTGAAACAGGCGCGCGCCGATCTCGACCGGACCGTCATCCGTTCGCCGGTCGACGGTACCGTGATCGTGCGCAATATCGAGATCGGCACCACCGTTGCCGTGAGCTTGCAGGCGCCGGTGCTTTTCACGATCGCCCAGGATCTGCGCAAGATGCAGGTCAATACCTCGGTTCCGGAGGCCGAGATCGGCCGCATCCGGGTGGGCCAGCGCATGGAATTCACGGTCGATTCCTTCCCCGGCCGCATCTTTGTCGGCGAGGTCATCCAGATACGCAAGCAGCCGCAATCCACGCAGAACGTCGTGACCTACACGGTCGTGGCCAGCGCGCCAAATCCGGAGCTGCTGCTTCTGCCCGGCATGACCGCGACCGCGCGCATCATCGTCGATGACAATGACGGGAAGCTTTCGGTTCCGACAGCCGCGCTGCGGTTTCGTCCACCTGGTGAACCGAGGAGTCTCGAAAGCCGCGTGTTCGTCGAACGACAGGGTCGGCAGGCTGAGGTCCGGGTTAGCGTGGGTTCAACCGATGGCGCCTACACCGCCGTCACGGCCGAGGGGCTGGCGGAAGGCGATCGGGTCATCACAGGTCTTGCCGGCGGAGCCGCCACGGATACGCCGTCCGAATCGCGTGGGTTGCTCGGGATTTTCTGATGCCGCTTGTTGCTCTTGACGGGATCTGCAAGCGCTATGATGTCGGCGAGGTGCAGGTACACGCCCTGCGCGAAATTTCGCTCGAGATCAGTCCCGGGGGCTCGGTGGCGATCATGGGGCCTTCGGGTTCCGGCAAATCCACATTGCTCGGCATTCTCGGTTGCTTGGATACGGCCACCAGCGGCAGCTACAGCCTGGCTGGGGAGGAGGTCGGCAGGATGACTGCGGCCGAGCTGGCCGAGTTGCGCTGCCGACGCTTCGGCTTCGTCTTCCAGAATTTCAACCTGTTGCCGCGGTTGACCGCATTGGAAAATGTCGAGCTGCCGCTTGCCTATAGCCGGCAGCGGTCCGCGCGGCGCCGGGCGAGGGCGGCGCAGATGCTCGATCGTGTCGGGCTTTCAGACCGCCTGTCGCATTTCCCGAGCCAGCTGTCGGGCGGCCAGCAGCAGCGCGTCGCGATTGCTCGCGCGCTCGTCAACGAGCCGGCTCTGATCCTGGCCGACGAACCGACGGGCGCGCTGGACTCGGCGACCGGGCAGGAAATCCTCGGCCTGCTCCACGAGGTCAATGCCGGCGGCACGACCGTTGTCGTCGTCACCCACGACGCAACCGTCGCCTCGACTATGCGGCGCAGGATCACCCTGGCCGACGGCCGGATCGGTTCGGATTATGCGCGCGATCTCGGGCTCGACCTGGCCCCGCTCAGGCTGGTGGCGTCATGAGAGCGGCCGACATAGTGCGCTCGGCTTCCCGCGCTCTTCGCGGGAACAAGCTGCGCAGCGCGCTGACGACGCTTGGCGTCATCATCGGCGTGGCGTCCGTCGTCGTGATGGTTGCGGTCGGCCAGGGAACGCAGGCCCGGATCAAGGAGGAAATCGAGAAGCTCGGCGCCAGCGTCATAATTGTCGTCCCGGGATCGGCGAACACCGCCGGCGCGCGGCTGGGCGCGGGAACGCGCCCGACCCTCTCCGAGGACGATGCGGCCACAATCAAGGCGGACGCGGCCGGGGTCGTCACCGCGGCCTCCAGCACGGCTGGCGTGGCGCAATTGGCGACGGCGATCGACAACTGGTCGTCAGGTATCTACGGCATCACTGAAGATTATTTCGTGGCTCGCGACTGGAGGTTGGCGGCCGGACGCCAGATCGACGAACAGGACGTGGAAACCGGCGCCAAGGTCATAATGCTCGGCGCGACGGCCGCGGAGAAGATTTTCCGGGACGTTGATCCGATCGGACAGACGATCCGGGTCAACCATCTGCCCATGGAGGTGATCGGCCTCCTGCATTCGAAGGGGCAGACCATGGATGGCTCCGATCTCGACGACATCGCCCTGGTTCCGCTCAGCACCGCGCGCGACCAGCTCTTTGGTCGCAACGTGGCAAAGACGCGGTCCGTATCGATGATAACGGTCAAGGCCGCGGACGAGCGGCATATCGACGAAGCGATCGAAGAGGTCCGGGGCGTGCTGCGGTTTCAGCATCGACTCGCGCCGGGTCAGCTGGATGACTTTCGCATCAACAACATCGCCGAAACCGCCAGGCTCCAGGAGCAGTCATCCGCCGCGCTCACCCAATTGCTGGCGGCGATCGCTTCCATCTCGCTGCTTGTCGGCGGGATCGGCATAATGAACATCATGCTCGTCTCGGTGACGGAGCGTACGCGCGAGATCGGCGTTCGCATGGCGATCGGCGCTAAGCCCGCCGCCATTCTTGCCCAGTTTCTCACCGAAGCGACGATCCTCTCCGTTGCCGGCGGCATCGCCGGGGCGGCCGTCGGCTTCGCCGGCGCCATCATCGCCGAGCGCTATCTCGGCATGCGCGTCGAACTCACGATCGATCCGGTCGTGTTGGCTTTCCTCTTTTCCGCGCTGGTCGGCCTGGTCTTCGGCCTCTACCCAGCAATGCGCGCAGCCCGGAAATCGCCGCTGGAAGCGTTGCGCTACGAGTGACCCTGAAATCTATGGCCCCTGCGCGGCCACGGTGCGATGACTGGCGGACCGTGCCGAAGGTACCGCAGCTCCAACAGGTTTCTCATCGCGACATCGACACTTCGCACGACTTCATCCTCATATTTATCCACGTCCCCTCACGCCCCGCCCTACAATCCCGCGGCCCTGATTGGAGGCGGCGAATGGACTGGAATGCTGCGATCGAGAAAAACCGCGAGGCGCTGAAGCGCGTGGGGCCATGCACGTCGCGATGGCCACCGCCTCACTCCGCCAGATACTCCCGCAGGAACAGCCGGGCGCGGTGCAGCCGGGCCTTCACCGCCTGCCGCGAGATGCCGAGGGCCACGGCGATCTCCTCGATCGTCATCTCGCGCAGATCTCGCATGACGGCGACGTCGCGATAGGGGACCGGCAAGGCTTCGAAGGCCGCCGCCAGGTCGAGCCGCAGCTCCGTCTCGGGCCGGCACATAAGGCTGGCCTCCAGCTTTGCCTCGTCGATCTCGGCGATCAATCCGGCTTTGCGGGCCAGCCGCAGGCATTCGCGGCGGACCACGGTCAGCAGCCAGCCCGGGAAAGCCGCGAAGGAGCGGATGGCGCCCACATGTCGGAAAAGCTGCACAAAAGTTTCCTGCGCGGCGTCGTCGGCTTCGACGGCGCTGCGGCAGGTCGCGCGGGCATAGCGCCTGATGTCCGGCTGCGCGCTCGCCAGCAGCAGGACGAGCGCGTCCCTGTCACCAAGACGCGCCGCCTCGAAGGTTTCCGGCGTGACCATCACCGCCACAGTCTACTGCTTCATCTTAATGCCGGCGACCGCGCACATCGGGCAATAGCCGACCAGGCCCGAGCCGGCGAAGACCACGCCCGCGATTGCCGCCACCCAGGCCAGCGGGCCGGTGAGATACAGCGCCGCCAGCGCGACAATTGAGGCGCCAGCGGCCACGCGGATCGCCTGCTGCACGCCGCCAATGTTCTTTCGATACAGTGCCATTGCCGTCTTCCTCTTTTGACCGAGACCGATCGTCTCGATGGATAAGAGGCGGGCAGCGCCCGAAAGGATTCGCGCCGGCGGCGATTTTTTTAAGGCCGCGACGTCGACGGTTCGTCGTCTCGCCGGCGTCTGGCGCGCCGCATCCCCCGTACCCGGCCAAGCGGCTGTATTGTTACAGTAAGGTACTTAGATCGGCACGCTGCAAAGCGCTAATATACGAGGGTTGGGGAAAGCGAGCACCGGAGGAGTTCTATGCGAAATGTAATCACCTTCATCGCGGCAACGTCAGCCGCACTTTTGTCCGCGATGGCGGCCTATTCGGACAGTCCGCTTCCGAAGGCCAGCGATGTGCTTGTCAAATATGGGGAGGTCGAGGGCTGGACCGTCTATGCAAACCAAACCCGCGGAGATTGCCTGATCGTGCGCGAGGATGGCCCGAATGCGGTGCAGATGGGCGTTACGCCAAATGACAAGGAGGTCGGCTATCTCGGCGTGTTCACGAAGGTGGATATCGGCCTCAAGAGCGGAAACCAGTCGCAGATCTTCGTGTCCATCGGCGGTAATGTCTATGCCGGCGTGGTCACCAACACCGACGCCAAGGGCGGATATACCGGCGGCTACATCCTGACCGACGACCCGAATTTCAAGCGCGACGTCGCCAAGAAATACGACATGATCGTGTTTCCGGAAACCGTGGGGGCCTTTGTCGTCGATCTGAAGGGAACTTTCAAGGCAATGGCGATGGGCCGCAAGTGCCTCGCGAAATGACCGCTCGGCTCGACGGACGGAATGATCCAGGCCGGCAATCAGGCGGGCGGCGGGTCGCTTCGCGCTGCCTCTTGCGATCGCCGCTTTGAAAAGAGCGGGCGGACCGCCCGTCCGCCCGCTTGGCCCCCACCCCCTCAGCATTGGGGCCGTCAGTCTGCGCGCCGTTGGGGAAGCCGCAGCAAAGCTTCCGAGCCAAGGAATGCTGTACCGGGAAGGTACATGAGCCCAGGCGCGGCCCGCATGACCCAAATGGGCCAAGCAAGCGGCGGCCTACTCGATGGGGCCGGCAGGCTTGGGCAGCAGCTCGCCCAGGAGCTTGACCAGCTCGGCCTGGCGATGGCAGCCGGTCTTCTGCATGGCGCTCTTCAGCTGGTTGCGCACGGTGGCCTCGGCCGTCCCGTTTTCCGCGGCGATTTCGGCGATGCTCTTCCCCAGCGACAGATATGTCGCGACCCTGGCCTCAGCGGCGGTGAGGTCGAAGATCGCCTGCGCGATCGCTGTATCGGCGGTCGACACGTCGCGCTTGCGGTTCACGACCAGGATTGCCTGCGCGCTTTGGAAATAATCGATGGCGCGCCGCCGCACAGGCAGGACCTGGACGATCGCCGAGACTGACCGGTCCTTGCCGCGCAGCGCAATCGAGCGCTGACCCTTCCAGCTATCGATGCTGTCGAGCGCCTCGGCGAGCTGGCGGTTCGCAATCGCGTCGACCAGGGCGACCTTGTCGCCGCCGCGAAAGGCCCAGAGCAGGCTCTCCTCCTCGAACGCCGCATTGGCGACAAGCGCCTTGCCAGCCCTGGTGACGGCGACCGCCGCCAGCCCGACCGCCCCCAATATGCCGACCGCGGTCCGCATCTGCTCGAGCGCCAGGCGGGTGCCTAACATGGCCGCGCGCGCCAGATGCGGCCTCAGCGCGTTGAGCCGTTCCAGACCCTCGCCGCGGACCGGGCCGCGGTCGTAGCGCTTTTCGATGCTGACCGTGAAGATGTCCCCGTCCGGCAATGCGACCATGGTGCCGGCAGCCCAGCCCCAGCCCAGCGGCCGCAGGAACTCGTTGATCATCGGATCGGTTTCGAACTGACCCGGCGCAAGATAATCCGCCTCGGTCACAATGCGGGGAACGCCCACCAGGCCACGCTCGATGACGCCGCCGGTGCGGGAATTCCTCTCCATCCATCCCTCGTCGAGGAAGCGGCGCATGACGTCGTGGATGTTTTCCGATGCGGCCCATTTGACGCCGGCTCGCCCCAGTGTGAACAGGACGCCGCCGTCACCGTCCGCAATGTCTGCGGTCTTAGCCAGGACGCCAGGCCAGAGCTCCGGCACGATCGCCGCCTCATAGATGATCTTTTCGATCTCTTCCGGGTTGAACGATGTCATGAGACTTCATTGCAACGCAGGAAACTGACTGCCGTTTCAGGCGCGATACGCTATACGATTTTCGAGGCTGAATAGGGTTTCTTGCGCTTTCGATCCTCCCGTTTCTCCTATCGGCTGCGGTTGTTTCGCCATCGCCTCGGCTACTCTGCCCGAAACAATAGCTCGGCTGCAACCGCAGGCCGCAAGTTCAGTTCTGCATGATCGGACAAATCTGCACAGCAAAAAGGAGCTGCAACATGGCGAAACCGGGAAAAATCCGCGCCGGCATGGGCGGCTGGACCTTCGAGCCCTGGGAGGGCACGTTTTATCCCGACAAGCTGCCCAAGAAGAAGCAGCTCGAATATGCGTCGCGGCAAGTGCCGACCATCGAGGTCAACGGTACGTATTACTCCACGTTCAAACCCGCCGTCTACGCCGGCTGGGCGAAAGAGACGCCGGACGATTTCATGTTCTCCGTGAAAGCGCTGCGCTACGTGACCAATCGCAAGGTGCTGGCCGAGGCGGGCGAGTCGATCGAGCGATTTCTATCTTCCGGCCCAACCGAGCTCGGCGACAAGCTCGGCCCGATCATCTGGCAGTTCGCGCCGTTCAAGAAGTTCGATGCCGCCGATTTCGAGGCTTTCCTGAAATTATTGCCGGACAAGCAGGACGGCCGGCCGCTGCGGCATGCGCTGGAGGTCCGCCACGCCAGCTTTGCCGTGCCGGAATTCGTGGCAATGGCGCGCAAATACGGCGCGGCGATCTGCTACGCGCATCACCACGACTATCCTGAATTCGCCGATGTTACGGCCGACTTCGTCTACGCGCGGCTGCAGAAAGGCGAGGATACAAACCCCACCGCCTATTCGCCGGAAGACCTCGGCCGCTGGGCGGCGCGCGCCAGGCTCTGGGCTGAGGGCGGCCAGCCCGACGACCTGCCTTATGCGGCCCCCGAGAGCAAGCCGGAGAAGACGCCGCGCGACGTGTTCGTCTACATCATCCACGAAGGCAAGCTGCGCGCTCCGCAAGGCGCGATCGCCTTCATGGAGCGGGTGCAGGCATAGAATCGAGATCGCCGGCTACCACAAATCGTCCAGGTCCTCGCCCGGCCCGACCTCGACGGACCGGTACAGGTCCCCTGCCCGTGTCCGGCTCTTCCAGGGCGTGGTGTGATTGTCGATGCGCATCTGGAACAGGAAATAAGTTGGCGAGCAGAAGCCGACGCCCTTCACCTTCTTCACATTCGGCGTGTCGGGCGGAAAGGCCTGGCAGATATAGTCGTCGCGGCAGAAATGCTCGGCGTCGCAGCTTGCGCGGTTCCCCCGCTGCACTGCGCCGGCCAGGCATTCGTCGAAATTGCCCGTCGCCACGCACAGGTCGAATTTCTTGCCTCCAGTGAGGCCGCAGATCTCCGGCGGCAAGTCCGCGCCGGGCTTGAAGGATGCGAAGGTCCGGTCCTTCTCGTCGCAGCGCCTGTAGGCGAGCCCACCCGGCACGCCGATACGCGGCGGCCGGCAGGTGTAGTCGACCGCGTTCGCCTTCGGCGCGAAAGCGGCGAACTGCGTCAGCGGATAATTGTCCTTGAAGGGTTGGGCCGTGCTCGACGATACCTCGCCCTGCAGGCATGGCAGGCCTGAATACATCTGCGCGTCTGGCGGCGGCAGGCATTGAGCGAGGCCGATGCGCGGTCCCTCTACGGTCGCGAGCGGCGTGCAGACCGTGCCTGCGCCGCACTGCCAGTTGTCGGCGAATTTTCCGGCGTCCTGCGGCGTCAGGCAGGACATCGCCAGGCCGGCGTCGTCATACGCAACCTCGCCATCCTCCTTCCATTCGGCCGGCGGCGCGAAGGACAGCGGCCTGAAACGGTTCGGCTCGCGACCTTCGGCCACGGCCGCCAGATAGGCCTCCCGCCTCGGCAGCTCAGCGTGGAAATGCGGCGAGATACCGATCTCGATGCGGTTTAACGGCGAGGTGAACTCGTCGTCGAGGCCGATGAAGTGGAAGCCGGCGGTCGCGCCCGACTGGTGGCAGCCCTGGCAGGTGCCGTTGTCCAGCCGCGCCAGCAGCGCCTCCGAGCGCACGAGCTTGCCCGCTGAAAAATCCAGATCGGCGAAATCCTGCGGCGCAAACAGCGGCGAAAACGGGTGGTTGACCTGCCGCGCATTACCGAAGGTCGAATAGGAGATCACCTTCTTCGCTAGGAACTTGTCGGGGATCGCGTAGACGCCCTGGTCGATTGCGGCGCTATTGTCACGCACATAGGCAGCAAGCTCTGCCTTCAGCGCGGCATCCTGCGAAAGCCGCGCCACATCTGGCGTGTTCTCGAGCGGCACCTCATTGATATGGTCCCCCTCGATCCCGAAGATACGCAGCAGGTAGACTGCCTGCCCGCCGAATTGCGGTTCCTGCCCCGATGGGAACCGCACCATCTGTGCGTTGAGCTCGAGCTGGCGAAACCGCAACTGCATCTTGTCAAGAGGTCCGCCGGTCAGCCAGCCGACATCGAGATGCTCATCGTCGCCCGGCGTCCAGCGCAACGCCACGCCCTGGCAGCCGCCGTCGGCGTCCGGCAGGATGTCATAGACCGCGTTGAAGTTGAACGGCATGCGCGAGGAGAGCACCTTGCTCTTGCCGTCCTTGCGGAAGCTGTAGGCAAGCCGGTAGATCAGCCGCATCTCGCCGCAACCTCGCTCCCCGCGCAGTTCGTGGAAATCCTTGCGGTCGAGCCTGTTGACGACGCCCACCAGCCTTAGCCGCGCCGCCGGCGACTTCAGCCAGCGAATATCCATGACGCGGCCCGCTTCGACGGCCGTGAACTCGTGCAGCGTCCGGCCGCCGGCCCTTATCTCCTCGCGCAGCTGCGCAACGTCGGCCGCGACCATGTCGACGATCGCGGCATAGGCAGGCGCGTTGCCGTACAGGGTCTCGAGATTGTCCTTGCCGGCCATGCCGAACAGGCTGCCGAAATCGTAACCGCGATCTTCGAGCCGCGACGTCAGCACCCGCTGGTCTACATAGAGTACGGGTTCTCCCGCAGCCGCGCTGCCGTAAAGGCCGAGGCAACATAAAAAGGCGAACAGCGCCGCAAGCGGCTTTCTCATGGCCTCTCCCCCCCTGGGCGGCCTGCAAGGTCGCTCAGGACGGGCCGCAGCGCAAGCGGCAGATCCTCGGCGATCAGCCCGGGCCCAAACTTTTGCGCCGCCTCGGCATGCATCCACACTGCAGCGCTTGCAGCCTCGAATGCCGGCATGCCCTGGGCCAACAGTCCGGCGCAAATGCCCGACAGCACGTCGCCGGATCCGGCGGTGGCGAGCAGCGGCGTGCCGTTAGCGTTGATCGCCGCGCGGCCGTCCGGCGCTGCGATCACCGTATCCGGTCCCTTGTAGATCAGCACCGCATTGGCCTGCGCCGCGGCGAGGCGCGCGCGGTCCAGCTTCGAAAGGCTCTTATCGTCAAGCAGTTCGGGAAAGAGACGTTTGAACTCGCCCTGGTGCGGGGTCAGCACCAGCGCCGGAGCGCCAGCCCCGTGAGCTTTTTGCAGCAAGTCTCTGCGCTGCCTAGAGAATACAGTGAGGGCATCGGCGTCGAAGACGATCGCGCCGGCACCGCCGGAAGCAGCCGAGATGAGCTCAAGCGCGAAAGCGCCTGTCTTGTCGGTCGTGCCGGCGCCCGGCCCGAACACGAGCGCGCCGGGCTTGCGCGCTTCAAGAAATTCGATCGCATCTTCGAGCGAATCCGACTTGCGAAGGATGATCGAGGTGAGGTGCGCCGCGTTGACCGCCAGCGCACTGCCCGGCGCAAGCAGCGTCACGGCCCCTGCCCCTGCGCGCGCCGCAGCCATTGCCGAGAGTCGCGCCGCGCCTGTCGCGGATGGACCTCCCGAGAACACGCCGACATGGCCACGCGAATATTTGTGTGTGTCGGCGGCCGGCGACGGAAAATCCGCGATCCAATTCGCCGGATTGTTCTCGACCGTCTTTGGCTGGATCGCTTCGAGCACATCGTGTCGGATGCCGATATCGGCGACCGCTACCTCGCCGCATAGCGTTCGGCCCGGGTAGAGCAGATGCCCTGGCTTCTTGCGGAAAAAGGTAACGGTCAAGTTGACCTGCGGCGCGATCCCCAGCACCTCGCCGCCGGCTCCTGAGACGCCGCTCGGCAGGTCGACAGCGACGACGCGAGCGCCTGCCGATTCCACCTTGCGCAGCGCCTCGGCGCAAACGCCGTCGACCGGCCGCGCGAGACCCGCGCCGAACAGCGCGTCGACCACGACCCAGCCAGGCTGCGGCGCATATTCGGCGAGCGGCCGCGGCTCGATGCCGCATTCGGCCGCGGCGATCGCTGCGTCGGTACCAGCCCTCGGCGCTTCGGCCCGCCATAGCGTGACGGCGACGCCGGCGCGGCGCAATTGTTCGGCGACCACATAGCCGTCGCCACCATTGTTGCCCGGCCCGGCGAGGACGGCGATGCCCTCGGCATCAGGGAAACGCTCCAGCGCAAGCGTCGCTACGGCATCGCCCGCACGCCGCATCAGTCCGATGCCGTCGATCAGGCCGGCCGCGATCGTCAGCCGATCAGCTTCGGTCATTTCGGTGGGCGTGAGCAGTTCGAAAGCCAAGCGGGCGCATCCTGAACAAAGACAACCTTGATACCCGCGCTGAAGAA